>Ga0065165_1001592_pt1 | contig 23308 bp, 24 predicted proteins | sample AraplaMF_Cvi_mMF_FD_63813 | JGI IMG/M metagenome (GOLD analysis project Ga0065165, IMG submission 63813) | Arabidopsis root microbial communities from the University of North Carolina, USA - plate scrape MF_Cvi_mMF (version 2) (version 3) | ecosystem: Host-associated > Plants > Roots >... | reverse complement strand
CAGAAGGACGAGGTGATCCCGGTGGCGAAGAAGCGCTCGCTGGTGATCGTCGCGACCGACGGCGACAACACCGACAAGGAGCGCACGCTGCGCGTGCTGCGCGAATCGGAGCAGCGCCAGGACCAGGTCTATTTCCTGTTCCTCGGCATCTCGAACCAGGGTTCGAGCTTTCCGTTCCTCGAGCGCATCGGCGACCAGTTCGGCAACACCGGCTTCAAGGCGATCCACAACCTGCGGCAGTTCGTCGGGCAGTCGGACGAGGAGCTGAATGCGCAGCTGATCGACGAGGAGCTGATCGCGTGGCTGAAGGGGTGAGGGGTGAGGGGTGAGGGGTGAGGGGCTGAGGGGTTGATCCCGTTCAGCAGCCCACCGCCTGCCCGTCGCGCCGCGAATCGCTCGCCGCGACGTAGCCGTCCTCCAGGTCGTCGCTCAGCTTCCAGATGAACTGCCCGCTGCCGTAATCCATGTAGGTGTCGGGCGTCGGCTCGAAGCGGTGGCCGAGCGCCTTCAGCCCGTCGACCAGCGCCGGCGCCATCGTCGATTCGAAATCCACCGCCAGCCCGTTGCCCACTTTCCAGCGCGGCGCATCGCAGGCCGCCTGCGGCTGCTGGCGGTGCACCAGCATGCGCACGAGCGTCTGCAGGTGGCCTTGCGGCTGCATGTTGCCGCCCATCACGCCGAAGCTCATCTGAGGCTTGCCGTCGCGCGTCAGGAAGCCGGGGATGATGGTGTGGAACGGCCGCTTGCCCGGCGCCACCACGTTCGGGTGCGATTCGTCGAGCGTGAAGCCGTGGCCGCGGTTCTGCAGGCTGACGCCGGTGCCCGGCACCACGACGCCGCTGCCGAAGCCCATGTAGTTCGACTGGATGAAGCTGATCATCATGCCGCGCTCGTCGGCCGCGCTCAGGTAGATGGTGCCGCCCTTCGGTGGCGTGCCGTGCGCCGGGTCGGCGGCGCGCTTCGGGTCGATCCGCTTCGCGCGCTCGCTCAGGTAGCCGTCGCTCAGCAGGTCGGCGGCCGTCACCTCGGTCATCGAACGTTCGTCGGCGACCCAGCGGTAGGTGTCGGCGAACGCGAGCTTCATCGCCTCGATCTGCAGGTGCTGCGATTCGACGCTGTCGACCGCGTAGCGCCCCAGGTCCAGCCGCTCGAGCATGCCCAGCGCCATCAGCGCGGCGATGCCCTGACCGTTCGGCGGGATCTCGTGCAGCGTGTGGCCGGCGAAGTCCTTCGCGATCGGCGTGACCCATTCGGGCCGGAAGTTCGCCAGGTCCGACAACGCCATCGCGCCGCCATGCGCCTTCGCATGCGCGACCAGCTTCTCGGCGATCTCGCCGCGGTAGAAGGCCTCGCCCTTCGTCAGCGCGATCTGCCGCAGCGTCTCGCCGGCGGTCGCGAACACGAAGCGCTCGCCCGGTGCGGGGGCACGACCGCGCGGCATGAAGGCCTCGGCATAGCCGGGCTGGTCCTTCAGGCCCGGCACCTGGCGGCCCCACTTGTCGGCGACGATGCGGCCCACGCCGTGGCCGCGCTCGGCCAGTTCGATCGCCGGCTCCAGCAGGTCGGCGAACGGCAGCCTGCCGAAGCGCTCGGACAGCGCCACCCAGCCCGCCACCGCGCCCGGCGTGGTCACCGAATCCCAGCCGCGCATCGGCAGCTTGTGGCCGTTGGCTTCGCCGTACTTGCGGCGGAAGTAGCCGGGGTTCCACGCGGCCGGTGCCACGCCCGATGAATTGAGCCCGTGCAGCGCCTTGCCGTCCCACAGGATCGCGAAGTTGTCGCTGCCGAGGCCGTTCGACACCGGCTCGACGATGGTCAGCGCCGCCGCGGCGGCAATCGCCGCATCGACCGCGTTGCCGCCCTTCAGCAGCATGCGCAGCCCGGCCTGCGAGGCCAGCGCCTGCGAGGTCGCGACGACGTTGCGGGCCATCAGCGGGCTGCGGATGGTGGGATAAGGATTGGCCCAGTCGAAGTTCATGGTCTGTAGCCCGGACGCCAATCCGGGAGTTGTTCAGCGTTGTCGCGGATCCAGCGCATCGCGCAGCCCGTCGCCCAGCAGGTTGAAAGACAGCACCAGCAGGAAGATCGACACGCCCGGCCAGATCGCCATCCATGGTGCCGAGTCGACGTAGTTCTTCGCGGTGTTCAGCATGCTGCCCCAGCTCGGCGCCGGCGGCTGCTGGCCGAGCCCGAGGAACGACAGGCTCGCCTCGGCGATCACCGCCGACGCGATCGCCAGCGTCGCCTGGATGATCACCGGGGGCGTGATGTTCGGCAGCACGTGCCGCAGCGCGATGCGCAGCGGCGGGTTGCCGACCGCGCGCGCCGCCTCGATGTAGTCCTCGACCTTCACGTTCAGCACCTGCGCCCGCGCGAGCCGCACGAAGATCGGCGTGGCCGACACGCCGATCGCGATCATTGCGTTGGAGAGGCTCGGCCCGAGGAAGGCCGCCAGCGCGATCGCGAGGATCAGGAACGGGCAGGCCAGGAAGGCGTCGGTGATGCGCGAGATCAGCGCATCGGCGAACCCGCCGAGGAAGCCCGCCGCCAGCCCGATCGGCACGCCCAGCAGCAGCGAGATCGACACCGACACCAGCCCGGCCAGCAGCGACGCGCGCGTGCCCCACACCACGCGCGACAGCACGTCGCGGCCGATCTCGTCGGTGCCGAACCAGTGTCCGGCGCTCGGCGCCTTGCGGATCGCGCTCCAGCTGGTGGCCACCGGGTCCTGCAGCCCGAGCCATGGCGCCAGCAGCGCCATCGCGATGAAGAGCAGCACCACCGCGAGGCCGACCAGCGCGCCGCGACGGCGCTTCAGCCGGCGCCACGCACGACGCCACGGACCGGCCTCGGAACGAGGCGCAACAGGAAGAGGAAGCACGGCGGCCATCGTCAGCGCCTCAGTCGCGGGTTCACCGCGAAGTAGGCCAGGTCGGCCAGCAGGTTCAGCAGCATGTAGGCCGACGCGGTGACCAGCACCACGCCCTGCACCACCGCGTAGTCGCGGTTGAACACCGCATCGACCACCAGCTTGCCGAAGCCGGGGATCGTGAACACCTGCTCGGTCAGCACCGCGCCCGACAGCAGCGTGCCGAGCTCCAGCGCGCCCAGCGTGATGATCGGCGTCAGCGCATTGCGCAGCGCATGCTTCAGCACCACGGTGCGCTCGCCCAGCCCCTTGGCGCGCGCGGTGCGCACGTAGTCGGCCGACATCACCTGCAGCATCGCGCTGCGCGTGTGCCGCATCAGCACCGCGGCGATCGCGTTGCCGAGCACGAAGGCCGGCATGATCATCGCAGCCAGGTTGGCACCCAGGTCCTCGAACGGGCTCACGTAGCCCGAGGCCGGCAGCCAGCCGAGCTGCACCGAGAACAGCAGGATCATCAGGATGCCGAGCCAGAAGTTCGGCGTCGAGATGCCCCACAGCGCGAACGCGTTGGCCGCCCAGTCCCATGCGGTGCCGCGCCCCACCGCCGAGACGATGCCCGACGGGATGCCGATCGCCAGCGCGATCGCCATCGCCAGCAGCGCGAGCTCCACCGTCACCGGCAGCTTCTGCAGGATCAGGCCGGTCACCGGCTGCTGGCTGCGCACCGATTCGCCGAGGTCGCCCTGCAGCACGCCGCCCACCCAGCGCGCATAGCGGATCGGCAGCGGCTCGTCCAGGTGCAGCCTGGCGCGCAGGTAGGCCACCACCTGCGGGTCCTGGTCTTCGCCGGCCAGGATCTTGGCCGGGTCGCCGGGCAGCAGCTGCTGCAAGCCGAAGATCAGCACCGAGACGAACAGCAGCGTCGGCAGCAGCGTCGCGACACGCTTGACGAGGTACTCGAACATCGGTCGATCACGGAGCCAGCTTCAGACCCGTCACGCGCAGCAAGCCATCGGGCACGTTGCGCACGCCGCCGAGCTTCGCGTTGTAGGCCCACAGCCAGTTGCGGTGGTACAGGTAAACGATCGGGCGCTCCTTCAGCACGCGGGCGGCGACCTGCTCGAACAGCTTCCTGCGCTCGGCCGGGTCCCGCAGCGCGCGCGACTGGTTCAGCAGCGCATCGGTCTCGGCATCGCAATACCCGGCGTAGTTCAGCGGCTGCTTGCAGGCATCGAAGCTGTACAGGTTGCCGTCCGGATCGGCGCGGCCGCTCCAGGCCAGCACCAGCGCCTCGAAGTCGCCCTTGTCGGCCATGTTCAGCGAGGTCGCGAACTCGGCGGCCTGGATCTTCACGTCGAAGCCGGCCTCGCGCGTCATCGCCTGCACCACCAGCGCCAGGCGCTGCGCGTCCGACGTGGTCGGCGTCACCAGCGTGAAGCTCGGGTTCGGCACGCCCGCTTCCTTCAGCAAGGCCTTGGCGCGCGCGACGTCGCGCTTGGGCACCGGCACGTTCTTCGCGTACCAGGCGTTGCCCGGGGCGACCCACTGGTTGCCGACCGTCGCCTCGTTGTCCATCACCACCTGCGCGATGCCCTGCCGGTCGAGCGACAGCTCGAAGGCCTCGCGCACGCGGGCGTCGCGGCCCAGCGGGTTCTGCTTCGCCTTGTCGCTCTTGGCCAGGTTGATCGTGATGCCCTGGTAGCCGATCTCGGTGATGCGGGAGGTCTTCAGCTTCTTGTCGGACTGCAGCTTCTCGATGTCGCTGGACGCCACGCGCTCGATGAAATCGAGCTGGCCCGATTTGAGGTTGGCCAGGCGCACCGTGGCATCGGGGATCGGCGTGTAGACGATCTTGTCGAAGTGGATCGCGTCCTTGTTCCAGTACTGCGGATAGCGCTCGAACACCATGCGGTCCTGCGCGACGCGCTCGACGAACCTGAACGGTCCGGAGCAGACCGGCTTCGTGCCGAACTTGTCGCCGGCCGCCTGCGCCGCCTTCGGCGAGACCATCATGCCGGCCCGGTCGGCCAGCTGCGCGAGCAGCGGCGAGAACGGCGCCGACAGGTTCAGCCGCACCGTCAGCGGGTCCACCACGTCGACGGTGGCCACCGGCGCGAGCTCGCCGCGGCGGTTCGAGCCGGGCAGCGTCTTGTGGCGCTCGATGTTGAACTTGACGGCGGCCGCGTCGAACTTCTCGCCGTCGTGGAAGGTCACGCCGGGACGTAGCTTCAGCGTCAGCGTCTTGCTGTCGGCCGACCATTCGTAGGCGCTGGCGAGCTGTGGCTGGATCGCGAGCTTTTCGTCGACGTCGAACAGCTTGTCGCACAGCGCGCTGAACACGACGCGACCGACGAAGCTGCGCGACAGCGACGGGTCGAGCACGTCGGGGTCTTCGGCCAGGCCGACGCGCAGCGTCTGCGCTGGCGTCAACACGGGCAGGGCCGCCAGCAGCAGCGCGGGGATCCATCGGCATCGGGTCATCGGGTGCGTCATCGTGAACTCCGGGAACAGCTCAGGGATTGGGTTCGAAAGCCGCCTGCAGGCGCGCGAGGCGGATGCGGGCGGGCGTGGTCTCGGTTGGCGGCTTCAACGGCGGCGGCGCCGGCAGCTCGCGCCAGAAATGGCAGGCCACCGCATGGCCGTCGCGCAGCTCCAGCTGCGGCGCCTGCTGCGCGCAGCGCTCGCGCGCATGCGCGCAGCGCGTGTGGAAATGGCAGCCGGTCGGCGGGTTGACGGGACTCGGCACGTCGCCGGCCAGCAGCATGCGCTCGCGCTGCAGGCCCGGTTCCCGAACTGGAAAAGGACGCGGGATCGCCGACAGCAGCGCCTGCGTGTACGGGTGGCGCGGCGCCGCGAACAGCGCGCGCTTGTCGGCCAGCTCGACCACGCGTCCGAGGTACATCACCGCGACGCGCGTCGCGATGTGCTTGACGACGGCCAAGTCGTGCGCAATGAAGAGGTAGGCGATGCCGAAGCGGCGCTGCAGGTCCTGCAGCAGGTTCACCACCTGGGCCTGCACCGACACGTCGAGCGCCGACACCGCCTCGTCGCAGACGATCAGTCGCGGCTCGACCGCCAGCGCCCGCGCGATGCCGATGCGCTGGCGCTGCCCGCCGGAGAACTCGTGCGGGAAGCGCTGCGCGTGCTCGGGCGCCAGGCCCACGGTGTGCAGCAGCTCGGCGACGCGCTCGCGGTGCCGGCCGGTGTGCAGGCCGTGCAGCATCAGCGGCTCGGCGAGCGCCTGGCCGACGGTCATCCGCGGGTTCAGCGACGAGAACGGGTCCTGGAAGATGATCTGCATCGCGCGCCTCCGGGCGCGCAGCGCGGCGGCGTCGAGCGTGCCCAGGTCCTGCCCGTCGAAGTGCACGCGGCCGGCGCTCGGCTCGATCAGCCGCAGCACCAGCCGGCCGAGCGTCGACTTGCCGCAGCCGGATTCGCCGACCACGCCCAGCGTCTCGCCGCGCTCGATCCGCAGGTCGACGCCATCGACCGCGCGCACCGCGCCGCTCGCGCGGCCGAACAGCCCGCGGCGCACCGGGAAGTGCTTGACCAGGCCTTCGACGCGCAACAAGGGATCGTCCAGCAAGCGGTCGGTCATGGCAGCGGCGCCCTCCAGCAGGCCGCTTCATGGCGCGGCGCCAGCTCGACCAGCTCCGGCGCGGCGTCGCGGCAGCGCGGCTCGACGAACGGGCAGCGGCCTGCGAAGCTGCAGCCCGGCGGCCGCCGCAGCGGGCTCGGCACCTGGCCGTCGATCGACGCGAGCCGCGTGCGTTCGCCGTCGAGCCGCGGCACCGCGCCGAGCAGGCCGATCGTGTACGGATGCTGCGGCGACTCGAACAAGGCCTGCACCGGCGCGCGCTCGACGATGCGCCCGGCATACATCACGACCACCTCGTCGGCCACCTCGGCCACCACGCCGAGGTCGTGCGTGATCAGGATGACGGCGGTGCCGGTTTCCTGCTGCAGCGTGCGCATCAGCGCGAGGATCTGTGCCTGGATCGTCACGTCGAGCGCGGTGGTCGGCTCGTCGGCGATCAACAGCCGCGGCTCGCAGGCCAGCGCCATCGCGATCATCGCGCGCTGGCGCATGCCGCCCGACAGCTGGTGCGGGTGCTCGTGGAAGCGCTGCTCGGACGCCGGGATCCGCACCTTGCGCAGCATCGCGAGGGCCACGGCGTGCGCCTCGGCGCGGCCGATGCGGCGGTGGCGCAGCAGGCCCTCGACGATCTGCTCGCCGATCGTGAACACCGGGTTCAGCGACGACATCGGCTCCTGGAAGATCATCGCCATGCCGTTGCCGCGCAGGTCCTGCATCTGCTGCGCCGGCGCGCCGACCAGCTCGCGGCCTTCGAAGCGGATCGAGCCGCCATCGATGCGTCCGGGCGGCGATGGCACCAGGCCCATCACCGACAGCGAGGTCACGCTCTTGCCGCAACCCGATTCGCCGACGATCGCGAGCGTGCGGCCGGCCTGCACCTCGAAGCTGACGCCGTCGACCGCCGGGAACTCGCCGTCGTCGGTCTTGAAGACGGTGCGCAGCCGGCGCACCTCGAGCAGGGCCGTCATGGGGCCTTGTCCTTCAGGGCCGACTGGTGGCGCTCCGGGCTCTTGCGCGACACGCGCTGCAGTTCGAGCAGCGGATTCATCAAGCCCGGCGAGTTCAGCGAAGCGCGCGCAAACATGATCTCAACGACATATTGGAGTTCTCTGGCAGAAGACCGACAGGATTGCAAGCCGTGTGCCACGCACCGCAGCGCGCCGTTCGCCGGCGCCCGATTTGAGCCCGGCCCCCTAGAATCGCGCCCATGGTTTCCCCCTGGCGCCCCTACCTCTGGCAGCAAGCGCGCTGGCCCGCACTGAGCTTCGACCACCAGCGGGTGGGCCCGGCACTGGTGCGCGCCCGCCGCCTGCAGGGCGTTGTCGAAGCCAAGGCCCTGGCCATCGGCATCGAGCGCGACGGGCAGGTCGCGTGCGACCTGATGGCCGACGAAGCGATCTCCACCGCCGCGATCCAGGGCGAGCGCCTCGATCTCGCCGCGGTGCAGTCGGCGGTGATGCGCCAGCTCGGGCTGGATGCGAGCGGCCCGCGCGACCGCCGCGTCGACGGCCTGGTCGAGGTGCTCGACGATGCGATGAACGGCTTTGCCATGCCGCTCGACGGCGAGCGCCTGCAGCGCTGGCAGTCGGCCTTGTTCGCCGGCGGAGCATGCGGCGGCCACCCGGTGGCCGTCGGCCGCTACCGCGACCACGCCGGGCCGATGCAGATCGTCACCGGCCTGCCCGGCCGCGAGGTGGTCAGCTACGACGCCCCGCCGTCGCGCCGCGTCGCGAAAGAGATGGACCGCTTTCTCGCATGGTTCGCGAAGACCACGCCGGTGCCGGGTCGGCTGCCGCCGCTCGACGGGCTGGCGCGGGCCGCGCTGGCCCACCTGTGGTTCGAGACCATCCACCCGTTCGAAGACGGCAACGGCCGCGTCGGCCGCGCCATCGTCGACATGGCGATCGCGCAGGACCACCGCATGCCGGTGCGGCTGTACAGCCTGTCGCGCCAGCTGCTCGAATCGCGCAAGGGCTACTACGACGCGCTGAACGCCGCGCAGCGCGGCAACGGCGACGCGACCGACTGGGTGCTGTGGTTCGCGCAGCAGTTCGCGCTGGCCTGCGAGCGCTCGAGCGACGTGATCGACCGCGCGATCGAGAAGGCCAGGTCCTGGTCGCAACGTTTCATCGCCGACACAGTCGTGTGATTTCGGTGCGGCGCGTAAGCGCTTGCCCGACTTCCCCTGCATTTCGTAAGTGCCTGCCGATGCGGCTTACGAAGCCGCGACAACGCGGGACCTCGCTCCTACATTGCGCTGCCCGGAAGCGGATCCGCGTCCGGCCCCCCACAGCGCACACAGAGGAGTTCGAACATGACATCGGGAACCATCCACGCCGCCAGGTGGACCGCACTGGCGGTCGCCTCCGCCCTGCTCTTCGGTTGCGGCGGTGCCGACAAGGACGCCGACAGCGGATCGGCGAACGCCGCGTCGGTCACCGTCAGCGAGTCGGCCGCCGGCCTGTCGGTGAAGACCACCACCGGTGAAGGCAGCCGCTTCAACGGCAGCCATGTCGAGGCCGCGCTGTACACCTTCGCGGCCAAGATCGCTGCCGGCACCGATGCCGGCCAGGCGCTCGACGGCACGCTGGTGCTGCAGAGCGTCGCACAGGACGACGGCACCACCGCCCTCACCGGCAAGCTGATCGCCGGCAAGCTGACCGCCACGCCGAGCGATGCGGTGATCGCGCTGCAAGCCGAGTTCGCGACCGCGCTCGAAGCGCTGAAGACGGCGTACAAGACCGACGTCGACGCGCTGCAGGCGACGCTGAAGGCCGCGCTCGACGCCGCCGCGACGCCCGGCACCGGCCACCGCCTGAACGAGGCCCAGCGTGCCGCCATCAAGACCTTCATCGAGGCGGTGAAGACCCGCACCGAGCAGTTCAAGACCGACAGCACCGCGCTGGTCACCAGCTACCAGGAGAAGGTGGTGGCGGCCGGCGGCGATGCGAGCAGCATCGGGCTGTGGGGCAGCCATGGCGGCAAGCAGCATGGCCGCAAGACGGTCTACGACGTGACCGGCACGCAAGCCGCCGACGGCAGCCTGACGCTGAAGCTGACGGCCGGCGACACGGTGCTGGCCGGCACCGGCACGCTGGCCGCCGACGGCAGCCTGGCGGGCACGCTGGCCGGCCCGGGCGCCGACGACACCGGCACCTGGCAGGCCACCGCGCTGGTCAAGCCGACGCCGATCCCGCCGTCGCCGCCGGCTTCGTCGGCAAGCGGCGTGATCCGCTGACCGGGCCCGTCGAACAGCCCGACGCGTCGGGCATCAGGCCTGCGGCAATGCCTGCCGCACGTGCGCGCCGAAGGCCGACACCAAGGCCGACGGCTGCTCGCGGTCGAACGCCAGCGCGATGCCGACCGTCGGCAGCGAAGGCAGGTCGGCACCGGCCGGCAGCACCTGCAGGTCGTCGGGCACGGCGGTCTGCGTCAGCACCGTGACCGCCTGCCCCGAGCGCACCATCGCGACCAGGCCTGCCAGGCTGCTGCTCGCGCAGGCCAGCCGGTACGCGCGGCCGGCCGCTTCGAGCGCCTGCCGCGGCGCCTGGTGGTCGAACGCATCCGGCGCGCCGAGCGCGAGCGGCAGCGGGTCGAGCGCGGCCGCGCTGCCGCCGCGCTGGCCGACCCACACCAGCGGCTCGCGGCGGATCACGTCGCCGCCCTCCAGGGCGCCGGTCACCGACACCAGCGCCAGGTCGATGGAATGCCGCGCGAGCAGCTCGCGCAGCCGCGGCGTCGGCGCGCACACCACCTCCAGCTGCACGCGCGGGTTCAGGCTCGCGAAGCCGCGCAGCAGGTGCGGCAGGAACACCACCGCGTAGTCGTCCGGGCAGCCGAAGCGCAACACGCCCGACAGCTGCTCGCCGCGCAGCTCGGCCAGCGTCTCGTCGTGCAGCCCGAGCAGCTGCCGCGCATGCGCCAGCAGCCGCTCGCCGGCCGCGGTGAGCGTGACGCCGCGGCCGGTGCGGAACAGCAGCGGCTGCTCGACCACGCCTTCCAGCCGCTGCATCTGCATGCTCAGCGCCGACTGCGTGCGCCCGACGCGCGCGGCCGCCTGGCCGAGCACGCCGGTTTCGGCGATCGCGACGAAGCTGCGCAGCAGGTCGATGTCGAGTGACTGGCCCACGGTATGAATTCTCCTGATGGCTCGTTCCAAAACTATTCGCTTCACGAAGCGGGTGCCGGTGCGTAAGGTGCCACAACTCCATCACGAGGTACCGACATGAGCAGGAACGACGACCCGCAGTTCTGGCAACAGGCCCGCCGGCACCTGGTGCGCTACGGCGGCAGCTTCGAGCCGCTGATCATCGAGCGCGCCAAGGGCAGCTTCGTCTACGACGCCGACGGCCGCGCGATCCTCGACTTCACGTCCGGCCAGATGAGCGCGGTGCTCGGGCACTCGCATCCGGACATCGCGGCCGTCGTCACCGAGCAGATCCATTCGCTCGACCACCTGTTCAGCGGCATGCTGTCGCGCCCGGTGGTCGAGCTGGCGGCGCGGCTCGCGCGCCATGCGCCGGCCGGACTGGAGCGCTGCCTGCTGCTGAGCACCGGGGCCGAATCCAACGAGGCCGCGTTGCGCATGGCCAAGCTGGTGACCGGCGGGCACGAGGTGGTCGGCTTCACGCAGTCGTGGCACGGCATGACCGGCGCCGCGGCATCGGCCACCTACAGCGCCGGGCGCAAGGGCTACGGGCCGGCCTCGGTCGGCTCGATGGCGATCCCGGCACCGAATGCGTACCGGCCGCGCTTCGCCGGACCGGGCGGCGAGCTCGACTGGCGCCGCGAACTCGACGACGGCTTCGAGCAGGTCGACCGCCAGTCCACCGGCGCGCTGGCCGCGTTCATCGCCGAGCCGATCCTCAGCAGCGGCGGCATCCTCGAACTGCCGACCGGCTACATGGCGGCGTTGAAGCAGAAGTGCGTCGAGCGCGGCATGCTGCTGATCCTCGACGAGGCGCAGACCGGCATCGGCCGCACCGGGCTGATGTTCGCGTGCGAACGCGACGGCGTCGCGCCCGACATCCTGACGCTGTCGAAGACGCTGGGCGCCGGGCTGCCGCTGGCGGCCGTGGTGACCACCACGGCGATCGAGGAAGAAGCCCACGCGCGCGGCTTCCTGTTCTACACGACGCACGTGTCCGACCCACTGCCGGCGGCGGTCGGCCTGAAGGTGCTCGACGTGGTCGAGCGCGACGGGCTGGTCGAACGCGCCCGCGTCGCCGGCGACCGGTTGCTGCAAGGGCTGCGCCGCCTGCAAGCCAAGCACGAGTGCATCGGCGACGTGCGCGGGCGCGGCCTGCTGCTCGGGCTGGAGGTGGTCACGAACCGCGACACCAAGGAGCCCGCCTTCGCGCTCGGCGAGGCGATCACGCGCGAGTGCATGAAGCTCGGGCTCAGCATGAACATCGTCAAGCTGCCGGCGATGGGCGGGGTGTTCCGGGTCGCGCCGCCGCTGACGGTCAGCGACAGCGAGATCGACCTGGGGCTGGAGTTGCTGGACCGGGCGATCGAGGTGGCGGGCCACCGTTCGCCCTGAGCAGGGACTGAGCCCGTCGAAGGCCCGTGTCGAGGGGTTGCCGCCAGGGCGCGCGGGCCTTCGACAAGCTCAGGCCGAACGGGTTCGGAAATACCCGTTGTCGCGCATGTCCTCCAGCAGCCCCGGCCCGGTCGGATGCCATCCCAGCGCGTGGCGGGTGATTTCGCTGGAGCACGGATTGTCCATCGCGACGAAGCCGGTCATCCACTCGAAATGCGCACGGGCTGCGTCCACATCGAGGCTGCGCACCGGCACGCCGAGGCCGCGGCCGATCTGCTCGGCGATCTCGCGCATCGGCACGCCTTGCTCGGCGACGCCATGCAGCCGCGAGCCTGGCGCCGCGCCCTCCAGCGCGAGCCGGTACAGCCGCGCGGCGTCCGAGCGGTGCACCGCCGGCCAGCGGTTCGCACCGTCGCCCACGTACGCGGCGACGCCCTTGCGGCGGGCGATGTCGATCAGCATCGGCACGAAGCCGTGGTCGCCGGCGCCGTGCACCGACGGTGCCAGCCGCACCTCGCTCGCGCGCACGCCGCGCGCCGCGGCCGCCAGCACCTTGGCCTCCGACGCGGCGCGCATGAAGCCCGCCGAGCCCGGCGTCGGTGCATCGGCCTCGGTGCCGGTGCGGCCGCCCCCCAGCACGGCTGTGCCGCAGGTCGAGATCAAGGGCTTGCCACTGCCTTCCAGCGCCTGCACCAGCGCATCGACCGCGCGCAGGTCGGTCTCGACCGACGCCGCATAGGCCTTGAAGTCGTGGATGAAGGCCATGTGGATCACACCGTCGCAGGCCCGTGCGCCGGCGACCAGGCTGGCGGTGTCCGACAGCTCGCCGCGGTGCGCCTCGACGCCCATCGATGCCAGCGTGGCGACCGCCGCGTCGTTGCGCGCCAGCCCGAGCACCTGGTGCCCCGCGGCCTGCAGTTCCCGCGCGATGGCGGCCCCGATGAAGCCGGTGGCTCCGGTCACGAATACACGCATACTGACTCCCGAAAAGTTGAAGGAGCGAACTGTCCTTCGTTGTCCGGGCCGCGAAAAGCCGAGAGCGTATACAGGTATGACAGTCAACACCCTCGGTGCCTTCCTGCGCGACCGCCGCGAACGCCTGCTGCCGCCGCCCGATGCGCCGGGCCGTCGCCGAACGCCGGGGCTGCGGCGCGAAGAGGTCGCGACCCGCGCGGCGGTGAGCATCACCTGGTACACCTGGTTGGAACAGGGGCGCGGCGGCCCGCCGTCGAACGAGGTGCTGGAGCGGCTCGCGCAGGCACTGGAGCTCGATGCCACCGGCCGCGAGATGCTGTTCCTGCTGGCGCAGCAGAGGCCGCCGCCGCTCACGCCCGGCGCGCCACCGCCGGTGTCGCCAACGCTGCAGCGCGTGCTCGATGCGTTGGCCACCAGCCCCGCGGTCGTGAAAACGCCGCTGTGGGACATCGTCGCGTGGAACGCCGCGGCCGCCGCGGTGCTGACCGACTACGCGATGCTGCCGGTCGGCGAGCGCAACCTGCTGCGGCGCCTGTTCAGCGAGCTCAGCCCCATCGACCGCTGGCCCGACTGGGAATCGGATGCGCGCTTCGCACTGGCGGCGTTCCGGTTCGACATGGCGCGCGCCGGCGGCAGCCCGCAGGCCCAGGCACTCGCGGATGAACTGCAGGCCCGCAGCGACGACTTCCGCCGCATGTGGGCCGAGAACGAGGTGAGCCGGCAATGGGTCGGCCGTAAGCGCCTCGAGCACCCGGTCGCCGGGCCGATCTCGCTCGAGTACTCGACCTTCGCGGTCGACGGTGCCGACGGGCTCAGCCTGGTGGTCTTCACGCCGAGCACGCCCGACGTGGCGCGCGCGATCGCGGCACTGCTGTCGCCGTGACCCGGCGACTTCAGCCCTGCGCGACGCGCACCACCAGCTTGCCGAGGGTGCGCCCTTCGAGCAGCCCGCGCAGCGCGGCCGGTGCGTTCTCCAACCCGTCGACGACGTCTTCGTGCAGCGCCACCTCGCCGTCGGCGACCCGCTGCGCCATCTCGCGGCGGAAGCGCGCGAAGCGCTCGCCCTGCTCGTCCCCGAAATGGTCGAGCACGATGAAGCCCTGCATGCGGATGCGCTTCTGCAGCAGCGCGGCATGCAGCTTCGGCAAACGGTCCGGGCCGGGCGACGGCTCGGCGTCGTTGTAGTGCGCGATGAAGCCGCAGACCGGCACGCGCGCGCCGATGTTCAGCAGCGGCAGCACCGCATCGAAGACCGCGCCGCCGACGTTCTCGAAGTACACGTCGATGCCGGCCGGGCAGGCCGCTGCCAGGCGCTCGGCGACCTTGGCGCCGTGGCGGTCGATGCAGGCGTCGAAACCGAGCACCTCCACCGCGTGGCGGCACTTGTCGGCCCCGCCGGCGATGCCGACCACGCGCGCGCCTTTCAGCCTGGCGAGCTGCCCCACCACCGCACCGACACCGCCGGTGGCCGCCGCGACGACCACCGTCTCGCCGGCGCGCGGCTGGCCGATGTCTTCGAGGCCGACGTGCGCGGTGAAGCCCGTCATGCCGAGCCCGCCCAGCGCGAGCGACGGCTGCGCCATGTCGCCGAGCGCCAGCAGGTCGTCGCCATTCGACAGCGCATGCTCTTGCCAGCCGGCGTTGGCCAGCACCAGCTCGCCGACCGCAAAACGCGGGTGCCGCGATGCGATCACGCGGCTGACGGTGCCGCCGACCATCGGCGCGCCGAGTGCCACCGGCGGCGCATAGCCCGGGCCGACCGGCTCCATCAGGTTGCGCATGTACGGATCGATCGACAGCACCAACGTGCGCAGCAGCACCTGGCCGTCGGCCGGCACCGGAATCGGCTGCGTCTCGATGCGGAAGTCGTGCGCCGCCGGCAGCCCGCGCGGGTGCGCGGCGAGCACGATGCGGCGGCTGGTGGTGGCGTTCATCGTCGCGGCCCCTGCCTCAGGCCCTCAGGCCCGCACCGGACGCGGGCCGTGGCGCAAGGTCAGCAGCGTGCCCAGCACCAGCGCGACCACCGCGAAGGCCGGCCCGCCGAGCGCGCCGATGTGGTCGACCAGCAGCCCGCCGCCGATGGCGCCGCTTGCGATCGCGATCTGGAAGGCGGCCACCAGCAGCCCGCCGGCGCCTTCGGCCTGGTCGGGCGCGGCCCGCACGATCCAGGTCTGGAAGCCGACCGGGAACGCGCCGAACGCAAAGCCCCACAGCGGCACGGCAATGGCCGTCACCCACATCGAACTGCCGCCGACCAGCAGGCTGGTGGCCAGCAGCGCGATCAGCACGCCGCCCAGCACGATCGCGTGGCGCTCGCTGCGCTGGGCCACCCAGCCGCCGGCGAAGTTGCCGAAGAAGCCGCCGATGCCGTAGCCGAGCAGCACCGCCGAGACCGCGCTGACCGACAGGTGCGTGACGTGTTCCATCAGCGGGCGGATGTAGGTGAAGCCGGCGAAGTGCCCCGACACCACCAGCAGCACCGCCAGCAAGGCCACGCGCACCGGCGGGCGCCGCAGCAGCTCGCCGAGCACGCGCAGGTTCGGGTTGTCGCGCGGCGGCAGCGCCGGCAGCGTGAACAGCTGCACCGCGAGCGTCACGACGCTGACCGCGCCGGCCGCAATGAACGCGCTGCGCCAGCCCCACACCGAGCCCATCCACGCGCCGATCGGCGCGGCGCCGACGGTGGCCACCGAGACGCCGGTCAGGATCACCGACATCGCCCGCGCGAATTGCGCTTCGGGCACCAGCCGCAACGCGAGTGCGGCCGACATCGACCAGAACCCGCCGAGCGCGATGCCCAGCATCACGCGCGCCACCAGCAGCACCGGCAGGCTGCTGGCGGTGGCCGCGATCAGGTTGGACAGCATCAGCAGCAGGGTCAGCGCCAGCATCACGATGCGGCGGTCGAGCCGGCGCGTCAGCAGCGGGATCGACGGCGCCGCCACCGCGCCGACCAGCGCCGTCGCGGTGACCGCCTGGCCGGCCGCGCCGTCGGTGACGCCGAGGTCGGCGGCCATCGCGGTCAGCAGGCTGGCCGGCAGGAACTCGGCCGTGACGAGGCCGAACACGCCCAGCGTCAACGAGGCAATGGCAGGCCAGTCGGCATGGCCGGCCTGGGTGGGGGGAAGCGCAGCAATCGGGGAGGAAGACACGGTGGGCAGGCCCGGAAGTGGCCTTGTGGTGGACTTGGGAAGGAGCTTAGGGCTAGTATTTCGGCGTTTGAATGCCGGAAGAGCCGAAATGCATGACTTTTTGTCCGATCGCGATGAACTCACCGAGATCCTGCTGGGGCTGCGGCTCGACGGCGTGGAGTACGGCCGCTGCGTGATGCGCGCGCCGTGGGCGATCGCTTTTCCGGCGCAGCGCTCGGCGCGTTTTCACTTCGTCGGCAACGGCGGCTGCTGGCTGCGCACGCCGTCGACCGAGTGGAAGCGGCTGAACCCGGGCGATGCGGTGCTGCTGCCGCGCGGCAGCTTCCACATCATGGCGAGCGCGCCCGACGTGCCGACGGTCGACATCGATTCGCTGGCGCGGGTGGCGGTATCGGACAACATCTACCTGGTGGGCGCCGAGAACATCTCGCATGAACGATCGGCCGGCGACGCACGCGATGCCGCGGCCGATGCCATCCCACCCGACGTGATGTTCTGCGGCGCGCTGCGCTTCAACCTGGACCCGCTGCACCCGCTGCTGACGATGATGCCGGACGTGATGTTCGCCGGCGACCTCGCGAAGCGGGACGTCACCGTGCCGGCGCTGCTCGACGCGATGGAGCGCGAGGTGGCGCTCGACCGCATCGGCGCCTGCGGCATCCTCGCGCGGCTGGCCGACGTGCTGGCGGCCAGCATCATCCGCGCCTGGGTCGAATGCGGCTGCAGCGACGCCACCGGCTGGATCGCCGCGGTGCGCTGCCCGAAGATCGGCAAGGTGATCGCGGCCATCCATGCGGCGCCCGAGCGCGACTGGAGCGTGCCGATGCTGGCCGACGTGATGGGCTCGTCGCGCTCCAGCTTCGCCGAGGCCTTCACGAAAACGATGGGCGAGAGCCCGGCGAAGTACGTCGCCAAGGTGAAGATGTTCCAGGCGCGGCACTGGATCGCCAACGACGGCATGCGCATCGCGGTGGCCGCCGACCGGCTCGGCTACGACTCCGAAGCCTCGTTCAGCCGGGCGTTCAAGCGGGTGATCGGGCACCCGCCGAGCGCGTCGCGGGTGGCGGCTTGAGAACTACGGAACGTTCAGCCCGATGTCGTTGGCCAAGTGGTCTCGATAATCCTCGAGGCGCGTGCGCAGATCTTGCCTCGTGACGTTGTTGCCGTGCATGTCGGAGTTGCTTCCATTGGTGGGCTTGTCCGGATCCCCACCGGTCTTCGTCGGCCAATAGAAAAGATTCTGGGGGTCGTTGGCGAGATTGAAGATCACGTCGTCCAATTCGGTTTCGACTTCGAACTCATCGTATTCCTCTGCCATGCCGGCACCGACATCGTTGATGTCGGCATCGGGAAGCGCGCCGAACTGGAACCCGAAACTCCCATTGTGGAAGTTCCGGGCGCCGCGGTGATTGGGGTTGTAATCCGTGCCGACCCAGCCGACCGCTTCGCTCAAGGTGTGGTTGGGCGTATTGACCGCGAATGCATCGCGGACGGCCCGCGCGATGGCCGTGTACGAGACATGGTGGTTGCAGATGTTGGCACCGCGTGTCGCGGCATGCACGCTGTTGACGTAGCCGCTGTGATACGCGGCGAGATCGCGCTGCGTGTTGTTGTGCAGGTTCCTGTTGTGCGAGGTGGCACCGATGACCGAGTTGCCGTCGCGATTGTTCGGTGGCGCGTAGTAGAGGCGGGTCTGCAACTGGTACACCGCACGCTGCGCCGCCGGCCCGGCCGGCGCGCCGCCGCCCATCGCGGCCCGCCCGAAGGACGCCTCCAGCTGCCGCCGCTGCGCCACCTGGCGCGGGCTGTTGTCCAGGTCATGGACGAGCTGGCGCGTCGGCGACGGGCGCTCAGCTTGTGCAGCCGGATGGTGCTGCAACGCGGCGGCTTGCAGGCGTGGTGCGTTGTTCATTCCGCCAAGGTAGCCGGCCGCCGCTGCGGCTGCCATCAGGCGGCGGCTGAGATCGGCATCGGGAAAAGGCTGAGTTGCCGCGGCCAGGCGACAGCGCCTGGCTCCTAGGCCCCGTCGACGCCGAGCACCGCCTGGTGGATCTGCACCGCCTTCCATCCCGACCACGCGCCGCCGCACACCAGTGCCGCCGTCACCAGCATCGGGATCGAGCCGAAGAACGGTGACGAGAACCACTGCAGCACCAGCACGGAGGCCGCCAGGAAGATGAGCATCGAGGCGAGCGACGCGCCGAGGCCGGCGTTGCCCATCGCACCGGTCGTGAGGTTGCGGTAGGCCAGCGCCTGCAGGATGCCGTCTCGCACCGGGCCGGCGACGGCCACGCGGTCGCCGTCGTCGATCATCGCCGGCACGCGCGAGCCGATCTGCACCGGCAGCGCGGCCACCTTCAGGACCGTGATGTGCTGCGTCACGATGCGCTGGTGGGGCTGGCGGGTGATGCTCTGGCTGTGGCGCACCGATGACGCGATGCCGTTCAGTCGTTCCATCGTCGCTCCCCTTCGAAGCTCAGTCCAGCCGCTTGCTCAGCACCACGCTGCGATACACCTTGCCGGTCCACTGCACCCAGTCGACGTGCTCGTAGCCGAGCCGGCCGTAGAGATCGATCAGGTGGGTCGCCTGCTCGGCGGTGTCCATCGCCAGCTCGCGGAACGAGCGCTCTTGCGCCCAGCGCTCCGACTGCGCGAGCAGTGCGCGGCCGATGCCGTGGCCCTGCAGCGTCGGCTCGACGCCGAACTGGTGCACCGCCGCCACGCCCGGCCGGGTGAAGTACGCGCATTCGTTCACCGCGTAGGTCGGCTTCACGACGATGGTGCCGGCCAGCGCGCCCGACCATTCGGCGATGTAGCACTGGCCGCCTTCGATGCGCCGCGCGGTGACCTCGGGCGCCTGGTCGACGGCGGTGTAGTTCAGGCCCATCGCGCCGAGGCGGGCATAGGCGCGGTGCAGCAGCCGGGTGAGGTCGTGGACGGAGTCGGCCGGGGCCATCGGGCGGATCTGGAGCATGCGCGGTCCGTGTCAGGCGGGCGGCAACTGGCGCGCGCCGATGTGCGCGCCCAGCAGCGCCGTCGGGATCACGGTGACGAGCGCGAACAGGTTGAACCACACCGGGTTCTCGGACCAGAACAGCAGCCCGAACAACGCGCCGAGCACGCCGACCGCGAGCCCGTTGAAGTAGGGGTAGCGCCTGGCCAGCCGCGCGGTGACGCAGCCGCCGGCCAGCGTGGTCAAGCTGCCGAGGAGGATGCTCGCCAGCAGGAAGCCGGTGCTGCCGGTGACGTTCGCCAGGTCTTGCGACACCTGCTCGGCCGACCGGCCCGCCACGGTGACCTCGTCGCCATGCAGGAACAGCAGCGCCATGCCGACCAGGATGTCGAGCCCGAGCGTCAGCAGGAAGCCGACGGCCACGGCCTTGAAGCTGATGCGGCTCATGTCGCTTCACGCGCCGGCAAGAACGGCGCGGCGATCGGCGCGAACAGCAAATGCAGATTTCTCAAGACGGACTCCGAGGACGACGACGGCGTATTCTCGCCTGTCGACATCGGCTGTCCTGCGTCAGACCACGTCGAGGATCACGTACACCGCCGCCAAGGCCGCAAAGACGCGGGCCGCCTTGGTCCACGTGATGCGGTGTCCCGCGCGATAGCGCCGCACCAGCCAGAGCAGCAGCACCAGCATGGCGAGCCACACGACATACGGCGTGGCCCGCGACAACAGCGGCATCCATCCACCCTCCCCGCTCATCTTCTCGCCGGCGCCGACATCGACGCCTTCGTGCACGAAGTTGAGAAGGTGCGCCCGGTTGTCCACGCCCGCCGACGGATCTAACCGCAGCGCGGCACCATGCCCGCCGTCATACCAGCCGACCTTCTTCACCTGGCTGCCGACGAGTTCGGCCGAATCGCCGAACAGCACCAGCCCCGCTGGCCCCACATCGGAGAAACCGAGGGCGCGCAGTGCGGGGCACAGGATCCCGACCGGCCAATCGAGGTTGGCAGTGTCGTACCTGACGCGTTCCACCTGCCCGTTGCGGAACAGCCGGGACCATTCGAAATCGGTCGGCAGCACCGGCGCGGCCAGGGCCACGTTCTTGAAGCGCATCGATGGCGTCGAGAGCACGCTCTGCCCGAAGATGTAGGTGCCGTTGCTGTGCGCGATCAGATCGAATTCGGTCAGCGGGTTCTCGGCCAGACGCTGCGCGTACAGGTCCCTGAACGACGGAATGTTCTTCGCCCGGAACGGCCTCAACGCAAATTGCGCCGCCGAGAAGTAGCCGTACTCCGGGTCTTCGACATTGCCTTCGCCATAGAGCTTCAACGCCCGGGTGCGCAGGTCGCTCACCCAGTCGGAATTCGACGAATCGCGGATGCCGCGCACGATGAAGAGGACCCTGCGCGGGCTGTAGGCGGGCGGCTGCACCGGCTCGACCGCCCCGAACAGCTGCCGGTTGAACAGCTTCCAGCGCGCAGCAGGGTCCTGCGCGAACTCGGGTTCGAGCCGCTGGAGATCGCCATGCCTGGCGCCCGGCACCTGCACGACGACCGGGCCGTTGAACGCCTCGAGGTCGGCATTGTCTTTCGCCTGCACCACCGAATCTTCGGTGCCCCAGAACTGCACCACGCGCGGGAGGCGGCTGTGCGCGTCGCCATCGGCGAGCTTGCCGAAATGCCGGATCCACGCGATGCGAACGTCGGCGATGAAGTCCGACCCTAACGCCAGGTCCTCCAGGACGAAGTGCGGGTGCGGCACGCTGCGCAGCAGCCAGTTCGCGGGCCGGCTCCACCAGGTCACGTTGTCGCGGAGGCCCTTGTTGACCGAGGTGAACAGCAGGATGCGGTCGACCCGCTCGGCCCAGCCGCCAGGGGCCGGCCTGGCATTGCCGGCGGCGCCCGACGCGCTCAGGTAGGCCTTGCGAACGAACATCCCGCCGATGCTGTGGCCGATCAGCGTGATCGACCGGTAGCGCTCGTCGACTGCCTTCTCTGCGATGCAGGCTTCAAGCTGGGAGGCGACGTCGTAGGCCGAACCGAGGCTCATGAACCCGACGTGATGGTCGAACACCAGCACGGCCAGGTCGACGCTCTGCGGATCCTTCCTCAGCGCCTGAAGGAACGACTGCCACTGGCCCGCACCCTGCGTGGTGGCCGGCACGATCACCAGCAAACGGGTGGGTGCCGGACCGATGGCTTCGGGTGCCGGACACGACGGCACGTCACGGGCCGATGCCGACAACGCGCTCATCCAGCACAGCGCAGCCACGATCGCCGCACGCGCGACCCTCGGGGCCCTCATTCCGAATGGCATCCTCGTCATGCGTCCTCCCGAGACGTGTTCGCGCCTGTTCCTCCAGACGTCGGAGATGCTACTTATTTTGAGTTTGGGCGTCTTGCGGAATTTGAAGGATGCGGCCGCGCGCCGTGCGGCACACTGGGCGGCGCCGCCATCTTGTCCTTCCACAGCGCCTGCGCTCGCCGCCCTTGCCATGCACATCAGGACCGCCATCATTTGCTTCAGCCTGCTGCCCATCGAAGGCCGCTCCTGAGATGAGCATCGCCCGAGTCTCGCAACGTGGAGGAGCGCAGGTCGGCTGGCTGAACGCTTCCTGGCCGCTGGCTTCGATCCAGATCACCCCCGGCTCCTTGACCGTCAGCGTGCTCGGCGACTACGTCTTTGCGCCGGCTGACGTCCACGCCATCGAATCGGTCGGCTCGATTCCGCTGCTCAGCACCGGCATTCGCATTCATCACACGCGCCCGGACTACCCGGAGAAGATCGTCTTCTACGGCATGGGCCGCGACAGGTTGGTGCAAGCCGCCAGTGCCGCGGGCTTTCGGGTCGGAGAACCCCATCTGCAGACGAAGCGTGGCTTTCCTGTCAGGTTCAGCGCCGTTGTGGCCGCCCTTCTGCTGTGGAACGGGTTGTTCCTGCTGGACACCGGCGGCCACCCGTTCGGCGGGCCGCGCAAGCCGGGCCTGTTGGTCTTCGTGGCGCTTGCCCTGTTTTGCGCAATTGCAACGCTCGTCCCTCGCTCCCCACGCCTGCAGCAACTCATTCTTCGCGAAGGTCGCCACATCGGGGAGATCCGCGGCTTCCTTCGTTTCACGCAGTTCATCGCGGGTGCCATGGCATTCGCGACGGGCTTGGCTCTTTGGTGGGGTTGAGCATCGACCGTCGAGTCCTTCCATGACCATCAGATTCGCCATCGCTTGCTTGTGCCTAGTGCCGACGCTCCCCGTAACATGGCGCCCATTCCAACCGCCGGCACCTGCACGCTCATGAGATTTTTCGCCACCGTGGCTCTTGTCGCAACGCAGTTGATGGCGTCGTCCGACGCGTTCGCGGCCGACGTGGTTCTGACGATGAACTCGTACGGGCCGGTGGAGATCGGGATGCCTGTCGCGCAAGCCCACAAGCTGCTAACCAAGCTGGGGCGCAAGAACCTGCCGAGCCCGCGCGGGGTGGCGAAGGTCGGTTGCGGCCGCTACCAGGCGTCGCCGGAGCTGACGTTCATGACCGAGGACCAGAAGATCGTTCGCATCGAGACGCACGAGCCGAATGTGGTGACGCCGTCGGGCCTGCGCATCGGCTCGAGCCTGGACAAGGTGCGGCGCTCGCTCGGGTCGCGCATCGAGGACGTGCAGCAGCACGGCTCCGACAACGCGGCGGATCGCAGCATCGTGCTGGTGTCGGGCGACAAGCAGTTCGCGATCCGCGTCGACGGGAACCAGGTGGCCGCCGGGTTGTTCGTCGGGGCGGAGCATGCGATCCGGTCGGCTGAAGGGTGCTCCTGAGTTCTGCCGTGCTTCGCACGCCGAAGCTCACCGGGTTCGCCGCCCTGTTGTTTGTCTCGGCCGTTGTCGCTGCTTCGTCCGTGAGGATTGAACGACGCGGCCCCGAGCTGGTGCAGTACAGCGACATGTGCGGCCCGTTGCACAACCAGCCTTGCATGAGGCCGACGCTCAAGGGCGGGTTTCCGCTGGCCTTTCTGGTGGACATGCCTGGCGTCTCGGTGGAGAACCAGCTGTCTGTGGGTGAAGACCAGGGCGACCCCTTGGCGTTCGTCGCGGATTGGGGCTTCTACGCGGCCTGCCTGTGGCTTCTGCATGGAGTTTGGCGCAGGCTGGGGTCATCCCGCCCGGCGCGGGCTGGGTGACCCGCCATCAATCCCACCACGCGACAAGGATCGGAGCGGTGTACTTGCGAG
>Ga0065165_1001591_pt1 | contig 23309 bp, 17 predicted proteins | sample AraplaMF_Cvi_mMF_FD_63813 | JGI IMG/M metagenome (GOLD analysis project Ga0065165, IMG submission 63813) | Arabidopsis root microbial communities from the University of North Carolina, USA - plate scrape MF_Cvi_mMF (version 2) (version 3) | ecosystem: Host-associated > Plants > Roots >... | reverse complement strand
GGCCAGCGGATGCGCCAGGCGAAGTTGATGTCCTTGACCTCGCCGGGCTTGGCGTCGAACGACCATTCCAGCACGCCGCGCTTGTCGCGGATATTGCTTGCGGTCGGCGGCGTGGTCGCGGGCAGCATCTCGACGACGATGTCCTCGCTTTCGCTGACCGGCAGCTGATCCTCGATCGCGACCTTGATCGGAAAGTCGTGGCCGTTGCGAACAGTGGTCTTGAACGCGCGCTCGTCGGTCTTCGACGTCGTGACCAGCAGGCCGGCCGAGCCTTCGTTGCGCTTGAGCACGGCGCGCTGGATCTTGACCTTGTCGTCGGCACCGAAGCCGAGCCGCACGATGTCGTCCTTGGCCGAGGCCGAGAGCTTGCCGCGGCCGACGAAGACGCCGTCGCGATAGATCGCGACCTTGCCCGGCAGCAGCGTCGTGTCGTCGGTCTGCTTGAAGCTGGCTTCCAGGAAGGCGGTCGGATCGATCACGGGTGCCGCGCGCACGGCGAGATCGGCGGGCACGTTCATGGAGGCGATGCGCAGGCTCTTGGCGCCTTCGGTGGCACCGAGGCTGACGCGGCCGGGAATCTTGAAGGTGGCCTGGAAGTCGCCGATCTCGGCGACCGCCTGCTGTTCTTCCGCGCGCTCGCGTGGCTCGGGCGCTTCCGCGATCTTGGCCTGCATCTGACGCGATGCGGGCGCAGGCCGCGCCAAATCCTGGGCGGCGCCAAGCGCCATTGGCTTCGGCAGTTGCGGATATTGCGCCACCAGCGTGCTCAGCTCCGGCGCACTGCCACCACGGCTGATGCGGACCGTGGAGACGCCGAGCGCCACGTTCGACCAGTCCTCGCCGGTCGATTGCGTGATCTCGGCGCGGCGGACCAGTTCCAGCTGCGGCTTGCGGTCCTTGGCCCCGGTGTCGAGCCGGGCGTCATAGAGCGGCAGCCAGCGCGCATTGCGCACATTATAGGTAACCCGCAAGGTCGCCTTGGTCGATGCCTGCGCGGCGATGTCCATGCGCACCTCGAGCTTGCTCGGCGGCTTGGCCTTGCGCTCGGCGTCGAGCTGGGCGATCTGCCGATCGAGCTCGCGCATCTTGCGCGTGGCATCACGGACAGCGGTGTCGGCGCTCGCGATTTCGTCGCCGACTGCGGTGAAGGCCGTGCGCCATTCCGCGATCGGCCGCGCCTCGCCCTTCTCGCCGATGCCGACGGGCGCGGCTTCCGCAAAGTGCTCCGCGAATTTGCGCCGCGCATTGGCCGCGTCGATCGCGCCCTGCAAATCAGCACGCTGGTCGTTCAGCGCCTCGATGCGCTTGTCCAGCTCGGGCAGATTGACCGGCGCCGCGCGTGGCGCGCGCGCATCGATGGTGCCGATGGTCAGCTTTGCGCCGCCTTCACCCTCGACGCGGATGGATGAGGTATCGAGACCCAGCGGAAAATCCCGGGCGACCAGGGTCGTATCGCCGGTCGGCAGGTCGACCGAGATGAGGCGGGTGACGGTGGCGCCATCGGGATAGACCGTGACGGTATCGATGGCCGAGCTGGCGTCGAGATCGGCGGCCCATGACGGCAATGCCGCTGTCATGGTCGCCAGAACCAGGCTCGTCGTAGCCAGATATCTTGCGGTGATACGCATAAAGTCCCTCCTGCGATATCGCCGCGCCGCCAGCCGGACGCGTGCGATCAAAATGCCTCGCCAACATGGTTGGACGCGGCAGCGAAGGAACTGGTTCGATTGGGGTTTCCGTGGGGCGCCGTCGCGGCGGCGGCATGGCCGCGGAACGTTCGTCCCACGGCCGAGCCATTAACCAAAACGTTCAGGCCTGAGTGGGCGAGCCCTGGCCGAAGATGCGACGAAGCAGATCGGTCACATTCTTCGCGCCGGCCTTTTTCAGGATGCCGGCGCGGTAACCCTCGACGGTCCGGGCGCTCAGATGCATGCGCCGAGCGATCTCCTTGTTGGTAAGGCCGGCGGCAAGATGCTCGAGCACGTCGCCTTCGCGGGACGTCAGGGCCTCGCAGCCCGGCAGCCAGCGCTGCCGGTTCGAACCGGGCTGGCCGGACTCGTCGATGGCGGCATCGATCCGATCGACGATGTCGCTGGTGCGAAACGGCTTTTCGATGAAGTCGGCCGCGCCGCTCTTGATCGCGTCGACGGCCATCGAGATGCTGCCGTTCGCGGACGTCACCAGCACCGGCGCCATGCAATTCTCAGCGCGCAAACGCTTGAGCACGTCGAGCGCGGAGCGATCCGGCGGCATCTCCAGCAGCACGCAGGCGGGCATCCGTGCCCTGGCCTCCGACAGCAGCGATGCGCCGTCGGCGAAGCAGATCACGTCATAGGCGCTCTGTTGAAGCGCATTCGACAATTGTTCGCGGGAGGCGGCGTCAGTTTCAATGACGAATAACTCCCCCTTGGAAAGCATGTTCCCCGGCATAATTCCGATCCAGCAATGTCTTGGTCAAATGATACGTGACGGCCGCGGGGCCCACCGCCCTGCTGCGCCGTCGTGGAGCACGGCATTCGCGCCAGTGCTTTGCTTTCCCTTATGTATGTTCCGGCGTGTTCCCGGATTTGACGGATTGGGACAGAAACTTTACATTTCGGGACATCTGCTGGAATGGCTGGTATGACCGATCTCATCCGCAGTGCCGCCCTCACCTCTTATCGGGAAGTTGCCCGATCGGTCGGGCTCGATCCCAAGCAGATGATCCGCAAGGTGCGGCTTCCCCAAGCCTGCCTGGACCAGCCCGAGATCCGGATCGCGGTGCCGGGATTCCGCCGGCTGCTCGAATTGTCGGCAACGGAATCGGGTGCCCAGGATTTCGGCCTTCGAATGGCCGAGCGCGGCGGCATCACCAATCTCGGCCCCGTCGCGCTCATCGTTCGCGAGCAGCCGACCGTCGGAAAAGCGATCGAAGCGCTTGCCCGATATATTCATATCCACCACGAAGGCATGCGGCTGGACGTCAGGCACAGCGGCAACACCGTGATGATCGTGCTGAACTTGCGCGGCCGTCATCCCACCGCACTCAATCAATCGGTCGACCTGGGCCTTGCGACGGTCGACCGCGTCGTTCGATCGCTTTGCGGCGAGCGCTGGCGGCCGCTCGAAGTGCATTTCCGATATCCGGCGCCGCGCAACCGCGACCGGCATCAGGAGTTCTTCGGCTGCCCTCTCGTGTTCAATTCCGAGATGGATGCTGTGCTGCTGTCCGCCCGCGATCTGGACCGGCAGATCGAGAGCGCACATCCGCAGATCGCAAGCTATCTGCGCAAGCGGGTGGAGGAGATCGATACGCGGCCCGACAGCTGGGACGAAAAGGTCGACGAAGTGGTCCGGGACCTGCTCCAGAGCGGCAATTGCACGGTCGAGCGCGTCGCCGAGCATTTTGCCTGCACGCGGCGCACGATCCATCGCCATCTCGCCGAGGCCGGCACCAGCTTCTCGGCAATCCTCGATACCCAGCGCGCCGACCTCGTCGTCAAGCTGATCGAGAATCATGACCGGCCGCTCGCGTCGATCGCGACCCAACTCGGTTTCTCCGCGCAGAGCGCGATGGCACGCTGGTTCCGCGGCCGCTTCGGCTGCACCATCACCGAATGGCGCAAGGGCGAGCGACCGCTGGCGGTGAACGCGGCCTGATGTCAGCGCGCCGGAGCCGGCGCGCCCATGATCGCGAGAGCGCGCTCGGGGCGGCCCGTAAGCAGCGGGCCGAAAGCGACGGCGAAGCCGAGGAACGCAACAATCCAGCCGCAAGCCGCGATGTGCAGCAGCGCATCGTCATGCGAGGGCCACACCACGGCGGCGACCCGCGCCAACGCCGCGACGACGATCGCGACATAGATGGCTTGCGTCGCGGGCGATGCCGTCAGCGCCTGGCCGGTGTGGCCGAGGCTCGCGCGCGTCATCACCGCGAGCGTCATGGTGCCAGCCGCGCCCGCCATCCAGGCGTGAACGCCGGCGCTTGGCGGCAACGAGCCGAAGACAGCTGCGGCTTGAAGCAGGAAGCCGAGCGGCACGAAGACGTATCCGACATGCAGGATCAGCAGCAGCCTTTCGCGCGTGGTGCGGTCGCCGGCCCAGCGCGCGAGCCGCACAAGATGCAACCCACCAACCAGCGCCATCGCCACGCCGGTGATGATGTTCAGCGGCGCCACGATCCATGCGGTCAGCGCGAGCGCACTCAATCCGATCACCGCGCCGTCGAAACGTCCGAACGGCACCGGCAGGCGGCCCGGATTGAACTTCACCAGCCAGTTGCGGGTGAAGCTCGGGATGATGCGACCACCGACCAACGCGATCAGCAGTATCACAACGCCGATGCCGACGCGGATGCTGACATCGGCTGCACCTTCAAAGTGAGCTTCGAGATGGAAGGCGACATTGCCTGAGAGCAGCACCAGCACGAGCACCACGATCGGCAGGTTGCGCCAATTGCCGCCCGCGATGATCTCGCGCGTTGCGGCGGCCACGACCAGCGCCAGGAAGGCGGCATCGACGGCGATCGCAAAGGCCCAGCCGAGATCGGCCGACAGGGTCACCGCGGCGCGGCCTGCGAGCCACACCACCAGCAGTGCGCCGAGCGAAGTGCCCTGGATCGGCAGCCGTCCGGTCCAGTTCGGGATCGCCGTGAACAAGAAGCCGGTGATGACGGCCGGCAGGAAGCCGTAGAGCATCTCATGGACGTGCCAGTCGCGCGGCGCGAAGGCGGAGCTGACGGACAGCTCGCCATAGAACATCGGCAGCCAGACCAGGATCGACAGGCCGGCCTGGATCGCGGCGAGCAGGAAGAAGGGCCGAAAACTGTTCGCAAACAGCGGCCAGCCCTCAAAATTGCGGGATCGGACGCCAACCATGGGGCAACTCCTGTGAATTCGGACTGTTGGCTGGAAAAATACTGCCGTTCGGCCAGTCCGTTTTTGCGCTATCGCAAACTGCCTGATGATTGCAGGTGCCATGACACTCCCTGGCGCCGAGGAAACAGATGGCCAAGGTCGACACATCGCTGGTTGCGCATCTGCCGCTGTTCTCAGGCGTCAAGCCGGAGGACCTCGATGAAATTCTGCGCGAGTCCCGTTCGGCGCATTACCCAAGGAACACCGCTATTTTCGAGCAGGGCGCGGACGCGCAATCCTTCTTCCTGCTGCTGCACGGCCATGTCCGCGCGGCCAAGACCACGCCGACCGGCGAGCAGATCGTGGTGCGCTATGTTGCGCCCGGTGAGACCTTCGGGCTCGCAATGGCGATCGGCGCGGCGCACTATCCAGCGACCGCGACGGCGGTCGACGACAGCGTGACGCTGATCTGGCCGAATTCGGCTTGGCCGCGGCTGATCGAGCGGTTTCCGGCGATTGCCGCCAACACGCTCCGGACCGTCGGCGCGCGGCTGCAGGAGAGCCACACCCGCATCCTTGAAATGTCGACCCAGCAGGTCGAACAGCGCGTCGCGCATGCGCTGCTGCGGCTCGCCAAGCAATCCGGCAAAGAGTCCGGCCGCGGCATCGAGATCGACTTCCCGATCAGCCGCCAGGACATCGCGCAGATGACCGGCACTACGTTGCACACCGTCAGCCGCATCCTCAGCAACTGGGAGAGCCAGGGGCTGGTCGTGAGCGGTCGCCAGCGCATCGTCCTTCGCGATCCGCACAAGATCGTGCTGCTGTCGGAGCGGACCGCCGCGGGCGGCCTGTCCTAGAACGAGGAGTGGAGACGCCTCCGCCTACCGTCATTCCGGGGCGCCGCTTGGCGCGAGCCCGGAAGGACGGAGTCACTACACCGCCCTGCTGTGCAACTGCTTGCCCGGATCCAGATGCGCATCGAAGGCGGCAGCCACGCTGCGGACCAGGAAACGCGAGTCGCTCGCGACCGCAAGACGGTCGCCGTCGAGCTTCACCACCCCATCGGAGATCAACGGTTTGAGGCGCGAGGCGGATTGCAGCATCGCGCCAGCCTCCGTGCCGTGACGCGCGCAGATGTCGCCGAGGTCGGCACTGAACTCGCACATGATGCGTTCGATGATGTCGGCGCGGAGCCGGTCGTCATCGGTCAGGCCATAGCCCTTCCTGGTGGCGAGGTGTCCACCGGCAATGCTCTGCGCATAGGCGCCGATCTGCACATCGTTCTGGACATATCCCTGCGGCAGATGTCCGATCGCGCTTGCACCGAAGCCGAGCAGGACCTCGCCGCGGTCAGTGGTATAGCCCTGGAAGTTGCGCCGCAGCGTCCGGTCCGCGAACGCCACCGCCATGGCATCACCGGGCCGCGCAAAGTGATCGAGTCCGATCTGCACATAGCCGGCTTCCTTCAGCGCATTCGCGATCGCGCAGGCCTGGTCGTGACGGGCGAGACCGTCAGGCAGGTGCTTCTCGTCGATCATGCGCTGGTGCTTCTTGAAGCCGGGCACATGGGCATAGCCGAACACCGACAGGCGGTCGGGTTCAAGCGCGAGCGAGCGCCGCACGGTATCGAGGCAAGAGGCCACGGTCTGGTGCGGCAGCCCGTAGATGAGATCGAAGTTGATTCCGCCGATGCCGGCGCGCCGGAGCGTGTCGACGACGGAGGCCGTCTGCTCGTAACTCTGCACGCGGTTGATCGCGCGCTGCACGACGGGATCGAAACTCTGCACGCCGAGGCTGGCGCGGTTGACGCCGGAGAGCCGCATGGCTTCGACCATCTCCGATGTCAGCGTGCGCGGGTCAATCTCGACCGCGATCTCGGCCGACGGCAGCACGAAGAAGGAATGGCGCATCGCCGCCATCAACTCGGCAAAGCCATCCGCCGCCATGATCGTCGGTGTCCCGCCGCCGAAATGGATATGCTCGACCTTGATGCGGCGGCCGATTGTCGCGGCCACCTCCGCGATCTCGCTGCGCAACGTGCGTTGATAGGCGGCAATCAGTTCGTCGCGCCGGACGATCTGGGTATGGCAGCCGCAATACCAGCACATCTCGCGGCAGAACGGCACATGCAGATAGAGCGAGGCGCTGATGCCTGAGGGCAGTTCGGACAGCCATTTCGCGTAGGTATCTGCGCCGATCGCCGACGAGAAATGCGGCGCCGTCGGATAGCTGGTGTAGCGCGGCAGACGTTCTTCGCCATAGCTTGCCGCGAGATCGGTCCTCATGTGCTGGCCATTCGTCAATCGATGCCGCGCCCGGCGCGCGGCAAATTCCGGGATGGCTTTGATGACCCGGTTTTGAGGTCGTGACCTTGCGCTCGCTCAAAGTCCTGGCGCGAGATCGGGGACATGATGGCGGCAATCATCCGGTGCGCGAAGAAACGTGACGGCGTGGAGACAGTGCCCGTCCTCTGGACTAAAACGAAAATGGCCAGGCAATGCCCGGCCATTTGCATTCATTCGCGATCGCTTACGTGTTCTTCAGCGCGACGCGGAATTCGGCTTCGGTCTTGGACTTGACCTCGTCGAGCGTGACGCCATCGGCGAGCTCGATCAGGGCCATGCCGCCATCGCCGTGCTTGTCGATGGTGAAGACGGCCAAATCAGTGACGACCATGTCGACAACGCGCTCGCCGGTCAGCGGCAGATTGCACTTCTTCAAGAGCTTCGAGCCGTCCTTGGCCGAATGCTCCATCACCACGACGACGCGCTTGACGCCGGCGACGAGATCCATCGCTCCGCCCATGCCCTTGACCATCTTGCCGGGGATCATCCAATTGGCGAGGTCGCCGTTCTGGGCCACCTGCATGGCGCCGAGGATCGACAGATCCATATGCCCGCCGCGGATCATGCCGAAGGAATCCGCGCTCGAGAAATACGAGGTCGAGGGCAGCTCGCTGACGGTCTGCTTGCCGGCGTTGATGAGGTCGGCGTCCACCTCGTCCTCATAGGGGAACGGGCCCATGCCGAGCATGCCGTTCTCGCTCTGCAGGCTGACGTCGACGCCGTCGGGGATGAAGTTCGAGACCAGCGTCGGGATGCCGATGCCGAGATTGACGTAATAGCCGTCGCGCAGTTCCTTCGCGGCGCGCGCGGCCATCTGTTCACGGGTCCAGGCCATATCGCTCTCCTGATCTCAGGCTGCCGTACGCGGGCGGGTGTTGCGGAATTCGATGCGCTTCTTGGCCGTGCCGACCTCGACGATGCGCTTCACGAAAATACCGGGCGTGTGGATGTGATCGGGATTGAGTTCACCAGCCGGAACCAGATGCTCGACCTCGGCCACGGTGACCTTGGCGGCGGTCGCCATCATCGGGTTAAAGTTGCGCGCGGTCTTGCGGTAGATCAGGTTGCCGGCGGTATCACCCTTCCAGGCGTGCACGATGGCGAGGTCGGCGAACAGGCCGCGCTCCATCAGGTACTTCTCGCCGTCGAACTCCTTTACTTCCTTGCCTTCGGCGATCAGCGTGCCGACGCCGGTCTTGGTGTAGAAGGCCGGGATACCGGCGCCGCCCGCGCGGATGCGCTCGGCCAGCGTGCCCTGCGGATTGAATTCGAGTTCCAGTTCGCCCGCGAGGAATTGCTGGGCGAACAGCTTGTTCTCACCGACATAGGACGAGATCATCTTCTTGATCTGGCGGGTTTCGAGCAGACGGCTGAGGCCGATGCCATCGACGCCGGCATTGTTGGAGACCACCGTCAGGCCCTTGACGCCGGACTCGCGGATCGCGTCCGACAGCTCCTCGGCGATGCCGCAGAGGCCGAAGCCGCCCGACATGATCATCATGTTGTCTTTGAGAACGCCGGCGAGAGCCGCCTTGGCGTCGGGATAAACCTTGTTCATGCAAAAAACCTTCGACTGAGCCTTGGGTCTGCAGGCGGCGCCTGAGCCTGCAGGCGGCGCCTTGGGCCTGCAGACGGCGCGCCTTATCGGCGGCGATTATTAGGCGAATTCCTCCAAAGCCGTCAATGATACGGGGTTCTCGGTTTCGCGCGCCGGTGCTAGAAGCTGCCCACACCGTGGGCAGACCGGCCCGCGGCCTTGAAAGCGACAAGAAAACCCATCAAGTTGTGGGGGTTGGGCGTGGGCACGCAGGTTTCCCGGCCCGCCCTTTTGGCTCCAACGAACAACCCGATCAGGACATGCCATTGACCATGGCCCAAGGAATGAAGCGCCTCGGGACGCCGATCGCGGCGCTGCTCGGCGTCGCGCTGATCGCCCTGATCGCGACCTCCTGGCTCATCAACCGCGACGCGCTGCGCAGCGCCGTCGAAGCGCAGATCCGCGACGTCACCGGACTCGAGCTCAGCGTCGCAGGCAATATCGACATCTCGGTGCTGCCGGCGAGCTACATCTCGTTCCATGACGTCGGCCTGAAGGGCGGCGGCACCAGTGACCCCGCACTCCATATCGACGTGCTCACCGCCAATCTGCGTCTGCTGCCCCTGCTCCTGCAGCAGTTCGAGATCGCCGACCTGACGCTGCTGCGGCCGCACATCCATGTCAGCCTGAAGCCGGACGGCGAGAGCAACTGGACGCCCTTCATCCAGACCATCGCGCGCACGATGAAGCCCGGCGCCGACAACCAGGTTTCGTTCTCCGAGATCCGGATCCAGGACGGCGTGCTCAACTACGAGGACGCCGCGACCCACGCCACCGAGAAATTCGAGGACATCGACCTGTCGCTGGCGTGGCCCTCGATCTCGCGTTCCTTTGCCGCAACCGGCCAGTTCGACTGGCGCGGCGAGCGGGTCGACGGCTCGATCAGCTTCGCCGATTTCGTCGCCGCCCTTTCCGGCGACCGCTCGGGATTGAAGGCACGGATCGTCAGCGCGCCGCTCAAGCTCGCCTTCGACGGCAGCGTCGCCAACCGCACCAGCCCGATGATGGAAGGCACGCTCACGATCGACAGCCCGTCGCTGCGCAATGCGCTGCGCTGGACCGGCCAGCCGCAGCCCGGCAGCGGCGGCTTCGGCCGTTTCGCGCTGAAGGCGCGCGCCAATGTGGTCGGCCCTTCGATCGCGCTGACCAACGTCAATGTCGAGCTCGACGGCAACTCCGCCGAGGGCGTGATGACCTACGCCAACAACGGCCGGCAGACGCTGCAGGCGACGCTCGCCGCCGACGCGCTCGACTTCACGCCCTATATCTCGACTTTCCGCCTGCTCGCGAGCGGAGCACGCGACTGGAACAGGCAGCTGTTCGACCTCAACGGATTGTCGACCACCGATCTCGACATGCGCCTGTCGGCTGCGAAGCTGACGGTGGGACCGACCAAGCTCGGCCGCACCGCGATCGGTGCCAACCTGCGCAACGGCACGCTGGCGCTCTCGGTCGGCGAGGCCCAGGTCTATGGCGGCATCGCCAAGGGCTCGTTCGGGATCGCGCGTTCCGACACGGTCGCCGACATCAAGGCGCAATTCCAGTTCACCGATGTCGATCTGCAGGCCTGCGCCACCGAGCTGTTCGGCCTCAACAAGCTGTCGGGGCGTGGCAACATCAACGTCTCGCTGCTCGCCTCCGGCTCGAGCCCGTTCGGCCTGGTGCAGTCGCTCGACGGCACCGCGACCGTCACAGGGCATGACGGAGCCATCGCGGGCTTCAATGCCGAGCAGTTGCTGAAGCGGCTGGAGCGGCGGCCGTTGTCGGGCGGAGGGAATTTCCGCAATGGCTCGACGCCTTACGACAACCTCACGATCTCGCTGAAATTCTCCGACGGTGTGGCCACCGCCGAGGACATCCGCATCGAAGGACCGGCGGCGAAGATCACGCTGACCGGCACCGCCTCGGTGCCGGCGCGCGAATACGACATGAAGGGCGTGGCGAGCCTCAACACCGCCTCCGGATTCCAGCTGCCGTTCATGGTGCAGGGGCCGTGGGACGATCCGCTGATCTTCCCGGATCCCGAAAGCCTGATCCGCCAGTCGCCTGCGGCATCGCCCTTCCTCGACCTGCTGAAGCGGCGCATCATCGGCAGCGACAAGCAGCCCGCGCAGGCGGACTCGCCGACGGCCGAGAACAAGGAAAACGCCAAGGACAACGCGAAATCCAACTGAGGAGCGCGTTGGTCCAACGCCGTACGATCAGTCGCGAATTGATCCGGCCGAATTGATGCGGCGATTGCATCGATACGCGCATTGAGCATCTCCACAGCCCGATACCCCACGACCTATGTCTGACAAGATGCCGCTAGATCGGCTGGCAGGCATGCGCTAGTGTTTTATCCGACCGGTTAAAACACCGGCGGCTTGAGGGAGAAAAACGTGAAATCCAAGGTTATTGGCGCAGTATCACTGGCGGTCGCTGCGGCCGGGCTGTTCGCAGCCGCTGCACCCGCATTTGCGCAACAAAAGACGATTACGGTCTGGTGGGGCAAGGGCTTCTACCGCTCTGAAGACGACTCGTTGCTCGAAACGATCAAGAAGTTCGAAGCCAAGACCGGCATCAAGGTCGAATTGTCGCAGTACGCGATCCAGGACATGATTCCGAAGACGGTCGCAGCGCTCGACGCCGGCACCGTGCCCGACGTTGCCTATTCCGATTCCTATGACGTGCAGGCGCAGGGCAAGTGGGCCTACGAGGGCAAGCTCGAAGACCTCTCCGACATCATGGAGCCGATCAAGGACCGCTTCGTCCAGAATACGCTGGACGCCTCGATCCTCTACAACAACGTCACCAAGAAGAAGGCCTATTACGGCTTCCCGCTGAAGCAGCAGAGCATGCATGTCGAGATCTGGAACGACATGCTGGAGAAGGCCGGCTTCAAGGTCGCCGACATCCCGACCGACTGGTCCGGATACTGGACGTTCTGGTGCGACAAGGTGCAGCCCGCGATCCGCAAGGCGACCGGGCAGCGCATCTACGGTGTCGGCCAGCCGATGGGCGTGGAATCCACCGACGCCTTCCAGTCGTTCTACACCTTCATGGACGCCTATCACGTCAAGCTGGTCGACGACGACGGCAAGCTCCTGGTCGACGATCCCAAGGTGCGCGAGAACCTGATCCACGCGCTGAAGGATTACACCGACACCTACATCAAGGGCTGCACGCCGCCGTCCTCGACCACCTGGAAGGACCCGGACAACAACGTCGCCTTCCACAACAAGACCATCGTGATGACGCACAACTTCACGATTTCGATCGCGGCAAAGTGGTTCGAGGACTCGCAGAACCAGGCTCTGACCCAGGAGCAGCGCGACGCCGGCAAGAAGGCCTATGAGCAGGACATCGTGACGGCGTCCTTCCCGAAGGCGCCGGATGGTTCGACCATCCGCTACCGCTCGGACGTCAAGACCGGCCTGGTCTTCACCGCGGCCAAGAACAAGGCCGAGGCCAAGCAGTTCATTGCCTTCCTGCTGCAGGAAGAGAATGTCCGCCCCTATATCGAGGGCGCGCTCGGCCGCTGGTTCCCGGTGACGAAGGCGAGCCAGGAAAGCCCGTTCTGGCAGGCCGACAAGCATCGCAAGGCCGTCTATAACCAATTCACCGGTGGCACTGCGGCGTTCGACTTCACCAAGAACTGGAAGTTCACGATCCTCAACAACGAGAACATCTGGGCGAAGGCCATGAACCGGGTCGTCAGCGAGAAGGTCCCGGTCGAAAAGGCCGTCGACGAGATGATCGCCCGCATCAAGGAAGTTGCAGGCTAGTTTCTCCTCCTTCCTCTCCTCGCTGGTGCGAGGAGAGGCACAGCGCTAACACCGGCCGCCTCGTGCGGCCGGAAGTCCTTTCAAAGAGTCCCAAAGAATGGCGATCACGCTCTCCGGCGATCAGTCGATACCCGCCCCGCCTTTGTCGTCGCGGCTCAGCCCGGCGCAGGTCTGGGGCATCGTGCTGCTCGCGCCCTATCTGCTCGTCTTCCTCGCCTTCGTCGTCTACCCGGTCTGCTACGGACTGTGGCTGGCGCGGGCTCCGTCGAACTATGTCGCGCTCTACAACGATCCGATCTTCGCGCGCGCCGCGGTCAATACGCTGATCTTCCTGGTCATCGGCATCAACATCAAGATGCTGATCGCGCTGTTCCTCTCCGGCTTCTTCGCCCAGCAGCGCACCTGGATCAAATGGCTGTCGGTGATCTTCATCCTGCCCTGGGCGGTGCCGTCGATCCCGACCATCCTGTCGGTCCGCTTCATGTTCAATCCCGAGTGGGGCGTGATCAATCACCTGATCTTCTCCTTCACCGGCGATGACGGCCCGAACTGGCTGAACGACCCGACCGTGGCGCTGAGCATGGCGATCGGCGTGCACATCTGGAAGTCGCTGCCGTTCTGGACGCTGATCCTGATCACCGGCCGCCTCGCTATCGCGCAGGACCTGTTCGAGGCCGCCGAGGTCGACGGCGCGAGCTGGTGGCAGAAATTCCGCTTCATCACCTGGCCGTCGATGCAGACGCTCTACATCACCTGCACGCTGCTCTCGATGATCTGGACGCTCGGCGACTTCAACAGCGTCTATCTGCTCACCGGCGGTGGCCCGGCCGACCTCACGCATGTGCTGTCGACGCTCGGTATCCGCTATCTCCGGCTCGACCAACTCTCACTCGCGATGGCCTCCATCGTCTGTGCGATGCCGTTCGTCCTGCCGCTCGTGTACTTCATGATGAAACGGTTGTCGCGATGAAGCTTCCCTCTCTCCGCGAGGTCGCGACCGAAGCGCGTCTCCTGCTGATCGGCATTCCCGTCTTCCTTTGGACGATGATTCCGATCTATCACATGTTCCTGTTCGCGATCTCCCCGAAGGAGGACGCGTTTTCGGGCAAGCTGTGGCCGGATCATCCGACGCTTCACAACTTCACCATCGTGTTCAAGCAGCAGCACTACTTCCTGCGCGACTTCTACATCCAGTTCTGGAACTCGACGGTGATCGCCGTCTCGGTCGGCGTGCTGACGCTGTTCATCGCCACCGCTGCCGCGTTCTCGATCTCGCGGTTGAAGGTGCCGGGCGGGCGGGCGGTGCTGAACCTCGCGCTGTTCACCTATTTCATCCCCGCGGCGTTCCTCGCCGTGCCGATGTACCGCACGATGGGCAATTACGGCCTGCTCAACAATCACTGGTCGCTGATCCTGGCGATGGTGACGATTGCGAGCCCCTATGCCATCTGGGTGCTGAAGCAGGCCTCCGACAAGCTGCCGGTCGAGCTGGACGAAGCCGCGGTGATGGACGGCGCCACCACGCTGCAGATCTTCCGCCTGGTCTATCTGCCGCTGATGATGCCCTCGCTGGTCGCGATCGGCACCTATGCGGTGCTGCTGGCCTGGAACGAATATCTCTACGCGTTCCTGCTGCTCTCGAACGACCGCGAGATCACGCTACCGGTCGCGCTCGGCAACTTCCTCGCCGCCGACGACTCGCCGTGGGAGCTGCTGATGACCACCGGCTTCATCTACGCGCTGCCGCCGGCCGCGGTTTATTACGCATTCCGTCGTTATATGGTGGGCGGACTGACAGCGGGTGCGGTGAAGTCGTAGTATCCCCGTCATTGCGAGCGCAGCGAAGCAATCCAGAGTATTTCCGCGGGGACAGTCTGGATTGCTTCGTCGCTACGCTCCTCGCAATGACGGCGGAGCTCACAACGGCGCGGCGCTCTCGCCCTGCGAGCTCGACAGCTTCGAGGCCAGCGACGCCACCACGATAATCACCGCGATCAGGCCGATCACCAGCGTGCAGATCGCGTTGATCTCCGGCTTCACGCCGAGCCGCACCTCCGAATAGATCCGGATCGGCAAGGTCGCCGAGCCGGGGCCGGTGGTGAAGCTCGCGATCACGAGATCGTCGAGCGACAGCGTGAAGGCCAGCATCCAGCCGGCGACGATCGCGGGAGCGATCAGCGGCAGCGTCACGGCGACGAACGCGCGCACCGGATTGCAGCCGAGATCCATCGCGGCCTCCTCCAGCGAGCGGTCGAGCGAGCCGAGGCGGGACTGCACGACGACGGCGACAAAACACATCGTCAGCGTGGTGTGGGCGATCGTGACCGTCCAGAAGCCGCGCTCGGCATTCAGCGCCACGAACAGCAGCAGCAGCGACAGGCCGGTGATCACTTCCGGCATCACCAGGGGCGCATAGAGCATGCCGGAGAACAGCGTGCGGCCGCGAAAGCGCTCGCCGCGCGACAGCGCCACCGCCGCGAGTGTACCGAGCAGCGTGGCGATGGTCGCGGAGGAGACCGCAACGCGAAAACTCATCCAGGCCGCCTCGATCATGGCGCGGTCGTTGAAAAACTCGTGGTACCAGCGCAGCGACCATCCGCCCCACACCGTCACCAGCCGCGAGGCGTTGAAGGAGTAGATGACGAGGATCAGGATCGGCAGATAGAGAAATGCCAGCCCGAACGCGAGCGAGGCGACGTTGAAGCGGGACAGGCGGGAGACCTTGTGCATCGGCTCAGCGCCCCTGTTCCAGCTGCCGCTTCTGCAGCCGCTCGTACAGCAGCAGCGGCACCAGGAGCACCACCAGCAGCACGATGGCCGCGGCGGAAGCCACCGGCCAGTCCTTGTTGGTGAAGAACTCGAGCCACAGCGTCTGGCCGATCATCAACGAGTCGGAGCCGGCCAGAAGGTCCGGAATCACGAATTCGCCGACGATAGGGATGAAGCACAGCAACACGCCGGCACCGACGCCGGGCAGCGATAGCGGAAAGGTGACGAGCCAGAACACCTGCCAGGGCGGCGCGCCGAGATCGGAGGCAGCCTCCTCCAGCACCGGCTCCATCTTGGCGAGCGTGGCGTAGAGCGGCAGGATCATGAACGGCAGATAGGAATAGACGATGCCGATATACATCGCGGTGTCGGTCGAGAGCCACACCACCGGCTGGCTCACGAAGTGCAGCGCCAGCAGGATCTGGTTGAGCAGGCCGTCATGCTGGAGGATGTTGATCCAGGCATAGATGCGGATCAGGAACGAGGTCCAGAACGGCACGATCACCAGCACCATCGCCACCGACTGCCAGCGCTTCGGCAGCCGCGCCATGCCGTAGGCGATGGGATAGCCGATCAGTAGTAGCAGTGCGGTTGCGGTGAGCGCGACGGCGAGGCTGCGCACATAGGCGTAGACATAGATGTCGTCGGAGCCGAGCAGCTTGAAATTATCCGTAGACAGCGCAGCAAAAGCCGCCCTCAACGCCTCCCACCCCGCGGTCAGGTCGAACACCGGATCGTAGGGCGGCTGCGCAATCGCGGTCTGCGACAGGCTGATCTTCAGCACGAAGGCGAACGGCACCAGGAAGAACAGTACCATCCAGACATAGGGCGCGATGGCGGCAAAGCGCGCCGGCCGCGCGAAGATGCGGCGTCCGCTCATGACGGCAGCACCACGCAATCGTCAGGCGTGAACCAGGCGACGACCTGCTGGTTCACGCTGTAGGCATCGACGTCGAGGCGCGCGCTGTTGGCGACGGAGGCCTCGATCATCCCGCCCGTGTCGAGCTTCACCTTGTAGGTAGTGGTGCCGCCGAGATAGCAGATGTCGGCGATCACGCCGTCGAGCCGGTTCAGTGCAGCCTCGCTCACGGGACCGCGGCGCGACAGCTTGACCTTCTCGGGACGGATCGCGATGGAGAATTTTCCGGCGCCGAGCGGCTCGCGCGGCTCGGCCACCACCAGCGTGCCCGCATCACGCGTGCCGACGACCAGACGATGGCCGTCGCGCAATGTGGACTCGCCATCGAACAGGTTGATGTCGCCGACGAACTCCGCGATCCAGCGCGAGCGCGGTGCTTCGTAAAGCTCGCGCGGCGGCGCGACCTGGGCGAGCTTGCCCGATTTCATCACGCCGATCCGGCTTGCCATCGTCATCGCCTCTTCCTGATCGTGGGTGACGATGATGAAGGTCATGCCGAGCCGGCGCTGCAGCTCCATCAGCTCGCGCTGCGTGCTCTCGCGCAGCTTCTTGTCCAGCGCCGCGAGCGGCTCGTCGAGCAGCAGGAGTTGCGGCCGGCGCGCCAATGCACGCGCCAGCGCCACGCGCTGGCGCTGGCCGCCGGAAAGCTGATCGGGCTTGCGCTTCTCCAGCCCCTCGAGCTTCACCAGCGCGACCATCTCGGAAACACGCGTGGCTATCTCGGCACGCGCCATGCCGGCGCGCTTCAGGCCGAAGGCGATGTTGTCGCGCACCGACAAATGCGGGAACAGCGCGTAATTCTGGAACATCATGTTGATCGGCCGCTCGTGCGGCAGGGCCTGCGCGATATCCTGGCCGCCAAGCAGGATGCGCCCCTCGTCGGGCGCCTCGAACCCGGCAAGCATGCGCAACAGCGTGGTCTTGCCGCAACCGCTCGGCCCAAGCAGTGCAAAGAACTCGCCGGCCTTGATGTCGAGCGAAACGCCGTCCACGGCGCGGAATGAGCCAAACGTCTTCGCGACATTCTCGATGCGCAGCAGCGGCTGACCCGCCGCGGGAAGCGCATCGCTGCCGGCCGCCGCGGCGTCTGTTCTGGGTAACTCGTCCGTCATAGTCCCTGCCAACCCCGATTCCGCCGCACGCTAGCGGCCGAGCGGGCTTTGCTCAACCGGTTCGGAGTAACTTACGTTGGAGTTCGTAGCCCGGATGGAGCGCAGCGTAATCCGGGACAGTTCATCGGCTGCAAAACTTTCCCGGATTGCGCTTCGCTCCATCCGGGCTACGCCATGAACGACGCCAGCGCGTCGCGGTCCGCAGCCGGCATGGTCAGGCCGAGCTTGGAACGTCGCCAGAGGATGTCCTCGGGAAACCGCGCCCATTCGTGAGCCATGAGGTAGCGCACCTCGGCGCCGGTCAGATCGGGGCCGAAGGCAGGGCCGAGCTCTTCGCGCGTCTTCCCTTCGCCCAGCACCGCAGCCAGCCGCGAACCATAGGCGGCGACGAGGCGCTGGGCTTGCGGCTCGGCGAGAAAGCGCCAGCGATCGCGCGCGAGATCGACCTCATGGTCGAAACGATCCCAGGCGAAATCGCCGCCGGGCAACGCTGCGCTGGCCGTCCAGGGCCGCGACATCGGATAGAACGGGGTCAGCCGGGTCACCGCGCGCTCCGCACGCAGCCGCGAGGTGGTGACGTCGCCGCCGAACATCGTGATCAGCGGCGCCTTGCGCCGGCGCGCGTGGAACAGCGTGGTCCCGTCGCGACGCCGCGCGGACGGCGGCGTCAGATTGACACCGGAGACCGCGCGCACCACGTCGGTCGGCGCGACGCGCTCGCGGAAATAGCGGCTGGCGGCGTCGCAGAGATAGCTGACATCGGCGCCCGGCATCGCCACGATCGCGGGATCGCCGGTGAAATCGTGCGTGACGGTGCCGACCAGCGTGAAATCCTGCGCGAACGGGCTCGCGAAGATCAGCCGACCGTCGCCGTTCTGGAAGACATAGACATTGTCGGGCTCGAACAATCTCGGCACGACGATCTGGCTCATCTGCATCGCCGCCAGAGCTGGCTGCGGCTGCCGCAGCACGGTTTCCGCGACCATCGGCGTCCAGGCCCCGGTCGTGTTCGCGAGCGCGCGGGCCGTAATCGTGCGGCGATGCCCGCGATCGACCAGCGCAAGCCGCCAGGTGTCGGTGCGGTCGGCCCGCACGCAGCGTGCTCCGGTCCGGATCACCGCGCCGCGCTCGGAGGCATCGAGCGCTGTGAGCACCACCAGGCGGGAATCGTCGACGACGCAGTCGGCATATTCGAAAGCCATGCCGAGCGGACGCTTCAGCGCATTGCCGACCGGATGATGCGTGATGTCGAGGGTCCGGGATCGCGGCAGACCGCTCCGGCTGGTCAGGCCGTCATAGAGATAGAGCCCGGCGCGCAGCAGCCATGGCGGGCGTTCCTCGGCATGCGCGGGGATGACGAAGCGCATCGGCCGCACCAGATGCGGCGCGATGGCGAGCCAGGTCCGCCGCTCCGCCAGCGCGCGGCGCACCCGCCAGAAGCCGCGGCGCTCCAGCACCGCGAGATCGCCATGGATCAGCCGCGGCGTCGCCGATGAAGCTGCCCCGCCGAGATCGCCCTGCTCCAAGAGAATGACGCGAAGGCCGCGGCCGGCCGCATCGCGCGCGAGGCTGACACCGTTCAGGCCGCCGCCGATGATCGCAAGATCGTAATCCGCCATGAAGCCGTCGAATCGGAGCGAGACGAAGCGTCTCCGATGATTAGCCGGTCTTGAGCGCAAGCTCCATGACTTCGGCACGGCCGACGAGGCCTGCATATTTGCCGATCGGCAGCGGCTTGCCGAGCAGATAGCCCTGCACGCCGTCACAGCCTTCCTTGGCCAGGAACGAAAGCTGATCGACCGTTTCGACGCCCTCGGCGATGATCGACATGTCGAGGCCGTGGCCAAGATCGATCACGGCGCGCACGATCGCGGCCGATTGCGGATTGCGGCCGAGATTGATGATGAAGGCGCGGTCGATCTTGATCTTGTCGAACGGGAACGCCTGCAGATAGCTCAGCGAGGAATAACCGCTGCCGAAATCGTCCATCGAGATGCGCACGCCCAGCGCCTTCAGCCTGCGCAGCAGGGCGAGACCGCGGTCGAAATCCTCGATCAGCACGCCTTCGGTGATTTCCAGCTCGAGCCGGCCGGGCGCCAGGCCCGTCTCGATCAGGATCGAATGAACGAGGCCGACGACGTCGCCGTGCATGAATTGCGCCGGCGAGAGGTTGACCGCGACCTGAAGCGGCTTCGGCCAAGACGTCGCCTCGCGGCAGGCCTCGCGCAGGATCCATTCGCCCATCTCGACGATCAGGCCGCTCTCTTCCGCAATCGGGATGAACTCGGCCGGAGAGACCTGGCCGCGCACGGGATGCTGCCAGCGCGCCAGCGCCTCGAAGCCGATGATATCGCTTTCGGCGACGCTGTGGCGCGCGACGCCCTGCGGCTGGAAGGCCAGCGAGAGCTCGCCGTTCTTGATCGCCATCGAGAGGTCCTGGTGCAGCACGCGGCGATCGCGGATCTGCTGGTCCATCTCGGGCTGGTAGAGGCTGATCGTGCCGCGCGACTTCTGCTTGGCGCGGAACAGCGCCGCGCCGGCATTGGCCAGCAGCGAAGCGCCGTCGGCGCCATTATGCGGGAAGATCGACATGCCGGTGGTGACACCGGCGCGGACGGCACGGCCATCGATGTGGAAGTCGCGGGAGACGGCTTCGCCGACATGCTGCGCCAGCGCAAGGCCCGCCTCGGGCTGCTTGCCGTCGATGATGAGGCCGAACTCGTCGCCCGACAGCCGCGCCACCAGGCCGCCGCGCGCGACGTCCTGGAGCCGCTGGGCGACCTCGATCAGCAGCTTGTCGCCGAGCGCATGGCCGAAGACGTCGTTGACCTCCTTGAGGCCGTCGAGATCGATCGAGAGGACCGCGAATTCCTCGCCGGTGCCTTCGCAGGCTTCGATCATCTGGTTCAGCGCCTGCAGGAAGGCGGCGCGGTTCGGCAGGTCGGTGAGGCCGTCATGATAGGCCATGTGCGCCATGCGCGACTCGGTCTGCCGGCGGTCGGTGACGTCCTCGTGGGTCTTGATCAGATATTGCGGCTCGCCAGCATCGTTCACCACGGTGGCGCGGCGGGTCAGGAACAGGCGCAAGCCGGCCTTGGTCGAGATCGGATGCTCCTCGGAGATCATCCCGCGCTTCTTGATCGCGGCCTCGTCGCGCGCGATGATCAGCTTGGCTTCCTTGGGATTGAAGATGTCCGACGCGGTCAGGCCGGTCGCCTCCTCGCGCCTGCGATTGAGGATCGTCTCGGCGCTGCGATTGGCCAGCAGGTAACGGCCGTCCCTGACCTGCTCGACGATCAGGGCCACCGGGATGTTGTCGACCACGAGCTCGAGGAACTTCTTGGTGCTCTCCAGCTCCTGCGACAGCGAGCGGCGATCGGTGATGTCCTCGAACACCAGCAGCAGGAATTCGGGCTTGTTGCTCTCGTTGCGGACCACGATGCGGATCGAGGCCACCATGCGCCGCTCGCCGCTGCCGCGCTCGACCTCGAATTCATTGCGGTACTGACCGTCCGGCGCGAGCAACGCGGTGCGGTCGGTCGCCTCGATGCTCGCCGCCGAGTTAGGACCGAACAGCTCGCGCGCGCTCTTGCCGACCACCTGGTCGCGCGAAAAGCCCCAGAACCGCTCATAGGCGCTGTTGGCGAAGATGTAGCGGCCGTCCTCGATGCTCTTGGCGGCGACGCAGGCCGGCACGTTGTCGAGCACCGTCTCCAGGAACTGCTTGGTCGAGGCGAGCTGCCGCGACAGGATGCGCTGCTCGCTGACGTCGAGATGGGTCGCCACCGAGCCGCCGTTCGGCAGCACGAAATATTTGACCAGGATGGCCCGGCCGTCAGGCAGTTCGGTGATCAGGCCGTTGGGGCTCGCCGCCTTCTCGTAGAAATCCTCGTCGGAGACGGCGAGAACGCCGCGCTGGCGCCTGAGCTCGAGGATGTCGTAGCCGGTCATGCCCGTCCACAAATCCGAGCGCGCGAGGCCGTAGATCTCGAGGTAGCGGTCGTTGCAGAAGATGACGCGCCGCTGCGCATCCGTCATCACCACACCCTGATTGAGGTTGTTCATGGCGGACGAGATGAACGCGTTGCGGCGCAGCTGCGAACGTCTGGTCCGGCGCAGCGAGGAATGGATCCACAGCGCGACGGCGGCGAGGAAGGCGCAGACGACGATGCCGCCGATCAGGGCTTCCCAGACCACGTTGGGATCGAGCCGCCCGATATAGCTCGGCGGCGAGAAGCTGTCGGCGAGGGCGAAGGCGCGCGCAGGCGCGACCGCGCTGGCAAGGCACACGACGGCCTGCACAGCAATCGGAAGCGTGCTGCCCACGTGCCAGTTCTTGTCAGCCATCAGCCACCCGCGATTTCAACGTCGGATTGTCTGGCCTCGCGGGTTTGGATCGGGTAAACGCCTGTACGTGCAACGGAAAAATGTGACGCGAAATACGGCAATTGCCCTGACATGATAAATGCTTCCTTAACGGAAGGCGGCCGCACGGCCCGTTTTCCAGGCAAATCCGCGCCTTCGGCCTCTCGATCGAGCGTCCGACACAACCATGGATAGGGTCGACTGCGTCGTCATCGGAGCCGGCGTCGTCGGGCTCGCGGTGGCCAGAAGGCTCGCCCAGGCCGGGCGTGAGGTCATCGTGCTCGAGGAGGCCGAGGCGATCGGCACCATCACCTCCTCGCGCAACAGCGAGGTGATTCATGCCGGTATCTACTACCGCGCCGGGAGCTGGATGGCGCGCATGTGCGTCGACGGCAAGCATGCGTTGTACCGCTACTGCGGCGAGCGCGGTATCCCGCACAAGAACTGCGGCAAGCTGATCGTCGCGACCAGCGCGAAGGAAACCGAGAAGCTGCAATCGATCAAGGCACATGCCGAGGCCAATGGCGTGCTCGACATGCAGCTGCTCACGGGCGAGGCCGCGCGCGCGCTGGAGCCGGCGCTGGCCTGCGATGCCGCACTGCTGTCGCCCTCGACCGGCATCATCGACAGCCACGCCTACATGCTCTCGCTGCGCGGCGAGGCCGAGGAAGCCGGCGCGGCTTTCGCGTTTCACACCCCGCTGATCCGCGCCAAGGCGGCCGCCGGCGTGATCGAGATCGAGGCCGGCGGCGAGGCGCCGATGACGCTGCAATGCGACCTGCTCGTCAACGCCGCGGGACTGTCGGCCACAACGGTGGCGCGGCACATCGACGGCATGCCGATCGACCGGATTCCGCACGCCTACCTCGCCAAGGGAAACTACTTCAGCTGCAACGCCAAGGCGCCGTTCTCGCGCCTGATCTATCCGGTGCCCGAGCCCGGCGGGCTGGGCGTGCATTTGACGCTGGACATGGCGGGACAGGCGCGTTTCGGGCCTGACGTGGAGTGGATCGAGACGATCAACTACGAGGTCGATCCGTCACGCTCGGAGCGTTTCTATCCGGCGATCCGCAAATACTGGCCGACGCTGCCCGACGGCGCGCTGATGCCGAGCTACTCCGGCATTCGCCCGAAGATCGTGCCGCCGACAGTGGCCACGCAGGACTTCCTGATGCAGGGCCCGCGCGATCACGGCGTCGAGGGCCTGATCAACCTGTTCGGAATTGAATCGCCCGGATTGACGTCGTCGCTCGCGATCGCCGATCACGTCGCCGAGCTTGCCAACATCTGATCGAACGGAAATGACGCAGAGAGTCGCGCAAATGGCTTCGCGCAGTGCGCACCTTTCGGCAGGGATAAGCGCAACAGCTCTCATCCCTGCGTGAAAGGGTACGGTCAAACTTGACGCTGTTACGGGGGTTACTAGTGGAGCGTGTCGCCGTGCTTCAGTCGTTCGATCTGGTCCTTGACCATCAACTTGCGGCGCTTCAACTCAACAATTTGCAGGTCGTCTGTTGAAAGGTGCACGAGAGCTTCGTGCAATTCGTTTTCGAGAAGTTTGTGCTTCCGTTCCAATTCAACCAGATGTGCCTGAATTGTC
>Ga0065165_1001590_pt1 | contig 23323 bp, 13 predicted proteins | sample AraplaMF_Cvi_mMF_FD_63813 | JGI IMG/M metagenome (GOLD analysis project Ga0065165, IMG submission 63813) | Arabidopsis root microbial communities from the University of North Carolina, USA - plate scrape MF_Cvi_mMF (version 2) (version 3) | ecosystem: Host-associated > Plants > Roots >... | reverse complement strand
GAAGCTTCAGCTGGAGCACTCGGATAACCTGAGTTCGTTTATTACACAGGTCTAAGTAGATGATTTTTATCAGGATATACTATATCCAGCGTAAAGCAATCATCCCAAATCAACCCCTTCTGTATAAATGATAAAATTTTTCACATTTTGTTACTCAATAAATTTGGGTTTTACGATCAATTAAAAGATACTTGCCGTCAATTAGAAGATTTTATTCTACGGGCGGTAGGATAACTTTTGATTAAGCCAACTACTATAGACAAAGCAGCCTCCACAGGGAACCCGGTGGAGGCTCTTTCGTTTTAAATCAGGCCGCGTCGCTGAAGCTATGGCAAAGGCGGGGGAATCAGCCCGCCGTCGCTGAAGCAGCTCTGGGCGGGTACAACGCGAGTGTGAGGAGCGGGAGCGATGGAATACAGAAGGAAATACGGCCATGCTGTACATTTGGGCTATACAGGCATGGCTACTATATATATCGGCTACATAAATCGGACTTTCGCTTCGGCAATAGCCTGCGCTGGATTCCAGGACTTTACGAAGGAGCGCTTCTTAATATCTTTTTTAAAGGATTCGATCGAGAATTCGCGGTTGGTACGCGAGAATGACGAATAGCTCCACCAGTCATCGAGAATACGCTTGCAATAGCGCACGTAGCCTATTACCGCGTCGCGATTATCGTTTTCGTCGGTAAAGGTCGGGGCGTCAAAGCTCAGGAGGATGCGGTAGCCCGTAAACTCAAGGTCTGATATGCCTTCAATAAGGGTGTTAGTACCAATGCGGTGCACGTAGTAGGCAATGGGCACGGCGTGGCGGCTGTTCGTTGGGGCCTCGCTCCGCAGCACGTTAAGGCGTTTATGAGCGTTTTCGGGTTCGTGATCGTCCGTCGCCTCATCATTTCCGTAGCGCATCGAAGCCAGCACGCTCATGTGCTGGTAGTGTTCGTCTACTATCGAGACTTTTATGGCCGATATGTTGAGGTCAAGCAACACACTCCGCAGCACCACTTCGAACGTGTTCTTGATTTCGAACATCTGGGCAGAGCTTATGGTGCAGGACGCGTTTTCCGAGAGCTCTTCGAGCACTTGTTCTGCAAAGCGGAACACAAACCGCATGTTGGTGGGAATGACCGGGCCGGCCGTTACCTCTTTTTTCTGTACGGTTTCGCCAACGGGGATATACTGTTCAGTTATCATAGGGTTCCTGGTTTATAAAAAGTGTAACGGGGTCTTTCTTTCATAAACAGCAGCAGGCGCGTCCGTCAGCGGGCGTCCGCCATAGCTTGAGCGGGGGCGGAGAGCTTTCATGACGGATGACTTGCAAAAATGGCGAGGGTTTACCACACAAGAGGGCTTTGTTAACCTTTTGAAACCCGTTGTTAATCTATTGTAGGTAACCCGGGAACTCACCCGAATGAACAGAACGTTATGTATCCAGCCTTTTGTAACCCCAAAAGATACATTTCACAGAACCGGATTTCCGATTATCGCTATTGTTACAGACCTTTAGCCGACAGAAATTAATGAAGTACGCCAGCGTTTTAGTATTGTCTTTGGTTGTTCTGCTGCTTACGGGGGCCGCTCCGGAAGTAGCCCCCCGCAATGCTGTTTCTCCTGCCTGCGATGCCGAGAAACTCTGCACCCAGTGTGTTAACCAGCTTCCTTCCGATTTTAGTTTTGTAAAGAGCTATCCGCTCGACGGCGAAGGTGGTAACAAACGCAAGCTCGAGTACTCATACGTTTTTACAAAAGGAACACTCTACCGGTTGAATATCTGTGTCGAAGGTTCGCAGAGCAGCACAGACGGTATTATCGTTATTCTCTACGACTCTAAACGCAACGCCATTGCCACAAACCTAGCAGGCAAAGATATGACAAGCTCGTTAACGTACTCATGCAACGCAACAGGGGTTTATTTTATCCAGTTTGTACTCGATAAGTCTACCACGTTCTGTGGTGGTAGCGCACTCGGCTTTAAGCGCGAGTAACGGTCAGGCTACTAACACAACAGTTGCTCAGCGAATTACCAGCCTTACCCCCTGTCCTACCGCAGGCACTACCCAATACATGCCGGCCGGTAGTGTAGCCGAATCGAATCCTCTGGCCACCTCTCCTTGTAACACCTCACGCCCCAGGGCATTCACCACGCGATAGGCGGTGGGGTGATTGAAGTTGATCCATTGTTTATCCGCCGGATTGGGATATACGTAAAACTCGTCCTCCGTCAGCTCGCTACCCTGGCTTACAGCGATCACCTCCGAAAATTTCACTTGTTTATCAAAGTCGGTCTGCCGCAGCTTATAATACGTTACGCCAGCAAAGGGTGCCTTATCCAGGAAATTATAATACTGTCGTTGGTCGGTAGTGCCGGCGCCTTCGCGCATACCGATTTCTTCGAAGTCGACACCGTTCGACGAACGGAGTACGGAAAAGTAGTCATTATTACGTTCGGTGGCTGTCTCCCAGAAGAGTGTATTGCCTTCGCCTGTAGGCACTCCCTTGAATTTTTCGAGTGTAACAGGCAGTGGGTTATCGGGCGTGGCAGACGCCAGCGCAAACGGACTGAACGAGAGCACGGATAATAATGTCGTTACAGTACCTGCCGCTGCGTTGCCGGTACTTCCGGAACGTCCATAATCGTCCCAGAACGATCCGTTCCAGTGTCCTACACGCAGGTCTACCGGATCGCTTACATAGCCCGAGACATTACATTGAACCGATCGCCACGATAAGGTAACAAAAGGAATACCTAATCCGCTTTCGCGATCGAGTATCCAGTATTCACAGTTACTGATTCCCGTCAACGTGCCCACTTTGGCATTACCAAAGAGCTGCGGTGTTTTAAAGAACTGCGCAGAGAAGACCGACGCGAGTACCGGATTGGTAATGGTTATCGGTCTGTATACACCGGCGTCGCCTACCGGAAAGGTGAAGCTGGAGTTCCCTGTCTTTTTAACGATGCCGTCTACGTGACTGGCATCCGACGCGTTGGATACCGTGGCGCCGTCGTCAATGCTGATGAAGAACGGCGCAGGGGCATCGATTATACCGGATGTAAAGTTTGCAGAGGTCCCTACCGTTAACGCGGAGGTGAGTAACAGCTTACCGCCAGACTTATTCATCATAAGCCTGGATATTACGGGCGGTGCGCTGCTGCCTATACGAATGAGTGTTTGCGTATTGGAACCGGTAAAGGATACAAAACCTGATCCGGCACCCAGAGCGATGGATGATGAACTGTTTATAGAAATGTCTGACGCGAAGCTGTTGCTGCCGTTATAAGCCGGCTCAAGTACACCGGCAAAGCGCGAGAATACTACGTTGCCGTTAAAGGCATCGCCGGTATTGCCGGCCATACGCAACGTTCCTGTTCCACTATTGATGATGGATGTAAAATTATTGAACGCATTACCACCGTTGCTTACATCGACAGACGTTCCGGTTTTGGTGATCAGGGTTATACCGTTAAAGGTAGCACCGTCCAGCAACACCGTTGCGGCAGTTACGGTGAGGTTGCCGTTCCATACAGAAGCCAGCGCCGTGCGGAACGACCCTGTACCCGCCGTGGGAAATACAATGCTCTGCGCGGTGTTGCCGGTGGCTACACCCGCCAGTGACAAACTGCCGCAGTTACCCGAGCACGCCGCGACAGAGATTGTTTTGCCGGTTGCCAGGTTGGATGTTCCCCCCAGGCCACCGAAGGTTATGGTCCCGGGAGTGTTATAGGTTACCGTTACATCATCATTGAACTGATTGTTGGTTGCGGTATACGAAAGATCGATAGACGCGGAAGCTATAGTGCCTACTGTGAGGCTCAGCGTTCCGTTGAAGACATCGGGCGATATGTTCGCAAATCGCCACGTACCCGAGGCGTTGTTCGTCAATGCCACGGCCCCCTGAAATACGTTGCCACCCAGACCGATATTATTGGATGTGCCGGTTTTTGTAAGGCTCACCGCATTGCCAAAGTATGAGCCGTTAAAAACAAGCCCGCCCGACGACCCCGACACAATGGCATTGAACGATGTTCCGGAAAAGGTTGTCGTGTTTACCGTGTTAAAGATGAGCGAACCCGTAACGGCAGTGTTGGCAACATTGCCGGAGGCAAAGGTATTGGTACCGGTAGACGTGAGGTTAAAACCCCGAAGATCGATTGTACCCGTATAGCCGCTCATGGACAGTCCAAGCACGGTTACCGCACCGGTAAGATAACTGGGTGAGCTGGAACCCGCATCAAAGAACGCCATATCCGCAGAACCCGGCACAGAAGCACCGCCCAGGCCGCCTGACAGTAGTGACCAGTTGGCCGGGTTGTTCCAGTTATTCGCAGACGTTGTATAGGTAAAGTAATTGAACTCAATAGTGCCCTGACGCGCAGACAGGTTATCGCCGCCCAGAATAAAACGCACCTGCGTGGTGGCCGCATTCCAGGTTACACTGCTGAGGTTTACAGTATACGTACCCGCGGTTGTTGTAGGAGCCAGGATGGTTTGCTGATTCAGCAGTGTACCGAATAAATTGTATTCCTGTACCTGCACGAAGAAACGTTGCCCCAAACCGGTAAGCGCCAGCACCTGGAGGTTTACAGTGCCGTTTACTTTATCCAACGGGAGTAGATTATTAAAACCTCCGTTCACATTGAATAAACGATTGGCAAAACCACCCGCCAGGTTATCCATCATAAGAATGGCGCTTCCATAACCGGTGATAGACCATGAACCGGTGCCGTTATCGTCTGTGAGCGCCCATTGGCTAAGATCGGTACCATTGAAATTATTGGTGTACGTGGATGTTCCCACCCAATATCGATTAGCAGCAAACGTGGAAGCGGTAACCAGACATGCCAGTATACACACTACAGAAATACGGAGAGCCTTCATGTGCGAGAGAATTAAACTAAGCCAAACTAATACTACACGCTACAGTTCCACGGCCTTGCTATACGTAAGCTTCGGACTTAACCGATAGGCTACAGGACCTGTATACATGTGTTAACTAATTTACCTAAAACTTTTCGCGCACAGAAGCGAGTCTCAACAATTCATATCAAATGTGTCTACTTTCTAAAACAGGGAAAATTCCCAATCCAATGGTTGACAAACCTTACATCGCAGCGGCTGGTGTACAACATTATCCCCAGCGAAAACAGCTGGTATAATGCATTCTACGCGAACCTCGGTTTAAAGATCGCCGCGTAGCTGCAGAACATTACACGCGAGTGTTTTCATCCATTCCGCATGGTTCTGTAACGTACTTCCTGCGGCAACACACTTATCTTAACCGGTAGCCCGGTCGATGAACCTATAGACTGGCGGTTACGATCAGGGTTAAGTATCGGCAATGCCTCATAACGTTACCGTTCGCGGTTTTTCAACCATTCAAGAAGGAGGTCGGGTGGAATCCAAAGGAATACAGCGTGCCTGAATTGTTCAATGACCATACTATCCCAACCCATCAGCAACCCGCCCAAAAACCGTCATGACTAACGTTCTTTACCGGCGTCCAGCAGCCGGTTACGCATTATGGGGGTCACGACGTACGGTAAGGCGGTGTTTGTTTGTTCCCAGAAATAGAAATCGTTATTGAAATACGGCAAATTTAATTTTCCGTTTAATACCTTACCTGGCGTAGTGGCCCCGCACCGGGGCGCGAAGAGAAGATGTGTGGTTTAATACAATGGACCGATGAACGGGTTAACGTCGCTCAGGGCTGGCAACGGCCGGTAAAGCTTTCCGGCTTAAAACGTATACTTCTTGAAGATCGCTTCAATCTCGTGAAGAAAGTAGGCGTCGCTGCTTTCGGGCACAAAGTCCGAGTTAAGTTCCTTCATTTGTTTGATGAGTGCGGCATACTGCACAAGGTCCAGCTGCGCCTTGGTAAGATCGCGCAGATCGCGTTTTAAGAACTCCAGTTTAACCGGGCTGAGCTCGCGGTGATAACGCTCGGTGAAGTAGTTACGCAAGACGGTGTCGTTCAGAAATTCGCGAATTATTTCTCCCTGTTTCTGGCGAACGCTATCGATTATTTTCTCAATCGATAATCTTGCTGATTCCTGAACAGGATTGTGGGGTTCCATACGGGCGTTGATCTTTAACTCAATGATAGCAGGAAAATTCCGAATAACATTTTTAGAATGGCTTGTAAAAGTCCAAGTTTCTAATTATCAACTGATAATTTTATATAAATTCTTCCTACTGTTTTCAGCGGATACGACGGGTAGCGCTCATGCTTTATAAAAAACACTCACCAACACACGATGAACAAAAATCATTTCATCTCTGAATAGGTGTTATTCTTCTATCAGACACCCCAAGCCGTCAGCACGTTACAGTGCGCGTGGAGGCAAAGAAGCATTGCCGATCAGCGGCTTTAAAACCCCGTACGAGGTTAAGCCGCCGACCGTCGCTGCAACAGGCTCAGTAGATTATGCAAACGTACCTTGACCCGTTCTACATGCTGCGCCGACGCTGTGCCGGCCAGGGGTAGCGCGTGCTCTATATCGGGCACGGTAACCGTGTCGTTCAAGGCCGCAGAAACAGCAATAGCCAGGAATGAAGACCAGTTCAACGCGTCATGATCGAGCCAACGGAAGATTTCATCCTGCTCTTCGGCCGACGCCATGCCGGCCACATACTTTCGAACCAGTAAAGTGTGATAGGTTTCCATATGCATAGGTTTGATTAAAAAACAGTCACGTTTATCGCACAAAGATTCATGAAGCCGCACCATGCATCATTGTCCAAATCGTGGTATGTGTTGTCCAAATCCCGGATATGTTGTGTTACCGGGTCTCGCGATAGAAGATGTAACCGCCGTGGTAGAGAATATCCCCTTCAAAATCGCCGGATGCAGAGAAGCCGGTATCGTCAACGTATTCAATGTGGTTACCCTCTACCGTATAGCTTCCGGTGTAGGCACTCGCGCGTTTACCGCGGGCTTCGTCGTAGCGACCATTGGGAAGAAGTTCCTGACGGATGTAGCCGTCGCGGGTAACCCACATACCTACAAAGGGATGGCTGTTCTGTTGATCATTGGTATTCATAACTACGTATTGTTTTGTTTTGTTATTACAAAGGTAGATGGGCCGTAAGGGCTCAGGCTTACAGAAAAGAAACCATTACTTATTAAATTCAAACATCGTTATCTTAGCACGTACCCTCCCAACCAATCGAATTCCGCTGATCCATTTGTCATAAATGTTTTACAGGGAAACCATGATTGGCCGTGCGCTGAATACTGTAGTACTGTGAACGGGGGCTACAATTCCACGGACATCGTGGAAAACGGGTGGTTTTTCTCGGTAGGCCGAACCGTCTTTTATACCGAAATGACACTTCCGGAAACGTTGAACGGAGCCAAAATTTTTAAATCGCGCCCAATTTCTTACTTCTTAAAAAAAATATACTCCATGTCATTTTCGGCCTTTTTTACATTGCCGTAAAAAGCACTCATGGCGACACTCTATAATAAGAGAATCTTGTCGTTTAAACATTAACTTTTCTCCGTTTTTCTTACAAAATCGGCGGTTTTATTGCAGCATTTCCCGACCAATTGCACGTCTCGCGTAATTCATCGTTGGCACGGCTTTTTTCAGGGATGTAACTTGAGAGACGCGCAGGGCCCTCTTCGCAAGAAATTTAACCGCTACGTCACGAGGTTACTGCGCATGACAAACGACGTATTTATGACCGAAGTTGGTTGGATTCAGGTGGTCTTGAGCGTCGTCGTCAAAAAATTCTTAAACACTGTCTATGAACAATTTTTACCACTTCTCACATGATATATCATAACGTTTCTGCACGCGCAGTATTCAGAGGTTGCATGCTGCTTCTGGTTGTCTGGTTGTTGAGTCTGCCGGCTGTTTCCCGGAATGTTAACGACGATGTTTTGCATGTTGCCGCAGACGATGATGCCAATACTGCGCCCGGTTTGCATTATGCATACTACGAAGGTGTATGGGCAGCGTTGCCTGATTTCAGTACCCTTACTCCGGTAGAAGAGGGAAGCGTTTCCGCGCCGAACATTGGATTGCGTCACCGCGAACTTGATTTCGGAATTGTCTTCTCCGGATCCATAACCGTACCGACTACCGGCAAGTATAAATTCTATCTGATGTCCGACGACGGAACCAAATTGTTTATCGATGGCGCGATGCTGATTACCAACGATACGCTGCACGAAGAGCGCGAGCGCATACGGTCTATCAATCTCACCGCCGGCAGCCATACCTTAAAGCTTGAATATTTTCAGCATCAGGGCCCGCATGCATTATCGCTTAGCTATTCAGGCCCGGGAATATCCAGACAAACAATTCCATCAGATGCCTACTCTCGCCCCAACACCATCAACGGTGTAAAACTGGAAGCAGAAACGGCGTACCGGTCGGGCCTTGCGGTAATGAGCAACTACGCGGGCTATACCGGATCGGGCTTCGTAAAGTACCTGCATCCTTCGGGCGATACCATTCGCTGGACGGCTTACATTCCTTCAGCAGGAACATACAAACTTACCTTCCGGTATGCACTGGAGTACGCCACACAAGCTGTAAATGTAAGCGTTAACGGCAAAGTATCTAATGGCGCGTTCAGCTTCGCCAGTACCACTACATGGGCCAACTGGTCTACCGCATCAATCAAAGCCGATCTAACCACGGGTCTTAACACCATCCTGATTGCCGGCGTGGGCAACGGCGGACCAAACCTCGACCACCTGGTTATTGAAGAGTGGAAAGAAGTAATTACCGGCAACGAAGAAAACGCCGATCGTTCAAGCCAGTTCACCGTGTATCCAAACCCCACCGCACAACAGGTGTTTATCAACCTGGCATCGGGTAGCAACCGCGCGGTTACCATTATGCTGGTAAATACCCAGGGCATGCTCGTGCGCCAACAGGCGTATGCCGTACAACCCAACGATACCCCTACCCTGTCGCTTGACGTTAGCACACTCACCAACGGCCTTTACCGTGTCGTAATTCAACGGGGCAACGTTACCGAGTCCCGAAACCTGGTAGTATCCAAATAGCTTCTGTTTTTACTTGTCTATAGGTTAATCAAAAAAGCTCCGTGAGAACGGAGCTTTTTTGATTAATGCTATGCTGAGTACTATCGCTTCATAACGCGTTGACTGTATGCCGTCCCGCGCTGCGAGATCTGGATAACATACAGACCCGACTTCAGTGCGGAAAGGTCCATCGATTGCTCATGTACTCCGGCTACGTCAACCGCCAGTACAGTGTGCCCCTGCGCATCGATTATGCGTACCGCCACGGGACTGTTGCTTTTAAAGGCGTTCAGATCCAACACAATGCTTTCGGTTGCCGGGTTAGGATAACAGAACGTACCTGCGGTATGGGCACCGGGCTCAACCGATGTGTAGATCGAGGTGATCTCTTCCGAACGCTGGCTTGCACAACCTTCTACCACCACAGCCACAGAATACTTTCCGGCTCTTGTTACCGTGAGTGAAATCCCGTTCTCTTTCTCAAGCGCCACACCGTCCAGGTACCACTGATTATACACTGTGCTTCCCGAAGTGATCACTTGCTGTCCTTTCTCGTTCGTAACCGCCGTTACTGTGGGTCTCTCCGGTGCTATACACAGGGTTTGGTTAACCGATACCCGGTCATAATTGCCCGTGCCTTTCTGTAGGGCGGTAAGCGTAATGCTTCCGGGAGCCAGCAGCGTTACAACATTGTCTATAATTGAGGCCTTACCCGCAGATTGCTCCGAAAGGCTGATGGTAACCGGCTCGCCCGACGAAGCGGTAGCCGAAACTTCGAACGGCTGGTCCGTAACAATTTTTGCCGGAATGGCCCCAAAGGTTATCGTTTGTGGCGCCGTTAATACGTTGAGGAACACTTCAGCATCTACGGTTTCGTACTGGGTTGTATTACTGGGTGTAAAATGTACACTCAGTTTATGGTTGCCTCCGGCATTCAACACAGTACCGGCGGAGGGGCTGTAAATGAAATTACCAGGAACATTGGCAGAGGCATTGAGCTGCGCAGTAGTTAATGCTGTGCCATAGATGATATTTTTAGGCTTGCTCCACTGAAGTTCAGGAGTCAGCTTTTTTACCACAACCGTTACGGCATTGGTTACATCCGTACAGCCTGAGCCGTACTCCACGTCCACCGTGTATACACCGCCGGTATTTACCGTAGCCGTGTTTGTCGTGAGGCCTGCCACGGCAACACCATCTCTAAACCATTTGTAGCTTGCGCCGGAAGTGTTGGCAAGTAGGGTCACCGTTTGATCGGCCGCAATCTCGGTAGCGGTTAACGCACCGAGTGTCGATGTATTTTTAAGTAGGTTGCATATATCGGTTTTGAATACGCCTGTGGCGGTACCACAATACAACGTTGTACCTGCAATGTGCAGGGAGCTTACATTCAAATCGCTCAGGCCCGTGTTTAGGGCAATCCAGTTGGCGCCGTCGTCCTTTGTATAGTATACACCACCAGAAGGGGTTCCGGCAAAGATCACATTGCCGATTGTTTTCAGGCTGATGATCCCGTGATCCTGAAGTCCGTTGTTACGTTTCTCCCAGGTATCGCCGTTGTCTGTAGAAAAGTATGCGCCGTCCATTCCGGCGTAATACCACCAGGTATCGTAAACACCGGCAACCAATACTGAATCGCTCTTTACAGCCATTGCCATGATCTTCGGAAAATTGAAATCTTCTTTGGCAATACCCTCGCCGCGCACGGCAAACCATATCGCACCATCGTTGGATTGTTGCAAATAACCGCCGTTGTTGAACGAAACAAACAACCGGTCTTTCTTCACCACGATATCGCTGGTGCTCGACATATTGCTGCTCGCCTGTTCCCAAGTAGCGCCGCTGTCGTTTGAATAATACATACCATTGCCGCCATTCATACCGGCAATATATTTACCGTTGGTTACCAGAATATTGTTCACGCCCTGATACGTATACAGTTGGTCGAGCGCCGTCCACGAAACGCCGTTGTTTACCGATTTGAATACACGCTCATAGCCACCCATCAAAAGAGTGTTACCGTCTTTTGCTACTTCGCCCACCAGACCTGTCACACCGGTTGCCTGCGCCCAGGTGGCGCCATCATTGGTGGTATAGAAAAGGCCATTGTCTGTGCTTGCCAGCACGGCATTATCGCTTTTGAATAACTTGTTCGCACGTTGGCTAAAGTTGGGCAGTTTCTGCCATTGCGCCTGAACAGACGCCACTGAGAACAACAGGAAGGCCAGTGTTTTCGACGAGAATCTCAATACAGAAATCAATCGGGTAGAGTTTTTATCCATAGAAAGTTATTACGATTCCGGGCATGCGTGTCCACTCGCGCCACGGCAACGGCAGACAGGCTTTCCCGGAATAAAATTAGCGAAGTTCATCACGTCGGCGCGCACCTACTCCTTTAGGAGTAATGCAGGCCATGTAAGATTGCAAAACCGTTTCTACGCTTTTCACAAAGCACGCGGCGCCGACAGTTGCGCTACTCTGCTTTACCAGGACAAGTAAGGATTGATCTCCGCGTGACAACGCTATCCGTCAACACGTTAGCAGCAGCAACGCATGTTTACCCGAAGCTTGCACCACCATAGCATGCGCGTAGTACTGGCATTAACTTTTAGGTATTTCACATCCCATTGAAGACGTTTGACGAAGCGTGTAAACGATCGTGTGTTATTTCTGAGCGGGGTGATTTTCTGGTCCTGATGACGTCTTCTTTCCTCTTTCTTTCCTCCAGACCACCAATGACTATGAATAATTTTTACCCCATTTCACATGATCCATTTCAATGCTTCAGCACAAACCGTATGCACAGCCTGCATACTGTTCCTGGCGGTTTGCTTTATCAGCACACCGGCCGTTTGTCAAACCTTCCCGGCCGGCTTTAGCCGTGTTACGGTAGCCACCGGCATCAGCAATCCCACCGTTATGGCCTTCGCGCCGGACGGCCGTATTTTCGTAGCCCAGCAAAACGGCGCGCTGCGCATTATCAAGAACGGAACGTTATTAACCACACCCTTCCTGCAACTCAGCGTTAATGCAAGTGGCGAACGTGGCCTGATCGGCCTTGCGCTCGACCCGAACTTCGCCACCAATCAATACGTCTACGTTTATTACACATTGCCCGATGGATCACGAAACCGCATCAGCCGTTTTACCGGCAATGGCGATGTAGCCGTGGCCGGCAGTGAAGTGGTAGTGCTGAACCTCGATGCGCTCAGCAGCGCCACCAACCACAATGGCGGCGCCATGCACTTTAAAAATGGATTACTGTATGTGGCCATCGGCGAGAATGCTAACGGTGCCCACGCGCAGAATCTCGATACATACCATGGCAAAATCCTTCGTATAAACCCCAACGGTTCCATACCGTCGGGCAATCCGTTTACAACCGGCTCCGAACAACGGCGGCGTGTATGGTCTTATGGATTACGTAACCCTTATACCTTCGATATCCAGCCCGGCACAGGGCGTATCTTTATCAACGACGTAGGACAAAACACGTGGGAAGAGATTAACGATGCCACAACCGGCGGGCTTAATTACGGCTGGCCCACCGCCGAAGGTAACAGCACCAATACGGCATTCACCAATCCTGTGTATGCTTACCAGCACGGCAGTGGCGATGGACGCGGGTGTGCCATAACCGGAGGCGTATTCTTCAATCCATCCAGTTCCAATTACCCCGCGCAGTATACCGGCCGTTATTTCTTTCAGGACCTGTGTAACCGATGGATCAACGTACTGGACCTTTCCACCACACCAGCAACACGATCGTCGTTCGCAACCGGCCTTGGCGGCGATGCGTTGAGTATCGACGTGGGCACCGACGGTAACCTTTATTACCTGGAGCGCAGTACCGGCGCGCTTTACCGCGTTATCTATACCGTGAATACAGCACCGGCTATCGTTACACAACCCGCAAGCCAAACCGTTGCCGCCGGGCAACCGGTAACATTCTCCGTTACCGCCACCGGCACGGCGCCGCTGGCTTACCAATGGCAGCGGAACAACGTTTCCATTACAGGCGCCACCGCGCAATCGTATACCATCACCAACACACAGGCGGCTAATGCGGGGCAATACCGTGTTATCGTTTCAAATGCGGCAGGCAGTGTTACCAGTGCAGCGGCTACCCTTACCGTTACCACGTTCAACGCGCCGCCGGTGGCACAGATCATCACACCGGCTTCGGGCGCGTTATACAGCGGCGGACAAACCATTACCTTCTCAGGATCTGCTACCGATGCCGAAGATGGTAATCTGCCCCCAGGCGCCTTCACCTGGCTGGTAGATTTTCATCACGATACACACCACCACGACGGCCCCCCGGTAGCAGCCGGTGTAACCTCGGGCTCGTTTGTTATTCCGACAAGCGGCGAAGTATCGGATAATGTATGGTACAGACTTTACCTGATTGTAACCGATGCCGGTGGACTGCGCGATACCGTATACCGCGACATCCTCCCCCGCAAATCAACCATCAACCTCGCCACACAACCGGCCGGCTTACAGGTAACACTCGATGGGCAACCGGTTACTACACCATTGGCCGACCTGAGTGTCGAAGGGATCGAGCGCACCATCGGCATCGTCTCGCCGCAAACGGTTAACGGGCAAACATATGAATTCGATCGATGGCTCCACGGCGGCGCTGCCAGCCAAACCATCTCAACGCCGGTAAACGATGTTACTTACACAGCAGCCTATCGCATTGCAGGCCTTCGCACGCCAGAGAACCCGACCAGCACGGTCAATGGACTGAACTACGCATACTACCAGGGCGTATGGGCAACACTACCAAACTTTGCCACACTTACGCCGGTTAAACAAGGCAACGTGATCGGGCCTGACCTCACGCCACGTACCCGCGAAGATGACTATGCCTTCCGGTACACCGGCTACATCAACGTGCCTACGGATGGCGCATACACATTCTATACACGATCAGACGATGGAAGTCAGCTACTCATTGGCAACACCATCGTAGTAAACAACGATGGCCTTCATGAAGAGCGGGAAGCCAGTGGCACCATAGGGCTACGGGCCGGTAAACATGCCTTTACACTTCTGTTCTTCGAACACCAGGGCGCAGCGGTGTTAACCGCAAGCTACGCCGGCCCCGGGATTACCAAACAAGCTATACCTCCCGGCGGATACTACCGCACCGGTACATCGACACCAACGACAACCCTGGAGGCCGAAGCCGCTACGCGGTCTGGCGTTACCATAGCCAGCAACCACGCGGGATACACAGGCACCGGCTTCGGGGATTATCAAAATGCCTCTGGCGATTACATTCAATGGTCCACACCCGTAACCACTGCCGGCAGTTATCGCCTTACGTTCCGCTACGCGTTGCCCAGCGGCTCGCGTCCGCTGGCAATCGCTGTAAACGGCACCGCGGTTAACACATCGCTAAACTTCCCGGCTACATCCGCATGGACAACGTGGTCTACCGTTTCAATAACAACAAACCTTGTCGCCGGCACCAACACCATTCGCGCCACGGCTATCGGTAGCAGCGGACCGAACATCGATCACCTCGTGATTGAACCGTTGGCCACAAGTGCAATCGCAGATCACACATGGGATGCCGCGCGCGACATTCGTATATACCCGAATCCAGCCATACAACAGGTGTATATCGACATCGAAGGTAGTAATGCCACAGCAGCGGTAAGCCTGCTAAACGCACAGGGCCATGCCGTGAAGCAACAGGTATTCCAGACCGGCACACAACCGCTCATGCTCGATGTAAGCGATCTGCGCGGTGGTGTATACTGGCTTCGTATAAAACATGGAAGTCAGATAGTCAACAAAACCATTGTCATTACAAAATAAAAACCGATTCGCTTAGTGTTATCAAAAGGCCCCGCCATAACGCGGGGCTTTCATTTTTCAAATGGCACGAGATTTTACCCTGTAAAAAAACACTTAACTTCAGCGTTTACGTTTTGCATGTCCAACCACGCTATACAACAGAACGAGAAGCCCGGTCTCTCAGGCATTAGCCACGAATACAACGAGTCACAACTCCGCGCATTTTTGCTGGCAACGTCCGATGTTATCTACCGAATAAGCGCCGACTGGAGAATCATGCACCGGTTAGAAGGCCGAAGCTTCCTGGCCGACACAGGAGATCCCGACAGCGAATGGATGGACAAATATATTCACCCGGACTATCGTATTAAAGTATCAGAAGCCATCGCGAAAGCCATCGACACCAAACAACCTTTCGAACTGGAGCATGCCGTGCTGCGCGCAGATGGTACGAAGGGATGGACCTTTTCAAGGGCGATACCCATTATCGATGCAACCGGTGAGGTCATAGAGTGGTTCGGCACAGCAAGCGACATTACCGAACGCAAGAACGCCGAAGAACGGAACCGCGCCATGGTAGACCATGCCGAAAAGCTCAAACGCCTTTATGAGGCTATTACCAGCACCACGCCCGACTTGCTTTACGTATTCAACCTGAACTATCAGTTTATATACGCCAACGATGCCCTGCTTACGATGTGGGGCCAGACATGGGACACCGCCATTGGCCGCGGTCTGCTCGAACTGGGCTACGAACCCTGGCACGCCGAAATGCACGAGCGCGAGATCGACCAGATTGTACGTACCCGGAAACCTGTACGCGGCGAAGTATCGTTCCCACATGCCGTGCTGGGCCGCCGCATCTACGACTACATCCTCGTACCCGTAATGAACAATGAGGGCGACGTAGAAGCAATCGCCGGAACAACACGCGACATCACCGAGATAAAACGCGCCGAAGAAGCGCGCAAGACCTTGATGGCCGAACTGGAGCAACGTGTAGACGAACGAACCCGCGAGCTTAACCGATCGAACGAAGACCTCCAACAATTCGCGCACGTAGCCAGCCACGACCTCAAAGAACCTCTGCGCAAAATCAAAACCTTCGCTTCACTGCTACGCGAAGACCAGGCCATAATCGCGTCAGACTCCGCCACCATGTACCTCAACAAGATTGTACGCGCGGCAGAACGCATGACCAACATGGTAGAAGGTGTACTAAACTACTCCAAGGCCGACGAACTGGCAGGCGTAATAGAATGGCTCGACCTGAACGATGTCTTTGCCGACATCCAGGTAGACCTCGAACTGGCCATTCAACAAAAAGGAGCCTCCATCACAAAAGAAGAACTGCCCCGCATTCAAGGCGCACGAGTGCTCGTCCACCAGCTGTTTTATAATCTGCTCAACAATGCGTTAAAGTTCTCTAAACCCGGCGTTCCTCCCTTAATTCAGGTTGCCTGCCACACGCAGGAGATCGAAGGTAGGCTGTTTGCCAACATCCGCATAAGCGACAACGGCATCGGGTTCGAACCCGTATACAAAGACAAGATCTTCGAACTCTTCCACCGGCTCAATGCCAAAGACAAATACGAAGGCAGCGGCCTCGGGCTCTCGTTATGCAAAAAGATTACCACACGACACGGAGGATCCATTTCGGCCCGCGGCATAAAAAATGAAGGCGCCGAATTCTCCGTCATACTACCGGTGCTGCAGAAGTCCATCAATCACTAAGCGTCAATCTACAGTACTACGACAGGCTCACTACCTTGGCCGTGCAGCGTAATGTTTTAAGCCAAATCGAATAAGCTCTTACTCTTTAGGAAAATACCACCGGGACTATAGGCTGCCGGAAAGTCACGATAGAAGAAAGCTCACGATCCTTCGCGAAAACCCCCGAGCGTATAGCAATTTCGGGGGCTTTTTTAGTTGAAACGCACGTAAGAACCCCGCATCACAGATCACCACTGTCACCAAATGGTATACGTTTAAACACAAACGTTACACAGAAAAACCAAATCACAACCGAAAGCTGTGTAAACCAGGTTTTTTGTGACAAGGACGATTAAAAGTTTTTTTGAACAAATACATCGTTAAACGGCGCTTTTAGACCAAAGTTGTAGCGATACCACCCCAATATAATTTTTGTGCCAACACGTAACTACAAATTGCAATATGATTCTATCACCAAATCTTACATACGCCAATTGCACCCTCGCTACGCACTGAACTAAATACCTAACTTTACCGGCAAGTACTGACGCAAAGCACTTATCGGCCAGCACTTTTTTATGAAAGCCTTTTCTGAAAAGCCTAACCCTGACCGTTTCCTTCGAAGACCATTTCTTCTCGTAATCGTTCTATTACTTTCATTTTCCACCAGCCTTGCCCAAATCTGCGATTGCCCCGCGGTAAGCAGCTGTGGCCCGTGCCAGGGCGGCCTCACCCGCGTTACCCTTCGCTACGACGGCCTAGGTTCGCCAACCATCACAGCCTCTGACCAGGGAGGGACGGTTTTCTCGGGTGTTGTGCGCTCAGGCGAGACATTCGCGTTCAGCGGCACAAATCCAAAAGATAAGTTTCAGGGCTCCAACATCACCCTCCGTGTATCAGGCAGCAACACAAACATCGGCACCGGATGTGGTGGTAATGAAATTGGCAAACGCTACGGCTTGTTTACATTAATAGCCGCGCAAAGCAAAGAAGGGGGAGCACTGTGCTGCAAGCCTTCGGACTATGACGATGAAGCACCCGATTTCGACAACTGCCCCAACGACCGCAGCGTAAACCTGCCGGCCGGTGCCTGCACCGCAGCCGTTACCTGGACCGCACCACGCGTAACCGATGATTGCACCATACAAAGTATTGAAAGTAATTATCAGCCCGGCGATATTTTCCCCGCAGGCAATACCACCGTGCGGTATACCGCGAAAGATAAAAACGGCAACACCTCATCGTGTACATTCGTCGTATCGGTAATCGATCGTATACAACCCGTCATTACGAACTGCCCTCCTACCATCAACATTCCTACCACAGGCGGATGCCGTGCCATGGCCACGTGGACACCGCCTACCGCTACCGACAACTGCTCGGTAACACTCACCAGCACACACGACCCCGGCGATACCTTTCCGGTAGGCACCACCAAAGTTACCTACACCGCGAAAGACTCACGCGGTAACACCGCCACCTGCACCTTCGACATTCATGTTACCGACAACGCCGGACCGATCTTTACCAACTGCCCAGCCGATATCTCCGTTACCGCCAACAACAACTGCGAAGCCGTAGTGAACTGGGTACCACCTTCGGTAGACGACAACTGCACACCATCGTTAATGAACAGCAGCCACAGACCCGGCAGCCGGTTCAAGGCAGGTATTACAACCGTTACCTATAGCGCGGTAGACATGCGCGGTAACCGCAGCACCTGTAGCTTCACCGTTACCGTAACGCGTAGCGAAACGCCGGTAGTAACCAACTGCCCCGCCCCCATTACCGTTACCGCAGACGAAAGCGGCGAAGCACGCCTCGTATGGGATGAACCCCGGGCCGAAGTAGGCTGCGGCGATGTAACCGTGAAACGAAGCCATGCCCCCGGTGCCCTCTTTACCATCGGCACCACAACCGTAGAGTACGCATTCACCAGCGACGCCGGGAAAACCACCACCTGCTCCTTTATCGTAACAGTACTGAAGCCACAGATCATAATCGAGATCAGCAAAGCGCTAACCCCCAATGGCGACGGCATTCACGACGTATGGGAGCTTAGCAACATCGAAAAATATAAAGGCAACACCGTGCTCATTATAGACCGTTGGGGCAATACCATCTTCGAGGCAAGCGGCTACGACAACGAACGGGTAGTTTGGGACGGACGTAACCGGCAAGGCGCCAAAGTACCTACCGGTACTTACTTCTATATCGTGGAAGTACACGCGCTCGATTCCGTTTGGAAACAGAAAGGCTCAATAGAAGTAATCCAATAATATGCGGAAAGAAAACATGTCTATCGTCCGCATCTCCGCCGCGTTTGTCCTGGCAGCACTGGCGTTTAACGCGCGTGCGCAGCAAAGCCCGCAGTACACACAGTTCATGTACAACAACGCCATATTCAACCCCGCCTATTCCGGCACCGATGGCGTACTGAGCCTTACAGCATTAACCCGCAGCCAATGGAACGGGCTCGACGGCGCGCCGTCAACCCAGACCTTTGCCGCCCATACCCTACTGCCCGAACGGCAGGTGGGGCTTGGCCTCGCCATCATCCGCGATGCCATTGGCGTACATAAGAACACCAACATCCGCACAAACTACGCCTATCACATTCCGTTAAAAACGGGTGGTGTACTATCGATGGGCCTGCAGGCCGGCATCACCACATTCAAATCAGACTATGCTTCGCTACTGGGCAACAGCAACGATCCGCAACTGATGAACTCCGTAAACAAAACCCTCATCGGCTTTGGCACCGGCGTATACTACCGCAGCGAACGCTGGTGCGCCGGGCTCTCAATACCCGAGCTCATGTCGAAGACCATAAATTTACAAGACACCGCGTCAATGCACGTCCAGCGCCGGAATGTGTTGGGTTACGCCCGGTACAGCTTCGTGCTGAACGAATCGTTCGATCTGCAACCCGCTGTTCTTATCAAATACTTCGCGAACGTGCCGGTATCGGCCGATGTCAACTTAAACGTTGTGTACCGCAAAGTACTCACCGGTGGCATTGCCTACCGCAACAAAGAATCAATAGACTTGCTCATGCGCTTTCAACTCACACAGCAGCTGCAGTTCGGCTATGCCTACGACCACCCCATACAGGTGGCCGGTCGGTTGAGCGGAGGTTCGCATGAGCTTATGATCGGATACCTGTTTCATACCATTCAAAAAGACGTAGCATCACCCCGGTAAGTCGCGTGAAAAGAATCTACCTTATCCTTATACTGTTCGCCCTGGGGTATACAAACGGCCTGTGTCAGGCTACAGTATTTTCGTTGTTTCAGGATCCGTCGAAAGAAGCCGACCAGCAGTTTACCGCCGGCAATTACACCAACGCGGTTACTCTTTATACAGAGCAGCTCGCCAAAACACCAAACGACGTCATACTGCACCAACGGCTGGCCCAGGCATGCTACCGCGCCAAAGACTACAGCGGAGCCATCAGCGCCTATAACCACTACACCGCTGCCGGGCAAACCCTTGCGGGCGACGACCTGTTTTACTACGCCGAAGCCAATGCTACCCTGGGCAATCGCACCGTAGCCCTTGACTACTATAAACGTTGCCTGGCCAAACAACCTGACAACGAGTTATTGATTAAGAAAATTTGGCGGCTCAACAACATCCAGTACCTGTACGAAGATTCCGCCCACTACGCCGTACGCGCCCTCACAATAAACACCACAGCCGGCGAGTTATGTGCCGTGCCCTATACCAACGGATTTGTGTTTTCATCGAACCGCAAAGGAGCCGACGTTATCGAAAAAGTAAACCGCAAGCTCAACACCCCGTTCTATAAACTCTATCAGGCTACCTGGGCCGAAGATACCGCCACGCGTACACTCGTCATTGCCGGCAAACCCATGCTGTTTGGCACATCATTGAAGTCCGTATATAACATCGGCGCCGTAGCCTTCTACGATCACGACGAAGCGATGGTGTTTGTAGCCGCTGCCGAACAAAAACGTTCAGACGGCGTGCATACCCTGGGCCTGCACTTCGCCCGCAAACAAGGCCGCAAGTGGAAAGTAATATCACACTTCCCCCACAACAGCAGCAAATACTCGATACACGACGTATCGGTAAGCCGCGATGGACAAACACTTTACTTCTCGTCAGACATGGAAGGAGGCATCGGCGGCAAAGACCTCTATACCTCACAATGGACCGATGGCCAGTGGACAAAGCCACGCAACCTGGGTGAACCCGTGAATACCCCAATGAACGAAGCCTTCCCTTACATCCACGGCAGTACACTATACTTTTCGTCAGACGGGCAACCCGGCATGGGACAGCTCGACATCTTTAAAACACACCGGTCAGACGAAGGTTTTGCCGATCCCGAAAACATGGGCTATCCCATCAACAGCCACTACGACGACTTCGGCCTCGCGCTGGACTCCCTCGGCAACCACGGCTACCTCACTTCCAACCGCAAAAACGGCCGCTACGACGACGATCTGTACGAGATAGACATGGACCTACAGACCTATCCGCTTACCGTGGCCGCCATCCTGAAATACAAAGAACACTCCGGCAGCAACGCCGCCATCCTGCCCTGGCCAAAAGCAACGGCAGAACTGGTGGACAGCGAGACCGGCAAGGCAGTATATAAAACCACCACCGATTCAAAGGGCAACGTCTCGATTATAATCCCATACGCCAGCCGCTATTACGTACGGATTACCGATAAAGACGGGGTAGAATACAAAGCCAGCTTCGAGCTGGGCAAGTACCGCAAAGAAGACAGCGTGCACGAGATCGTGATTATAAAAGATATTTTTAAAAAGCATACCGATAGAAAGTAACATGATGAGCAAGCAACATATTTGTTCAGGCCCGTTTGCAGCAACAGCACCCATCGTCAGGGCGATACTGCTTACTACGGCTATGCTAACGCTGTGCGTGGCAGCCTATGCGCAGGATAAACAAATGATCCAGCTAAAGACGTTCGACGAAAAGCTGCGCGTAATGCGCAACGTCGAGCTATCCATCAACGGCGGCGAGTATGTATCGACCGGCGCAAAAGGCGCCGCGTTTGTAGAGCTCGACGCGAGCGACCTTCCTGTAAAGTCTATCCGCATCAAAGACAACCAACTGGAAGCCGCTTCCTGGAACACATCCAAAGGCACCATCGAGATCATCGTGCGGCAAAAGAGTTCGTCTATCGTACACTTCGCATTACGCCTGCCCAACGGCAGACCGGTAGCGGGCACTTCTATAACGTTCAAAGGAGCGAACACCACAACTGTAAAAACGAACGCTGCCGGCGAGTTCGACCTGGAACTTCCGCTACAGAGCAAGGCATCCGCCGAACAGTTTCAGATTGCGAACATGAAGGTAGTACGCCTCAACCTGTCCGATAAAGAAAACATCCTCGTTGCCGAACGTACCACCGCCGCCGATAAAACCACCACCACACGCGATCAGCTCGTAGCCTTCGACCTCTCCCGGCTCGACTCCATACAGTCGCTCACCGTATTCTATGCTGTATTCAAAAACGTCTCGATGAGCAACCTGAGCGACGAAGCCCGCGCACGCATAGACGCCAAATTCAAAGAGCTCGTAGGCCGCATGCAAACCGCCGAAGCACAGCACACCGACTTTATCTCCAGCATCTCCGACTCGTCGTTTGTAGACCAGGACATTCACAACCTATTGAACCACGCCACCCGCGAAAGCCAGGCCCTGGACATCAACCGTACCGCCTTCGAAGAAAAGATCAACGTCATTACCCGCAAACTCGAAAAGGGCTTTGCCAACATGGACGAGAGCACCCGCAAAAGCCTGCTCTCCGACCTGGACCGCCTCGAAGCCATGCTGATTGAAAACGAAAGTAAATTCTACAAAAACCAGAACGACTACCGCGACATCATCAGCACCCTGAAAGATAAATACTTCGATACCCAGAGCCTTGAACAACAACTGAGCATAACCGAGCTGAAACGCCAGGAAGAGCAACGCGTCTTCCAACGCCAGATCCTCACCGCGCTCGCCGTCCTCATCGTATTCGGTGTATTGATTGTATTGCTCGTATCGTTCAGCGGCCGCCTCAAACAACAACGCGAAGCGCTACGCGCCGCCAACGAAGAGATCCGTACCATTAACGAAAACCTCGAAGCCATTGTCGTAAAACGTACGCTGTCGCTCGAAGAATCCAACCGCGAGCTCGATACATTCCTGTACCGGGCGTCGCACGATCTCCGGTCACCCATCAGCTCCATCCTCGGCCTCTGCAACATCGGCGACAAGATCCCCACCCGCGACTTCATCGATCGCGTACGCGGCACCGTACTCAAGATGGACCGCATGCTGAAGAAACTTATCGAAACAAGCGAGATCAGCCAGGAGTCACAGAAAGTTTCAGAGTTCAACGTCCGCACTGCCATTGCCGACATACAGAAGGCCCTGGCCCAGTACATACACGACAACGGCGTCGAGTTCCACATCGATTGCCAGGAAGACATCCACGTGCATTCCAACGCCACCACGTTAAAAGCCATCCTGGCCAACCTCATCGAAAACGCCGTGCACTTCAGCCACCTGCGCAGCCCCGACCACGCGCGGGTAGAAGTAAAGGTTGCCGCCCAGAACAACACCGTAAACATCAGCGTATACGACAACGGTGTGGGTATAGACCCCACCGTACAGCCCGAGGTATTCAAGATGTTCTACATCGGCCACGAAAAGTCGCGCGGCAACGGCCTTGGCCTCTACGTCGTGAAGAAAGCCACACAGGCCCTACGCGGCACCATAGAAGTAGCCTCCGAAGCCGGCAAGTACTC
>Ga0065165_1001589_pt1 | contig 23346 bp, 16 predicted proteins | sample AraplaMF_Cvi_mMF_FD_63813 | JGI IMG/M metagenome (GOLD analysis project Ga0065165, IMG submission 63813) | Arabidopsis root microbial communities from the University of North Carolina, USA - plate scrape MF_Cvi_mMF (version 2) (version 3) | ecosystem: Host-associated > Plants > Roots >... | reverse complement strand
TAGCGGCCAGCAGGGCCCCTGCCGCGGCATAGACGAGGAGCCACCTGGTGTACGCCGTCGCCCCCTTCCGTGGCGGTGTGATCTTTACCGGCGGCGCGGGTGGCGGAGGGCTTGGCGGGAGGGGCTCGGTAATTTGGGCGTTCGACGCAAAGGCCGGCTCATCCAGTCTGGGTTCCATCTTGGGCGGTGCGGTGTGTTTCCTTGCCGGCGGCTTCGGCGGCGCCTGCGGCTCAGCCAGGCGCGGGTCGGGTTCAGGCGCCGGTTTGGCCTGCACTACGGGCGCCTTCGGCGGCGTCTTCGGCGGAACATCTTGTGCTTCCGGACGCGGTTCCGCCTTGGGTGGCGCTGCGAGTGGCGGTCCGGGTGGCGATGCGGCTGGTGCGGTGTGCTCCTTCGGCGCCGCCGGCATCACGGCGTGCTGCAGATTCTGCCCGGTCTCGACCGGTGGCTGGCTTTCCCTGCTGCGTGCAGTCCTCGGCCTTTTGCGCTCAGCTGGATTCGGCGCCGGCGGCACCGGCGGCGTGCTTGCCTTCGCCAGACTGTCCTTTGGCTTCTTCCGCTCGGGCAGCGTCGGCTCGGTTCTGGGCAGGGCCGCGCTCCCCAGGGGCGGGAGTTCGAACGGTTTTTTCTCTTCGGCCGGGGTAGCTGCCGGCTGGAACAGCTGGCCGCTGAGTGCGCGCATATAGAGCACTGGCGTACCCCATTCGATGGGATGGCCATTGCCCTGCATGCGCAGCCGCGCTTCGGTCAGGGACGTATCGACGGCGCCGGTTTCGATCAGGTCCCGGTAAAAATAGCGGGTAAAAATGAGTGCAGCATCATCCGTGATCGATGCCTGCATCGCCACCACGGCGGGCACGCCCTGTCTCAGGAATCCTTGCGCCAGACCCGAGAACGGCACATCCTCGGCAATCGCGCCGGAGCAGGCGTTCAGGACGATCAGCCGCGGCAGCGCCCCGCTGGGAAACGCGGCGCGCAAATGGGTCGCTTCCAGCTCCAGGCCCCTGCCCGATTCCTGCTCGAGCACCAGCGCTCCCGGCAAACCATGGCCGACGAAATGGAAGATATGGGTGCTGAAATGGCGCAGCGAGTCCCTCAGGTTGTCGAAGGTACAGCACCCCGGTACGCGCCGCAGTTCCAGGCGTCCGGCGGTGATCGAGGGTTCCAGCGCCTGGCAGAGGATGTCCCACTCCCTGGCAATGTCGAGCCGCGGGTGGTCCGACGGCGACGCCAGGGCCACCAGTACCCGCAATGGTCCCTCCACCGTGATCGGCGGAATCGGTTGCGCCACCGGCAAATAGCGGATGAGCGGCGTGTTCTCCCTGACGGCCAGGAATTCCCGGCTTTCGGTATCGAACAGAAATTCCCACGGCCTGGCGTGGAGTTCGCTGTCTTCCGGCAGCCGCAAGCGGATGCGCAAGCCTTTGCCGGTACGGGTAGCCGTATCCAGGGATGAGCGGAACAGGTGCTCGATGTCGCCGGTGAACACGGCGTCGAACAGCTTGCTGCCAAAGTCCTGGATCGTGCCGCCTTTGCCCGATCGGGCACGGCGTTGCCGGAGTCCGCCATAGATGTCGGCAAGCAGTGCGTTCTCTTCCTCCGGCTCGAACGGCCATTTCACACTCACGAACGGGCAATCGCCTTGCGGCGACTCCAGGACCCTCGCGCAAAGCCCGCCTCCTTGCGGGCTTATGATTTCCAGATCGAAGTTCTGATAAATCATCGCGATTCCAGTGTGATCGGCAAGGTCGCGGCAAGGACGCGGCAATGGCGCAAATCTGTTTAGACAGCAGTCCGCGGTGAATGTGCGCTGCCGGCCGGATTGCCTTATGCCGGTTTGCAGACGAGCTTGATCCGCAGGCTGCCTTCGGCGCTGGTTTTCGCAATCACGGCGCCGAATGAGGCATCGAACTTCAGGCTGAACTCCACTTCGACCGTGTCCGGCAAGGGCTGCACACCGCTGCAGCTGGCGAGCGTGGCATCGGCAACGGAACGAATGACCGAGAACGTGTCCTCCAGGGTCCTGCCGACCTTTTCCAGGATCGGCTCAAGACTGGCGCCGCGCACGACGCTGCCTGTCGCGGCTTCCTGGGACTCGACGACCACCAAACCGCCTGGCACATTGAATTCGATAAGCTTATTCATGGGAATTCCTCGCTCCAAATGAAAAAGGGACAGGCATCAGCCTGTCCCTTCCTGCTTATATGCGATTGCTTATTGCAACCGTCGTCTCCCCGCTTAAACTCGTATTGCGTCCCTTATTGGCCCAGACGCTGCTCCAGCTGCTGCTTGGTCGCCACCAGCTCCTGCGGCAGGCGGTAGGCCAGCTTGTCGAACAGCTCGGTGTGCAGCTTCAGTTCCTCGCGCCAGGCGTCCTTGTCGATCGAGGTGATCTGCTGGAACTGGGTTTCGGTAAAGTCGATGCCGGTCCAGTTCAGGTCCTGATACGAAGGCGAGGTGCCGAACATGTGCTCGACGCCGCCCTGCTGGCCCTCGGTGCGGTCGAGGATCCATTTCAGCACGCGCATATTGTCGCCGTAGCCCGGCCATACGAAGTTGCCTTGTTCGTCGGTGCGGAACCAGTTGACGCAGAAGATCTTCGGCTGCGCGCTGACTTTCTTGCCCAGGTCCAGCCAGTGCTGGAAGTAGTCGCTCATGTTGTAGCCGATGAAGGGCAGCATCGCGTACGGATCGCGGCGCACCACACCCATCTGGCCGGCGGCAGCGGCGGTGGTTTCCGAGCCCATGGTCGCGGCCATGTACACGCCTTCGGTCCAGTTGCGCGCTTCGGTGACGAGCGGCACGGTGGTCGAGCGGCGGCCGCCGAAGATGAAGGCCGAGATCGGCACGCCGGCCGGATCGTCCCAGGCCGGATCGATGACCGGGTTCTGGGTTGCGGCGACGGTGAAGCGCGCGTTCGGGTGGGCGGCCTTGGTGCTAGATGCCGGGGTCCAGTCCTTGCCCTGCCAGTCGATCAGGTGGGCAGGCGCTTCTTTCGTCATGCCTTCCCACCAGACGTCGCCGTCGTCGGTCAGCGCGACGTTGGTGAAGATGACGTTCTCGCGCAGCGAGGCCATGCAGTTGGGGTTGGTCTTGTCGTTGGTGCCCGGGGCCACGCCGAAGTAGCCGGCTTCCGGGTTGATAGCGACCAGCTTGCCGTCCGCGCCCGGCTTGATCCAGGCGATGTCGTCGCCGATGGTGGTGACCTTCCAGCCTTCGAAGCCGGCGGGCGGGATCAGCATCGCGAAGTTGGTCTTGCCGCAGGCCGAGGGAAAGGCGGCGGCCACGTATTTCTTGTCACCCTGCGGCGATTCCACGCCCAGGATCAGCATGTGCTCGGCCAGCCAGCCGGTGCCGCCCTGCTGGGCTTCCTGGTAGCCCATGTTGGAGGCGATGCGCAGCGCGAAGCATTTCTTGCCCAGCAGCGCGTTGCCGCCGTAGCCGGAGCCGAAGGACCAGATCTCGCGGGTTTCCGGATAGTGGACGATGTACTTGGTGGCATTGCAGGGCCAGCGCACGTCCTGCTGGCCCGGCTGCAGCGGCATGCCGACGCTGTGCACGCAAGGCACGAACTCGCCCTGCTCGCCCAGCACGTCGTACACGGCCTTGCCCATGCGGGTCATGATGCGCATGTTGACGGCCACATAGGGCGAGTCGGACAGTTCGACGCCGATGTGGGCGATCGGCGAACCCAGCGGGCCCATCGAGAACGGCACCACGTACATGGTGCGGCCGGCCATGCAGCCGTCGAACAGGCCGTTCAGGGTCTGGCGCATCTCGTTCGGATCGGTCCAGTTGTTGGTCGGGCCGGCCTGCTCCTTGGTGGCGGAGCAGATGAAGGTGCGGTCTTCGACGCGTGCGACGTCGCTCGGGTCCGAGCAGGCGAGGTAGGAATTCGGACGCTTTGCCGGATTCAGGCGCTTCATCGTGCCGGCCTCGACCATCAGTGCGCACAGGCGGTCATACTCTTCCTGGGAGCCGTCGCACCAGTAGATGGCGTCGGGCTTGGTCAGGGCTGCTATTTCCGCCACCCAATTGATGAGTTTGTTGTGCTTGATGTAAGCTGGAACGTTCAGAGCGGCGACGCCGCGCATGACGGGTTGATTCATGAGGTACCTCCAATGCCAATTAAAATTCCTGGGGCCTCGTCAAACCGGCTTCGCGTTGCAGGCCGCGGCTGGCAACGGTTGGTCGAGGGTCCGTCTTGGTCTTTTTTCCCGCTCGGCAGATCGTCATCGTTAGAAGTCCCGGAACCGGGCCCGCGCTCTGGAATCCATTTGGCAATGGTTCGGCGCCGGGGTAACGTGATGCGGCGGTCGTGTCGGCTGCTGGCCTCGATCAATGTCTCGAATGTTGATACTCAGACATCGTCGGCCTTTATTTCTGGTCGATTCTACACCTGAAAAAATGCGTTTCAAATGCTTTCACAACAAAAATGTAGGAAATTTGGTTGAGTAATGTAGTAGGTTATTTCCCATCTTTTGAATCCTCGTTATTTCATTACTTACCCGTACGAAATTTACAAAAATCATTATGAAAATAGCCATTCTCGATGACTACCAGGACGCCGTACGCCAGCTCGAGTGCTTCCATTTATTGGACGGCCATGAGGTCAAGGTGTTCACCAATTCGACGCGCGGTTTGGGCCAACTCGCGATCCGGCTCGCGCCTTTCGACGCCCTGGTCCTGATCCGCGAACGCACCGCCTTCCCGCGCGCCCTGCTGGCGAAATTGCCGAACCTGAAGCTCATCTCGCAGACCGGCAAGCTGTCGGGCCATGTGGACGTCGCCGCCGCCACCGGGCACGGTATCGCGATCGCGGAAGGCGTCGGTTCGCCGGTCGCGCCCGCCGAGCTGACCTGGGCGCTGATCATGGCGGCCAGCCGCAAGATCCTGCCCTACGCCAACAACCTGAAACAGGGCCTGTGGCAGACGGCGTCCGTCAATCCGGAGCTCAACGGCCTGGGACGGACGCTGAAGGGACGCACCCTTGCCATCTGGGGCTACGGCAAGATCGGGCGCATGGTGGCCGGCTACGGCAAGGCCTTCGGCATGCAGATCCTGGTGTGGGGCAGCGAGACCAGCCGCGCGGCGGCCGTGGCCGACGGTTTCCAGGCGGCGCCGTCGCGCGAAGCCTTCTTCGAGCAGGCCGACGTGCTGAGCCTGCATCTGCGCCTGAACGATGCCACGCGCGGCATCGTCACTGCGGAGGATCTGGCGCGCATGAAACGCGATGCCTTGTTCGTGAATACCAGCCGCGCCGAGCTGGTGGCGGAGAATGCGCTGGAAGAAGCGCTGCACCGTGGACGGCCGGGCTATGCGGCGCTGGACGTGTTCACCAGCGAACCGCTGCCGGCAGACGCGCCGCTACTGAAGATCCCGACCGTGCTGGCGACGCCGCACCTGGGCTATGTGGAGAAGGACAGCTACGAGATGTATTTCAAGATTGCGTTCGAGAACGTGGTGAATTTCGCCAACGGTCAGCCGACCAATATTTTAAATCCGGACGCGTTGGCGACTTGAACGCACTGTCTGCGTGGGCTCGGGGAGCCCACGTTCACCGTAGCTCAGGCTCGCCCGTGAAATTAGGCTTGGCGCTGGGCATGACATGCCGGCGGGTCCACAATCCTGCCCAGCCCGGCGGCCAGTCGATCGCCGGTCCGGCATACGCCGGCAGGCCGGCGCGCACCGGCACCACCGGTACCGGCGGCATCTCGACCAGGCCGCCGTTGCGCGGCGGCGGCGCCATGTCGAAGCTGTACATGTAGCCGGGCAGCAAGGCATCGCAGACGCCGGCGAACCAGGCCGTGTGGTCTTCGTCGCGGCCCAGCGCACGTGCCAGGCCTTCGGGATCGAATTTCGCCAGTGCGTGGATCAGCTCGTCGGTGCTGGCGCCGGGGGCATCACCCCATCCCATCACCGGGTTGCCGTTGTAGTCGGCGCCCGAGCCATACCAGCCTTCGCGCCAGGGGCGGTTGATCCAGTCCCGCTGGCCGGCGAACAGATGCCAGCGCCAGTGCAGGCCGGAAGGTTTCGGCCAGGAATGCAAGTACAGCTTCTGGTAGCCGGCCTTGTGCAGCTCGCGCACCATCGCCATCAGGCGCGCGTGCGGCATGCGGTCCGGCGGCGAGCGGCGGAACAGGATGGGCTCGCCATCCGCGTGCTGGACTTCGTCGTTGGAAAGATTGAGGTCGAGTGTGCGCGACTCGTTGCCGAAGCGCGCGGAGATCCATCCGGTCAAGAGATTGACGTGGACGATGACGCCATAACCGCGATGGCGATGAAAGATGACAGTGCCTGGAGCGACGGGTTTCATGTGATCAGTGTACTCATCCGATCCTTTCGATTCTAGCGCAGACACATGTCGATACACACCGGTTTACGGCTATCATTACCCACCTTATTTTTCTGCGTTTCCAAACCATCATCATGACTTTGCGGATCATTGCCACCGGCGGTACCTTCGACAAACACTACAACGAACTCAACGGCGTGCTGGGCTTTGCGGACAGCCATTTGCCTGAGGTCATCAAGCGTTCCCGCATCACGATTCCGGCCGAGCTCGAAGTCGTGTCCCTGCTCGATTCGCTCGACATGCAGGATAGCGACCGCCAGAAAGTCCTGGCCGCCTGCCAGGCCGCCAGCGAGAAGGCGATCGTGATCGTGCACGGCACTGACACCATGCGCGAAACCGCCGAGGTGCTGGGGGCCGCGGTGACGGACAAGACCATCGTCTTCACCGGCGCCATGATCCCCTACGAGATCGCGAACTCGGACGCGCTGTTCAACTTCGGCTTTGCCTGCGGCGTGGCGCAAACCCTGCCGCCGGGTGTGTACGTGGCGATGAACGGCACGATTTTTACCTGGGACAACGTCACCAAGAACCGCGCCGCCGGCGTCTTCCAGCAGCGCTGACTCGACAGCCTTTCTTGAGGGCTACCGGGCGCTGCGCGTTTTCGTCAATTTCTACAATGCTCCTTCCATGAACGCAGGAGGAGCAAGCAATGAACGAGCAGCGCCCGACCTTGACTACCCGCCAGGGTCACCCCGTCCGCGACAACCAGTCCCTGCGCTCGGTTGGCAAACGCGGGCCGGCCACACTGGAAAACTACCAGTTCATCGAAAAGATCACCCACTTCGACCGCGAGCGCATCCCCGAGCGCGTGGTGCATGCGCGCGGCACGGGCGCGCACGGCTATTTCGAAGCCTACGGCAAGATCGGTGACGAACCCGCCAGCAAATTTACCCGCGCCAGGGTCCTCAATGAAGTGGGCGTGCAGACGCCGGTATTCGTTCGCTTCTCGACCGTGATTGGCGCCAAGGAATCGCCGGAAACGGCACGCGATCCGCGCGGCTTCGCCGTCAAGCTGAAAACCCTGGACGGCAACTGGGACCTGGTCGGCAACAACCTGAAAGTGTTTTTCATCCGCGACGCGATCAAGTTCCCGGACATGATCCACGCCTTCAAGCCCGACCCCGTCACCAACCAGCAGGAGCCGTGGCGCTTCTACGATTTCATCGCGAACCATCCGGAAGCGCTGCACATGGTTACCTGGGTCAAGAGCCCATGGGGCATCCCTGCCAACTACCGCGAGATGGAGGGCTCGGGCGTCAACACTTATAAACTGGTGAACGACCAGGGCATCGCCCACCTGGTGAAATTCCATTGGCAGCCCAAACAGGGCGTGCGCAATCTGACTGCGCAACAGGCCGCCGAGATCCAGGGCCAGGACACCAGCCACGCCACCCGCGACCTCTACGACGCGATCGAGCGCGGCGAGTTCCCGGAGTGGGAATTCTGCGTGCAGGTGATGAGCGATGGCGAGCATCCGGAGCTCGACTTCGATCCGCTGGACGACACCAAGCGCTGGCCGGAAGACCAGTTCCCGCTGCTGCCGGTGGGCCGCATGGTGCTCAACAAGAATCCGGACAATGTGTTTGCCGAAACCGAGCAGTCCGCCTTCGGCACCGGCGTGCTGGTCGACGGCATCGACTTCTCGGACGACAAGATGCTGCAGGGGCGCACCCTGTCCTACTCCGATACGCAACGCTACCGCGTGGGCCCCAACTACCTGCAGCTGCCGATCAATGCGCCGCAGGACGGGGCTCGTGCGCGCACCAACCAGCGTGACGGCCAGATGGCTTATTACGTCGACGGCGGCGGTGAAGAGAAGCACATCAACTACGAACCGAGCCTGCTGGGCGGCCTGCAGGAAGCGCCGCAGCCGGCGAAGGACTATCACCAGTACGTGCAGGGCCACCTGGGCCGCTACCAGACCACCTCGACGTCCGCCGACTACAAGCAGGCCGGCGACCGCTACCGCAGCTTTGAGGACTGGGAACGCGACGACCTGGTCAACAACGTCGGCGGGGATTTGAAGAAGTGTCCGGAGGTGATCCAGCTGCGCATGGTGTGGCACCTGTGGCACTGTGACGAGGACTATGGCCGCCGCGTGGCGCAAGTGGCAGGCATCGACCTCGAGAAGGCCAGGGCGCTGCCGCCGCTGCCGGGCAAGCCGGCGCCGCATGCGAACCGCGATGAGGCGACTTATACCAGCGGGCAGGCGGAGATGGGGGGCGGCGGGAAGGAGCCGTCGACTTCGGAAGAAGTGGCCGCCAAATGAAAAACGGCCCGGGCGCAATGTCCGGGCCGTTTTTTTACGTGTGAACGCCGGCGATTACGCCTTGGCTTCGCCGCCCAGCGCCTCAACCAGGTCCGCCATCATCTTCGACAGCTCACCCGTCATCAGCATGATGTCGTTATCGAAACGCTCATCGTCGCTGTAGGTGATGGTTTCGTTTTCCTTGATCACGTCCAGCGGCTTCACGCCCTTGATCGCCAGCGATTCGGTCAGCACGAAGGACACGCGGCTGTTCCAGGTCATGGCCAGGCGGGTGCACTGCTTGCCGGCGGCGATGTGGCGGCGGATGTCTTCCGGATCCAGCGAATGCTTCACGTAGCGGACGGCCGCCTTGCTCTCGCCGGTGGCGCGCAGCTCGGTGTCCTGGTCGATCGTGAAGTTGTACGGCGCTTCGTCCGATTCCAGCCAGCCGGTCATCACGGCCACCGGCGAGCGCTGCACGCGCAGCGATTCCAGCGGCAGCTTGTCGACGGCCTTCAGCAGCAGCTTGATGACGTCGTCGGCTTTCGACGGGCTGGCGGCATCGACCACCAGCCAGCCGTTGACCGGGTCGATCCAGGTCCAGACGTTGCTGCGGATCGAGAAGGCGCGCGGCAGCAGTTCGTCGGCCACGCGCTCCTTCAGCTCCTTCATCGCCTTCTTACCCGGCGGGAAGCCCTGCTGCTCTTCCAGCTCGGCGGCACGGGCCTTGGCGACCTGGTTGATGACCGAACCCGGCAGCAATTTCTTTTCCGTGCCCAGCATCATCAGCATCTGCTTGTTCACTTCGTGGACCAGCTTGCCATTGCCGCGCGGGGAATCCCAGCCCTGGCGCAGCAGTTCGTTGCTGCTGGCAGGCGTGAAGGCCTGCGATTGCAGCGCTTCTTCCATTTGTTCGGCGCTAAAAGCCCACGGTGCGGGCAGACGGTAAATCTGAAGATTCTTGAACCACATATCTTGCTTTCAGTTATCTCTCAATCCAGGGGAACGACATTCTACACGCTGCCGGGCAGCAATTTTCACCCGGCAGGGGTGCCTTTTTTAATGTGTTGCACGTTCGTCAAACAGGCTGAGCTGTTCAACTTGCTCGGTATCGCTCAGCCGTACCCCGACGCCCAGCAGGCGCACCGGGCGGCTGGCGCGCAGCCAGCCGGTTTCCATCAGGTGGCTGTAGATGGCCAGGTTCGGGGCATAGCCAACGCACTCGACCGTGGTCTGCTGGAAATCGTTGAATTTCAATTTCACGAACAGCTTGTTGATGAATTTTTCGGCATTGTTGCGCTTGATGCGCCCCTGCAGGTGTTCCATCAACTCCGGCAGCAAGGCCAGGCAGGCGGGCAGGTCCGGCACGTCGGGCGTATAGGTTTCCTCGGTGCTGATCGATTTCCGCTCGCGCACCGGATTCACTTCGCGGTAGTCGATGCCGCGGGACAGGTCGTACAGGCGGGCGCCGAAGGAACCGAAATGCTCCTGCAGCTTGGCCATGCTCCAGCTGCGCAGGTCGGCACAGGTCTGCACCCCCAGGCGGTTCATCTTGGCCGCCGTCACCTTGCCGACGCCGTGCAGCTTCTTCACCGGCAGCGCCGCCACGAAAGCGTCGACTTCTTCCGGCCGCACCAGGAACAGTCCATCCGGCTTGTTCCAGTCGCTGGCGATCTTGGCCACGAACTTGTTCGGCGCCACCCCGGCCGAAGCGGTGATGCCGACGGTCTCGAAGATGCGCCGGCGGATCTCCTGCGCGATCAGGGTCGCGCTGCCCTTGCAGTGCGGCGAGTCGCTGACGTCCAGGTAAGCCTCGTCCAGCGACAGCGGCTCCACCAGTTCGGTGTAGTCCTGGTAGATCTCCATGATCTGGCGCGAGGCGATGCGGTACTTCTCCATGTTCGGCGGGATCAGCAGCAGCTCCGGGCACAGTTTCATCGCCTGGGCCGTCGCCATCGCCGAATGGATACCGAAACGGCGCGCCTCGTAATTGCAGGTGGCGATCACGCCGCGCTGGTCCGGCCGTCCCCCTACCGCCAGCGGCCGGCCGCGCAGCGACGGGTCATCCCGCATCTCGACGGAAGCGTAGAAACAGTCGCAGTCGCAGTGGATGATCTTGCGGGTGGGGGTGTTCATACTGTAATTGCATACAGTATAAAGGGGAAATAATAAGGGCGTGCAATTTTCATTGCACGCCCTGCGCGTATCGCCTGCAGCCGGCTTACCAGGTGAACTTCAGGGTGTACTTCGCACCATACACACCCGCGTGGTAGCGCACGCGCACGTAGCGCGGCGAGGTCGCCGTGCTGGTGTTCGCCACCGACACCGCGTCCGGCGTGGCCGGGCCGTTGGTGCTCAGCGCCAGCTGGGTGCCGGCGCTGTTGTAGGCGTACAGGTCGTAGTCCGTCGTGGTGCCGGCGGCCATGGTGAGCGTTGCCGTCAGGGTCTTGCCGGCCGGGACCTGGACCACGAAGTAGTCGTTGTCGGTGGTGCCGTAGGTGTCGCCGGTGACGACCGTGCCCGACACCGTCACCGCGTTGGCGGTCGAGATCGAGTTGTTCGACTCCACCTCGGCCTGGGTCGGCGCCGCAACGGCCACGGTGGCCGCCGCCGCGTTCACGGCCGCGTTGGCATCGACGATGCCGGCGCCGCAGCCCGAGCAGGCCGCCGGGAAGGCGCGCGCGGTGGCTTTCAGCTTGGCTTCGACTTCGTCCGGGGTCAGGTTCGGGTTCTTCGCCAGCATCAGCGCCACGACGCCGGCCACGTGCGGGGTCGCCATCGAGGTGCCCATCATGTAGCCGTAATTGTCGCCGGCCGGAGTGCTGGTGCCCGCGTTCCAGGTCGACAGGATGGCGCCGCCGCTGTCGCCGCCCGGCGCCGCCACGTCGACGTTGCTGCCGTAGTTCGAGTACGAGGCCTTGCCGCCGCTGCGGCCGACAGCCGCCACGGTGATCACGCCGGCGCAGTTGGCCGGGCTGGAATTGGCCGCGTTGATGTTCGAGTTGCCGGCTGCGACCACGACCACGGCGCCACGCGAACGCGCGCTGTTGATGGCGTTCTGGGTGGTGGTGTCGCAGGTGCCGCCGCCGCCCAGCGACAGGTTCAGCACGCGCGCCTTGTTGGCATTCGCCGGCACGCCGGTGACGGTGCCGCCGGAGGCCCAGACGATGGCATCGGCGATGTCGGAGGTGTAGCCGCCGCACTTGCCCAGCACGCGCGCCGGGACGATCCTGGCGCCATAGGCCACGCCCGCCACGCCGACGCCGTTATTGGTCTTCGCGGCGATGGTGCCGGCTACGTGGGTGCCGTGCCAGCTCGAGGCTTCGTCCTGCGACGGCACACCGGTGCCGCACTGGCCGGCATAGGTGTTGTCGCCGTTGTCCTGGGCGTCGCTGTCGCGGCCGTTGCCGTCGCCGGCGATCGACGCGCTGTTGATGAAGTCGTAGCCCGGCAGGATCTGGCCGGACAAATCGGCGTGCGGACGGTAGCCGGTATCGATCACGGCCACGTTGATGCCGGCGCCGGTCGACTTGTCCCAGGCGCCCGGGAGGTTCAGGCCGCCCTTGGCGTCGAAGTAGTGCCACTGCTGGCTGTACATCGGGTCGTTCGGCACCGCCAGTGCCGTCATGATGCGGTCCGGTTCCGCGTATTCGACGTCCGGGTCGCGCGCCTTCAGTTCGGCGGCCAGGGCCCTGGCTTCGTCCAGCGACATGGTGCGGCTGAGCTGCAGGACGTCGGCGCCGGTGGCGGTGGCGCGCAGCGCGCGCAGGGTGGCGCCGAGCTGCTGGCCGGCGCGGGCGATCAGGGCCTGGCGCGCGGCGGACAGGGCTCTAGCCGGCACGGCGCCCTTGGAATTGTCGACCGCGTCCTTGTACTTGACGATCAGGCGGTCGGTCTGGGTGATGACCTTGCCTGGTGCCGCATCCTGCGGCCCGGCATGCGCTGCCAGGGACCCGAAAGCGACGAGGGCTGCTGCACAGATTTTCAACACGGGGAATATCTTGTGGTGCGTCATGCTGGCTTCCTCTTCCGATGTAGGCGAACAGAGAAGCGTAACGAAAAGCGGCCCACTTAGGGCCGCTTTAGGGGTTTTCACCACAGGAAAATTTTTGATAAGTAATTGATTGTTAAAGGAAATTGGTTCCTAAGAGCATTTTCTTTCCAATCAATCCAGTTTCCTGTTGATCGATGCGTAACAGCGCAATTACCAGCTCAGTTTCAGCGTGTACTTGCCGCTTGTCGAACCGGTGCCGCCGCTGTAGTACACCACGCGCACGTAACGGGCCGCGGTGGTGCTGCCGGTGTTGGCCGAGCTTGCGGTATCGACAGCGCCGGCGCCGTTCTCGCTGTACGACAGCTGGGTACCCGCGCTGTTGTAGATGTACAGGTCATAGTCGGACGACGAGTTCGGCGTCATGGTCGCGGTCAGGGTCTTGCCGGCCGGGACCTGAACCACGAAGTAATCCGTGTCCGTGGTGCTGGACATGGTGCCGTTGACCGTGGTGCCAGTGGTCGACACGGCGTTCGCGGTGCTGATCGTGTTGTTCGACTCGGTTTCCGAGATCGTCGGGCCGGTCGTGCCGCCGCCCACTGCCGCATCGATTGCCGCCGAAGCGTCCACGATACCGGCGCCGCAGCCCGAGCACGATGCCGGGAAGGCACGTGCGCTGGACTTCAGCGCGGCTTCGACCTGGTCCGGGGTCAGGTTCGGGTTCTTCGACAGCATCAGCGCAACCACGCCGGCCACGTGCGGGGTGGCCATCGAGGTGCCCATGTAGCCGGCGTAGCTGTCGGCGCCCGGTGCCTTGGTGCCGGCGTTCAGGGTCGAGATGATGGCCGCGCCGGTGTCGCCGCCAGGTGCGGCCACGTCGACGATGGTGCCGTAGTTCGAGTACGACGCACGGCCGCCCGACTTGTTGGTGGCTGCCACCGCGATCACGCCCGAGCAGTTGGCCGGGCTGCTGTTGCTGGCGTTCTGCGCTTCGTTACCGGCTGCGACCACGACCACGGTGCCGCGCGAGCGGGCGCCGTTGATGGCGTTCTGGGTGGTGGTGTCGCAAGCGCCGCCGCCGCCCAGCGACATGTTGATCACCTGTGCGCGGGCAGCGATGTTGGTGATGCCCGAGACGGTGCCGCCGGAGGCCCAGATGATGCCGTCGGCGATGTCGGAGGTGTAGCCGCCGCACTGGCCCAGCACGCGCACCGGCACGACCTTGGCGCCGTAGGCGACGCCCGCCACGCCGATGCCGTTGTTGGTGAGGGCGGCGATGGTGCCGGCCACGTGGGTGCCGTGCCAGCTCGAGTTGGTGGCGGCCTGGCCGGTGCCGCACTGGCCCGCGGCGGTCCAGTCGCCCGGATCGCTGGCGTCGCTGTCGCGGCCGGTGCCGTCGTTCGAAATCGTGGTGTCGGCGATGAAGTCATAGCCGGCCAGGATCTGGCCTTGCAGGTCGACGTGCGGACGGTAGCCGGTGTCGATCACGGCCACGCGGATGCCGGTACCGGTCGCCTTGTCCCAGGCCGCCGGCAGGCGCATGCCGCCGGTGACATCGGTGTAGTCCCACTGCTGGCTGAAGTACGGATCGTTCGGCGTGAACATTGGCTTCATGATGCGGTCCGGCTCGGCGTACTCGACCGAGGAATCGCTGGCCATCAGGTCGGCGGCCACCTTGGCGGCGTCAGCCACCGACACCTTGCGGTTCAGCTGGACCACGCGGGCGCCGGTACCGATGGTGTGCAGTTCCTTCATCGTCAGGCCGAGGTTGCGGCCGACGGTGTTGAGGACAGCCAGGCGCGACGCGGCCATCGGCGAGGAAGCGGCGGCACGGCTCAGGCCCTTGGCCACGGCCTTCGAGCTTGGCGCGGCCTCGTCCTTGTACTTCACGATCAGCCGGTCGGTCTGGTCGGTGATGCCCACACCCTGCGCGGCGGATGCGGTTGCCACGCCGGCGGGAGCGCCGGCATGGACGACACCTGCGCCGAGGCCGATGACGGCCGCTGCGCACAATTTCAACACTGCCGGGTACATCGATTTCTGAGACTTCATGTTTCTTCCTTATTAGAAAAACACAAAAGTTTGATTTTCCGCAAGCACGTCAACAGCTGTCAGTGCCTGAGATCTAGTTGTATCGACGCCATTTATGTACGTCGATTGCCCGTCTGAAAGCGGACAAAGCAGAGTAGCGCGAAGAAAAAATCCGTGTGTAAATTTCACAATTGATTTCGTCATATTTACAACGAAAAACCACACCTCGTAGTAAAAACCTACTTTATTTGGCGGAAAATCAGCTCTACAAAATAAGATCTTGCTAAAAATCGCCCGAAAATCACAGGATCGTCATTCCTGGTCAGCCATATGATTTAACACATCGTTTTGATGTATATCAGATATAAGTTAAAAATCTTGACGGTTGGCCAGACGCGCACCAAAGAAAAAAGGCCGCGATCGCTCGCGGCCTTTTCATGTCGAGGCAGGACTACGCTGGTGCTTAGAAGTTGCCTTTGAACTGCACACCCCAGGTACGCGGCTCGTTGGTGAAGCCGGTCAGGTTGTTGAAGTCGATGGCGCCGGTGATGCGGCGCTGGTCGAGGATGTTGCGGCCGAAGGCTGCCACCTCATACTTGCCGCCCGCCCAGTTGTAGCCCACGCGCAGGCCGCCTTCGGTCAGCGGCTTGCCGCTGAATTCCTTGGCTTCGTACAGGAAGAAGTTGATCTTCGTACGGTAGGACCAGTCGGTGTAGACGAAGAACTCGCCGTCCGCCACCGGGATGCCGTAGCGTGCGGTCGCGTTCAGGGTCCACTTCGGCGCCTGCGGCAGCGGGTTGCCGTTGATCGACACGAAGCCGGCCGCGTTGATCGGGTCGGTGATGGTGCACTGGGCGCACTTGGCCACCGACAGGCTCGGGTCGCGGATCTCGGTGAAGTTGTAGCTGGCGCCACCGGTCACGCGCAGCGACGGGCTGACGATGCCTTCGAAGTCCAGCTCGGCACCCTGGGCCTTGGTCTTGGCAGCGTTGATCAGCTTGGTGATGTTGGAGTTACCGCCCACCACGGTCAGCTGCTGGTTCTTCACTTCGAAGTCGTACAGCGAGAAGTTGACGCGGGCGCGGCGCTCGAACAGGTCGGCCTTGATGCCGCCTTCGACCGAGGTGACGGTCTCGGCGTCGGCCACGGTCACCGGCACCGATGCCGAGGCGGCAGCGATACTCGGGGCGCGGAAGCCGGTTGCCACGCGGGCGTACAGGTTCACTTCGCGGTTCAGCTTGTAGGTACCCGACAGGTCCCAGTTGACCTTGCTCTTGCTTTCGCTGATGCCGGCCGGGCCGATCAGGGTCACGTTGGTGTGCTCCAGCGTCGCGAAGTCTTTCTTGTCGTCGGTGTAGCGCAGGCCGCCGCGCAGGGTGAAGGCGTCGTTGACGGCATAGGTCACGGAACCGAAGGCGGCCCAGGCCTTGTTCTTCTGGTTCGAGACCACGCGCGAGGTTTGCGCCTGGGTCACGCTGTCGAAGTTGTCGCTGCCGCCGGTGGCATCTTCATCGAAGTAGTACAGGCCGGCCTGCCAGTTCATCGGGCCGGCGTTCTTCGACTCGACGCGGAATTCCTGCGAATACTGGGTCAGGTCGGTCAGGCGGCTGGCGGTCTGCACCTGGAACGGCACCACGCCCGGGCCGCCGATGATGCCGCCGTCGATGTCGCCGCGGCTGTTGTAGTGGTCCACGGTTTCATAGCCGGTGATCGAGTACAGCTTGACCGCGCCAAGGTCCCACGACAGGCGCAGGTTGGCGCCCTGGGTCTTGAGGTCCTGGAAGTTCTTGGCGTTGGTGACGATGCTGTTCAGGTCGTAACCGTCGGCGATGTCGTTGGTGCCCTTCTTGATCAGGTTGGCGCGGAACAGGCGCGCGCTGCCCGAGGTGGTGCGCTGGTGCACGCCGAACAGGGCGCTGAAGCTGCTGTCCGGGGTGTACAGGAACTGCACGCGCTCGGCGTGTTCGTTGTAGCCGTCCAGCTCATCGGTCTTCTTGGTCTTGGCGAGGTCGGAATAGTTATTCACGAAGTCGTCGCGGTGCTGGCGCAGGGTCGAGACGCGCATCGCCCACTTATCCGACAGCGGCACGTTGACGGCGCCTTCCAGGTTGACCGTGTTGTGGCTGCCCCACGAAGCGTTGTAGTAGCCCTCGACCTTCTTCAGGTTCGGCTTTTCGGATTCGAACTTGACCACGCCGGCCGGGGTATTGCGGCCGAACAGGGTGCCTTGCGGGCCGCGCAGCACTTCCACGCCGGCCACGTCGAAGATCGGGAAGCCTTTCAGGATCGGGTTTTCCTGCACGATGTCGTCGACGATCAGCGACACCGGCTGCGACGCGAACAGCGAGAAGTCGGTGTTGCCGTAGCCGCGGATGTAGAAGCGCGGGAAGGTACGGCCGTTCGACGATTCGATATTCAGGCTCGGCACCTTGCCGGCCAGGACGCGGATGTCTTCGCCGCCGGAGACGATGACATCGAGTTTTTCACCCTTGACGGCGCTGACCGAAACCGGCACCTCCTTGATATTCTCGGTGCGGCGCTGCGCCGTCACGGTAACGGTCTGCAGCTCGTTGGTCGATGTAGCTTGGGCCAGGGCCGGGGCGGCCACCATGGCGGACAGCGCCATCATCGCGCCATGGGCGGCGATGACGCGCTTGTGCATCTTGGACATCTTGGTCATTGCGATTTCCTAGGAAGGGTAAAAAAAACTTGTGCGTGTGTCTCCGCCATTTCCCCCCTTCCCCCCTGAACAATTCGCATCCTTATCGATGTCTTCATATTGCCAGGTTGGTAAAGGCGCAATTGTCAGGCATGTGCATAAGCTTATGCAAGAAATAAGCGGCAACATGGGCAGGCATACAACATATTTTTTCCGTAAAGCCCTTGCGTGCTTCGGAAGGGATACGCTATGATTCGGGCCTCTTCGGACGTGGTGACAAACGTCGGAAGACGTCGCCGAAGCGGAATGGGGCGCTTAGCTCAGTTGGTAGAGCGGATCCCTTACAAGGATTAGGTCGGGAGTTCGAGCCTCTCAGCGCCCACCAGAGCTTCCGGATGATGTCGACAATGCGAAGAGAAGATCAGTAAAAACGGAGCGGTAGTTCAGTTGGTTAGAATACCGGCCTGTCACGCCGGGGGTCGCGGGTTCGAGCCCCGTCCGCTCCGCCAGCATCAAGAGGAAAGGGTCCGATTCGTCGGACCCTTTTTTCGTTTCAGGTTTCGTTCCGGGCTCCATTTCCTTGAAACGGCAGGCATGGTTCATCCTTACCTCAGGTTCCGCATCCTCCTCGCCCGCCACGCCGTGGCCCGGATCGCCGCGCGCCTGCGCAGCTCCGCCGAGATCGCCGCGCTGGTGCTCGGTCCCGCCGTGGTCGGACTGATCGCCTTTGCCGCCATGCCGCCGATGCTGGCCGCCGCACATCCCTGGCAGTTCGCCCTGCCCCTGCTCGTCCTGCACGGCATGGCCATGAGCCTGCCCATCCTGCTGCTGCGCCCAAGCGTGCTGCCCGCGCATGCGCGACCCTGGCTGGCCGGGCTGCCGGTGGCGCCGCGCCTGCTGCGGCAGGCGGCCGTGCTGGTGGCGGCCCTGCTGGCGTCGCCGCTGGCGCTGGCCTACGCCGCCTCGCTGGCGATCTGGATCGGCCAGCGCCCGGACTGGATTTCGCCGGCACGCGCGGCGGCCGGCACCGTCCTCTCGTTCCTGCTCACCTGGATGTGCTCGGCCTGGCTGCTGGCGCGTGGCGCGCAGGGCGCGCGCGCTCTCCAGGCACCACGCCGGCCGCCGGCAGCAAGGGCTGCCCGCCACGCGTCCTGGGATCGCAAAGGCGCCGCCGGCCGCGACCTGCTGTGGCACCGGCTGTTCTGGCTGCCGCTTTGGCGCAATGGCAGCCAGGCCGGTTGGCGCCAGGCGGCGCTGCTGGCGGGCAGTATCGGCGCCACCGGTATCTGGATGGGAGGACCGGCCTGGCTGCCGCGGCCGTTCGGCGCCATCCTCGCCAGTGTGCTGCTGGCCCTGCTGATGCACGACGCCGACACCATCGTGCGCAGCCAACTGGCCCGGCTCGCGCCGATCGCGGCCGGCTGGCCGCTGCGTTTTACGCCGCTGGCCTGGCGCGCCCGCGCCGCGGCCCAGGCCCCGGCCCTGCTGGCGCTGGCCGTGCTGAGCGCGGCCGGCGCGGCGGCGCATGCGTGGACCGGGACCGCCGGACGTTTGTATTTGTCGCTGGCCTGGGGCACGCTTCCGCTGCTGGCCGCCACCCCGCCGTTCACGCCGCGCGGGCGGGTGGCGCTGCTGGCCTTTTCGATCATGCTGCTGTGTGCGACAGGCAGCACCATCTGGAACTGAACCGCATGGAACCGACGAGCCCTATGGTCGAGATCGATGACCTCGCCTTTCACTTCACGACGCGCAGCGTGTTCCTCGGCCTCCGCCTGCGCTTTCTGCCGGGCCTGACCTGGCTGCGCGGCAGCAATGGCCGCGGCAAGACGACCCTGCTGCGCCTGCTGGGCGGCCAGCTGGCGCCGGCCGGCGGCACGATCCGCATGATGGGCCTGGAAGCGCGCCGCGATGCGCTGGAATGGCGCCGCCACAGCTTTTATTGCGGCGGCGAAGCCCCGGCGCTGGAATGGCTGACCGTGAACGAATGGCTGGAACTGCACCTGGCGCTGTACGAAGGGGCGGACCGCGGCGCGCTGCGCGGCCATCTTGAGGCCTTCCGCATCGACGACGTGCTGGCGCAGCCGGTCACGGCATTGTCATTGGGGCAGACCAAGAAGCTGCAGCTGTCGCTTGCCCTGGCGCTGCCGGCCAGGCTGCTCTTGATCGACGAGCCCTTCAACGGCCTCGATGCGCAAGCGGTGACGCTGCTCGAAGCGATCCTGCAAGGACGGGAAGCGGCGCGCGGCAGCTGCATCGTGCTGACCAGCCACCTGGCGCCGCGCATCGCCTGCACGCATACGCTCGACCTCGACCAGCAGACTGGCGTGCTGTAAATCTTACGCGCGCTTCAGCATGGCGATGCTGCCTGCCTCGACGCGGTTGCGCCCGCCGGTCTTGGCCGCGTACAGCGCATGGTCGGCCCTTGCCAGCGCCGCCGTCAGCTCTTCGAAGGTGTCGATCATGACCACGCCGATGCTGACCGTCATGCGGTAAGTGGGCGCGCAGCCGATCACGGGCGCCTGGGTCACGGCCAGGCGCAGGCGTTCGGCTGCTTCCAGCGCGCCGTCCAGGGTCGTGCCCGGCAGGGCCAGCGCGAATTCCTCGCCGCCGAGCCTGCCGATCAGGTCGTGGTCGCGCAGTACGCCGCGCGCGGTGTCGGCAAACATCTTCAGCGCTTCGTCGCCGCAGGCATGGCCGAAGCCGTCGTTGAGCTGCTTGAAGTGATCGATGTCGAGCATCAGGAGGGCGATCGGTTTACGCAGGCGCGTCGCCAGCTGGCGGGCGTTGTCGGCGCGTTCGAAGAAGGCGCGGCGGTTCAGCATGCCGGTCAGGCTGTCGACGGTGGCCAGGCGGCGCATCATCGCATCGTCCTTCTGCTTGCACAGCAGCAGGAAGCCGAAGCCGTTCACGATCATCAGGAGGTAGCTGGCCAGGTAGGCCAGGCCGATCACCGGCGTGGTGCTGGTGCCGGGGTTGCCGCCCTCGGAACCGAGCCAGGCCCAGATCGCCAGCGCAAACAGGATGTTGTTGACGCCGATGATACGCTGCAGCAGCGGCGCCTCGCGCGGACGCAGCAGGACCACGGCGGCGCCAAACACGTACAGGGCGATGATGAAGGAGATCAGCTCGGTCAGCTGCAGGCGGGAGGCCCCGGTCGCTACCGCATAGCACACCGCCACCCAGCCCGGCAGCGTGAGCAGATAAAGCGACCGGCGCCAGCGCGTGAAGCCGAAAAACAGGCAGTTGGCCCCCACTTCCAGCGCGACGCCGCCCACCCAGGCACAAGCGGACAGTGCTTCGACCGTGCGCAGCTCGAATTGCGGCGCGATCCACCAGCACAGCTGGGCCAGGCCGATCGACAGGCGGCCCCACATCCAGTAGCCGAGCGCCGGGCTGTTGTCGGCGCCGCGCATATAGCCCGCCATCAGCAGCGCAAACGCGATATTGCCGACGCCGAGCGCCAGCATGAAGGTTTGGATATCGATCACAGGTGTAATTGTGGCAACAATTGTTTCCTAAGAGAATTATCTTACACCCTTTCACTGTTTGCGCACGCACGATTCGCCACCGAACGAGTGGACTGTCTGATAAAAGCACAAATTCGCAACATTGCTGCGTGGCACAACTTTATAGTGCATAATTGACAATATACGCATTTCCCACCCAAGTGCTGACGAACTTGTCCGCTGCCTTTCTGGAGTTTCCGTGATCTTTGGCTTTCTCAAATCCCAAACCTTGTCGCCGCGCCAGCGCAGGCTGCAGAACACGCCGCTGTTCCGCAGCCTGAAGCCGCTCGAGGTCAAGTTCGTGGATGGCCTGATGCACGAACGGCGCTACCTGCCCGAAGAGATCATCTTCGACGAGAACGAGGAAGGCCAGGCGCTCTACCTGGTGATGGCGGGCCGGGTCGAGATCAGCCGCGTGCACGAAGGGAACCGCGAACTGGTGAGCGAGCTGGGACCGGGCAGCTTCTTCGGCGACCTCGCCCTGCTCGACAACTCGCCGCGCAGTGCCCGGGCGCGCGCCATTGATGCCTGCGAGATGGCAGTGTTCTTCCGCGACGACTTCCTGGCGCTGATGGAGACCGACGCCGTGATCGGCTACAAGATCTCGCTGGCGCTGGCGCGCCACATCGGCCAGCGCCTGCGCGAGCGCCTGGACGGCCGTCCCCAGCTGGAAGCCTTGTGATCGCCGCCCCGCTGATCCGCGAGGAACGCGCCGGCCCGGTGGTCTGGACCGCGATCATCGGCGTCACCTGCCTGCTGCTGGTGCTGCTCGACCACATGCTGTGGCTGGTGCTGCCCTTCATCTTCGGCACCGTGATGTACTACGTGCTGCTGGGGCCGATGCAGCGCCTGCTGCGCATGGGGTTTTCGCGCAATGTCTCGTCGGTGCTGGTGTGCGCCGTGTTCTTCGGCGCGTCCGCGCTGGCGCTGGTGGGCGCGCTGTCCTGGAGCGCCGGGCCGGCGGAAGCCGACTCCTGGCACGACACGCTGTCGCTGTACGTGAACGGCGGCGTGGCCTTCGTGCGCAACACGATGGCGCTGCTGGAAGCGAAATTCCCGATCCTGGCCGAGATGCACCTGACCTCGCTGGTCAACAAGCGTTTCAAAGCCTTCACCGACAACTTCGCCCAGCGCTACCTGGCCACTATCCTGGTGACGGCGGCCGGCTGGCTGCCTTCGCTGCTGCTGGCGCCCTTCCTTGCCTTCTTCTTCCTGCGCGACGGCCTGCGCTTCAAGAAATTCCTGGCGCGCGCGGTGCCGAACGCCTACTTCGAACGCACCCTGTTCCTGCTGCACCAGGTCGACCAGACCGCGCGCCGCTACTTCGAAGGCCTGCTCAAGCTGACCGTGCTCGACACCATCGTGCTGGGCTTCGGCCTGTGGGTGATCGGCGTCTCCTCACCGCTGCTGCTGGGTTTTATCTCCGCGCTGCTGGCCTGGGTGCCCTTCGTCGGCTCGGTGGTCGGCTGCGTGATGGTGGTGATCGTGGCCGCCACCGACGCGCCCAGCAATCCGCTGGTGGCCTACGGCGCCATCGTCGTCTTCATCCTCGCGCGCCTGCTGGACGATTTCGTGTTCATGCCGATCACGCTCGGGCGCAGCCTCAAGATCCACCCATTGATCACGGTGCTGATGATCTTCATCGGCGGCGCCCTGTCCGGCGTGGCCGGCCTGATGCTGGTGCTGCCGCTGCTGGGCGTGGTGATGGTGGTTGGCGAGACCCTGGGGCGCTTGATGACGAATCCACGGCTGCGGGCGCGGCACCGGTATGCAAGGCAGCTGCGGGAGAAGCAGGCTAGTGGGGACCTGAAAATCTGAAATTCGGGGTCAGAGCACTTTTTTGAGCAATTAATCGAAAAAGTGCTCTGACCCCGAATTTTGGGTGTAAAAAAACCGGGGTCGCACCCCGGTTTTTTTTTACTTCCGCCCGGCCGCCTTCGGCTTGGCTTTGATGGTCGACAGGATGCCAGGCTTGGCTTTCCCCGGCGGCGGCGAGAATTGTGCCGGCGCATTGCGCCCGCCGCGGTCACTGTTCCTGCGGGTCGCCACCTCGATCACGCGGCCCTTCGGCGCGGCGCTGCGGGCCTCGGCCACCAGCGGCATGTTTTTGCGCTCGCTGCGCGGCGTCATTTCCTGCTCGCTGCCGGGCGGCGGCACCAGGTGACGCTCACTGTTGCCGATCAGGTCGCCGCGGCCCATGCGCTTCAGGCCTTCGCGCAGCACCGGCCAGTTTTCCGGATCGTAGTAGCGCAGGAAGGCCTTGTGCAGCTTGCGCTGCTTGCCGCTCTTGGCGGTCAGGACCTCTTCCGAATCTTCCGTCACCTTGGCCAGCGGGTTCTTGGCCGTGTGGTACATGGTGGTGGCCATCGCCATCGGCGTCGGCGTGAAGGTCTGCACCTGGTCGAGGTGGAAGTTGTTCTTCTTCAGCCAGAGAGCGAGATTCAGCATGTCCTCATCGGTCGAACCCGGGTGGGCCGCGATGAAGTAAGGGATCAGGTACTGCTTCTTGCCTGCTTCCAGCGAGTACTTCTCGAACATCGCCTTGAATTCGTCGTA
>Ga0065165_1001586_pt1 | contig 23398 bp, 20 predicted proteins | sample AraplaMF_Cvi_mMF_FD_63813 | JGI IMG/M metagenome (GOLD analysis project Ga0065165, IMG submission 63813) | Arabidopsis root microbial communities from the University of North Carolina, USA - plate scrape MF_Cvi_mMF (version 2) (version 3) | ecosystem: Host-associated > Plants > Roots >... | reverse complement strand
CAGGTGGTTCGACACGTACTTGGCGTACGGGTGGTCCTTGTTCAGCTCGTTATGCTCGAGCCACTCGACCATGGAACCGTCGGCGTTGCGGATCGACACTTGCGGCGGGGTCTTCGGATCGGAGAAGGTGTCCACGAAGATCTTGCCGTTGCGCGAGAACGCAGAGCTGTGCATACCGTCGGTCTTGGTGATGCGCACAGGCTTGTCGGAATTGCTGCCGTCCAGGTTCACCGCGTAAGTCTGCTTGTCGATGACCGCATCCTTGTTCGAACCGATATAGACCTTGCCTGCGTCTTCGTCGACAGCCAGGATTTCGTCCACGCCCCATTCGCCCTTGGTCAGTGGTCGAACCTCTTTGCCGTTCATGTCGAACAAATAGAGGTGGTTGCGGCCGGTGCGCTCCGAAGCCCAGATGAAGGCCGGCTGGTTCTTCAGGAATTTCAGGTCGTCGTGGATGCTGACCCAGGTCTTCGAGGTTTCGGTGAGCAGGGTGCGCTGGGCCAGGCTGGCGGCGTCGACGGCGATCAGGTCGAGGCGCTTCTGGTCGCGGGTCTGGCGCTGGTAGACCAGGGTCTTGCCGTCCGCGGCCCAGTCCGCGCGCACCAGGTAGATGTCTTTCTCGGCGCCGAGATCGACTTTCTTTTGCGCGCCGGTGGCCGGGTCGACGATCAGCAGGTCGACCAGCACGTTCGGATCGCCGGCGGCCGGGTAGCGCTGGTCGATAACTTCGGTGCGGTCGGCAAAGATTTCGAAGCGGCGCGCGACCGGCACCGGGGCTTCGTCGAAGCGTTTATAGGCGATCGCGGAATCGTCCGGCGCCCAGTAGTAGCCGGTGCGCTGGCCCATTTCTTCCTGGGCGACGAATTCGGCTTCGCCGTTGTGGATGGTGCCCTTGCCGTCAGTCGTCAGCTGGCGTTCCTTGCCGGTCGACAGGTCGATCACGACCAGGTTCTGGTCGCGGACAAACGAGACGTAGCGGCCCTTCGGCGAGATCTTCGGATCGCCGACGTTGCCCGAGGCGACCTTGCGCGCGGCGTCCGGGTTGGCAGCGTCGACCAGGTAGAGGTCACCGGCGATCGGCACCAGGATCTGCTTGCCATCCGGCGACCAGCTGTAGTTGATGATGCCGGACAGACTGGCGGTACGCGCACGTTCGCGGCGCGCCTTTTCTTCCAGCGACAGGTTCTCCGTCGGGACCAGCTTCTTGGAGTCGACCAGGCGGTGCGTGGTCTTGTCCTTCATGTTGTATTCCCACAGGTCCAGCTGGAACTGGTTGTCGGCGCGGCCGCGCAGGAAGGTCACGCGTTCGCCGTCGGGCGACACGCGCACGTTACGAACGCCGGGGCCGGACAACGCCGGGTCGGCGTAGATGCGGTCCAGGGTCAGGCGTTCCGCGGATGCGGGAACGGCCGCCAGGGCGGCAACAAGGGCAAGAATGAGGCGCATGGATTGTCTCGCGGGAAAAGATTAATTATGTGCAACGGGCGAGACGATACCAGAGTAAGGCCTGGAACGCTGTAAATATGTACTGGGCACTGGATTCCTCTACACTTGCTGCATGAAAAATCATGAAGGGGCGGGGCGGATGGCGAACAGCGTATTGCGGGTGGGCTTGATCGGGTACGGCTATGCCGGCAGGACTTTTCATGCTCCCCTGATCTGCACGACGCCGGGTCTCGTGCTTGCCGCGGTGGCCAGCAGCGATGCGGCCAAGGTGCGCGCCGGCCTCGGCGATGGCCCGCGCGTGTTTGCCAGCGCCCGGGCCCTGATCGAGGAGGGCGGCGTCGACCTGGTGGTGATCGCCAGCCCGAACGCGACCCACTTCGAGCTGGCCTCGCTGGCGCTGTCTGCCGGCCGGCACGTGGTCGTCGACAAGCCCTTCACGGCGACGACGGCGCAAGCCCTGCAGCTGGCGCGGCTGACGGAGGCCAGGAGCTTGCTGCTGAGCGTATTCCATAACCGCCGCTGGGACAGCACGACACGCACCGCGCTGCGCCTGCTGGATGCCTGCCTGCTCGGGACCGTGCGCTACGCCAGCATGCATTACGACCGCTTCAGGCCGCAGCCGGTGGAGCGCTGGAAGGAAGATGCGGAGGCGGGCGGCGGGCTGTGGATGGACCTCGGCCCGCACCTGCTGGACGAAGCCTTGCGCTACTTCGGCCAGCCGCTCGCGATCCAGGCGGACATCGGCTATCTGCGCCCCGGCGCCCGGGCCGACGACAGCTTCCATGCCCGCCTGCGCTATGCCGACGGCCTGCGCGTCGATCTCCATGCGAGCATGCTCGGCGCGCTGCCGCGCCCACGCCTGGTCCTGCAGGGCACGCGCGGCAGCTATGTGAAGCAGGGGCTGGATCCACAGGAGGCGGCGCTGAAGGCGGGCCGCCGCCCCGCCGACGGCGCGGACTGGGGCATCGACACGGAATGCGGCGTCGCCGTGGTCGAGCAGGATGGCGATATGCGTACCATCCAGATCCCGACGGAAAACGGCGCCTATCCCGAGTTCTACCGGCAGGTGGCGGCGGCGATCCGCGGACAGGGACCGAATCCGGTGCCGCTTGACGAGGCGATTGCGGTCATGCGCCTGCTCGACGCCGGGCGCGAGAGCAGCGCGCAGCGGCGCGAGCTTGTCCTTAGCGAGCTGCCGCCTCGAGCACTCGTCGCTTCGACAGATTGTTGAGCGACCACGCCAGCAGCACCGCCGCCACGGTCAAGCCCAGCACCAGGCCGATCCAGAAGCCTTGCGCCTGCATCGGGGCGCCCGGCGACCACGGGAACCAGCTCGGGGCCCAGCCCAGGATCCAGCCGACCGGCAGCGCCACGCCCCAGAAGGCGATCATCTGGATCACCATCGGCGAGCGCGTGACCTTGTAGCCGCGGATCGCGGACGCTGCCGCAACCTGCGTCGAGTCGGACAGCTGGAAGATGGCGGCCAGCAGCAGCAGGGATGCGCAGGTGGATTGGACCGCGGGGTCCGAGCTATACATCGCTGCGATCTGCCAGCGGAAGATGGCGATGAAGAGTGCCGACAAGGCCCCGAAGGAAATGCACATGCCGGTGCCGATCCAGGCCACGGAGCGCGCCTTGGCGGGATTGCCTTCGCCCATCGACTGGCCGACGCGGGTCAGCGCGCCGATCGAAAAGCTCAGCGGCACCATGAACACCAGCGAGATGAAGTTCAGCGCCACCTGGTGCGCCGACACCTGCACGACGCCAAAGCGCGCCACCAGCAGACTGACGACGCCGAAGGCGCTGACCTCGGCAAAGTGGGTCACGCCGATCGGCAGACCGAGCTTGAGCATGCTGCCGATCTCGCTCCAGTTCGGGCCTTCCCAGCGGGTGAAGGGGTAGGTGGCGCGGTAGGCCGGAGAGATCTTGATCCAGACGATCATCGCGGCCAGCATCAGCCAGACGCCGCTGGCGGTGGACACCGCGCAGCCCAGTGCGCCCAGCTTCGGAAAGCCGAAGCTGCCGAAGATGAACAGCCAGTTGACGACGATGTTGTAGAGCAGGCCGAGGATGGCGATGACCATGATCGGCTTGGTCTGGTTGATGCTGGTGGTGTAGCCGTACAGCGCGCGGTAGCAGGCGAAGGCCGGCATGCCGAGGCTGATGATGTGCAGGAAGACCTTGGCGCGGTCGGCCACGGCCTGCTCGAGGCCGATGTGGTCGAACACCAGCGTACACAGGTTGGCCGCGATGCAGCCGCCGATGCCGACGATCGCACCCATCCACAGCGATTCGCGCACCGAGTGCGAGATCTTGTCGAAGCGGCCGGCGCCCATCTCGTGCGCGACCACCGAGTTCACCGCCATCATGATGCCCATCACGGTGACGAGGATGATCGACCACACCGAAGTGCCGAGCGAGACCGCGGCCAGTTCGGACGCGCTGACGTGGCCCGTCATCGCCACGTCCGCCACGCCCATGCCGACCGTCGCGAGCTGGCCGACCAACATCGGCCACGACAGGCGCCAGAGGATCCCGATTTCGGCGCGGATGGGGGTAGGGGAGGCGGTAATGGTGGACGTCATGGCGCGGCTTGTGTGGAGAAGCCGACCATTTTACGCCACCTGACCTTGCTTAGTGCCGCCCGGCCTCCCGCGGCGCCACCGTCTTCAGGTACGCATACAGCGCTCGCACATCCGTATCGTTCATCTGCTTCAGCGAAGCGAAAGGCATGACGGGACTGATCGCCTTGCCGTCCGGGCGTTGGCCGCTGCGCAGCATGGCCATGAAGGCTTCCGGCGTCGGATAGCGGACCATGGCGCTGCCCTTGCCGGGCGTCAGGTTGGCGGCCGCGGGCCAGGACGGCGGCGTGCCGGGAATCCTGCCGCCGCTGAGCGCCGCGCCATGGCAGCCGATGCAGCTGTTCGCGACATAGGCGCCATACGCCGGCGTGATGGCCGCCGTCACCGGATGGGCCGGGCCCTGCGCATGGTCGATCTTTTCGGACGCATCCTGGATCATGCCGAAGGCGTACAGGGCCTTCACCTGGGCCGGCACCTCGATCACGGCCTTGCTGCCGGGCACGGGCGGCATCTGCTGAAGGAAGGCAACGAGGGACGCCATGTCTTCGTCGGTGAAGCGGCTGTAGTCCTCGCTGGGCATGATCATGACCGGGTTGCCGTTCGGCTTGACGCCGTGGCGCACGGTGCGCACCCAGTCGACCACTTTGTAGGCGGCCGTGGTGCCGTTCTGCCCGGCCGTGATATTGGGCGCGACCACCCGCATGCCGCCATCCTGGATGATGGCCTTGCCGGCACCATCGCCGCCGTGACACTCGGCGCAGCCGCGCGTGTTGTACAGGTAGCGCCCGTGCTCGATGCGGGCGGGATCGGACACGACGTCCAGCGCCCGCACCTGCAGCACCACGTTGCGCGCCATCTTGCGCTCGCCGAGCGCCTTGCCGACCACGGTGGCGGCCACGCCCAGCATGGCGAGCGCGCCGAGCGCGATGCTGGTCCGTTTGACCCATTTATTCATTGTTCGCCTCCAGTCAATACATCCCCCGTTGCCAATTTAGCACTGCTCAGCAGGTGTGCATAGCCGACCGATCGATAAATGTGGGTCTGCGCAAGCAGGGTGCATAGGTCGTGGTTGAAATGCAAAGATCGGCCCCGACATAACGGTCATTCAAGGAATCCGAACCCTCACCGGGAGCTACGCTCGTGGAATACAAGGACTACTACCAGATCCTCGGTGTCGAACGGACCGCGTCCGCCGACGACATCAAGAAGGCTTACCGCAAGCTGGTCCGGCAATACCACCCGGACGTCAGCAAGCACAAGGACGCGACCGAAAAGACCAAGGAAATCAACGAGGCCTACGATGTGCTGGGCGACGCCGAGAAGCGCGCCGCCTACGACGAGCTCGGCCAGGGACGGCGCCACGGCCAGGAATTCCAGCCGCCGCCGGACTGGGGCCAGCAGTACGACTTCGGCGGGGGCGGAGGCGGCAGCGCCGAGGACATCTTCGCCGACCTGTTCGCCCACATGGGACGGGGACGCGGTCGTGGAGCTGGCATGGGGGCAGGCATGGGCGGCATGGGCGGTGGCGGCTTCCAGATGCGCGGCGAGGACATCCACGCCGCCATCGGCATCGACCTGCGCGACGCCTACCAGGGCGCGACCCGCACCATCAGCCTGCGCGCAGGCCAGCAGGAAAAGACCCTGAGCGTGAACATCCCGAAAGGCGTGACGCCTGGCCAGCAGCTGCGGCTTGCCGGCCAGGGCCATCCGGGCATGGGCGGGGCCGGGCCGGGCGACCTGTATTTGGAGATCCAGTTCAACCCGGACCTGCGCTACCGCGTCGAGGGCAGCAACGTCTACCAGAACGTGCCGGTGGCGCCGTGGGAAGCGGCGCTCGGCGCCAGTATTCCGGTACCGACGCCCGCTGGTACGGTCGAGGTGACGGTGCCGGCAGGGTCGCAGAGCGGGCGCAAGCTGCGCCTGAAGGGCAGGGGCATTCCGTCCTCGCAGCCTGGCGACCTCTACCTGATCCTGGATGTGGTGCTGCCGCCGGCCACCAGCGACCGTGCGCGCGAGCTGTACGAGCAGATGGCGCGCGAGCTGGCCTTCAATCCGCGCGAACGTGTGAACGCATAGGACGCATAGGAGCTAAGCGATGCATGAGATCAAAAGTCTAAGCGGCGTGTTGCTCGACGATGCCGCCCTGACCCTCGAGGAACTGGCGCGCGCCTGCAATGTCGAACCGGACTGGGTCGTGCGCCGGGTACAGGCCGGCATCCTCGGCGGCCAGCCGGCGGTGCAAATCACGGAGTGGCGCTTCCGCAGCAGCGACCTGCTGCGCGCACGGCGCCTGCTGCGGGTCGAACAGGATTTCGATGCCAACGAGGACGTGGCCGCGCTGGTGGTCGACCTCACCGAGGAAGTGCGCCGTCTGCGTGCGCGCCTGCACACGCTGGGTCTCGATTAAGAGGCAGGATTCCGCCGGGCACGCGCGCGCCGTGCCCTGGCGGGCAAAACTACAATCGATCCTCCAAGACGATGACATCATCGAACGCAAGGAGGATCCATGCAACAGAATTCCCCACAACAAACAAGCCAGGCCTTGCAGGGCAAGCGCGTGGCCATCCTGATGACGGATGGCGTGGAGCAGGTTGAATACACCGGCCCGCGCAGCTTCCTCGAACAGCAGGGCGCACAGGTGACGCTGGTGTCGCCGAAAGCCAGCGGCGAGGAAATCCAGGGCTTCAATCACATGGACCTGGGCGACAAGTTCAAGGTCGAGATGAACGTGCGCGATGCGCGCCCGGACGACTTCGATGCCCTGGTGCTGCCGGGCGGCGTTGCCAATCCGGACCAGCTGCGCCTGTCGACCGAGGCCATCTCCTTCATCCGCGAATTCGGCATGGGCGACAAACCCATCGCCGCCATCTGCCACGGGCCGTGGACCCTGATCGACGCCGAGCTCGTCACCGGCAAGCGCATGACCAGCTGGCCGACCCTGCAGCTCGACCTGCAGAACGCCGGCGCCGAGTGGCTTGATGAGCAGGTGGTGGTGGACGGCAAGCTCGTCACCAGCCGCAAGCCGGACGACATCCCGGCCTTCAACCAGGCCATCCTGCAGGAACTGACGACGGTGCATTGACAGGAGGACGTATGGAACAAATGAATCAAGGGTCAGGCGGGCCCCTGCAGGGCAAGCGCGTCGCCATGCTGATGACGGATGGCGTGGAGCAGATCGAATACACGAGCCCGCGATCCTATCTGGAGGAACGCGGCGCGACGGTGGTGCTGCTGTCGCCGAAGAATGCCGGCGAAGAAGTGCAGGGCTTCAATCACCTGCAGCCGGCCGACAAATTCAAGGTCGAGATGAACGTGCGCGACGCCAATCCGACCGACTTCGACGCCCTGGTGCTGCCGGGCGGCGTGGCGAATCCGGACAACCTGCGCATGAGCCATGAAGCGATCGACTTCATCCGCGGCTTCGACGTCGAGGACAAGCTGGTGGGCGCGATCTGCCACGGCCCCTGGACCCTGATCGACGCCGGCATCGCCACCGCCAAGCACATGACCAGCTGGCCGAGCCTGAAGCGCGACCTGACCAATGCCGGCGCCGAGTGGACCGATGACGAAGTCGTGATCGACGCGCGCCTGGTCACCAGCCGCAAGCCGGACGACCTGCCGGCCTTCAACGATGCGCTGGTGAAGGAATTGATGGTGGCGCCGGGGACCGATCCGGGGCCCACTTCCTGACCTTGAAATTTGGTCTTGGGGGTTCGCTGAGCCGCGCGAGTTAGCGCTGGATCAAGCCTCGTGCAGATCGCTGCAGGCAGAGTGAATGCTACTTGTTCGTCCGACTTGACGATTAGGGGCAGACTCATGCAAACGACCAAACTCATGATCTCTCTGCTGGCGGCTGCAATGCTGGCGGCCTGTGGCGGCGACGGAGGAAGCGGCACTGGTGCGGGTGGCCAGGTCATCGCCGCCGCTGCACCGCAGTTGCAATATCCGGCGCTGCGCTTCACGGCGCAGGTGACGTTTGGCGACAGCCTCGCCGACGTCGGCAGCTACGCGGTGGGCTCGGTTGCGTCGCTAAGCGGCGGAAAATACACGATCAACGGCGACGCCACGGTTTACCACCCCGAACTGGTCGGCAAGACCTGGACGGAGATGCTGGCGCCGGTCCTCGGCCTGCCGGCGCCGTGCGCGGCCCAGACCGGGCTGCAAGGCGACCCGGCGCGCGGGCTTTCGGTGCCGGTTACCAACGTTCCCGGTTGTCTCGGCTATGCCCAGGGCGGTGCGCGTGTCACCGATCTCATCGGCTTTGGCAATCCGGCAACGGGGGCGGAGACGGGCGCACTGACGGTGCCGGTGGCAACCCAAGTGGCGAACCACCTTGCGCTGGCGGGCGGCCGCTTCCAGGGCAGCGAGATCGTGTTCGTCATGGCGGGCGAGGGCGATATCCTGGAGCTCTGGCGCCAGCTCTACGTCGGCGCCGAGACTGCGGCGCAGATCGCCGGTCCTGCCGGCGCGGCCGATGCGCGCGCGAACTACCTGTTCAATAGCGGCGCGACGGCGGTTGCCGTGGCGGCCCAGGCTGGCAGCGACCTGGCGACCATCGTGCGTGACCAGATCGTGGCCAAGGGCGCCAATTACGTGGTGGTCAACAACCTGCCGGATATGGCCGGCAGTCCCTTCGGCGCCGCCCAGCAACCGGAGATGCGGAGCCTGATCCAGGCGATGGTCAACAGCTTCAACCGCGCGCTGAAGGCTGGGCTGGATACGACTTTCCAGGTGGCGCAGGTGGATGTGTACACCTGGTCGCAAGACGAGCATTTTAATCCGGCGTTTTATGGGATCAGTAATACGACGGCGCCGGCTTGCGGGCCGAATGCGCTGTATGGTTCGGCCTTGTTCTGCAATGTGTTCAATACCTGGACGGGGGTGGATGTCAGTCACTTCCTGTATGCGGACTGGATTAATCCGACGCCTTATGGGCATTGGATTATTGCGCGGCAGGTGGCGTTGGTGATGGGGGTGCGGGGGTGGTTGTGAGCTTTTTTTCTCCGGCTCCGGAAGCTCTACGGCACAGTCGCTGCGCGACTGCTTAGTCAGGCGAATCGGAGAGCCGTTGCGCTTGTCAGCGCAACGTCGCTCCGCCGGCGCGTCGCATGCTCCGCGAAACCCCGGCTCCGCCCCACGTCCGTGCCGGACGAGGCTTCGATTCCCTCCGCCCGTTAGCGCAGGCGAAAAAAAACCGCCAGAGGCGGTTTTTTTGGAATACTGGTGGAGGCGGAGGGAATCGAACCCTCGTCCGCAAGCACTCTACAGACAGTTCTACATACTTAGCACTATCTTTTAATTTAACCAGCACAACGGGGATGTGCACCCTGTGTACTAGCGAGTTACCTTAAATTTCGGAAGCACCCAAGTAACCCGAGTGATTCCTAGCCTCTGTAAATGACTCTACTTGCCTTGCGGCTCACCCCAGAGGCGAGGTGATGTAGAGCTAGCAGCGATTAGGCTGCGAGTGCGTACGAGTTATCGTTTGCAGTTATTGATTTCTGGATGTATTTACGAGGTAACCAGTCCTCGGTATGCCCTGCGCTGCTTTGCAACCCACGTCGAAACCAGGTCGCCCCCCAACGAAAGAAACTCCATTGTACTGCAATCCGCGCCGGCATGCACCGACGCGGGTCATGGAGGCTTAGCGGTTCGGATTATTGATCATCTGGTTGCCAAGATAACCACCGCCGATAATGCCTGCCACCGTGGCCAGCTTCTTGCCGTTGCCGCCACCGACCTGGTTGCCGATCAGGCCGCCGATCACGGCGCCGGTGCCGATGCCGATGTAGTTCGGCTGCGGTGCCGGACGCGGTGCCGGCGCGTAGTCATTACGTGCATAGGTGTGATGCACCACCGTGCGCGGACGCGGTGCCGGCTTGGCCGGGACTTCCTTGATGATTGTTTCCTTGATCACGACCGGGGCAGGGGCCGGCTGCACGGCGGCCGCAACGGGCTGCGCGTACATCGCCGAGGCCGGCTGAACGTAAGCGCCTTGCACCGGTTGAGCCATCGCCTGCACCGGCTGCACCGGCTGGCCGTAGGCGTTCGTCACCGCTACGGGAGCAGCAGCACCCGGATAAGCCGGCATGCCAGGCTGCGACATCATCATTGCAGCCGGCTGAGCCTGCGGCGCGCTGTTCGAGCTCGGCAGGACGCCGGTGATGGCGGCGGTGCCGGCCAGGCTGACGATGATGACCGAGGCGGCGGCTGCTGCCATCAGCGGGTGAATACGATTGGCGGTGGTTTTGATCGCTTCCATTTGTCTGCTCCTGAGACTTACGTTGTCCGATGGGAGTAGATTACTGGCGGCGACTTTCCAGAGCTAGACAGTGTCCTGTATCAATCGTAAATATATGTATCAGGCCGCGCGCGCAGCCGCGACCACTTCCCGCAGCACGTCGAGCAGATGCAACGGCGTCTCCAGCAGGTAGTCCGCGCCCCAGGTGGCCGGCGGGATCTCGCCGCAATAGCCCCAGCCGCAGGCGACCGTCACCATGCCGGCGGCGCGGCCGGCTTCGACGTCGCGCAGGTCGTCGCCGACGTACCAGCAATGCTCGGGCGCCACGCCCAGGCGGCGCGCGCCTTCCAGCAGCGGTTCCGGATGGGGTTTGGCGAAACCGGTGGTGTCGCCGGAGATCGCGCAGCCGGCGTGGGCCAGCCCGATCTGCGGCAGCAGCGGGTCCGTGAAGCGCATCGGCTTGTTGGTCACCACGCCCCAGGCCATGCCGGCTTGCTCGATGCCTTCGAGCAAGGCAGGGACGCCCTCGAACAGGTGGCTCTCCACCGCCATCGCCGACTGGTAGCGGTCGAACCATTGCAGGCGCAGTTCTTCGTAGCCGTCGTCGCCGGGGCCGAGGCCGAAGGCGGCGCCGATCATGCCGCGCGCACCAGCCGAAGCGGTCGGGCGCAGCACCTCGTAGGGTGTCGGGGCGAGGCCGCGCTGGGTGCGCAGCCAGTTGACGGCGGCGGCGAGGTCGGGGGCGGTGTCGGCCAGCGTGCCGTCCAGGTCGAACAGGACGGCGCGCGGCGCGGGCAGGCGGGAAGGGAAGGTCATGAACTGCGGCTTCGTAGAGTTACAGCGGCTTGGTGCAGGCCACCATGTAGTTGACGTCGGTGTCCTGGTTCAGCGAATAGATCTTGGTCAGCGGGTTGTAGCTCAGGCCCTTCATGCCGTCGAGCTGCAGGCCGGCGGCGCGGATGAAGCCGGAGAGCTCGGCCGGCGTGATGAATTTGGCGTAGTCGTGGGTGCCACGCGGCAGCATGCGCAGCACGTACTCGGCGCCGATCACCGCGAACAGGTAGGACTTCGGATTGCGGTTCAGGGTCGAGAAGAACACGTGGCCGCCCGGTTTCACGAGCGTGGCCGCGGCGCGCACGATGGCGGCTGGATCGGGCACGTGCTCGAGCATTTCCATGCAGGTGACGACGTCGAACTGGCCCGCTTCCTCGGCGGCCATGTCTTCGGCCGCGATGAGCTTGTAACGCACCTCGACGCCCGATTCCAGGCTGTGCAGGTCGGCCACTTTCAGGGCCTTCTTCGACAAGTCGATGCCGGTGACCTTCGCACCCTTGCGCGCCATCGATTCGGACAGCACGCCGCCACCGCAGCCGATGTCGATCACGTTCTTGCCTGCCAGGGGCACGCGCGAATTGATCCATTCCAGGCGCAGCGGATTGATCTCGTGCAGCGGGCGGAATTCAGAGGTCGGGTCCCACCAGCGGTGGGCCAGCTCGCTGAACTTCTGGATTTCCAAGGGGTCGGCGTTGGCCGTCATCGGTGCTTGCGTAGTCATAGGTCGGAATAATAGCGGAAATGCTGTAGCGCGACGGTTGGGGTGGCGAAAAAAAACCCCGCCGAAGCGGGGTTCATGTGGCGGCTAGCGCACTCAGTGACTGATCACTGCTGGGTGCTGCGGGTACCGACCACTTCGATTTCCACGCGGCGGTTCTTGGCGCGGCCGGCGGAGGACTTGTTGTCGGCCACAGGCTGCTTCTCGCCCTTGCCTTCGGTGTAGATGCGGTTCGATTCCACGCCCTTGCTCTGCAGGTAGGCCTTGACGGCTTCTGCGCGGCGGACCGACAGCTTCTGGTTGTAGGCATCGGTGCCGATCGAGTCGGTGTGGCCGACGGCAATGATGACTTCCAGGTTGATGTCCTTCAGCTTCGAGGTCAGGTCGTCCAGCGATGCCTTGCCGGCCGGCTTCAGCACGGCTTTGTCGAAGTCGAAGAAGGCGTCAGCCGAATAGCTCACTTTTTCCGAGGTCGGGACCGGAGCCGGAGCCGGGGCCGGAGCCGGGGCAGGCGGCGGTGCTTCAACCGGCGGCGGCGGCGGAGCGACGCACTTGCCGTTTTCCAGCTTTTCCGGCGGCACGCACAGCGGCGCGTCGCAGCCCGGGACCGCATCGGCCGGGGTCCAGTAACCGGTACGCCAGCACAGGCCGAAAGGATTACGCGCGATCACGCCGCGGGCATCCTGCACGTAGGCGCTGTATGGCGTCGGTGCCTGGATGTCGGTCGTCAGCGGCGCATACGGCGGGGCGCTTTGCGCGAAAGCGTTGCTGCCGGCGATCGCTGCCGAAGCTGCGAGCATGAGGGTTGCCATTTTTTTCATATTTTTTCTTCCTTTCGGTAATTCTTGAGCGGACACGTAGGCAGAATCATAACATCTGCACAGACGCGCCTGTTTCGCATTGTGAAACAAGCAATTAACTTCTCGGCCATTTTGCCACATACGCCACAAGCACACGACCGCACGCGGCCGCAAACGCGGTGCATGGGTTTTGCCGCGTTGTTTCTGCGCAACAACGTGTTGTGAACGGATCGCAAGCTTGACGAAAGTTTATGACAGGCATGTGTCAGATTGGCAATCATGCACATGTCAAGCGTGCCGCTCTTGCTTTCAAAATGCACTGCTGATATAGCGCGCGTGGTAAAATCGAAGGCTTGGAAACTTAAAACTGCGGCTCCCCCAAGGGCCCGAAAACAGCCGACTCGCCAATGGATCAATTCGCAAAAGAAACAATTCCAATTTCTCTCGAAGAAGAGATGCGCAAGAGCTACCTCGATTACGCGATGAGCGTGATCGTGGGCCGTGCTCTGCCGGATGCGCGCGACGGTCTCAAGCCGGTGCACCGCCGTGTGCTGTTCGCAATGCACGAGATGAACAACGTGTGGAACCGTCCTTACCTGAAGTGCGCCCGCGTAGTCGGCGAGACCATGGGTAAATTCCACCCGCACGGCGACGCCTCGATCTACGACACCCTGGTGCGTATGGCGCAGGATTTCTCGCTGCGCTACACCCTGGTCGACGGCCAGGGCAACTTCGGCTCGATCGACGGCGACAGCGCCGCGGCAATGCGTTACACCGAGTGCCGCCTGGACAAGATCTCCCAGGAGCTGCTGGCCGACATCGACAAGGACACCGTCGACTTCCAGCCTAACTACGACGGCAAGGAAAAGGAACCGACGGTCCTGCCGACCCGCATCCCGAACCTGCTGGTGAACGGCTCCTCGGGCATCGCGGTCGGCATGGCGACCAACATCCCGCCGCACAACCTGTCCGAAGTCATCAACGGCGCGATGCACGTGCTGAAGAACCCGGACTGCACCATCGACGAGCTGATCGAGCTGATCCCGGCGCCGGACTTCCCGACCGCCGGCATCATCTATGGCGTGTCCGGCGTGCGCGACGGTTACCGCACCGGCCGCGGCCGCGTGGTGATGCGCGCCAAGACCCACTTTGAAGAGTATGGCAAGGACGGCGGCCGCGTGGCCATCATCGTCGACGAGCTGCCGTACCAGGTGAACAAGAAGTCGCTGCTCGAGCGTATCGCCGAGAACGTGCGCGACAAGAAGCTCGAAGGCATCTCCGACATCCGCGACGAGTCCGACAAGTCGGGCATGCGCGTGGTGATCGAGCTGAAGCGCGGCGAAGTGCCGGAAGTGGTGCTGAACAATCTGTACAAGCAGACCCAGCTGCAAGACACCTTCGGCATGAACATGGTGGCGCTGGTGAATGGCCAGCCGAAGCTGCTGAACCTGAAGCAGATGCTCGAAAGCTTCCTGTCGCACCGCCGCGAAGTGGTCACCCGCCGCACCGTGTTCGAGCTGCGCAAGGCACGCGAGCGCGGCCACATGCTGGAAGGCCTGGCCGTCGCGCTGGCGAACATCGACGAATTCATCGCCATCATCAAGGCCGCGCCGACCCCGCCGGTCGCAAAAGTCGAGCTGATGCAGCGCACCTGGGATTCGTCCCTGGTGCGCGAGATGCTGAGCCGCACCGAAACCGGCGCCGCCGGCGGCATCGAGGCATTCCGTCCTGAGCACCTGCCGAAGCACTACGGCATGCAGGCGGATGGCATGTACCGCCTGTCCGACGAGCAGACCCAGGAAATCCTGCAGATGCGCCTGCAGCGCCTGACTGGCCTGGAGCAGGACAAGATCGTCAACGAGTACAAGGAAGTGATGGCCCACATCGCCGACCTGCTCGACATCCTGGCCAAGCCGGAACGTGTCACCGCGATCATCGTCGACGAGATGACCCAGATCAAGGCCGACTACACCGAAAACGGCAAGGACGTTCGCCGCTCGACCATCGAGCACAACGCCAGCGACCTCGAAACCGAAGACCTGATCACCCCGCAGGACATGGTGGTGACCCTGTCGCACACTGGTTACATGAAGTCGCAGCCGATCTCGGAATACCGTGCCCAGAAGCGCGGCGGCCGCGGCAAGCAGGCGATGGCGACCAAGGACGAGGACTGGATCGACCAGCTGTTCATCGCCAACACCCACGACTATATGCTGTGCTTCAGCAACCGCGGCCGGATGTACTGGCTGAAGGTGTGGGAAGTGCCGCAGGGTTCGCGCAACTCGCGCGGCAAGCCGATCGTGAACATGTTCCCGCTGCAGGACGGCGAGAAGATCACCGTGATCCTGCCGCTGTCGGGTGAAAACTCGAGCTTCCCGGAAGACCACTATGTGTTCATGTCGACCAGCCTGGGCACCGTCAAGAAGACCCCGCTGCGCGACTTCAGCAACCCGCGCAAGGCCGGCATCATCGCGGTCGACCTCGACGAAGGCGACTTCCTGATCGGCGCCGCGCTCACCGACGGCAAGCACGACGTGATGCTGTTCTCGGACGCCGGCAAGGCCGTGCGCTTCGACGAAAACGACGTCCGTCCGATGGGCCGTACCGCGCGCGGCGTCCGCGGCATGAACCTGGAAGAAGGCCAGAACGTGATCGCGCTGCTGGTGGCCGAGAACGAGCAGCAGTCGGTGCTCACCGCCACCGAAAACGGCTTCGGCAAGCGTACCCCGATTACGGAGTACACCCGCCACGGCCGCGGCACCAAGGGCATGATCGCGATCCAGACCAGCGAGCGTAACGGCAAGGTCGTGGCCGCGACCCTGGTCGACGAAACCGACGAGATCATGCTGATCACGACCGGTGGCGTACTGATCCGTACCCGCGTGTCCGAGATCCGCGAAATGGGCCGCGCGACCCAGGGCGTGACCCTGATCGCGGTGGAAGACGGCACCAAGCTGTCCGGCCTGCAGCGCGTGGTCGAGAGCGATGTCGACGAAGTGGAGTTGGAGCCGGCACCGGAATAATTTTCCGCGGCTCTCATCGAAACGGCCCCCGCAGCGATGCGCGGGCCGTTTTTCTTTTGGCGGAGTTTGCTGCGTTGCGGCGAAAAATCGGCCCGTCTGAGGATTTTTTGCAAGTTTCGTGCGAAAATCAGGTTCCCCAGGCTCTTCCCGCGGGCCTTTCACTCAAAGGGTCATCATGAAAAAAACCTTCGCCGCCTTCGCTTCCGCCATCGTCCTGACTTGCGGCTCCGGCTTCAGCTACGCCGCCGCACCGGTGGCATCCGCCGATCCTGCCGTGGTCAAGGCGACCAAGGACATGTTTGCGGCGATGAAGGTGCGCGAGATGATGATCCAGATGATGGCGCGCATGGAGCAGCAGGTGCCGGTGCAGACCCGCACGATGCTGACCAGCGCGATCAACGGCAACCCCAGCCTGACGCCGCAGCAGAAAGAGGAAGAGCTGAAGAAAGTCGACGCCGCGGTGGAGGCCGCCGTGACGCAGTCGCACGCCGTGTTTTCCGATCCGACCCTGGTCGACGACATGCTGGCGGAAATGGTGCCGCTGTATGCCGAGACCTATACGCTGGACGAGATCCGCCAGCTGACCGCTTTCTACGCATCGCCGCTGGGCCAGAAGATGCAGGCGAATATGCCGGCGCTGATGAACCGCAGCATGGAGATCAGCCAGCGCGTGATGATGCCGCGCGTGCAGAAGGCGATGGCGGCAAGCCGCCAGGCCGCGGGCAAGTGAGGCACGAGGACCGATGACCCAGGTATTCAATTTTTCCGCCGGCCCCGCCGTCCTGCCGAAGGAGGTCCTGCAGCAGGCTGCTGCCGAAATGCTCGACTGGCACGGCAGTGGCATGTCCGTGATGGAGATGAGCCATCGCGGCCCCGAATTCATCTCGATTTACACGCAGGCCGAAGCCGACCTGCGCGAACTGCTGGACGTCCCCGCCAACTACAAGATCCTGTTCATGCAGGGCGGGGGACTCGGCCAGAACTCCCTGATTCCGCTGAACCTGGCCGGCCGCAAAGCGCAACCGGCGACCATCGACTTCGTGCAGACCGGTTCATGGTCCAGCAAGTCGATCAAGGAAGCGGCGCGTTATGCGAAGGTGAACGTGGCGGCGTCCGGCGCGGCGAGCGGCTTCACCACGGTGCCGCCGCAGGAGACGTGGGAGCTGAGCGGGAATGCCGCCTACCTGCACGTCTGCACCAACGAGACCATCGACGGCGTCGAATTCAATTTCGTCCCGACGGTGCAGGGCAAGGACGGGAAAGATACGCCCCTCGTGGCCGACATGTCCTCGCATATCCTGTCGCGCCAGATCGACGTCTCGAAATACGGCGTGATCTTCGCCGGCGCGCAGAAGAACATCGGCCCGGCCGGGTTGACCCTGGTGATCGTGCGCGAGGACCTGCTGGACTGCGCGCTGCCGATCTGCCCGGGCGTCTTCAACTGGCGCGCGGTGGCGGATGCCGACTCCATGCTGAACACGCCGCCGACCTACGCGATCTACATTGCCGGCCTGGTGTTCGCGCACCTGAAGCGCCAGGGCGGCGTAGCCGCGATGGAACAGCGCAATATCGAAAAAGCGCGCCTGCTGTACGAGGCGCTGGACGCCGACGATTTCTACCGGAACCGCGTGGCGCCAGACGCTCGTTCGCGCATGAACATACCGTTCTACCTGCGCGACGAATCCCTGAACGACCAATTCCTGGCCGGCGCCAAAGCGCGCGGGCTGCTGCAACTGAAGGGCCACAAGTCCGTCGGCGGTATGCGGGCATCGATCTACAACGCGATGCCGATCGAGGGCGTGCATGCCCTGGTCGATTATTTGAACGAGTTTGCCGGCCGGTGAACCGTAGGGTGGGCACTTCGTGATGCGGGCATTTAGCCCGCCTCACTGTCCACCATGTTCGCATTATTCGCGGTGGGCACAGGGTGTCCACCCTACACAGACCATGACAGACAAACTACAACCCCTGCGCGAACAGATCGATGCCATCGACGCGCAAATCCTCGACCTCCTTTCCCGCCGCGGCAAGGTAGCCCAGGAAGTCGGCCACGTGAAGGCCGAGACCAACGCGCCGGTGTTCCGCCCCGAGCGCGAAGCCCAGGTGCTGCGCAAGGTGGCCGACAATAATCCCGGTCCGCTGAAGGACCAGGACGTCCAGACCATCTTCCGCGAGATCATGTCCTCCTGCCGCGCGCTGGAAAAGCGCGTGACGGTGGCCTATCTCGGCCCGACCGGCACCTTCAGCGAGCAGGCCGTGTTCCAGCATTTCGGCAGCGCCGTCGAAGGGCTGCCCTGCGTGTCCATCGACGAAGTGTTCCGCGCCACCGAGGCCGGCACCGCCGATTACGGCGTGGTCCCGGTCGAGAACTCGTCGGAGGGCGCGATCAACCGCACCCTCGACCTGATGCTCGGCACCACCGCCATCATCAGCGGCGAAGTCTCGATCCCGGTCCATCACAGCCTGATGAGCAGTACCGGCAGCATGGAGGGCGTGAAGGTCGTGTGCGCGCATTCGCAGGCGCTGGCCCAGTGCCAGGCCTGGCTGAACCTGCACCATCCTGGCGTGGAGCGCCGCGCCGTCGCCTCGAATGCCGAAGCCGCCGTGATGGCCAGCCAGGATCCGACCGTCGCCGCGATCGCCAGCGAGATGGCGGGCGAGCAGTACAAGCTGGGCGTGGTGCAAGCCCACATCCAGGATGATCCGCACAACCGCACGCGCTTTGCCGTGATAGGCCGCCAGGCCGCCGGCCCGTCCGGCACCGACCGCACCTCGCTGGTGCTGGCGGTGCCGAACAAGGCCGGCGCCGTGTACAAGCTGCTGGCGCCGCTCGCCGTGCACGGCGTGTCGATGACGCGCTTCGAGTCGCGCCCGGCGCGCATCGGCACCTGGGAGTACTACTTCTACGTCGACGTCGAGGGGCATCATCAAGACGCGCCAGTTGCGCGCGCCCTCGACGAGCTGAAGGCCAATGCGGCTTTCTTCAAAGTGCTCGGCTCCTACCCGGTCGGCCTGTAATCCAATTTTCTAATTAGTCATCGAGAGTCCCATGTCGCAATTCGGTCCAGAATACGTCCGTGCCATCGCCCCTTACCAGGCGGGCAAACCCATCTCCGAAGTCGCCCGCGAGTTCGGCCTGGAGGAAGCCAATATCGTCAAGCTGGCTTCCAACGAGAACCCCTTCGGCGTGCCCGAATCGGCCAAGCAGGCCATGGCGCAGGCGGCGGCGGAACTGGGCCGCTACCCGGATGCCAACGGCTTCGAGCTGAAGGCCGCGCTGGCCAAGCGCTACGACGTGCCGGCCGACTGGATCACTCTCGGCAACGGCTCCAACGACATCCTTGAGATCGCCGCCCACGCCTTCGTGCAGAAGGGCCAGGCTGTCGTCTATGCGCAGTATTCCTTTGCCGTGTATGCGCTGGCGGCCCAGGGCGTCGGCGCGCGCGGCATCGTGGTGCCGGCCAAGGACTACGGCCACGACCTCGATGCGATGGCGGCCGCGATCGATGCGGACACCAAACTGGTCTTCATCGCCAACCCGAACAACCCGACCGGCACCTTCATTTCGGCGCCCGAGATCGAAGCCTTCCTGGCCAAGGTGCCGGCGAACGTCGTGGTCGTGCTGGACGAGGCCTACAACGAATACCTGGAGCAAAAGGACCAGTTCGAGTCGACCCAGTGGGTCCGCAAGTTCCCGAATTTGATCGTCTCGCGCACCTTCTCGAAGGCCTATGGCCTGGCGGGCCTGCGCGTCGGCTTCGCGATCGCCCAGCCGGCGGTGACCGACCTGATGAACCGCATCCGCCAGCCCTTCAACGTGAATTCGCTGGCCCAGGCCGCGGCCATCGCCGCCCTGAACGACAAGGATTTCCTGCAGAAGGGCTTCGAGAACAACCGCGCCGGCTACGCCCAGCTGACGGCCGCTTTCGACGAACTCAAGCTCGAATACGTGCCCTCGCACGGCAACTTCGTGCTGGTGAAGGTCGGCGACGACGAGGGCGCGGGCGCGCGCGTGAACATCGCGCTGCTGAAGCAGGGCGTGATCGTGCGTCCGGTCGGCGCCTACGGCCTGCCGCAGTGGCTGCGCATTTCGATCGGCCTGCCGGAAGAGAATGCCCGATTCATCGAAGCACTCAAGAAGGCGCTCGCCTGAATGTTCGATAAAGTCGTCATCGTCGGCGTCGGCCTGATCGGCGGCTCGTTCGCGCTGGGCCTGAAGGCGGCCGGCGTGGTCGGCACCGTGGTCGGGCTCGAACGCTCGGGCGAGGCGCTGGCACGCGCACTCCAGCTTGGCATCGTCGACCAGGCGTATGCGACGCCTGAGCAGGCCCTGCGCGGCGCCGACCTGGTGCTGATCGCGGCGCCGGTCGCGCAGACGCCTGCGATCCTGGCGTCGCTGCTGCCCTGGCTCGAGCCGCACACGATCGTCACCGACGCCGGCAGCACCAAGGCGGACGTGGTCGCGAACGCGCGCGCAGTGATGAAGGAGCGCATCGTCCAGTTCGTGCCGGGACACCCGATCGCCGGGCGCGAATCGAACGGTCCGGACGCGGCCATCCCCGACCTCTACCGCGGCAAGAAGGCCGTGCTGACGCCGCTGCCGGAAAATCCGCAAGCCAGCGTCGACCAGGTCGCTGCCGCCTGGCGCGCCTGCGGCGCCATCATCCACGTCCTCACGCCGGGCGAACACGACAAGGTGTTCGCCGCCGTCAGCCATTTGCCGCACCTGCTGGCCTATGCGCTGGTCGACGATATCGCCAACAAGGCGCATGCCGATCTGCTCTTCCAGTATGCCGCGAGCGGCTTCCGCGACTTCACCCGCATCGCCGGCTCTTCGCCCGAGATGTGGCGCGACATCAGCCTGGCAAACCGCGATGCGCTGCTCGGTGAGCTGGATGCCTATCTGGCACAATTAACTAGTCTGCGGGCGCGCCTGGCCGCCGCTGACGGTCCCGGGCTCGAAGCCGTGTACGGCAATGCCCAGCGCGCGCGCCGCGCATGGATCGAAGCGATCGAGGCCGCCGAAAAACCGCCTTCGCAGGAGTCAGGAACAGAATGAGTCAAGCTAAACACTACCCCGAACACCTCGACCTCGAACCCGTGATGCACGTCGCCGGCACGGTGCGCCTGCCGGGCTCGAAGAGCATCTCCAACCGGACGCTGCTGCTGGCGGCGCTCAGCGAGGGCACGACCACCATCCACGACCTGCTGGCCTCGGACGATACCCTGGTCATGCTGTCCGCGCTGCAGAAGCTCGGCATCCGGTGGGAGCAGCTGGACGAGCGCACCCACGTGGTGCACGGCGCCGGCGGCGCGCTCCCCATTCACGAAGCCGACCTCTTCATGGGCAATGCCGGCACCGCCATCCGCCCGCTGACGGCGGCCCTGGCCGTGATCGGCGGCGACTTCACGCTGCACGGCGTGCAGCGCATGCACGAGCGCCCGATCGGCGACCTGGTCGACGCCCTGAACGCGGTCGGCGCCCAGATCGAGTACACCGGTAACGAAGGCTACCCGCCGCTGCGCATCCGCCGCGGCCACATCATTGCTAACCGCATGTCGGTGCGCGGCAATGTGTCGAGCCAGTTCCTGACCGCGCTCCTGATGTCCGCGCCGCTGATGGCGAAAGACCATCCGGTGACCATCGCGGTGGAAGGCGAGCTGATTTCCAAGCCCTATATCGAGATCACCCTGAACCTGATGCGCCGCTTCGGCGTGACGGTCGAGCAGGACGGCTGGAGCAGCTTCACCGTGCAGCCGGGCCAGAAATACCGCTCGCCGGGCAGCATCCACGTGGAGGGCGATGCGTCCTCCGCGTCCTACTTCCTGGCGGCGGGCGCGATTGCCGGCGGACCGGTGCGGGTCGAGGGCGTGGGCCGCGACAGCATTCAGGGCGACGTGCGCTTTGCCGACGCGCTGGAACAGATGGGCGTGACGATCGTGAAAGGCGATACCTGGATCGAGGCGCGCTCGAACGGCGTGCTGAAAGCGATCGACGCCGACTTCAACCACATCCCGGATGCGGCCATGACCATCGCCGTGGCCGCGCTGTATGCGGACGGCACCAGCACCCTGCGCAATATCGCCAGCTGGCGCGTGAAGGAAACCGACCGCCTGGCGGCGATGGCGACCGAGCTGCGCAAGGTCGGCGCCACGGTGGAGGAGGGACCGGACTACCTGCGCGTCACCCCGCCGGAGCAGTTGCAGCCGGCCACCATCGACACCTACGATGACCACCGGATGGCGATGTGCTTCTCGCTGGCTTCGCTGGACGGCAAGGCGCGGCGCGGCAACGCCATGCGGATCAACGATCCGAAATGCGTGGCCAAGACCTTCCCGGATTATTTCGAAACGTTTGCCGGGATCGCCAAAGACGAATTATTCTGACGTCTTTGAAAAAATAAGAAATACATGCCACATTCTACTATTCCCGTCATCACCATCGACGGACCGACCGCGTCCGGCAAGGGCACCGTCGCCCACCGGGTGGCCGACCACCTCGGCTTCCACCTGCTCGATTCCGGCGCCCTGTACCGCCTGACCGCGCTGTCGGCCCAGCGCCGCGGCACCGATCTCAAGGACGAGCATGCCGTGGCCAAGGTGGCCGAGCACCTGCCGGCCCGCTTCAACGGCGGCCACATCTACCTGGGCACGGAAGATGTCAGCAATGCCATCCGCGCCGAGGATGTTGGCAATATGGCATCGAAGATCGCGGCCCTGCCGGCCGTGCGCCAGGCCTTGTTCGCGCTGCAGTTGGGCTTTCGGGAGACCCCCGGCCTGGTGGCCGACGGCCGCGATATGGGCACCGTGATCTTCCCTACCGCCAAGTGCAAGGTGTTCCTTACCGCAAGTGTTGAGGCACGTGCGCAACGCCGGTATAAGCAATTGATTGACAAAGGATTTTCTGCTAATATGGACGATCTGCTGGCGGATTTGCAGTCCCGCGATGCGCGCGATACCCAGCGCGCCGTGGCGCCGCTGGTGCCGGCAGAGGGTGCGCATCTCCTCGATACCTCGGACATGACCGTTGATGAAGCGGTCGCCAAAGTGCTCGATTGGTACGCGCACAGCTAGTGGTGCCTGGGGCTCGCCCCGGGTGTGTTTCAACCTGACCCAGTTCAGAGCGCATTTCGCCGTTCTGCTGGCTAACCTTAAAAAATCTCATGGCTACTGCAGCAAATCAAGACACCGGTATGGAAAGCTTCGCAGCACTCTTCGAAGAGTCGCTGTCGCGTCAGGACATGCGTTCGGGCGAAGTTATCTCCGCTGAAGTCGTGCGTCTGGATCACAACTTCGTGATCGTCAACGCCGGCCTGAAGTCGGAAGCATTCATTCCTGTCGAAGAATTCAAGAATGACCAGGGCGAACTGGAAGTCCAGATTGGCGACTTCGTTTCCGTGGCCATCGAATCGCTGGAAAACGGTTTCGGCGATACCATCCTGTCGCGCGACAAGGCCAAGCGCCTGGCATCGTGGCTGGCTCTGGAAAAAGCAATGGAGTCGGGCGAGATCGTCACCGGCACCGTCAACGGTAAAGTCAAAGGCGGCCTGACCGTCCTGACCAACGGCATCCGCGCATTCCTGCCGGGTTCGCTGGTCGACACCCGTCCGGTCAAGGACACCACCCCGTTCGAAGGCAAGACCCTCGAATTCAAGGTCATCAAGCTGGACCGCAAGCGTAACAACGTCGTGCTGTCGCGTCGCGCCGTCATCGAAGCATCGATGGGCGAAGAGCGTGCGAAGCTGATGGAAACG
>Ga0065165_1001585_pt1 | contig 23411 bp, 23 predicted proteins | sample AraplaMF_Cvi_mMF_FD_63813 | JGI IMG/M metagenome (GOLD analysis project Ga0065165, IMG submission 63813) | Arabidopsis root microbial communities from the University of North Carolina, USA - plate scrape MF_Cvi_mMF (version 2) (version 3) | ecosystem: Host-associated > Plants > Roots >... | reverse complement strand
GCCTTCTTGATCAGCTTCTCGCGGTTCAGGCCACGGCCGTCGTCGCGCACCTCGATCACGATGGAGCCGCCCTGGTGGGACGCCACCAGCGTGATCGTGCCTTGTTCCGGCTTGCCCTTGGCCAGGCGGTCGGCGGGGGATTCAATGCCGTGGTCGCAGCTGTTGCGCACCAGGTGGGTCAGCGGGTCGGTGATCTTCTCAACAAGGCCCTTGTCCAGTTCCGTGGCTTCGCCCTGCGTCACCAGCTCGACCTTCTTGCCAAGCTTGGCCGCCAGGTCGCGCAGCATGCGCGGGAAGCGGTTGAAGACGACCGACATGGGGATCATGCGGATCGACATCACCGATTCCTGCAGGTCCCGGGTGTTGCGTTCCAGGTCGGCCAGGCCGGAGGCCAGCTGCTGGTAGAGGCCCGGGTCCAGGTTGCGGCTGTTCTGGGCCAGCATGGCCTGGGTGATGACGAGTTCGCCCACCAGGTTGATCAGCTGGTCCACCTTCTCCACCGAGACGCGCAGGGTGGATTGGTCCATGTTGGCACCGCCCGCACGCGGGGCAGCCTCGACCTTGGCCGGAGCGGCCGGCTTCACCGGCACGGGCACGTTGGCCTTGGGCGCTTCAGCGGCGGCCTTGGCCTCGGAGGCCGTGGCGGCCGGCAGGCCGGGGGAATCGTCAAAGAAGCCGTAGCCCGGGTCTTCTTCCTTGGCTTCTTCCTTCGGAGCGCCCGGGGCACCGTCATGGAAACCGAAGCCGGGGCCCAGGGGCAGCAGCTTGACCTGCTCACGCGAGACATGGAAGGTGAACAGGTCCAGCAGGTCGTTGTCCGTGCTGCTGGTCAGCACCTTGAAGCGGCGCATCCCGTCGGCGGAAATGCCGCCGTCCAGGGGCTCGATGGTGCCCAGGTCGGTGATTTCCTTGAACAGGTCCACCAGGTTGTCTGCCTGCGCCGGATTGGTCAGCGGGCCCACCAGCAGCTCCAGCTGACGCACGGTCGAGGTCAGCGGGGCGGGCGAAGCGGACGCGGCAGGGGCGGGCGCAGGCGCAGCCACGGGGGCCGGCGCGGGCGCCGGACGGTTGCCGTCCAGTGCGCGACCCTCCACCAGCGTGCGGATGTCGCTCAGCAGGGCGCTGGTGTCCACGGCATCCGCACCGGAGCCTTGGTGACGGGCCAGCTGCGCGCGCAGCGCGTCGCCGGACTGCAGCAGCACATCCACCATCGGCGACGTCGGAGCCAGTTCATGACGACGCAGCTTGTCCAGCAGCGTCTCCATCTGGTGCGTCAGCTCGGCCACGTCGTTGAAGCCGAAGGTCGCTGCGCCGCCCTTGATGGAGTGAGCGCAGCGGAAGATGGCATTCATCTGCTCATCGTCGGGATTCTCGATGTCCAGGTTCAGCAGCAGCTGCTCCATGTTGTCGAGGTTCTCGCCCGCTTCTTCGAAGAAGACCTGATAGAACTGACTCAGGTCAATGCCGGCGCCCAGGTTGGCGCCTTCGGAGGTCATATCTCCCATCTATCTCTCCCCGCGCAACTCAGCGGATCACCTTGCCGATCACTTCGATCAGCTTGGCTGGGTCAAAAGGCTTGACCAACCAGCCGGTGGCACCGGCGGCGCGGCCGGCCTGCTTCATCTGGTCGCTGGACTCGGTGGTCAGGATCAGGATGGGGGTCGTCTTGAACTTCGGGTTGTCCCGCAGTTTCTTGGTCAGGCTGATGCCATCCATCCGGGGCATGTTCTGGTCGGTCAGCACCAGATCAAAGTCGCGCTGGGTGGATTTCTCCCAGGCGTCCTGCCCGTCCACCGCCTCCACGACATTGAAACCCGCATTCTTGAGGGTGAACGAGACCATCTGGCGCATGGAGGCCGAATCGTCTACGGCGAGGATCGAGGGCATTGTTGGTTCTCCGGATGACAAGCGGTTTTCGGTTGCAGCTTGAAATTCTTTAGGGCTACAGCGACGGTTCTATCTTGATGGGACTTGTGGCTGCGAGGTGCGATGTCAGAAGAGCTCGATCGAGCCCGCATCCATCTCGTCCTGCGTGACCGGATTGGGTCGCAGGGGAGCAGTTTCCACCACCGCGACTCCGTCTTCGTCGTCTCCGAAGGCATCGCGGGCGAGTTGATCGGAACAATTGCGCAATCGCTGGCTGGTGTGGTTGATCAGCTGCGTGGACATGTCGTGAAACTGCAGCGCCGTGACCGCGCCGGCCAGGTGCAGCATCACCTGCTGCAGGGCATCGCGGTCCTGGTCGCTGCCGGCGCGGGACATCAGCTGGTCCACCAGGCCGGAAGCGCCAAAGAAGTGGCTGGACAAGGTCTCGCCAGTGTCATCCAGCAGCCGCTGCAGACGCTCCAGGTCATTGTTGACCGTCATGAGATGGTCCTGCAGCTCGGCGGCGGCCAGCAACGGCATCAGGCCACTTTCAGGCTCGACCGCTGTCTCATCGATTTGCATCTTGGCTCCACATGCGATGTCCACGCTTCGTGCTCACACCGACCCAACTTCGGCGTGCGGCGAGACTTTCATGGCTACAGGAATCTTCGGCCTTTGGCACGGATCTGTCGACGGGACTAATTGGCCAAACACGGTCCAATATTTCGCTTCGGTCGACGTTTCCGGTCTGGGGCTTTGATTTCCCTTCCAGGGTAAACCCAGAACTCTAAGGTTTCCAGTTGTGAATGGCACAGCGTTGTCCTTTCACAGCCCAGGGAGTCGCGACAAACTTGGCATACTCGCGGCATGCCTGCTTTGCCCCTGGGCGAACGCCGTCTGCGTTTGCTCCATATTGAAGACTCCGACCTGGACCATCAGCTCATCCTGGCCCAGTTGCGACGGGCCGGCCTGTCCTTCGAGATCAGCCGGCTGGACAGCCTCGCCGCCGTGGAGGCGGCCCTGACGCAGGGCTGGGACGCCATCATCTCCGACTACAACCTGCCAGGGTTTTCAGGACTGGTGGTCCTGGACCTGATCAAGCAGCGGCAATTGGTGCTCCCTTTCATCCTGGTGTCCGGAGAAATCGGGGAAGACACGGCCGTGGCGGCCATGCGCAACGGGGCTTCGGACTATTTGCTCAAGAACAATCTGGCGCGCCTGGCCCCGGCACTTTTGCACGCCATCGAATCCTGTGAAGCCCAGCGGGCGCGGCAGGAATCTGACCGTGAACTTATCAAATCCAAGCAGCAACTGCACGAACTGGCCGGTCACCTGCAGACCAGCGTGGAAATGGAGCGGGCAGCCATTGCCCGGGAAATCCATGACGATGTGGGCGGCTCGCTGACGGCGCTGAAATTCGACCTGGCCTGGATTGCCCGCCACTGCGAGGATGCGGCGGTGCAGCAACGAGTGCACTCCGCGCTGGAGACCGTCAGCAGCGCCATCGAGTCGAGCCAGCGCATCATGCACAACCTCCGGCCCGCCATCCTGGAACAGGGATTGCTGGCAGCAGTGCAGTGGCTGGCCGCCCGCTTTGAGCGGCGCACGGGCATTCCCACCGCCGTGCGCAGCGGCCAGGACATGCTGCAACTGCCGCCCGGGGTGCCGCTGGTGGCGTACAGAACAGCGCAGGAGGCCCTGACCAATGTGTCCAAGCATGCCAACGCGAGCCGGGTGGATGTGGAGCTCAGCATGGACGGCGGCGTGCTGACGCTGGAGGTCAAGGACAACGGCCAGGGGCTGGCGCCCGGCGACCTGGGCAAGGCGCGCAGCTTCGGCATCCGGGGCCTGCGCGAGCGGGCCGCCACCGTGGGAGGGTGGGTGGACCTCAGTTCCGGCGTGCATGGCACCAGCCTGATCCTGTCGGTGCCGCTGGGCGGCGTGCTGCGCGCTTTTGACGACGAATTCGCGGATGAGGACGGGCTTGGGGGCAGTGCCGCCAGCGCCCAGTCGGAGCATGACCCGTCCACCTGGGGCCAACTATGATCAAAGTGATTCTCTGTGATGACCACGCGCTGATCCGCCGGGGCATCCGGGACACGCTGGCCGACGCACCCGACATCGAGGTGGTGGGCGAAGCGGGCGACTATGGCGAGCTGCGCGCCCTCATGCGCAGCCTGCCCGTGGACAAGCAGTGCGACGTCCTGGTGCTGGACATCAACATGCCGGGCCGCAGCGGCCTGGACGTGCTGCATGTGCTCAAGGATGAAGGCACGACGACCCGGGTGCTCATCGTGTCGATGTATCCCGAGGACCAATACGCCATCCGCGCCCTGCGCGCGGGCGCCTTCGGCTACGTCAACAAGGGTGGCGACCCGCAGCTGCTGGTGCAGGCGGTGCGCACCGTCGCCCAGGGCCGCAAGTACGTCACGCCCGAGATCGCACAGATGCTGGTCGAGAGCCTGACGGCGCCTGCGCCCGAGCAGGCCCACCAGAAGCTGTCTGACCGCGAGTTGCAGACCCTGGTGATGATTGCCTCCGGCAAGCGCCTGTCCGACATTGCCGAAGAACTGATGCTCAGCCCCAAAACCGTCAGCGTTTATCGCGCGCGCGTGCTGGAAAAGCTGGGCCTGTCCAATAATTCGGAACTCACGGTATACGCCATACGGAACGGGCTGGTCGAGAGTTGAAACGCTAGCGGTCCGCACGGATGCCGGCGCATCCATAGCATCCGCGCTCCTGTGCTGTCCTTGACCTCCTGATCGCCCCCGCCGGCCGTCCGTTCGCGACGGCCGGCGTCCGTTCGTCGCATGCCGGGCCCTGATTCGCCTGTGTGGCCGCAAGAATGCCAGGCATGCACTCAGCCAGTCTTGCCACAGGGCTGGCGTCAGACCGACATACGAGGGGGTTGTCATCGATACCGCATTGTTGAAAGAGCTGCGCATCGAGGGTGGGCAGCGCGAGGAGCTTCGATCGGGCGTTCCGCCCTGGGCCTGGATCACTGCCGCGGTGGTGCTGGTGCTGGCCTTGCTGGCGGGCGCTGGATGGTGGTGGTGGCGCAGCGCGCAAGTGCCCGAGGTCCAGACCGCCGCCGTCCAGGCGCGCTCCGGCCCCGCCGGCAATGCCGTGCTGCAGGCCACGGGCTATGTGACCGCCCGGCGGTCAGCCACCGTCTCCACCCAGATCACCGGCACCCTGACCGAGGTGCTGTTCGAGGAGGGGGACCGCATCAGCAAGGGCCAGGTGCTGGCGCGGCTGGAAGACCATGCCCTGCGGGCGTCCCTGGACATGGCCAGGGCCTCGGTCAAGAGCGCGGAGGCGAATGTGGCGGCCATGCAAGCGCAGTTGCTGCAGGCCCAGTCCGATCTGCGACGCCAGGATGAACTGGCGGCCACCGGCATGACGACCCGCCAGGCGGCCGAACAGGCGCGCACCGCGGTGGCCAGCTATGCCGCCCAGCTGGAAGCCCGCAGGCGGGAAGTGGATGCCTCCCGCGCGCAGGCCACCCAGGCGCAGGTCAACTTCGACTACACCGTGGTGCGGGCACCGTTCTCCGGCGTCATTACCGCCAAGGCCGCGCAGGTCGGGGAAATCGTCTCGCCGCTGTCCGCCGGCGGTGGCTTCACCCGCACGGGCGTCGGCACCATCGTGGACATGGACTCGCTGGAAGTCGATGTGGATGTCAACGAGGCCTACATCGGTCAGGTCAAGGCGGACATGCCGGCGCAGGCGGTGCTGGACGCCTATCCCGACTGGCGCATCCCCGCCCATGTGATTGCCGTCGTGCCGTCGGCTGACCGCGGCAAGGCCACGGTCAAGGTGCGGGTCGCCCTGGAACAGAAAGACCAGCGGGTGGTGCCGGACATGGGCGTGCGCGTGTCCTTCCTGGCGGCAAAGGCTGATGCAGCAGCCGCGCCGCCACCCGGCGTGCTCGTGCCTCGCGCTGCGGTCGTCACCCGCGGCGACGCGCCGGCGGCCTTTGTCGTGAATGGCGAACGCGCCGCGCTGCGGCGGCTGCGTACCGGCACGCCGGTAGGCGACCAGGCGGTGGTGCTGGACGGCTTGAAGGCCGGGGAGACCGTGGTCCTCAGTCCCCCCGAGACCTTGCAGGATGGTGACGCGCTGCGCGTGACGCCGGCAGGACGCTGATCCCTGTTGTGACTGACAACCGCGGTCAGCCGTGACCGCTTCAGGTGAGGAGTTTCCGTGAGCAAACTAATCGAGATCCGTGACCTGTCCAAGGTCTACACGCGTGGCAAGCAGCAAGTGGAAGTGCTGCATCAGGTGAACCTGGATGTGAACCAGGGCGACTTCCTGGCGCTGATGGGGCCCTCGGGCTCGGGCAAGACCACCTTGCTCAACCTGATCGGGGGCCTGGACCAGCCCAGCGGCGGCAGCATCACCATCGGCGGCGAGCGCATTGACCAGCTCGGGTCGGCGGCGCTGTCGCGCTGGCGGGCGGCGCGGGTCGGCTTCGTGTTCCAGTTCTACAACCTGATGCCCATGCTGTCGGCGCAGCGCAACGTGGAATTGCCGCTGCTGCTGACCAAGCTGTCGGCGGCGGAGCGCCGCAAGCGCGCCGCCATCGCGCTGCAACTGGTGGGCCTGTCGGAGCGGGCGAGCCACAAGCCGACCGAGCTGTCCGGCGGGCAGCAGCAGCGGGTCTCCATTGCACGGGCCATCGTTTCCGACCCGACCTTGCTGGTGTGCGACGAGCCGACCGGTGACCTGGACCGGCAGTCCGCCGAGGATGTGCTGAGCCTGCTGCAGGCGCTGAACCGCGACCATGGCAAGACCATCGTCATGGTCACCCACGATCCGCGGGCTGCCGAGCGTGCCGGCCAGGTGCTGCACCTGGACAAGGGCAGCCTGGTGGAACAGGTCGCAGCCTGAGGAGCGCGCCATGAAATACCTGCACCTGGTCTGGGCGGCGCTGTTCAGGCGCAAGCTCCGGACCGTCCTGACCCTGGTCTCCATCATCACGGCCTTCCTGCTGTTCGGTTTGCTGGATGCCGTGCGCACGTCCTTCGACCAGGCGGGGCAGAGCGCCAACGGCGCCTCGCGCCTGCAATCCGGGTCGCGGCTCTCGTTCATCCAGACGCTGCCGATGGCGCTGGGCCAGCGCATCGCGCAGGTCGATGGCGTCAAGGCCGTGACCTATGCCAACTGGTTTGGCGGCGCCTATCAGGACCCCCACAACGCGGTGTTCAGCTTTGCGGTGGCGCCCAACTACATCGATCTCTACCCGGAGATGGTGGTCAGCGCCGATGCGCGCAAGGCGTTTGACACCACGCGCACCGGCGCCTTGGTGGGCGAGCGTCTGGCCAAGCGCTTCAACTGGAAGGTGGGCGACCGCATCCCGCTGCAGTCCACCATCTTTCCGGACCGCAACGGCAGCAAGAACTGGGAATTCGAGGTCGTTGGCCTGATCCAGTCCGCGGACAAGAAAACGGGGGGCTGGTATGACCAGCTGTTCCTGCTGAACTGGAAATACTTCGACGACACCACGCCCTACAACCAGGGCGCGGTGGGCTGGTATGTGTCGCGCGTGGCGGATGTGAACCAGGCGGACCGGGTGGCCAAGGCCATCGATGCGCTGTCCACCAACTCGGACCATGAAACACGGACGCAGACGGAGCAGGCCGCCATGTCGTCGTGGGTGAAGCAGCTCGCGGACATCGGGCTGATCGTCAGCTCCATCATGGGCGCGGTGTTCTTCACCCTGCTGCTGCTGGCCGGCAACACGATGATGCAGGCGGTGCGGGAGCGCACCAACGAAATCGCGGTGCTGAAGACCATTGGCTTTTCCTCGCGTAGCGTGATGGGCATGGTGCTGGCCGAATCGATGCTGCTGCTCCTGATCGGCGGCGTCATCGGCCTGGCCCTGGCCAGCGTGGTGGGTCCGGCCGTCAGCGCCGGCAGCGGGGGCACCTTGCGGCTGCCCGCTGCGGGCCTCGGCAGCTGGAGCGTGGGCGTGGGCCTGGCGCTGGTCTTTGGTGCCATCGTCGGCGCGTTGCCGGCCTGGAACGCCATGCGGCTGAACATTGTTGATGCGCTGAGGTGAGGGGCGACACATGAAATTCCTGAAACGTTTCGGATTGGTGGTGTTCCTCGTCCTGGCGCTGATGGCCTGGGTGATGCTGCCTTGGACCGGCGCGCTGGCCCTGGCGGTGCTGCTCGCCTTGTGGCTGGCCTTGTCCCGTCGCGGCGGGCAGGCCCGTTCGGTGGCGGGCGTGGGCATCAGCACGCTGCCTCAGCGGCTCGGCTCTTCGGCGGTGATCGTCGTGGGAATCGCAGGCGTGGTCGGGGTGCTCGTGGCCTTGCTGGCCATGGCCGAGGGTTATGCGGAAACGCTGCGCAAATCCGGCGGCCGGGACACGGCCATCGTGCTGCGCGGTGCATCGGCGGCGGAGGTGGCATCGGTGCTCACCCGCGAGGACATCACCCAGATCGGCCAGGCCCCGGGCGTGGCCCGTACCGACAAGGGCCAACCGCTGGTTTCCGCGGAAACCGTGGTGGCGGCCAACCTGCCGGTCAAGGGCGGCGGCAAGGATGAAGAGGGGAGTGCGCAGTTCCGCGGCGTGGGCGATGAAGCCTTCCTGGTGCGGCCGCAGGTGCAGATCATTGAAGGGCGGCGCTTCCAGCCGGGGCTGCGCGAACTGATCGTGGGCAAAGGGGCCGCGCGGCAGTTCGACGGGCTGGTGGTGGGCAAGGAGATCCGGCTTGGCAGCCAGACCTGGACGGTCACGGGTGTGTTTGCCTCGGGTGACGCCATGGAGTCGGAATTGTGGGCGGATGCCACCATCCTGGCTGACGCCTTCCGGCGAGGCAGCAGCCGCAACTCCGTGACGGTGCGGCTGACCAGCGCGGACGCCTTCAATGGCTTCAAGGAGAGCCTGGCCGCCAATCCGCAATTGAAGGTGGACGCCACGACGACGCTGGATTTCTTCGCCAAGCAGTCGGAGGGCATGACCAAGATCTTGCGCATCATCGGCACCGTGGTGGGCGCCATCATGGCGGTGGGCGCCATCTTCGGGGCGCTCAACACCATGTTCGCCGCGGTGGCCACGCGGGCTCGCGAGATCGCCACGCTGCGGGCCATCGGTTTCCCGGGGTTGCCGGTGGTGGTGGCGGTGATGCTGGAGACCATGCTGCTGGCCGCCCTGGGCGGGCTCATTGGGGGCGCCGTGGCTTACCTGCTGTTCAACGGCCATGCCGCATCCACCATGGCAGCGGGGTCGGTGGGCAAGCTCAGCTTCGAGCTGCGGGTCTCCGCCCAGCTGCTGTGGGAAGGGCTCAAGTGGGCGCTGGCCATCGGCTTCATCGGCGGGCTGTTCCCGGCCGTCCGCGCCGCGAGCGTGCCGGTGACAACGGCATTGCGCGAGCTTTGAGCTGACGCTTGCGCAAATGACGCCTGATCAACCGAAGCGAGCTTGGGGTGATCAGGTCGTCCAGTAGCGCGGTAGCTATACGAACGGTTTCCACGGCGTCCTTGCGGCTGAACCGGCGGCCTGTGTCGTAGTCCGCTCTATTGCGGAGCTTGCGTAGCTGCTCAAGTTCAAGCGCAAGCTGATCGAGCCCGACCGACGTCAATTCACGGCAGGCCAACCCGTGCACGTCCGGCGACATGTCTTGGATCCGAAGAAGATCGCGGGTGACCAGAAAGCTGGCGTAGTAGGCGCGTGAAATGGCGCTCCTGTGACTCGCCTCGTCGCTGTGGCTGCAAAGCCGTTCCGCCAGGGATGCAAATGTGCGGGGTCTGAAATTCTGCATGATGCATAGACCGCTAACGCGTCGGCCTGTAAGGCGTACGGGCAATCATCAGGCCGATGTGCCCGGATGTATGCCGGGTGTGGAGACCCTCGTCGAACAGCGCATCGAGGAAATGCCGATGTTCCTCGTGAATTGCTCTGAACCGGCGTAGGCGAGGAAGTCCGTATACGGTGAACCACAAGCACAGCCACCCATCCTCCGGATCGATGCTGGCGTGGGCGGTGATCATCCTGCCCTTCATGTGCTGTAGCAGCAGGCGGCAGTAGTCCTCCAGCGCCTTGCGCTGCAGAAATGGCTTGCGGCGGAGATACCAGGCGGACAGCCGTTGGTAGGCCGCGGAACCTAACGGAGCTTCGGTTGTTGGCACCCACTGGTCATCCGGGTGGTCATCCCAGAACCCTGCTTCCAAGCGCTGCTGAAGTTGCCTGACCCGGCGCAGTTCCGAAGGGTTCGGAACATGGCCATTGCGAAAAAGCGGGGCCGCCGTGTGCTGCGACGATGGAGTGGCAAGGACAGGCACGTCCTTCTTTCGGGCGATGGGGCGGACTGGCATGGTGAGTACTACCTCGGGCAGAACAGACGCCACCATTCTGGAAAACGGTTTCCCTGCTGCCAACGACTCAAATCAGTCGTTCAAGCCCGCATTCGTCAACATACAAATCGAGAAGTAGCCTGACCAGGAACCAGAACCGGCTCAGGTGAAAGCTGCAAGCAACCGTTCAAGGGCAATCATGAACGGCTGATGCATCAGCGGCAACGTGGCCACGAGGCCCACCAGGCCGATGCTCACCGTCAGCGGGAAACCCACCGAGAAGACATTGAGCTGCGGTGCCACGCGCGAGATGATGCCCAGCACCAGGTTCACGAAGAGCAGCATGGTGACCAGGGGCAGGGCGATCCAGAGCCCCATGCGGAAGACCTCCGCGCCCCACACCTGCGGCTGCGCCACCCGCAGGAACCGGAAGGGTTCCTCGCCCACCGGGAAGGCCTGAAAGCTCTCCACCAGGGCGTTGATCAGCATCAGGTGGCCGTTGATGGCAATGAACAGGAAGGCCACCATCGAGCCCAGGAAGCGGGACGAGGACGTGCCCTGCGAGCCGGTGGAAGGATCGAAGAATCCGGCGAAGTTCAAACCCATCTGCAGGCCGATCAATTCGCCCGCAAACTCCAGCGACGCAAACACCAGCCGCACGGCGAACCCCATGGCTAGGCCGATGAGCAGCTGCTGCGCCACCACCACGAGCAACTGCGGCAGGGAATCCAGCGGCACGACCGGCATGGCCGGCAGCGATGGCTGGGCCGCCACCGCGATGAACAGCGCCAGCCCGATCTTCACCCGCTGCGGCACCGCGCGCTGGCTGAACACCGGCATGCCGGCAAACAGCGCCAGCGTGCGGATGAAGGGCCAGAGGATCGGGTTGAGCCACGCCATCACCTGCGCTTCGCTGAAGGTCAGCATGGAGATGGCCTCGGGCGGGGAGTCAGCGCGACGCTCACCCCAGCGCCTGGGGAATGCTCTGCAGCGTGCGCTGGATGTATTCGACCAGCGTGGTGATCATCCACGGCCCGGCCACCGCCAGCACCAGCACGGCCGCCACGATCTTGGGCACGAACGAAAGGGTCGATTCGTTGATCTGGGTCGCAGCCTGGAAGACCGACACCAGCACCCCCACCGCCAGCACGGTCAGCAGCAAGGGGGCGGCGACCATCAGCAGCACATACAGGCCTTGCTGGCCGATGGTGAAGACTTGTTGGGCATCCATGTCGGGCGGGAGTGGGCGGTGGATTCGGGCGGGCGTGTCGTGTGGTGTCGTGTCGGGACGAGCTGAGCTCGCGCCGCTACTGGGCAAAGGACGCCGCGAGCGACCCCAGCAGCAGGTTCCACCCGTCGGCCAGCACGAACAGCATGAGCTTGAAGGGCAAGGACACCAGCACCGGCGACAACATCATCATGCCCAGGCTCATCAGCACGCTGGACACGATCATGTCGATCACGAGGAAGGGAATGAAAATGAGGAAGGCAATCTGGAACGCGGACTTGAGCTCGCTCGTGACAAAGGCCGGCACGAGCACGCGAAAGGGTACGTTCTCAGGTGTGGTGCCGGCCTCCAGGCGCGCCAGGCGCGAGAACAGTGCAACGTCGGACTGGCGCGTCTGCTTGAGCATGAAGGCCCGCATGGGCACCTGGGCGCGTTCGAGTGCCACCTCGAAGCTGATCTGGCCGTTGGAATAAGGCTGGTAGGCGTCGGCATAGACGCGGTCCAGCGTGGGGCTCATGACGAAGAACGTCAGGAAGAGCGAGAGGCCCACGATGACCTGGTTGGGCGGCGCGGCCTGGGTGCCCAGTGCCTGGCGCATGAGCGACAGCACGATCACGATGCGGGTGAAGCCGGTCATCATCAGCAGCACCGCGGGCAGGAAGCCGAGCGCCGTGAAGAACAGCAGCGTCTGGATGGGCACCGAGTAGCTGTTGCCGCCGGCGCCCTGGCCGATGATGAGCGGCACCGACGCCGCCGTGCCCCCGGTCTGCTGCGCATAGGCGGCCATGCCGACGCCGCCCAAAGCGAGGGTGGCGAGCACGGCTGCGGCGCGGCGCAGGCGGCGGCCTTGATGAGCGCCAGGCGCAGCGCCGGAGACGGGTGCAGCGCAGGTCATGTCAGGCAGACGGGCCATCGGCGTTCCTGGTGCCCAGGCTGCGCTTGAGCATCTGGGAAAAACTGGGCTGCGCAGGCAAGGCAGCACCCACCTCAGGCTGCGGTGCCATGACATGCAAGGTGCGGATCTGCTGGCCGGTGATGCCCAGCACCAGCCATTCACGGTCATCACCCTGGCCCACCTCCACGATGACGATGCGCTGGCTGGGCGCAATGACGAGCTGCGCCACCGTGCGCATGTGGCCCCCCAGGGCACCACCCCCGAGCGGCGTACGCTTGAGCAGCCAGAGCACCACGGGAATGAGGGCCAGGATGGCCAGGAACCACAGGAGAGGCACCAAGGAGTTCATGCCAGGGATTATGGCGCTGAGGTGCGGGGGGAGGGGGCGTTTGGTGTGGGGCGTTGCAAATGCGCTTCTTGCTTTGGGGTGAGGTGCTGGGGGCGTAGGTCTCGCGGGTGGCGATCTGCGGGAGGGGTCAACGAGCGATGCCCGGGAAAGGGGCGGGGCGGGGGGTGTTTGCTTCATGTCATTCCTGGCCGGCTCGCCGGCCATTCCCTTCTTGACTTCCGCAAACACCCCCCGCCCCACCCCTTTCCCACACCGAGCTCTGTCCCGGTGACTTCGGCCATTCGTTGCAGCTCTGGCAATGCAAAAAGCCCCGGGGACCGGGGCTTTTTTTGTTGGGGGGGGGTGTCAGGCTTTGCTGAGGCGGCGCATGCGCTCAGAAGGCGTGACGATGTCGGTGAGACGAATACCGAATTTGTCGTTGACCACCACGACTTCGCCCTGGGCAATGAGATAGCCGTTGACCAGCACGTCCATGGGCTCGCCCGCCAGCGCGTCAAGTTCCACCACCGAGCCTTGGGCCAGCTGGAGGATGTTCTTGATGGGGATGCGCGTGCGGCCCAGTTCAACCGTCAGCTGGACAGGGATGTCCAGGATCATGTTGATGTCGCTGCCCGGCATGTTGCCCGGCGTCGGCGTGAAGTTGGTGAAGGTCGCTGGCGCCACCTGCTCGGCCACCGCCTGCACCTCTTCAACAGCGGTCGAGCCGCCACCGCCGCCAGCCTCGGCCAGCGCCGCCGCCCATTCGGCGGCCATTGCGTCCTGTTCGTCCATCGGGTTCGTGTCAGCCATTGCGGGCTCCCAGCCAGCCCGCATCCGGGCCAGTCAGCAGTTTTTCAATCTTGATCGAGTATTTGCCGTTCGAGGTGCCGTAGTGGCAATCGAAGACCGGCACACCGTCCACCTTGGCCTGGATGATCTGCTCCAGGTCGAGTTCGATGAAGTCGCCCGGCTTGAAGGCGAGCAGTTGCTCCACCGTCGCCGGCGCCTTGGCCAGTTCCGCCACCAGCTCCACCTCGGCAGACTGGATCTGGTGCTTGAGCAGGTTCACCCAGCGGCGATCCGGCTCGCTGGAGTCGCCCTGCGTGGTGCTGTAGAGCACGTCGCGAATGGGCTCCAGCGTGGAGTAGGGAATGCAGAAGTACACCGTGCCACTGGTGTCACCGATTTCCAGCGTGAAGCTGGTGGAGACGATGATTTCGCTGGGCGTGGCGATGTTGGCGAACTGGGGCTGCATCTCCGAGCGCTGGTATTCCAGCTCCAGCGGATAGATGCCCTTCCAGGCCTTCTGGTACTCCTGGGTGATGACCTCCACCAGGCGCAGGATGACCCGCTGCTCGGTGGCTGAGAAATCACGGCCTTCGATACGCGTGTGGAACTTGCCGATGCCACCGAACAGCGAGTCGATGACGGCAAACACCAGCGTCGGGTCGCAGATGATCAGGCCCGAACCCCGCAGCGGCTTGACCGACACGATGTTGAAGTTGGTCGGCACCACGATCTCGCGCAGGAAGGCGCTGTACTTCTGCACCTTGATGCCGCCAATGGCAACTTCAGGGCTCTTGCGGATGAAGTTGAACAGGCCAATGCGGATGTTCCGGGCGAAGCGCTCGTTGATGATTTCCATCGTGGGCATGCGCCCACGGACGATCCGCTCCTGGCTGGCCAGGTTGTATTCACGGATACCGCCGCTCTGGACCTCTTCAGCCTCAAGCTTCTGGCTTTCGCCAGTGATGCCCTGCAAGAGTGCATCGACTTCGTCTTGCGACAGGATCTGCTGGTTCATGGCATCAACCTTTGCACGGACCTGCCGTCACTGCACGATGAAGGTGGAGAAGAGCACCTGCGTGACAGGGCTTTCCACCTGACGCTTCTTGCGCTTCTTCTTCTTGGGGGCGTCCGAGTCCTCATCGTCCTCGTCGTCCAGCTCGATGCCCATGGGGCGCACGGACTCGCGGCGGATCTCACGCGCCAGCTTTTCCTTGCCTTCCACCGTCAGCAGCTCGGCGGACGTCTTGTGGGAGAGCACCAGCAGCACGTTGTTGCGGATGGCCGGCATGTAGGCCTTGAGCTGGTCGGCAAAGTGGGGGTCCGCCACCTCCAGGGTGATGCCCACCTGCGCAAACCGGTCCACTTCCTTGTCCGCCAGGTTGACCGTGAAAGGGTCCAGTGGAACAAAGGTGGGCGGCGTGCCCGGCTTGGCATGAGCCGCGGCCGGGGCATGGGTTTCCTCTGCCGCGCCGCCTTCCTCGTCAGCCGCCGCGGACTTCTTCTTCATCATCAGCAAGGCGCCCACGCCAGCGAGCACCAGCACCAGCACGATGGCGATGATGATGATCAGCTTCTTCTTGCCACCGCCTTGGGCGGCGGCCTCGTTGCCTGCAGCGGCAGTGGCCATGGGAGGGCTCCTGATGTCGGTCGCACACGCGGGCGCACCATACGCCCGTCACAGAATCCATTGTGCGGCGCTCGCGTCACCGCCAAACCTTGAAAAGGCAGGGAAAACCGTCGCTGGCCGTCTGACTGCGCCCGATCTGCGCACATCCGCACAGATGAGCGGGGGCGCCAGCGGACAGGCCGAAGACAACCCGGCAGCCGCTCGCCCGGCCGGCCAGACCGGTGTCGCGAGCGCGCCGAGCCGCTGCATCAACGGCAGGGCTGGCGTACAGCCAACACTCAGCCCGTCATGCCGCCAACGCGGCCGGGTAGGCTACAGGGCCGACGCCGGCCGCGTACGGCCGCATCAGGCCGCGTCAGGCCGCATCAAGCGTAGAGGTCCACCAGCCCGCGCGGCTGCGAGCGCTGCGGCGCACGGGAGACCGAGGTCAAGCCGTCGTCGCCCTGACCGCCACCGCGGCCGCCACGGCGTGAGGTGCCGTCGCCGTCACCACCCCGGCCATTCTGGCCGTTTCCGGACTGGGCCTGGGCAAACACCCCGCCGCCGCTCAGGGTCAGGCCCTGGCTTTGCAACGCGGCGGCCAGGTCCGGCATGCTGCGCATCAGCACGTCGCGCGTGGACGCCTGTTCGGCGTGGAAGTTGACCTGTGCCTGCTGGCCATCCACCTGGATCTGGATGGCCACCGGCCCCATGTCCGTCGGGTTCAGCTGCAGCTGGGCTTCATGCACGCCGTCCTGGATCAGCAGGCTCACGCTGGCCGACAGCTCAGGCGCGAACTCAGGGCTGTCCAAAGGCTGGGACAGCGGCACGGACGGGGCTTCCGCCGCACCGGCGGCGTCGGCACCGGCCGCCCCACCCGCCGCATCAGCCTGCTGGGCAGCTGCCAGCATGGCTTCGAAGCTCTGGTGCGTGCCCTCAGCCCGGGCACCGTCGCCCAGGGCGATCTCACGCGAGCCACCGGCCAGCGCCTGCAGGCCCTCGGCGCCTTCACCGGCCTCGGTCTTGCCATCCAGAGGGGCGTGCCCGCCTTGCTCCAGCTGCTGCTGCAGCGCGTCGTGGTCCAGGCCGGCGGCGCCATGATGGCCCCCCTTGCCGTGGCCGCCAACGGCGGAATGTCCGTCCGTCGCGCCGTCGGCAGCGCCATCCTTGAGCTGCAGCTTGGCTTCCTGCGGCAGGTCGCCGCGCAGCATGGCCAGCATCTGCTGGGCCGCAGCCGCCGGGTCGCTGCCATCGGCCTTGGCCGTGGCCTCGGCTGCTTCGTCCTTGCCCGCCGCGGCGTCGGCAGCGTCCGGGCGCTCCGCCGCGTCAGCGGCGTCGGCCGAAGCACCACGGGCCTTGGCCTGCTGGGCGTGCGCCTTGTCGGCGCCTTCAGCCTGCGGCTGCGCCGGCCGTGCCGGTGCCTTGGATTCGGCCTGTTTGTTGGCGCTGTTGCGGTTCGCAGCGTTGCGGGCGTTGAGCTTGTTCTCTTCCTGTGCAGTGCTGCTGGCGCCTGCTGGGGCGCCATTGCCGCTGGCCGCGGCATTGGCCGACGGCGTCTTGGGCTGCACCGCCGGCTTGGCCTGCGGCTGCGGCATGGGCGGCGTGAACGGCTGTACCTGCGGCGCCTGCGCCTGCAGGTGCTGCGCGCTCTGGTTCAGCAGATGCGAAAACGAGCCGGTGCCGGCAGCGCCGGTGGGCTGCGCCCGGCCACTGTCCTTGCGCGTGCCCGACGACGGGCCGCCGAGCGCGCTCAGGGCGCTGCCCGCGGCATTCATGCTGTTGTGATGGAGAGGGATCTGGGACATGGACAAGGACCTCAGGCGACCAGACGGTTCAACGGGTTGCCGCCGCGAGCGGCGGACCGTGCCGCCTGCTCATCGGTGCTGCGCTGCTCCTGGCGCATCTGCGCATGCAGGGCGTCGGCGCGGCGACGTTCAATCAGCTTGCGCACGGACGCCACACGGAGCTCGCGCTCCTGCAGGACCTTGCGCGCCGCGTCCAGACGTTGATCCGCGAAGTCCGCAATACCGGCCTGCTGGCCGATGGCCTGGTCCAGGCGCCCCCCAAAGTTCTGGTAACAACCCAGGATCTGGATCGTCGTGCGTTGGGCGAATTCCTGTTTCCAGCGGGATTGGTAGTCGTTGCGGTACTGCGAGAGCTGGTCATGCTGCAGCCGGGCCGCCTGCGAGCGCCGTTCGGCGTCCTGCAGGAACCGCAGGGCTTCGTCGCGCTCGGTTTCCGCGCGCTCCAGCAGCACATTCAACGCTTGCAGATTCGAACTACTCATTGCTCACCTCGTCCACGGATTTAGACGTCTTTTCACGTAAAACCGAGTGTGGCCGCTAGTTGCGTGAGGCAATCCGCCAATGAAGCGGGTGAATGCATGTCTTGTTGAAGCAATCGAACCATGTCGGCATGCAAGCGAACAGCGGCGTCCAGTTCCGGATCGTGCCCGGGTTGGTAGGCGCCGAGTTGGATCAGGTCGCGTGCCTTGTTGTATTTCGCGAGCAATTGCCGGAATCGGCGAGCCAGTTCGACGTGGCGGCGCTCCGCCACGCTGGTCATCACCCGCGAGATCGACTTTTCGACGTCAATGGCCGGGTAGTGCCCGCCCTCCGCGAGTTCGCGGCTCAGCACGATGTGGCCGTCCAAAATGCCTCGGGCGGCATCGGCAATCGGGTCTTGCTGGTCGTCACCCTCCGAGAGCACGGTGTAGAAGGCCGTGATGGAGCCTTCCCCCGCCAGCCCGTTGCCGCTGCGCTCGACGAGCTGCGGAAGCTTGGCGAAGCACGAAGGCGGGTAGCCTTTGGTCGCGGGCGGTTCGCCAATGGCCAAGGCAATCTCTCGCTGCGCCATCGCGTAACGGGTCAGGGAGTCCATGAGCAGCAGCACATGCTGGCCCCGGTCGCGGAAATGCTCGGCAATCGCGGTGGAATAGCTGGCCCCCTGCATGCGCAGCAGCGGCGGAGCGTCCGCCGGGGCGGCCACCACGACCGAGCGGCGCAGGCCTTCTTCTCCGAGGATGTCCTCGATGAATTCCTTCACTTCGCGGCCCCGTTCGCCGATCAGGCCCACCACGATGACATCGGCCTGCGTATAGCGGGCCATCATGCCCAGCAGCACGGACTTGCCCACGCCGGTGCCGGCAAACAGGCCCAAGCGCTGGCCACGGCCAACGGTCAGCAATGCGTTGATGGCGCGCACACCGGTATCGAGCGGCCGGCGGACCGGGTCCCGGTCCATGGCGTTGATGGAGCGGCGCACCATCGGCTCGTCCCGTACACTGTGCAGCGGGCCGCCGCGGTCCAGCGGGTGGCCTTGCGGGTCCACCACGCGGCCCAGCAGCCCGTCGCCCATGGGCAGGTGCAGGCCGCGGTCCTCGTCGCGCCGCCATGGGTGGCGCTCCTCGCCGAGCACCGGCCCATGCAGGGCCGCCGGGCGGGGCAGCACCATGGCGCCACTAGCCAGCCCATGGATTTCGTCCGTGGGCATCAGGTAGGCACGGTCGCCCGAGAAACCCACCACTTCAGCCTGTACCGGCCGCTGTCCGCGACGGGGCTGGGCGGCGGAGGAGGGCATGTGGATCTCGCAGACGGACCCCACCGGCACCTTCACGCCGGTGGCCTCCAGCACCAGGCCCGCCACGCGGACCAGCTTGCCCTGCGGCTCCAGCGTGGGGGCATTGCTCGAGAAGTTCTGCAGGTCCCGGAAATACTGCTGCCAGCGTTCAGTGCGGATGCTCATGAGGCGCTCACACAGGGATCAAGGCACGCACCACCATCAGGCCGGCGTGTCGTCGCCAAAACGGCTGTGGTCGAAACGGCTGTGCTCGAAGCGGCTCGGCTCGGCACGTGCATCGCCGACATCCCGGGCGTCCTGGCGCGGGGCGGCGGGAGTCTCGCGAGGCTCTGCGCGCCCGGCTTCGGGCGGCCGCCCGCGGGGCGGTTCCGGCTCGCTGGCCGAGCGCCGGTCTTCCCATACGGAGGCTTGGCCAATCGTGCTGACGGCGGCCTGCCAACGTGCGGCCAGCGTGGCGTCCACGCTGCAGATGTCCGCGTCCAGCTTGCATCCGCCGCGGGCAACGGTGGGGTCCGGGATGACCTGGGTCTCCCGCGCGCGCAGTTCCTCGCCGGCCCCATCGAGCACCAGCGGCAGGTCGTCCGGATGCACCCGCATGCGGACATGGCGCGCGCTGATCAACAGCGCCTCCACCGCATCGTGGGCCACCTTGGCGATCAGTTCGGGGCGGGTCGACAACTCGCTGCGCACCACCTGGCGCGCCAGTTCCACGGCCGTACGTGCCAGGCTGTCCGCCATGTCACGTTCCAGGCTTTGCAGGTCCGCATCGAAGTTGGTCACGAGCGCGCCTACCTGCGCGCTCATCTGCTTGGCAAAGCTCTGCTTGAAGGCATCCAGCGCCGCCATGCCGTCGCGGTAGCCGTCCTGATAGCCGGACTGGCGGGCCGCATGCAGCAACTCGTCAATGCTGGGCTCCGGAGGCGGGGGCGGCGCAGGCGGCTCCACCGGCGGCGGTGCGCTGACCGGCGGACGGCGCGGCGCCTGCCCGCCGTCCAGCGAGCCCGGGTTCCAGGCGGCGAAGCCGGAGAGCTCTTCGCGCGGAATGATGCGGCTGTAAGTGTTGCCGCGCGGCTGCTCGCCCTCCGGACGGGTGGGCGGCGGCACTTGGCGGGGCGGGCGGGTGACCATCGGTGTGGGTTGTCCTGACTGCGATGGATGACACTATTACAGGAATTGGTCGTCGCCGCCGCCCGCCAGCACGATTTGTCCTTCGTCCACCAGGCGGCGCACCACCTTGAGGATTTCCTTCTGTTCGGCTTCCACTTCCGACAGGCGCACCGGCCCGCGCGAGTCCAGGTCTTCGCGCAGCGTTTCTGCCGCGCGGCTGGACATGTTGCGGAAGATCTTCTCGCGCAGTTCGGGCCCCGCACCCTTGAGGGCCACGATGAGGGATTCCGACTGCACTTCCTTGAGCACGGCCTGAATGCCACGGTCGTCGATCTTTTCCAGGTCGTCGAAGGTGAACATGTTGTCCATGATCTTCTGCGCAAGGTCGGAATCGGCCTCGCGGATGTAGTCCAGCACCGAAGCTTCGACGCTGGAGCCCATCATGTTGATGATTTCCGCCGCCGTCTTCACCCCGCCGAGGTTGGACTTCTTCATGCGCTCGCCGCCGGCCAGGATCTGGCCCATCACCTCGTTGAGGTCCTTCAGCGCCATGGGCTGGATGCCGTCGAGGGTGGCAATGCGGATCAGCACCTCGTTGCGCTGGCGCTCGGTAAAGACGCGCAGCACCGAGCTGCTCTGGTCGAAATCCAGGTGTGAGAGGATGGCCGCCACGATCTGCGGGTGTTCATTGCGCAGCAGTTCCGCCACCGAGCCCGGGTCCATCCACTTCAGGCTTTCGATGGAGGAGACATCCGACCCTTGCAGGATGCGGTCCAGCAACAGGTTGGCCTTGTCCTCGCCGAGCGCCTTGCGCAGCACGGAGCGCACGTATTCGTCGGTGTCGGACACCAGGGTGCTCTGGGTCTCGGCCACCTTGTCGAATTTGTCGAGCACCGCCTCGACGCGGTCGCGCGGCACGACCTTCATCTTGGCGATGGTCTCGCCGAGCTTTTGCACTTCCTTGGGCGCGAGGTGCTTGAAGACCTCGGAAGCCTCTTCCTCGCCCAGGGACATGAGCAGGATGGCTGCGTCTTCTACGCCTTTGTCGTCCATGTCGGGTCTCGTTTGGATCGTGTGTTGCAGGGCAGGGCGGGGCTTCGATCAGCGCTTGGCGGTGTCCAGCTCTTCGCCGTTCACCCAGGCACGCATGATGTTGGCCACGGCCACCGGATTTTCCTTGGCCAGCATCCGGGCCCTCTCCAGCTTGTCGTTGGAGATCGGGGCTTCCAGGGCCGGCAGGCCACCGGCACCGCTGCCGGAGAGCGCCAGTTGCTCGTTCTCCACTTCGCTGAGCTCGGTCACAGCCGCAGTCTCTTCCTTTTCGGCCGGCGGCGGGAAAGCCGCCTTGAGAGCAGGGCGAACCATGCCGAACACCGCAATCAGGGCCACCAGCACCAGGGCGGCAGGGATGGCGGCATCACGGGCCACGTCACGCAGCCAGGGCTGACGCCACAGCGGGACATCGGTCGGCTCGGTCTTGTCGGTCACGAACGGGGCGCTGATCACCTTCACCGAGTCGCCACGGTCCTGCGAGAAGCCCAGGGCCTCCTTGACCAGGCCGTCGAGCTTTTGCAGCTCTTCTTCGGACAGCGGTTGGCTGGTGGTCTTGCCCTTGGGATCGGTCACCGTCTTTTGGTTGATCACCACGGCCGCGTTCAGGCGGCGAACCTGACCAATGGCATTGCGGGTGACCCGCACGGTGCGGTCCACTTCGAACTCGGTGCCGTTGACGCGGCGCATGTTCTGGGCGCCGCCGGTCGTGCCGGCGGGCTGCAGTTGCTGCGCCTGGCCGTTGATCGGGGCGGTGGACTGTGGCGGCACCTGGTTGGTGGTGGCGCCCGGCACGCCGGTGGGCACAGCCGGCGAGCTGCCGGTCTGCTCTTCGGAGTTCATGCGCCGCACCGAGCTCTGGGTATTGGGGCCCTGGTTGGGCTTGAACTCCTCGGCGGTCGATTCGACCTGGTTGAAGTCCACGTCAGCGGTAACGGTGGAGCGCAGGTTGTCGCGGCCGACCACCGGTTCCAGCAGTTCGGCAATGCGCTTGTTCAGGTTGTTTTCCACCTGCTGCTTGTAGAGCAGTTGCTGGCTGTCGAGGCCAGTGCCGTTGTTCTCGTTGTTGCTGGAGAGCAGCGCGCCGGTGCTGTCGAGCACGCTCACGGCCTTGGGGTTCAGTTCAGGAACGGACGAAGACACCAGGTGAACGATGCCGGCGATCTGGTTGCGGTCCAGGGTGCGGCCACCGCGCAGGGTCAGCATCACCGAGGCGCTGGGCTTTTGCTGCTCGCGGAAGAAGCCGTTTTGCTGCGGCATGGCCAGGTGGACGCGGGCGTCCGCCACGTCCGACATGGCGGTGATGGTGCGGGTCAGCTCGCCTTCCAGGCCGCGCTGGAAATTCAGGCGTTCATTGAACTGGGTCTGGCCGATGGACTGCTTGTCCATCAGCTCGAAGCCGACGATGCCGCCTTTGGGCAGGCCCTGGGACGCCAGCTTCATGCGCAGGTCATAGACCTGGTTGGCCGGGACCATGATGGTGCCGCCCGGCTCGTTGCGGTAGGGCACGTTGAGCTGGGCCAGCTGGGCGATCACGGCGCCGCCGTCCTTGTCGGACAGGCCGGAGAACAGGGGGCGGTAATCTGCCTTGCCCGTCATCATGGCCATGGCGACGATCACAGCCAGCAATGCGGCAACGCCGCCTCCGAGCAGCATCTTGCTCTTGGCGGGCATGGCGGCCAGTCGAGCCGGGAAGCTCGTCGGGGCGGCGGGCTTCACCTCGGGGAGTCCGGCGGCGGGGCTGCTCAGGGCGTTGTCCATGGGGCGGCGTGGTCGGCGTGGGTTGGTCTGGGGGCGCACGGCCGGGTGTTCCAGGCCGCAGTCGAATTATTCTCAAGACCGGGCTCAAGAATGCCGGGAACAGGCCGAAGAAGGCCCCCTTGTTTCAACCTTGTGGGCGTCGGAGATTCCCTACAGTCCGTTCCGTGGACCTGAAACTTCAACCCTTCAATTTCGCCAGCGCGGTGGCACGCGCCGGACTGACCCCCCAGGGGCAGCCGGTGGCCAAGCCCGCGTCCGGTGCGAATTTCGCCGATGCCATGAGCTCGGCGCTGAAGTCCGTCAGTACGCAGCAGAACGAGGCGTCCCGCCTGCAGCGCGAAGTCCAGCTGGACAACCCGACCGTGAGCCTGGAAGAGACCATGGTGGCCATGCAAAAGGCCCAGATTGGCTTTCAGGCGACGCTGCAGGTGCGAAATCGCCTGGTGTCGGCGTATTCTGAGATCATGAACATGCAGATCTAGATGGAGCCCCCGGTTTCTGGCGCCTAGCGCGCCAGAAACCGCCCCCCGAGGGGGCTGCGGGCCGTCTTGGGGCGGCCCGGTGAGATGTTGGCCCCCGGCTGAACTCGCCTAAGGCTCCTTCATCCGCCCCCCAAGGGGGCTGCGGGCCGTCTTGGGGCGGCCCGGCGACGGCCCTCTGCGCTAACAGCGAGCCCCGCTTGAACGGCGCTGCGCGCGTTCGGCGCGACTAGGTGCACAAAGGTGGCTCCGATGGAGGGGGTTTGGCCCCCGGCTGAACTCGCCTATGGCTCGTTCATCCGCCCCCCAAGGGGGCTGCGGGCCGTCTTGGGGCGGCCCGGTGAGATGTTGGCCCCCGGCTGAACTCGCCTATGGCTCGTTCATCCGCCCCCCAAGGGGGCTGCGGGCCGTCTTGGGG
>Ga0065165_1001583_pt1 | contig 23422 bp, 14 predicted proteins | sample AraplaMF_Cvi_mMF_FD_63813 | JGI IMG/M metagenome (GOLD analysis project Ga0065165, IMG submission 63813) | Arabidopsis root microbial communities from the University of North Carolina, USA - plate scrape MF_Cvi_mMF (version 2) (version 3) | ecosystem: Host-associated > Plants > Roots >... | reverse complement strand
CGACGTCGAAGAGGCGATCTACCTCGGCGACAAGGTGGTGGTGATGGAGCCGCGGCCGGGCCGCATCCGCCGCATCGTGCCGGTAGCACTCGATCACCCGCGCGACCGCGTCGGGCTGGCCTTCTCGCGCGTCAAGGAAGACGTGCTCGCCGAGTTCGCCGGCGAGGCCGAGCAGGCGACGCAGGCCCGCCATGCCGGCCGGCTCGACCCGCGCATCGCGCTGCCGACCGGGCTGCGGTTTGCGCTCTGAACCCGACGACAACCATTCTCGAGGAACGCCCATGTCCGACCGGAAGATGCGCCTCGGCGCCTTCATCATGGCCACCGGCCACCACGTGGCCGCGTGGCGCCACCCGGGTTCGCAGATCGACTCCGGCGTCAACATCGACCACTACATCCAGGTCGCGCAGACCGCCGAGCGCGGCCTGTTCGACCAGGTCTTCGTCGCCGACAGCCCCGGGCTGCAGCACCGCGGCGACGACGAGTCGCTGAGCCGCCAGGGCCGCGTGTCGTACTTCGAGCCGGTGACGCTGTGGGCCGCGTTGTCGGCGGTGACGAAGCACATCGGCTTCGTCGCGACGGCGTCGACCACCTACGAAGACCCGTTCCTGCTGGCGCGCAAGTTCGCATCGCTCGACCACCTGAGCAAGGGCCGCGCGGCCTGGAACGTGGTGACGACCAGCGCCGAGAACGTGTTCGGCAACTTCGGGCTCGAGGCCCACCCCGACCCTGCGTTGCGCTACGAGCGGGCGCACGAGTTCGTCGAGGTCGTCAAGGGGCTGTGGGACAGCTACGACGACGATGCCTTCGTGCGCGATGCGGCGTCGGGCGTGTACTTCGACCCGAAGAAGCTGCATGCGCTGAACCACGTCGGCAAGCATTTCAAGGTGAAGGGGCCGCTGAACATCGAGCGCTCGCCGCAGGGCCACCCGGTGATCGTGCAGGCCGGTTCGTCGGAAGACGGCAAGGAGCTCGCGGCCGCGACCGCCGAGGCGATCTTCACCGCGTGGACCAGCGAGGCCGAGGCGCGTGCGTTCTACCAGGACGTGAAGGGCCGCATGGCGAAGCACGGCCGCCACCCGGGGCAGCTGCTGGTGCTGCCGGGCATCTCGCCGGTGATCGGCCGCACCGAGGCCGAGGCGCAGGCCCGGTGGGCCGAGCTGCAGCGGCTGATCCACCCGGCGGTCGGGCTCGACACGCTCGCGCCGTTCTGGCCGAACGACGACCTGCGCCGCTGGAACCTGGACGCCCCGCCGCCGCACTACCCCGAGCCGCCGAAGGGCATCAACAGCCGCGCCCATGTGGTGATCGAACTCGCGCGCCGCGAGAAGTTCACCGTGCGGCAGCTGTACGAGTACCTGGCCGGCGCGCGCGGCCACTGGGTGGTGGTCGGCACGCCCAAGACCATCGCCGACCGGATGCAGTCGTGGTTCGAGAACGGCGCGGCCGATGGCTTCAACGTGATGCCGCCGGTGCTGCCGCAGTCGCTCGACGAGTTCGTCGAGCTGGTGGTGCCGGAGCTGCAACGCCGCGGGCTGTTCCGCACCGCCTACGAAGGCCGCACGCTGCGCGAGAACCTCGGGCTGGAGCGCCCGGCCAGCCGTTATGCGCAGGCGCCTGCGGCGCGTGCCGCCTGAGTCGCGAATTTGTCCCCCGATCCACCAGGAGAACTCCGATGAGTGCTGTGTTGAACCCGCCCACCGTTGCGGCCGCCCCGGCCGAACTCGACATCGCGCCGGTGTCCGGCCGCATCGGCGCCGAAGTGCGCGGGCTGCGCCTGTCGGGCACGCTGCCGGCCGCGACCTTCGCCGCGATCAGGCAGGCGCTGTACCGCCACAAGGTGCTGTTCTTCCGCGGCCAGCAGCAGCTGGACGATGCCGCGCAGCAGGCCTTCGGGCGGCTGTTCGGCGAGCTGGTCGACCACCCGACGGTGCCGTCGAAGGACGGCACGCAGATCCTCGAGCTCGACTCGCACCATGGCGGCCGCGCGAATTCGTGGCACACCGACGTGACCTTCGAGGTCGACTACCCGCAGGTGTCGATCCTGCGCGCGGTGACGCTGCCGCCGTACGGTGGCGATACCGTCTGGGCCAACACCGCGGCCGCGTACGACGAGCTGACGCCCGCGCTGAAGGCGCTGGCCGAGACCCTGTGGGCGCTGCACGGCAACGACTACGACTATGCCGCCACCCGCGTGGCGCCCGATGCGCACGGCGCGAAGCGCTACCACGAGGTCTTCACGTCGCGCCTGATCCAGGCCGAGCACCCGCTGGTGCGCCTGCACCCGGAGACCGGCGAGCGCACGCTGGTCTCGGGCCATTTCATCAAGAACTTCATCGGCTGCAACACGCAGGACAGCGACCACCTGTTCGCGGTCTTCCAGAACCACATCACGCGGCTGGAGAACACGGTGCGCTGGCGCTGGGCCGAGGGCGATGTCGCGGTCTGGGACAACCGCGCGACGCAGCACTACGCGATCAACGACTATGGCGATGCGCACCGCGTGATGCGCCGCATCACGGTGCGCGGCGACGTGCCGGTGGCGGTCGACGGCCAGCGCAGCCGCGTGCGGCCGACCACGGCGCGCAGCGCGGGCTGAGCGGTCAGGCGATCAGATCGAGAAGCCGAGCAGCATCGCGACGCCGGCTTCCTTGTTCGGCCGCACGAAGCTGTCGCGCGTCAGGCGGCTCATCTTGATCGTCAGCGCATCGGTCAGGAACCACTTGGTGTACAGCGCGTTGATCTCGCCGCTGGCGTAGAGCTGCGACAGGCTGCGATCGACCGAGGCGAGCAGCGCGGTGTCGCCCTTGCGCAGCATCACTGCATAGGGCTCGACCGACAGCGCCAGGTTGCTGACCTGGAAGGTGTCGAGCGCCTTGTCGTTGGAGGCCAGGCCGAGCAGCAGCGAATCGTCCTGCGGGAAGGCGCGCACGCGGCCTTCCTTCAGCGCCTTGTAGGCTTCGCCGTTGCTCGCGAAGGTCTCCAGCTTGGCATGCAGTTCGCCGTTGGCCAGCTGGTTGAAGAGCTTCTCGGAGGTGGTGCCCTTGCTGAGCGCGACCTGCATGCCGTTCAGGTCCTTGACCGACTCGACCTGCACGTTCTTCGGCGTCAGCAGGCGCATCGACGCGACGAAGAAGGTGTAGCTGAAGTCGACCTTCTCCTGGCGCGCGCGGGTGTTGGTGGTCGATCCGCATTCGAGGTCGATCTCGCCGCTCAGCAGTTTCGGGATCCGCTCCGGGCCGCTCACGACCTTGTATTGCACCTTCAGGTCGGGCAGCTTCAGCTCGCGCTTGATGCCTTCGACGGCATTCAGGCACAGGTCGACCGAGTAGCCGACCGGTTGCTTCTGGTCGTTGAGGAACGAGAACGGCCGCGCGGCCTCGCGAACGCCAAGCACGATGACTTTGCTGTCGCGGATCTTGGCCATCGTGTCGGTGTGCGCCTGGGCCCATGCCCCGCCGCTGGCGGCTGCCAGCAGCAGCAGGCCCGTCATGCGGCGCATCGCGCGCTGAGAGAGGGAGAACATCTTGAAGCTCCGACCAAAAGGGCGGAATTATAGGGATTACCCTATACGTAAATCCGTGACACAGGTCGCGATGAACCGGTTCCTGCGTGTTCTTGAGGGCTGTCTCTGCTTCTGATCTCGTTCCTGATCGGCGGTGCTCGACGGCCCCGGACCTGGGTCGCGGCGCAACAGCGTGGCCACCAAGCGCGGCGCCGCGAGGCATCGCCGACAATGCGACCTGCCCGCCCCCGCCCGCCCCTCCGATGTCCACCGAAGATTTCCGCGTCCTGGCCGTGATCCCGCCGATGACGCAGCTCAACACGCCGTACCCGTCGACGGCCTACCTCACGGGCTTCCTGCGCTCGCGTGGCATCCCGGCGGTGCAGGAGGACCTGGCGCTCGCGCTGGTGCTGGACCTGCTGTCGCCGACCGGCCTCGACCAGGTCCGCGAGCGCGCCGAGGTGATCCCCGCAGCGGCCCGCACCGAACCGGTGGCGCACTTCCTCGCCGTGTTCGACCGCTACCGCGCGACCATCGCGCCGACCGTCCGCTTCCTGCAAGGCCGCGACGCCACGCTCGCGCACCGCATCGTCGGCCGCGACTGGCTGCCCGAGGGCACGCGCTTCCGCTCCCTCGACGTCTATGTCGACGACGAGGGCGGCGACCCGCTGGCCTGGGCCTTCGGCGCGCTGGGACTGCAAGACCGCGCCCGCCACCTTGCCACGCTGTACCTGAACGACCTCGCCGACGTGCTGCGCGACGCGATCGACGGCCGCTTCGAGTTCGTGCGCTATGCCGAGCAACTGGCCGCGAGCCAACCCGATTTCGATCCGCTGGCGGCGGCGCTCTCGGCCACCCCCAACCTCGTCGACGAACGCCTGGCCGCGTTGGCGTTGGCCGCGGTCGAACGGCATCGCCCAAACCTGCTGCTGCTGTCGGTGCCCTTCCCCGGTTCGATGTATGCGGCGCTGCGCATTGCGCAGGCGGTGAAAGCGCAGCATCCGCAGATCACCATCGCGCTCGGCGGCGGCTTCGTCAACACCGAGCTGCGCGAGTTGTCGGAGCCGCGGGTGTTCGACTTCGTCGACGTGGTGACGCTCGATGCCGGCGAACGCCCGCTGCTCGCGTTGATCGACCACCTGCAGGGCAGACGCTCTCAGCAGCGGCTGGTGCGCAGCTTCGTGCGCGACGCCGAATCGGGCGCGGTGCGCTACGTCAACGGCTTCGCCGAGCCCGACGTCCCGTTCGACCAGACCGGCACGCCCACCTGGGATGGCCTGCCGCTCGACCGCTACCTGTCGCTGCTCGACATGCTGAACCCGATGAACCGGCTGTGGAGCGACGGCCGCTGGAACAAGCTGACGGTGGCCCACGGCTGCTACTGGAAGAAGTGCAGCTTCTGCGACGTGAGCCTCGATTACATCGCGCGCTTCGAGCAGGCCTCGTCGGCGACGCTGGTCGACCGCATCGAGGCCATCGTGCAGGAGACCGGGCAGACCGGCTTCCATTTCGTCGACGAAGCCGCGCCGCCGAAGGCCCTGCGCGCGCTGGCCGCCGAGCTGCAGCGCCGCAAGGTCGAGATCTCGTGGTGGGGCAACGTGCGCTTCGAGAAGACCTTCGACCGCGAGCTGTGCCTGGAGCTGGCCGCGAGCGGGTGCATCGCGATCTCCGGCGGGCTCGAGGTCGCGTCTGACCGTTTGCTGAAACTGATGAAGAAAGGCGTGTCGGTCGAGCAGGTGGCACGCGTGACGCATGCCTTCTCCGAGGCCGGCATCCTGGTGCACGCCTACCTGATGTACGGCTTCCCGACGCAGAACGAGCAGGACACGGTGGATGCGCTGGAGTACGTGCGCCAGCTGTTCGAGGAAGGCTGCATCGCGAGCGGCTTCTTCCATCGCTTCGCGTGCACCGTGCATTCGCCGGTCGGCCAGCAGCCGGCGGACTACGGCATCACGCTGCTGCCGCTGCCGCCGGGCCGCTTCGCGAAGAACGACGTCGGCTTCGTCGACCCGACCGGCGCCGACCACGAGGCGATGGGCCGCGCGCTGAAGAAGGCCATCTACAACTACATGCACGGCATCGGGCTGGACGCCGACGTGCGCAGCTGGTTCGACATCCGCATGCCCAAGCCGACCGTCGGGCGGCACCGCATTGCGCGGGCGCTGCAGGAGGTCCGAGGGTCGGGTTGACGAGCAGGGTCGCACGTCCCGGTACATAGCTACCATAGGTCCCAGATCCACCGGCTTTGGCCCGCTATTCGGATCGGTCGGCACCCTACCCGCTCCTAGGATGCGCCTCACTCAGGGCAGCAACACACGCCCGATGGAGCATCCGATGTCCCGACCGCCGTTCTTCAGCATCATCACCGCGACCCACCTGCGACCGGCGCTGCTTGCGCGCAACCTGCGCTCGCTGCGTGCGCAGACGTTCCAGGATTTCGAAGTCATCATCGTCGCCGACGCACTCGACGGCGGCACCGCCGCCATCTGCGCCGAGCTGCTGCGCGAGCAGGACGTGTTCATCAAGCGCGGCGGCCGCCCCGGTCCGGCCGAGAGCCGGAACCTGGGCATGGGTCACGCGCGCGGCGAATGGGTGGTGTTCCTCGACGACGACGATGCCTTCGCGCCCGAGCACCTGCAGCGGGCCCATGCGCACATCGTCTCCCACCCCGACGCCCGGCTGCTGTATTCCGACTACGACGTGCTGACCGAAGACCGCTCGAACGACCTGCCCCCGACGCTCTCGCGCAACCGCGTGAACCTTGGCGGCCAGCGGGTCGAGTCGCTGCACGTGAAGAACTTCATCCCCAACAACGCGTTGCTGTTCCACCGCCTGGTGCTCGAGGGCTGCAGCGTCGACCCGCACCTCGAATCGCTGGAGGACTGGGATTTCCTGCTGTCGGTGTGCCAGAAGGCGATGCCGCAGCACTACGACGGCGGAGGCGCGATCGTGCACAAGGACTTCGTGAACCCGGGCACGCGCCGCGGCAGCTCGACGGCGGCCAACGACAACACCGTCATCGTCGACTTCCTGCACACCTACCGCCGCTGGCGCGCACCGACGCCCGAACTGCAGGCGCAGCGCCAGCAGCTGATGCAATCGGTCGGGCTGGATCTGCCGGTGGCGTGGTTCTGACCGCACGGCAGCATCCGCAGGCCTGCCTGCCTCGCCGGATCGGATTTCGCATTCCAATCGGCGCATTCGCATGGCTTCGGACCATCGGACATCAACGCGTCCACCATTGAATTCCTCCCATGTCAGTCGAAAGGAATTCGCCATGCCAGACCATCGCGTCGGGTCGCACCACAGCAACCGCTCGGGAGGCGTCAAGCGCCACGCACAGGAACGCCGCGACAGCAGCGACAGCGAAGGCGGGTCGCCGCCACCCACCTCGCGCGCGCGCGTCGCCACCGAACTGAGCGCTCTCGGGCGCCCGCCGCGCATGCCGGTGACCATCGCGTACCGCGACTCGGGCCATGGCACCGGCGCGTTCTGGGACCACTACACGATGCAGCAGACCACCGGACGCGAGAGCATCGCCTCGCATCCGGGCGGCATGGAGCCGACCATCAGCTCCACCGATCCGACGAAGCCGGGCAAGAAAAACTACAGCGGGGACCTGCCGAGGTCGCACACCACCACCACCGGCGGAGGCAGGGGCCTGCTGGTGGTCGCCGGTGGCAACTACGGCCTGGAAAGCGAGAGTCCGCGCCACGCGGCACATACGCCGAAGGGCAGCGCTGCAGAGCGCCACCAGCAACGCCGCGAGCATGAGGAGGCGCTGCTCAAGCAGGCGCAACTGACCGGACGACCGGTGGCCGGCCTGTGCGGCGGCTCCTGGAGCGTGCTCGAAAGCTACGGCGGCACCACGCAGCAGTTGAATTCCGGCACGCACCAGGCGCGCTCCATGCCGTTCATCAAGAAGGACGGCAACATCAGCAACAACTTCGAACCCCACGGCATCGACCTGGAACCCAAGACGATGCTGCACAGCCAATCGGCCTGGCAACGCCAGGATCCGATGGACGTCGACGGCGGCCCGGCGCCCGGACCGCGCTGGGCAAACAACCAGGAGACCACCCGAATCCCCTACGACGTGAACAGCGTGCACTGGGCTGCTGCGCGCGAGGACGCAGGAGGCCTGGTGCCCCGCGATCCGCAGGACGAGGCTCTCGTCGCGAAGCTGGCGAACTTGCAGGTCTCGGCGCGCGACACGACGCACGCGAACCCGTTCATGCAGGCGCCGCCGGGTGCGCCGCAGTACGCGGCCGAAGCCTTCGAATCGCGCTCCGGCGCGCCGGTCATGGGCATGCAGTGGCATCCCGAGGCCTACTCGAGCGGCCACGCCGACAAGCCCGCCGCGGCGATGAGCCAGAACGCACTCAACTACCTGGCGCAGGCCGGCGATGCCTACGAGGCGCGCCGCACCAACACCGGCCAGTTCGAACGCGACATGCAGTCCAGCCGGGCGCACCAGCCCTCCGGCATCGGCGCAGGACCGGCGCCGACGGATTTCTCGATCCCGCCGCAAGGACGCCGCCGGCGCGCCGCGATGGGCGAGAGCGTGCCACCGTACGCGCGCGCGCCGCAGGCGGACGGTTGGGGAGGCGTGCCGAGCGGGTCGAGGCCCACCGTGCCGGACGAGAGGCACCAACCCTACCCGTCCGACGAACGCTGGTGACGCACAGGTCCATCAAAGAATCCGAACACGAATGTCGCGATCCTGCGAGAAAGAGGTCGGATTCGTGGCTTCGGAATCATGAGGTGGGCCTGGCCCGCATTCGAGGTCCCGGGCGCAACCGCCGGCGGACCGCCGAAGCGCACCTCGCCTACCGACCCGATGGCTGACTCGGCCGGCGGTTTTCGTGGCGATCGCCAACGCCGCAATGAAAACCGACTTCATGGTGGACCCGACTGTCCCGATGGACGGCTACTCCTGGCCGCACATACCTTCGGTGGGTCCGTTGCGCAACTATTGGCTCAAGACCTGACAGGTGCCGAAAGACCAGACCGCTTCGGGTTCTGGCAGCGTCAAGTCGTTGGTTTTGGCCTGCCCGGAGGGACTCGAACCCCCGACCTGCTGCTTAGAAGGCAGCTGCTCTATCCAGTTGAGCTACGGGCAGCGAGGGAGCAGGCAGAGTTGCTTGCACGAGAGAAGATGATGGTCGGGGTGAGATGATTCGAACATCCGACCCACTGGTCCCAAACCAGTTGCGCTACCAGGCTGCGCTACACCCCGAACCGGCGCATTGTAACCAGCGCACGCGTCGATTCGGGCCCTTGCCCACCGGAACAGATCGCCCTCGCGCCGAATCGGTCCGCACATGGCCGCCCCTCACACCGTCAGCGCCCCCAGCGCCTTCTCCAGCCGCTTCACGCTGACCGGCTGCGGCGTGCGCAACTCCTGCGCAAACAGGCTGACGCGCAACTCCTCCAGCAGCCAGCGGAATTCCTCCAGCCGCGCGTCGTGCACGCCCTTGCGGTCGGCCAGCAGCCTCAGCCAGCGCTGCTCCAGCGGGCGCAGTTCGGCCAGGCGCTGGGCGTCGCGGACCGGGTCGGCGCGCAGCTTGTCGAGCCGCATCGTCACGCCCTTCAGGTAGCGCGGCAGGTGGGCCAGCTGCGCCCACGGCGTCGCCAGCACGAAGCGCTTGGGCACCAGGCGCGCCAGCTGGGCCTGCACGTCGTCGCCGACCTCCTTCGGTGCCCGCACATCCTTCAACTTGCGCTGCGCCGCGGCGAACTCGGTCAGCACCACCATCACGCTGCGCGCGATCTCGTTGGCGATCAGCGTCAGGCGCCCTCGCCCCTCGTCGATGCGGCGCTTGAAGGCCTGGGCATCGGCCGGCAACGGGTCGGCCAGGAAGGCGCGGTCGAGCGCCAGGTCGATGACCTGCTCGCGCAGCTCTTCGCCGGTGCCCAGCGGCATGTACAGCACCGCCATCTTCTGCAGGTCCGGGATGTTCTTCTCGAGGTATTTCAGCGCATCGCGGATCTGCAGCGCCACCAGCCGGCGCAAGCCCGCCCGGTGCTTGTGCGCCGCCACGTCGGGCTCGTCGAACACCTCGATCTGCACATGGCTGCCGCGGTCGATCAGCGCCGGGAAGCCCACCAGCACCTGGTTGCCGCGCTTCACCTCCATCAATTCGGGCAGCTCGCCGAAGGTCCAGTCGGTGTAGGTCGGATCGGGCACCTCCGCCGCCGGTGCGCTCGCGCGGCCCGGCGCCGTCTTGACGACGATCGTGTTCGCTGCGGCCGCGCCACCCGCCGCCGCAGCTGCAGCCGGTGCCGCCGGCGCCACCGCCAGCGTCGGCCGCAACACCGCCAGCGCCTGGAACGCCGAGCGCGCCTGCACGCCCAGCTCGGCCTTCAGGCTCGCGAGGTTGCGGCCCTGCCCCAGCTGCCGGCCGTTCTCGTCGACGATGCGGAAGTTCATGAACAGGTGCGGCGACAGCTGCTCCAGCTTGAAGTCCGCCCGCTTCACGTCCAGCTGCGTCTTGTCGCGCACCGCCTTCAGCAACGCGTCGACCAGGCTGCCCGCGCCGAAGCCGTGCGCCTCGTGCACCTGGTCGACGAAGCCCTGCGCATAGTCGGGCAAGGGCACCAGCCGCGAGCGCGGGCGCTGGTGCAAGGTCTTCACCAGCGCCAGCACCTTGTCCTTCAGCATGCCGGGCACCAGCCATTCGCAGCGCTCGTCGTTGACCTGATTGAGCGCATAGATCGGCACCGTGACGGTCACGCCGTCCTTCGGGTCGCCGGGGTCGTGCAGGTAGCTCGCGCTGCAGTCGACGCCGCCCAGGCGCAGCGTCTTCGGGAACGACGCCGTCGTGATGCCGGCCGCCTCGTGGCGCATCAGCTCCTCGCGCGTCAGGAACAGCAGCTTCGGCTGGCGCTGGCTCTCTTCGCGGTACCAGCGCTCCAGGCTGTGGCCGCTGCACACGTCGGCCGGCAGCTGCTGGTCGTAGAAGGCGTGGATCAGCTCGTCGTCGACCAGCACGTCCTGCCGGCGCGACTTGTGCTCCAGCTCCTCGACCTGCGCGATCAGCTTGCGGTTGGCCGCGAGGAACGGCAGGCGCGTCTCCCACTCGCCGTTCACCAGCGCCTCGCGGATGAAGATCTCGCGCGCTGCCGGCGCATCCACGCGCCCGAAGTTGACGCGCCGGTTGCTGTAGATCACCAGCCCGTAAAGCGTCGCCCGTTCGAGCGCGACCACCTCGGCCGCCTTCTTCTCCCAGTGCGGCTCCAGCAGCTGCGTCTTGATCAGGTGGCCGGCGATGCCCGGCAGCCACTGCGGCTCGATGTTGGCGATGCCGCGGCCGAACAGCCGCGTCGTCTCGACCAGTTCGGCCGCGACGATCCAGCGCCCCGGCTTCTTGCCGAGGTGCGATCCCGGGTGCTTGTAGAACTTGATGCCGCGGGCACCGAGGTACCAGTCGTCCTCGTCGCTCTTCTGGCCGATGTTGCCGAGCAGCCCGGCGAGCATCGCCAGGTGCAGCTGGTCGTAGGTGGCCGGCAGCGTGTTCAGCCGCCAGCCGTGCTCGGCCACCACGGTGTGCAGCTGCGAATGGATGTCGCGCCATTCGCGCACCCGGCGCGGCGAGACGAAGTTGTCGCGCAGCAGCTGCTCCTGCTTGCGGTGCGAAAGCTTGTGCTCCTTGCTGCCGCCGCGCGCGTCTTCGAGCCATTTCCAGAGCTTCAGCGTGCCGACGAATTCCGAGCGGTCGTCGTCGAACTTCTTGTGCGCCGCATCGGCCGCCTGTTGGTGCTCCATCGGCCGGTCGCGCGCGTCCTGCACGCTCAGCGACGACGCGATCACCAGCACCTCGGCCAGCGATTCGCGGTTGCGCGCCTCCAGGATCATGCGGCCGACGCGCGGGTCCAGCGGCAGCCTGGCCAGCTCGCGGCCGGTCGGCGTCAGCTCGTTCTGCTCGTCGACCGCGCCCAGCTCGTGCAGCAGTTGATAGCCGTCGGCGATCGCGCGGCGCGGCGGCGGTTCGAGGAACGGGAAATCCTCCACCAGCCCGAGCCCGAGCGATTTCATGCGCAGGATCACGCCGGCCAGCGACGAACGCAGGATCTCCGGGTCGGTGAAGCGCGGCCGCTCGCTGTAGTCCTTCTCGTCGTAGAGCCGGATGCAGATGCCGTTGCTGACGCGCCCGCAGCGGCCGGCCCGCTGGTTGGCCGCCGCCTGGCTGACCGGCTCGATCTGCAGCTGCTCGACCTTGTTGCGGTAGCTGTAGCGCTTGACCCGCGCCGTGCCGGCATCGATCACGTACTGGATGCCCGGCACAGTCAGCGAGGTCTCGGCCACGTTGGTGGCCAGCACGATGCGGCGCGCGCTGTGCGGCTCGAACACCGCGTCCTGTTCCTGCTGGCTCAGCCGCGCGAACAGCGGCACCACCTCGACGCCCGGCGGGTGGTGCTTGCGCAGGTGCTCGGCGGCCTCGCGGATCTCGCGCTCTCCGGGCAGGAAGACCAGCACGTCGCCGGCACCCTCGCGCCAGAGTTCGTCGACGCCATCGCCGATCGCGTCGTTCAGGCCGTACTCGCGCGATTCTTCGAATGGCCGCCAGCGCTGTTCGACCGGAAACAGCCGCCCCGACACCTGGATCACCGGCGCCGGCCCGTGCCGCGACGCGAAGTGCTGCGCGAAGCGGTCGGCATCGATGGTGGCCGAGGTGACGATGATCTTCAGGTCGGGCCGGCGCGGCAGGATCTGCCGCAGGTAGCCGAGCAGGAAGTCGATGTTCAGGCTGCGCTCGTGGGCCTCGTCGATGATCAGCGTGTCGTAGGCCTTCAGCAGCGGGTCGGTCTGCGTCTCGGCCAGCAGGATGCCGTCCGTCATCAACTTGACGCTGGCACCGGCCGACAGCCGGTCCTGGAAACGCACCTTGAAGCCGACGTGCTCGCCCAGCGGCGTGTTCAGTTCCTGCGCGATGCGCTTGGCCACGCTGGAGGCGGCGATCCGCCGCGGCTGCGTGTGCCCGATCAGCCCCTTGCCGCCGGCGCCCTTGCCGCGGCCGAGCGCGAGCGCGATCTTCGGCAGCTGCGTGGTCTTGCCGGAGCCGGTCTCGCCGCAGACGATGACGACCTGGTTCGCCGCGATCGCCTGCGCGATCTCGTCGCGCCGGGACGACACCGGCAGCGATTCGGGAAAGGTGATCGGCGGAATCGGATTGGCAACAACCGGATTGGCCACCGGCGGTGGGCCGCGGCGCGGGACAGGGGTCACTCGAAGCCTTCGTGCAAAATCGTCGATTATTTCAAACTGCGGCCGGTCGTGCGGCCACGCCATGAACCTCGTCTTTCCTCACACCTTCGTGCCGTGGTTCCGTTCGGTGGCGCCGCACATCCATGCGCACCGCGGCAAGACCTTCGTGGTGGCGATCGCCGGCGAGCTGATCGCCGCCGGCAAGCTGTCCGCCTTCGCGCAAGACCTCGCGATCCTGCATGCGATGGGCATCAAGCTGGTGCTGGTGCACGGTTTCCGGCCGCAGGTCGAGGAGCAGCTGCGCGCCAAGGGCCACACCTCGCGCTTCAGCCACGGCATGCGCGTCACCGACCCGCTGGCGCTCGACTGCGCCCAGGAGGCGGCCGGCCAGCTGCGCTACGAGATCGAGGCCGCGTTCTCGCAGGGCCTGCCGAACACGCCGATGGCGCACAGCCAGATCCGCGTCGTCTCCGGCAACTTCATCACCGCGCGCCCGGTCGGCATCGTCGACGGCGTCGACTTCCAGCACACCGGCCTGGTGCGCAAGATCGATGCGGTCGGCATCCGCCGGGTGGTCGAGATCGGCGCGCTCGCGATGCTGTCGCCGTTCGGCTTCTCGCCCACCGGCGAAGCCTTCAACCTCAGCATGGAAGACGTCGCCGCCAGCACCGCCAGCGAGCTGCAGGCCGACAAGCTGATCTACGTCACCGAGGTGCGCGGCATCCCGCTCGACCCGCTCGACCCGGACAGCGAGATCGACCAGGAACTCGGGCTGGCCGACGCCCGCAAGCTGCTGGCCGCCCTGCCCAACCCGATGCAGCCGACCGACACAGCGTTCTACCTGCAGCATGCGGTGAAGGCCTGCGAAGACGGTGTCGAGCGGGTGCACATCGTGCCGTTCTCGGTCGACGGCTCGGTGCTGATGGAATTGTTCACCCACGATGGCGTGGGCACGATGATCGTCGACGAGAAACTCGAAAGCCTGCGCGAAGCCGGTGCCGACGACATCGGCGGCATCCTGCAGCTGATCGAGCCGTTCGAGAAGGACGGCACCTTGGTCAAACGCGACCGGACCGAAATCGAACGCGATATCGACCATTACACCGTCATCGAACACGACGGCGTTATCTTCGGCTGCGCCGCGCTGTATCCGTACCCCGAATCGCATACCGCCGAAATGGCCGCGCTGACGGTGTCCCCGAATGTGCAAGGGCAAGGCGATGGCGAGAAAATACTGAAGCGCATCGAACAGCGCGCGCGCGGTGCCGGGTTCGACAGTATTTTCGTGCTGACCACCCGCACGATGCATTGGTTCATCAAGCGCGGCTTCAAGCAGGTCGATCCCGACTGGCTGCCCGAGGCCCGCAAGCGCAAATACAACTGGGATCGGCGGTCCCAGGTCCTCGTCAAGAAGCTGGCGTGATTCGCCGGTTTCATCTCACAACATCACAAACAGTTCGATTGGAGTTACCTCATGGCCCGAATGGTGCAATGCGTCTACCTGAAGAAAGAGGCTGAAGGCCTGGATTTCGCGCCTTACCCCGGTGAACTCGGCAAGCGCATTTACAACGAGGTCAGCAAGGAAGCCTGGGCCGCCTGGATGAAGCACCAGACCATGCTGGTCAACGAGAACCGGCTGAACCTGGCCGACCAGCGCGCCCGCCAGTACCTGGCCCGGCAAATGGAGCGATTCTTCTTCGGCGAAGGCGCCGAACAACCCGCGGGATACGTGCCCCCGACGCCTTGAACCCGTCGGCCCTGAAACCGACAGTTTCGGGACCGGGAGTTTCGCGCTTGGCTTTCCGCAGTTTCCTGAATTAGAATCCCGGCGCCGGCAGATATAGCCGGGTTCAACAGGAAACCACCGATGACCACGTTGCAGGATTTGCTCGCCAAGAAGGCTGCCCTCGAGCAGGAAATCGAAGCCACGCAAAAGCGTGAACGCCAGGACGCGATTGCCAAAGTCAAGTCGCTGATGAACGAATACGGTCTGTCGCCTTCCGACCTGACCGGCAAGAGCAGCGCAAAGACCGGCGGCAAAGCCGGCGCCAGCAAAGGCGGGAAAGTCGCGGCCAAGTTCCGCAACAATGCCACCGGTGAAACCTGGAGCGGGCGCGGCCTGCAACCCAAATGGCTGAAGGCAGCCGTTGCCGCGGGCAAGAAACTCGAAGACTTCGCGCTCTGATTCTCGAGCAAGCGAGCCGTCGCGCCGCTTTCGCGGCGCGTTTCCGGAGATCCGTATCGATTCCATCGGCTGACCGATACCCTGCAGATGCGGGGTATCGCGCAGCGTCTGGCGGAGGCGCCGCGGGGTACATTCAAAAGCTTCTTCGCGACGCCCACGTGCCCGTCATCCGCCTGCCCACCCTCCCCGTCATCCTGCTGCCGTCCACGCGCCTGAGCGTCAGGGCCCTGCAGGCGGTGCTGGCGTCGCTGGCGTGCGTGGCCCTCGCTCGCTGGGGCTTGTCGACGCCGCTGCTGAACCTCGCGCCGCTCGCGATCCCGTTGCCCTGGTTGCCAGGCGGCCTGATGCTGGCCGCGCTGCTGCGCTGGGGCAGCGGCATGCTCCCCGGCCTGTGGCTGGCCGGCTGCATCGCGCTGCTGGGTGCCGACCTGATGCCCTGGCAGGCCGCGGCGCTCTCGGCCGGAACGGTCGGCGGCGCCTGGTTGTCGGCCTTGCTGCTGCGCCGCCTCGGCTTCGTCGGCCGTATCGACGGCTGGAGCGATGCCGCGCTGATGCTGGGTGTCGGCGTGTTGCTGCCCACCTCGATCTCGGTGGCCAACGCCCTCGTCTGTTTCACCGTCGACGGCCCGCTCGATCGGCAGGCGTGGCTGCAACCCGGTGCCATCGCCGCAGCGCGCGACGCGCTGGCATCGACGCTGCTCGCACTGCCGCTGCTGGCCCTGTCGCGCCAGGCGCTGCAACAGGCGTTCGCGCAGTGGCGCTGGCTGGCCAGCGTCGCGCTGGGGGCCGGCGCGGTGGCCGCAGCCTGGGCCGTCGCCCGCCACGGCAACACCCAGTCGATGCTCGCGCTGGCCCCCATCCCGCACCTATTTCTGGGGGGCATGGCCGCGCGCCGCGGGCTGCTGCCGGCCTCGGCCACGGTCCTGCTGATCGCTGCAGGCCTCGCGGCCTGGGCCGCCGCCGGGCTGGTCGCCACGGGCACGGGGCCGCTGGCCGACGTGGCCACGCTGTCCGGCTGGCTGGCCACCTTGTGCGCCACGCCGCTGCTCGCCAGCGCCGTGGTCGGCCGCACCGCGACCAACGAAACGCGCTGGCAACTGGCGCTCGACGCGGCCGGCGTCGGCACGCTTCAATGGGACCTGCGCAGCGGCCGCATCGGCTATTCGCGCCGCTGGCTGCGCATGCTCGGCTACGGCAGCGTCGAGTTCGGCCACCGCATCGACGGGCTGCTGGCCCGCGCCCATCCGTCCGACAGTGCCCGCCTGCTGAGCGCGCTGCAGCCGCGCGGCCGCGGCACGGTGCCGGCCGGCGAGGCCGACGCGTTCGAATTCCGGCTGCAGGCCAAGGACGGTCGCTGGGTGTGGCTCGAAGGCCATGCCCGCGCCGTCGAGCGCACATCCGACGGCGAGCCGCTGCGCGTGATCGCCACCGCGATCGACATCACCGACCGCCACGCCACCGCGGAGCGCCAGAACGTGACGACGCGGCTCTTCGAGTACCTGCACGAAGGCCTGATCATCACCGACGCGGCCTGCCGCGTGCTCGACGTGAACCCGGCCTTCACGAAGATCACCGGCTTTTCGCGCGAAGAAATGCTCGGCGCGGTGCCGGCCCTGCTGCGCCCGGCCGCCGACGGCGAGCCCGGCGCCGCGCAACGCGCCAGCATGGCGGCGGCGCTCGAATCGACCGGCTCATGGCGCGGCGAGATCATCGACCGGCGGCGCGACGGCGAGCTGTGCGCGCTGCAGGTGACGATCTCCGCGATCCCGGGGCCCGACGCCGAGCTGCGCCACCACGTGCTGGTGCTGTCGGACACCACGCAGGCCCGGCTGCACCGCGAACAGCTCGAGCGCCAGGCACATTTCGACGAGCTGACCCGGCTGCCGAACCGGGCCCGCCTCGCGCAGATGCTGCGCGAGGCCATCCGCGCGAGCGAGCGCGACGGCTACCTGCTGGTGGTCTGCTACCTCGACCTCGACAATTTCAAGCCGGTCAACGACACGCACGGCCACGAGGCCGGCGACCGGCTGCTGGTCGAGCTGGCGCAGCGGCTGCGCAATTCGCTCGGGCGCTGGGACCACTGGACCGACGAGGTCGCGCGCCTCGGCGGCGACGAATTCGTGCTGTTGCTGCGCGCCGCCACGATCGAGGACGCGCAGGCGACCGTCGAGCGCGTGCTGCGCCAGGTCTCGCTGCCGTACAACCTCGGCATGGGGATCGGGCCGGTGATCGTCACTGCCAGCCTGGGCGCCACCGTCTACCCGGTCGACCGCGCCGATGCCGAAACGCTGCTGCGCCACGCCGACCATGCGATGTATGGCGCGAAGCAGGCTGGTCGCAACGGATCGCTGTTCTTCGACACCGAGCTCAACCGCCGCACCGAAGAACGCTTCGAGGCGCTCAGTCGCGTGCAGACCGCGCTCGACGCGCAGGAGTTCTGCCTGTACTACCAGCCCAAGGTCGACCTGCGCAACGGCACGGTGATGGGCGTCGAGGCACTGCTTCGCTGGAAGCATCCGCAGCACGGCGTGATCGCTCCGGCGCACTTCCTGCCGCTGATCGAGCACACCGGCCTCAGCGCGAGCGTCGGCGACTGGGTGCTGCAACAGGGCATCGAGCAGCTCGCGCAATGGCAGCGCCAGGGGCTCGACCTGACGGTCAGCATCAACGTCTCGGCGCGACACCTGCAGGAGCCGCTGTTCGCGCAGCGCCTGGCCGGCCTGCTGTCGCGCTACAACTCGCCGGTGGCGCAGCGCCTGGTGATCGAGGTGCTGGAAACCGCTGCACTGGCCGACGTGGACTACACGGTGCAGCTGATGCAGGAGTGCCGCAAGCTCGGCGTGCGATTCGCGCTCGACGATTTCGGCACCGGCTATTCCACCCTCACCTACCTGAAGCGGCTGCCGCTCGACCTGCTGAAGATCGACCGCTCGTTCGTGCAGAACATGCTGCTCGACCCGCAGGACCATGCGATCGTCGCCGGCGTGATCAGCCTGTCGCGCACCTTCGGCTGCACGGTGGTGGCCGAGGGCGTCGAATCGCGGGCCCAGGCGCAACGCCTGATCGCGATCGGCTGCGACATGGCGCAGGGCAACGGCATCGCGGCTGCGATGCCGTCGACCGAGGTGGTCGACTGGGTGCGGCAGTACCGGGGCGCGATCGCGCCGGAGCGGACCATCGCGGCCTGAACGCTGCAGCCCCCCGGGAGCGGCTCAATCCAGGTTGAAGCCCACTTCGACGATGCCCTCTTGCGCCTCGCGCAACGGTTGGAACTTCCATTGCCCGACGGCGGCCAGCGCTGCGCGGTTCAGCCGCACGCTCGTCGAGGACACGACGGTCTGCCCGGCCACCGTGCCATCAGGCAGCACGTCGAAACGCACCCGCACGGTGCCACGACGGAGGTCGAGCATCACCGCGCGGGGGAACTGAGGCTCCACCTGGGACACCATCACCAGCGGCTCCTGCTCGGGCTCGGGCTCCGGCGCCGCGGCGAGCGCAGGCGGCGCTGCGGCGTCCGGCATGGCCGTGCGGCCGCCGCCGTTGCCGACCGCTGCGCCGTTGCCGACCGCTGCGCCGTTCCCGCGAGCCAGCGCCGCAGCGTTGTTCGACATGCGCGCCGCTTCGTTGTCGACCGTGGAGACCGGCATCGCCTGCGCCGCCGCGGGGGGCACCTGGGTCGCAGCCGTTGCCGCCGTGGCTCGAATCGCGGGCGCCGGTGCAGGCGCTGCCACCGCTCCTTCGGCACTGCCCTCACCCGCCTTCGCGACGCGTGCGGCCGGTGCCGGTCTGGGTGCATTGGCGACCGGCGCCGGTGCAGGCGCGGTCGGCTTGTCGTCCTTGCCCTCGCGCGTTTTGCGGGGCTTGTCCGAGTGGATCATGATCCAGCGGAAGACGTTCTCCGCCTCGCGCTTGGCGCGCTCGCTGGGCGCGGACTCTTCCTTCGCCGCGGGTGCGGAGGCGGCCTGCGCCAGGGCCGCCTGCCATGCGCCCATCAACCCCGACGCCAGCAGCGCGAGGCAGAGTGTGCGAGGCGAGAATCGCAAACGCGCCTGTTCCGGCGTTGAGTGGAGATGCACACGATTCCTTCCGAGGGTCTTGACGTGCCCCAACGACACGGCATCGAACTTCACGGTGCAAAAAGTGTACCGAGCATGGTCACCCTTGCGTCAATCGGTAACAGCCCGCAAGACCGCCCCCGTGCGAAGCTGCACAAGTCGCCGCCTCGGGGTCTTCCCCCGGTCGGTTCGATAGACTCGCGGGGTGATCCCGCCGAGCTTCATCCAGGAACTGCTGTCCCGCATCGACGTCGTCGAAGTCGTCGGCCGCCACGTGCAGCTGAAGAAGGCCGGCATCAACCACAAGGGCCTGTGCCCGTTCCACGGCGAGAAGACGCCGAGCTTCACCGTCAGCCCGACCCGCCAGACCTATCACTGCTTCGGCTGCGGCGTGCACGGCAACGCGCTGGGTTTCCTGATGGAGTATTCGGGGATGGGCTTCCTCGATGCGGTGCGCGACCTGGCGCAGCAGGCCGGGCTCACGGTGCCGGAAGACGACCGCTCGCCGCAGGAGCGCGAGCGCGCCGCCGAGCTGAAGGAACGCCAGGCCACGCTCAGCGACGTGCTGGCCAAGGCCAGCGAGAGCTACCGCAAGCAGCTGAAAAGCAGTCCGCGGGCGATCGACTACCTGAAGGGCCGCGGGCTGAGCGGCGAGATCGCCGCGGCGTTCGGGCTGGGCTACGCGCCCGACGGCTGGCGCGCGCTCGCGAGCGTGTTCCCGCGCTACGACGACCCGCTGCTCGAGGAGAGCGGCCTCGTCATCTCGCAGGGCGAGAACGACGAGGAACGCAAGCGCTACGACCGCTTCCGGGACCGCATCATGTTCCCGATCCGCTCGGTGCAGGGCGACGTGATCGGCTTCGGCGGGCGGGTGCTCGACAAGGGCGAGCCGAAGTACCTGAACTCGCCGGAGACGCCGGTGTTCGTGAAGGGCCGCGAGCTGTACGGCCTGCACGAAGCGCGCGCCGGGCTGCGCAAGCGCGGCTATGCGCTGGTGGTCGAGGGGTACATGGACGTCGTCGCGCTCGCCCAGCACGGCTTCGACAATGCCGTCGCGACGCTCGGCACGGCCTGCACGGCCGAGCACGTGCAGAAGCTGTTCCGCTTCACCGAATCGGTGGTGTTCAGCTTCGACGGCGATGCCGCCGGGCGACGGGCGGCCGGCCGGGCGCTCGAAGCCTCGCTGCCGCACGCGAGCGACACCCGCACCGTCCGCTTCCTGTTCCTGCCGACCGAGCACGATCCGGATTCGTATGTGCGCGAACTCGGCGCCGAGGCCTTCGAGGCCTGTGTCGCCCAGGCGGTGCCGCTGTCGCGCCAGCTGGTCGAAGCCGCGCGCGACGGCGGCGACCTGTCGACCGCCGAGGGCCGCGCCAAGTTCCTCGCCAATGCCAAGCCGCTCTGGTCGGCGCTGCCGGACGGCGCGCTGAAGCTGCAGCTGCTGGCCGAACTGGCGCAGCAAGGCGGCATCGGCTCGGCCGACCTGACGCAGCTGTGGCAGGCCTCGGCGCCGTCGCGCCACGGCGGCGGTTCGGCATCGAACCGCCATGAGCCGCCGAGCGACGACAGCTACGGCCCGCCGGACGATGGCGAGCCCGCCGCACCGCGCGAGCGCTTCCAGCGCCGCGACGGCGGCGTCGGCGGTGGCGGCCGCAAGTGGACCAAGGACTGGAAGGGCAAGCGCGGCGCGCCGGACCGCTACGAGGAAAGCGGCCCGTTCCCTCCGCAGTCGAAGGTGCGGACAGTTCCGACCAGCCCTGCCGACACTGTGCTGCGGCTGCTGTTGCTGCACAGCGACTGGTGGGACCAGCTCGGCACCGACGACCACCAGCTGTTGCACGAGCTGCCCGCGCCGCACGGCTCGCTGATCGCCTGGCTGGAGCGCCACCTGCTCGAACACGGTGCCACGCCCTGGGCCGTGCTCGAACAGGCCTTGCACGGCAGCGAATGGGCCGACGACAGCCGCCGCCTCGTGCCGCCGGGCGTGCTGCAGGACGAAATGCAGTTCGCCGACCTGCGCCGGGTGGTCGACGGCATGTGGGTCGAGCTGCTGTCGGCGCGCCAGGAAATCCTGATCCGGCAGGCCGCGACCGACCCCTCCGCGCTCACGCGATGGCGTGAACTCGACGCGGAGCGCCGGCTTCGCCTGCAGGGAATGAAGCCGCCGGCTTTGACGTAACAGGTTCTTTCGCCGATAATCGAGGGTTTGTTGTAAGGCAAGAGTGATGACCGGCTGGCAAGACAGTCAGCAAAGACGGTTCCAAAGACAGCACCTCCGGGCCCCGGCCACCCTCTGACCCAGGGTCCCCACCTCAAGGCCACCCCTATCCCGCAAGGGCTGTACTCCGTTCGATGGTCACGCGACCTTGCCCAATTGATTGCGGCCCCAAGCTAAGGCTTGATCCGGGCCTCGCTACGTCTTTGGACCTCCGCTGAACAAGGCCCTGCCGAGCCGCCGTCATCCGGCTTCTGGGCGTGGGCCCTGAGGCGTGGTTCGACGTGACGACCACCACCATTCGAGGATTTGCATGACCGCGAAGAAGAGCGCCCCCGCCAAGGCAGCACAACCCGCCGCTGCGTCGAAAGCCGTGAAGGCCGGCAAGGCCGAAGCTGAAGACAAGAAGAAGGCCGTCGCCAAGCCGGCCGCCAAGGCCGTGGCCGACAAGACCGTCGCCGACGCCAAGGGCAAGCCGGGTCGCAAGCCGAAGGCCGGCGCCGCCGCCAAGAAGGAAGAAGTGCCCGAAGAGGACTTCTCCGACGTCGAAGCCGAACTCGAAGGCGAGCCCGAGCCCGAAGCGGCGGGCACCGACGACAAGGCAGCCAAGGTCAAGCCGCTGCGGATGAAGGTGTCGCGCGCGAAGGAGCGCGCGCTGATGCGCGAGTTCGGCCTCGACGAGACCGCGCTCACCGAAGAAGAAGTCGCCAAGCGCCGCCATGAGCTGAAGACGCTCATCAAGATGGGCAAGACGCGCGGCTTCCTGACCCACCAGGAAATCAACGACCACCTTCCCGAGAAGCTGGTCGATGCCGACATCCTCGAAGCCATCGTGTCGATGCTGAACGACATGGGCATCGCGGTGTACGAGCAGGCGCCGGACGCCGCGACGCTGTTGATCGCCGGCGGCGGCACCACCACCGCCACCGAGGAAGAGGCCGAGGAAGCCGCCGAAGCCGCGCTGTCGACCGTCGACTCCGAATTCGGCCGCACCACCGATCCGGTGCGCATGTACATGCGCGAGATGGGCACGGTCGAGCTGTTGACGCGCGAGGGCGAGATCGAGATCGCCAAGCGCATCGAAGGCGGCCTGCAGGCCATGATGCTGGCGATCAGCGCGTCGCCGACCACCATCGCCGAGATCCTGGTCTATGCCGACCGCATCGGCGCCGGCGAGATGACGATCTCCGAGGTCGTCGACGGCTTCGTCTCGGAAGACGAGGCCGACGACTACGTGGCCGAAGAGGACGTCGACTTCTTCGACGAGGAAGACGACGACGACGGCAACGGGGGCAGCAAGGCGCTGACCAAGAAGCTCGAGGAACTGAAGGGCGCGGCGCTGACGAAGCTCGCCAACCTGCGCGAGAACTTCGACAAGATGCGCAAGGCCTTCGAGAAGGACGGCTACCAGTCGGCGCCGTACAACAAGGCCCAGCAGGCCATCAGCGCCGAGCTGATGACGATCCGCTTCACGGTCAAGACCATCGAGAAGCTGTGCGGCATCCTGCGCTCGCAGGTCGACGACGTGCGCCGCTACGAACGCGAGCTGCGCAAGATCCTCGTCGACAAGTGCGGCATGCCGCAAGAGTATTTCATCAAGAACTTCCCGCCCAACATCCTGAACCTGAAGTGGGCGGAGAAGGAAGCGGCAGCGGGCAAGCCCTACAGCGCGGTGCTGGCGCGCAACCTGCCGCCGGTGCAGGAATTGCAGAAGAAGCTGACCGACCAGCAGGCCCGCGCCGTCGTGCCGCTGGAAGACCTGAAGCAGATCAACAAGCGCATGAACGAGGGCGAGAAGGCCTCGCGCGACGCGAAGAAGGAAATGATCGAGGCCAACCTGCGCCTGGTGATCTCGATCGCGAAGAAGTACACCAACCGCGGCCTGCAGTTCCTCGACCTGATCCAGGAAGGCAACATCGGCCTGATGAAGGCGGTCGACAAGTTCGAATACCGCCGGGGCTACAAGTTCTCGACCTACGCGACGTGGTGGATCCGCCAGGCCATCACCCGCTCGATTGCCGACCAGGCGCGCACGATCCGCATCCCGGTCCACATGATCGAGACGATCAACAAGATGAACCGGCTGTCGCGCCAGCACTTGCAGGAATTCGGCTTCGAACCCGATGCCCCGACGCTGGCCGAGAAGATGGAGATCCCGGAAGACAAGATCCGCAAGATCATGAAGATCGCGAAGGAGCCGATCTCGATGGAAACCCCCATCGGCGACGACGACGATTCGCACCTGGGCGACTTC
>Ga0065165_1001580_pt1 | contig 23453 bp, 22 predicted proteins | sample AraplaMF_Cvi_mMF_FD_63813 | JGI IMG/M metagenome (GOLD analysis project Ga0065165, IMG submission 63813) | Arabidopsis root microbial communities from the University of North Carolina, USA - plate scrape MF_Cvi_mMF (version 2) (version 3) | ecosystem: Host-associated > Plants > Roots >... | reverse complement strand
CCAGGCCTCCGACTATAATGTCGAGCGGGCGCAGCGCGGCATCGTCTATATCGACGAGATCGACAAGATCAGCCGCAAGGCCGAGAATCCGTCGATCACCCGCGACGTGTCGGGCGAGGGCGTCCAGCAGGCGTTGCTCAAGCTGATGGAAGGCACCACCGCCTCGGTTCCGCCGCAGGGTGGCCGCAAGCATCCGCAGCAGGAGTTCCTCCAGGTCGACACGACCAACATCCTGTTCATCTGCGGCGGCGCCTTCTCGGGCCTCGAGAAGATCATCGGCGATCGCCTGCAGGGCAAGTCGATCGGGTTCGGCGCCTATGTCGCGGCGCCGGAAGAGCGCCGCACCGGCGAAGTGCTGCGCCAGACCGAGCCGGAGGATCTGCTCAAGTTCGGCCTGATCCCCGAATTCGTCGGCCGTCTGCCGGTGATCGCGACGCTCGAGGATCTCGACGTCGACGCGCTGATCAAGATCCTGACCGAGCCGAAGAACGCCCTGGTCAAGCAGTATCAGAAGCTGTTCGACATGGAGGGCGTCAAGCTCAGCTTCAACGAGGACGCGCTGATCGCGATCTCGAAGAAGGCGATCGAGCGCAAGACCGGCGCGCGCGGGCTCCGCTCAATCCTCGAGGCGATCCTGCTCGACACGATGTTCGACCTGCCCAGCATGGACGGCGTCGACGAGGTGATGATCGACAAGGACGTGGTCGAGGGCCGCAAGGACCCGGTCCGCATCTACGCCAAGAAGGAGAAGGCCGGCAGCGCCGCCTGACCCCTATTGTTGCAAAAATATTGCACAAACGGCCGGAAAGGGTTCTTTCCGGCCGTTTTTGTTTGGACCGACTCGGAACCGAGGCGCACCCTCTTTCTCAGTAAAAGAGAAGATGGAGAGGTGACGTATGTCCGATATTGCCATCCTCGACGACGACGAGCGAGAGTATCATTCGCCGTTCGACCTGGCGCTAAACCCTGCCGCGTTGGAAACCTTCAAATGGCTGGTACTGGGCCACGTCTTGTACGTGGTCGGGCTGGCGGTGGTGCTCTACTTGCACATCGACAATGGCGCCGTCTGGATCACGCCATTGTTCGGGCTGCCGTTCGTCTGGCACGAGCGGCACCATCGCGGCGCGGTGAAGGCGCTGGTGTTCTTCGGCGGGTTCACGCTGATGCACTATGTGGCGCTGATGACGGTCAGCGGGATCACCGGCGACTCGGTCGGTTTCCTGCGCGGGTTCGTCGGTGGGGCGATCGGCGGCGGCGGGTGCCTGCTGCTCTGCGCGATCTTCGGACTGCTGCGGAAAGGCTCGAGCCTGACCTTCGAGGCGTTCGGCACGGTGCTGCTCGGCGCGGTCGGCAGCTTCTGTCTCTACATGTACCTCACCACCGGCGCGACCGGCGACACGTTTGCGAGCGACATCGTCCAGCCGCTCAAGATCTACACGCCGTGGCAGGTCGTGTTCGCTTATGTGCTGGCGCGGGTGCTGCGCCCGCTGAGCTGACGGACGCGAACCAGATCCAGTGCTCCTGCGAAAGCAGGAGCCCAGGATGGCGGAGTACATGATTACCCCTAGGCTCCTGCTTCCGCAGGAGCACCGCTAGCGCGCTCCCCGCGCCGCCGGGCCGTTCAGCGCCTTCCACGGGATAACGGCCCAATCGGGCGCGTCGCAGTTACGGTTGGCGCGTGCGAAATAGGCGGCGACGAACAGGCCGTCGCCGGTGAGATAGGCTGATGGAAAGCTCCACACTTCGGTGTCGTCGTAGGTGCAGCCTTCGGCCTCGTCGGCGACCATCTCCTTGGGATGATAGCGCTTGAGCAGGGCCACCACTCCCTCGGCGAACGTCTCGCCACGATATTTGTACCAGGAGTCCGAATTCTCGGCCGGGGGCGAAGCCTTCCCGAAGCGGAGCAGGTCGTCGAGCGTGAGCTCGGCGCCGGTGCGGGCATGGTAGATGAAGCCTTCGCTGCCGAAATCGGGGTGCGCCGCGCCGGCGCAGCCCCAACTCGTGCGCCAGACATAGCTGACATAAGCGGCGTCGAGATGAACCGAGCCGGCCTCGTCCGAATCGATTCCCACGCCGCCGTCATAGCCCGGGCAGCCGAACCAGTTGCGGACATGCTGCCACTGTGTCGTTGCGAGCGCGGCGTTGATCCGCTGCGTCGCGGCGACGGTATAGCCGGCCTCGATGCGGAACAGCCGGATCCCGGTCAGCGTCTCGCTATACCAGCGCAGCGTGCGCCTGCCGATCCGCTCGACCGGGCCTGGCTCGAAGTGAAGGCCGGCGAGCTGAAGACGATCATAGTCGCCGAGCCCGGCCGGCGCGCCCGCGGGTGCCGGCGGCGCGACGGCAGGCGTCAGCGCGACGGGAAGGTTCTTGCCCTTGGCAGTGGTCAGCGTTCCCGTCCACCCGGTCCCTGCGCGCTGCAGGACGAGCTTGTCGCCGGTGACGCGCGCATCCAGCGTCAGTCCCTCGGCGCTGCGCGCGCCTTCGAGAGCGATATCGAGCCGGCTGCTCCGATAAAAATAGCGACCGCTCGGCGCGCCCTCGCCCCGGTCGAGCTCGAGCACGATCGGCGCAGTGCCGGCCTTGCCCGCATAGAGCTGCGCCGCGGCGGTGCCTGGCAGCACCAGCGCGGCAAGGACGAGCGCCGGCCGCCACATCGTCACTCGCGGCCGCTCGGCTCGCGCTGCGCTGCCTCGACCGCCGCGGAGCGCTTGAGGATGCGCGACGCCGGATCGACCACGACATGCGCGTCCGCGGGCACCGTGAGGCTGGCGCTGCCGCCGGGCATCGCGACGGTCTCGACCTTCCCGTCGACCTGCACTTCGATCGGAAGCGGGAAGGGCTTGTCCTTCGGCGTCTTCCAGCGGAGCGTCAGCTTGTCGCCGCTACGCGTCTGGAGCAGCTCGGGCAGCGCCGCCTCGCGCAGATAGACGTCGAAGAACCAGGTCATGTCCTTGCCGGTCACCTGGTTGACGATCTGGATGTACTCGGGGGTCGTCGCGAAACGCGGCTGGAAATTGCCCGGCTTCGGATCGGGCCGGCCATAGACCAGCCGGCGGGTGACTTCCCAGAAGGGCTTGTCGCCGATCAGGTTGCGCAGCGTGTGGAGCACCCATGCGCCCTTGACGTAGATGTCGCCGGCGGGGCCGCCTTTCTCGGCTTCATAGACCTCCTCCTCGGTCATGATCCGGCCCGAGACGATCGGCGCCTTGTTCTCGATCTGGTTGCGGAACGCCTCCATCATCACCGCATAGCGCGCCTCGCCTTCGCGCCAGCGGCCGTAGAGCGGCTGCATGTACTGGCCATAGCCTTCGTGGAGCCAGTAATCGTCCCAGTTCGCCGCCGACATCTGGTTGCCGAACCATTCGTGCGCCAGCTCGTGCTGGAACAGCCAGTCGAAGCCGGTGGCATCCTTGCGGTAATTGTTGCCATAGGCGTTGATCGTCTGGTGCTCCATGCCGAGATGCGGCGTCTCGACCACGCCGAGCTTCTCGTCGCCCCACGGATAGGGGCCGACATTGGCCTCGAAGAATTCGAGCGTCGGCGCGAACTCGGCGAACAGTCCCTTCGCGCCCGCTTCCCGGCCCGGCAGGTGCCAGTAGTGCAGCGGGATCGTGTTGCCGAAGCGGCTGGCATAGCTGCCCTTGATCTCGACATAGGGCGCGATGTTGAGCACCACCGAATAGGGATTGGGGCTGCGCGCCTTCCAGTGCCAGACCGTCTTGCCGTCGGCGAGGGTGTCGACCTTCTGCAGGACGCCGTTCGAGGGCGCCGAGAGCCCCTTGGGCACGGTGATGTGCAGGTCGACCATGGCCGGCTCGCCGGCAGGGAAATCGAGGCACGGCCAGAACAGGTCGCAGCCATAGCCCTCCGCCGTCGTGGCGATCCATGACTTGCCTTCGGGCGTCTTCGCCCAGACCAAGCCGTCGTCCCACGGCGCGCGCACCGCGACGTGCGGGGTGCCGCCATAGGTGATCTTGGCGACCGCGCGGCCGCCCGCCGCGAGCGGAGCGGGAAGGGCGATGGCGAGCCGCCCCTCGGGATTGGACCAGCTCGCCGCGGCGAGCGGCTTGCCGTCGAGGCTGATCGCGCTGACCGGCAGGTTCTTGTCGAGGTCGATCAGCAGCCGGCGCTGCGGCGCGGACGTGGTCAATGTCAGCGTCGCGACACCCTTCAGCGTCTGCGTCTCCGGAAACACTTCGATCGCCAGATCGACATGCTCGAGCTTGAGCGCGGCGCGCTCGGCGTCGATCGGGCCGCCCGATACCTGGGTGGTCGCAGTGATCGGCGGTTCGCCCGATCTGACCTGGGCGAGGGCAGGGGCAGCGCTCAACGCCAGCGTGGAAACGGCAAGCAGCAGACGGTTGTTGATAATGGCCTCCATCAGGCGAGTGCGACAAGCGGGGCGCGTGCAGCCATTCGAAACGACAGTCCACAGCCAATCAATCCGCGGCGATTGATGCGGCTGGCGCAGGCCCCATATATAGTGGAGAGTGAGGGCCGCTCGGGCCCAGGAGTATCCATGAAGCAGTCCTATCCCGTCCTGCCGCTTCGCGACATCGTCGTCTTCCCGCACATGATCGTGCCGCTGTTCGTCGGCCGCGACAAGTCGGTCGCCGCGCTCGAGGCGGCGATGGCCGACGACAAGGAGATCTTCCTCGTCGCCCAGCTCGATCCCGCCGAGGACGATCCCGGCCGCGAGGATTTGTACGACACCGGCGTCTCGGCCGAAGTGCTGCAGCTGCTCAAGCTCCCCGACGGCACCGTTCGCGTGCTGGTCGCGGGCAAGGAGCGCGGCGTGCTCGACACCGTCGACGAATCGGGCGCCTTCCTCACCGCACAGGTCAGCCCTGTCGACGAAAACGACGGCCGGCTCGAGCTCGCCGTCGACGAGCTGGACGAGAAGGTCAGCAAGCTCACCCCCGACAATCTGAGCGCCGAGCTCCAGGCGCTGATGCGCTCGGTGGTCGATCAGTTCGAGAATTACGCCAAGCTCAACCGCAAGCTTCCCGCCGAGACGGCGGTGCAGCTCGCCGAGCTCGACGATCCCTCGCGCCTTGCTGATGCAGTCGCCGCCAACATCGCCGTCAAGGTCTCGGACAAGCAGTCGCTGCTCGTCGAGAAGGACCCGCGCAAGCGCCTCGAGATGGTGTTCGCCTTCATGGAGGGCGAGCTCGGCGTGCTGCAGGTCGAGAAGAAGATCCGCAGCCGCGTCAAGCGCCAGATGGAGAAGACCCAGCGCGAATATTACCTCAACGAGCAGTTGAAGGCGATCCAGCGCGAGCTCGGCAACGAGGGCGACGAGGGCGATGGCGACGAGATCGCCGAGCTCACCCAGAAGATCGCGACGCTCAAGCTCTCCAAGGAAGCGCGGACCAAGGCGACGTCGGAGCTCAAGAAGCTCAAGACGATGGCACCGATGTCGGCCGAGGCCACGGTCGTGCGCAACTATCTCGATGTGCTGCTCGGCCTGCCCTGGGGCAAGAAGTCGAAGCTCAAGAAGGACATCGCCGAGGCGCAGGGCGTGCTCGACCAGGACCATTATGCGCTCGAGAAGGTCAAGGACCGGATCGTCGAGTATCTCGCGGTTCAGGCGCGCACCAACAAGCTCAAGGGGCCGATCCTCTGCCTCGTCGGACCTCCCGGCGTCGGCAAGACCAGCCTCGGCAAGTCGATCGCCAAGGCAACCGGGCGCGAATTCATCCGCCAGTCGCTGGGCGGCGTGCGCGACGAGGCCGAAATCCGCGGCCATCGCCGAACCTATATCGGCTCGCTGCCGGGCAAGATCGTCACCAATCTGCGCAAGGCAGGAACGAGCAACCCGCTGTTCCTGCTCGACGAGATCGACAAGCTCGGCCAGGACTTCCGCGGCGATCCCGCTTCGGCGCTGCTCGAAGTGCTCGACCCCGAGCAGAACAACAAGTTCAACGACCATTATCTGGAGATCGACATCGATCTCTCGGACGTGATGTTCGTGTGCACCGCGAACTCGCTCAACCTGCCGCAGCCGCTGCTCGACCGCATGGAGATCATCCGGCTCGAAGGCTATACCGAGGATGAGAAGGTCGAGATCGCCGAGCGCCACCTGATCGAGAAGCAGATCGAGGCGCACGGGCTCAAGGAAGGCGAGTTCACCCTCACTGCCGAGGGTCTGCGTGCGCTGATCCAGAAATACACCCGCGAGGCCGGCGTCCGCACGCTCGAGCGCGAGATCGCCAAGCTCGCACGCAAGGCGCTGCGGAAAATCCTCGAGGGCAAGGAAACCAGCGTCACGATCACCCCGGACAACCTCCACGAATATGCCGGGGTGCAGAAGTACCGCCACGGCCTGGGCGAGGAGGAGAACCAGATCGGCGCGGTCACCGGGCTCGCCTGGACCGAGGTCGGCGGCGAATTGCTGACGATCGAGAGCGTGACCGTTCCCGGCAAGGGCGCGATCAAGACCACCGGCAAGCTCGGCGACGTGATGAAGGAGTCGGTCGAGGCCGCGTTCAGCTTCGTTCGCGCGCGTTCGCCGAGCTACGGGATCAAGCCGAGCCTGTTCGCGCGCAAGGACGTCCATGTCCACTTGCCCGAAGGCGCGGTGCCGAAGGACGGACCGTCGGCAGGCATCGGGCTGGTGACCGCGATCGTCTCGACGATGACCGGGGTGCCCGTGCGCCGCGACATCGCGATGACCGGCGAGGTCACGCTGCGGGGCAGGGTGCTGCCGATCGGCGGGCTCAAGGAGAAATTGCTCGCGGCGCTGCGCGGCGGCATCAAGACCGTGCTGATCCCGCAGGAGAACGAGAAGGATCTCGCCGAGATCCCGACCAACATCCGCGAGGGGCTCGAGATCATCCCGGTCAGCCATGTCGACGAAGTCCTGCGCCGCGCGCTGGTCGAGCCGCTCACCGCGATCGACTGGACCGACGCCGACGAGCTGGCGGCGCAGCCGCCGGTGCACGTGCCCGGGATCGGGGACGCGGTTCACCACTGAGTTCGCGTCGCTTTTTGGCACGCGACCGCCGCTGAGGGTTTGACAGCGGTGGCGGTCGCGTGCTGACTGGCTCACTCGGCCTGCGCCGCGACTCACTTTTTCGACGCACTCACTCAGGGGGAATCCACCAGCATGAACAAGCAAGAGCTGATCGGGACGGTCGCTGACACCTCCGGCCTCGGCAAGGGCGACGCCACCAAGGCCGTCGAGGCAGTGTTCGATGCGATCTCGACCGCGCTCAAGAAGGGCGACGAGGTTCGCCTGGTCGGGTTCGGCACCTTCTCAGTGAGCAAGCGCAAGGCCTCGACCGGCCGCAACCCGCGCACCGGCGAGGAAATGACGATCAAGGCGTCGAACCAGCCCAAGTTCAAGGCCGGCAAGGGCCTGAAGGATTCGGTCAACTGATCGAGCCGAAAGCGGCCTTGGGGCTGGACAGCGCACCCCGCTGCCCCTAAAGGCCCGCTTCCCGTTTCCGCCGAAAGGCGAATGGGCGCGTAGCTCAGTGGTAGAGCACTGTGTTCACACCGCAGGGGTCGCAAGTTCAATCCTTGCCGCGCCCACCATGTAGAGAAGCCCGCCGGTCCCGCGACCGGCGGGCTTTTTCGTTGGCGCCATGTCGGCTCGGCGCACCGCTCTGATAACGCTGTCGTCCTCGGCCCCTGGGGATTGTTGCGCCGGCGCAACAGCGTCATTGCTTTGTCATACAAATGTCTCGCGAGAGTCTCTGAACTCTCGCCGAGAAGTCACGCAAGCCTCCTAGCGCAGCGTTCGTGATCGGCAGGGGGAACCGAGTCGATCCCGTCCTTTTGCCCACCCCGCGCAACCCGGCATCCAGCCGGAACGGAGACTTTATGGCCCGCTTCCAACGCCTCAGCCTGATCCTCATGACGACGGCCGCATCCGCGGCCCTGTCCGCCTGCAACGGTGCGGACAACGTCGCTTCGCCGGGGGCGGGCAGCGTCGTGATCGTGACCCCGACCCCCACGCCGGCACCCGCGCCGACCCCGACCCCGACCGCGCCGATCACTGCGGCGCAGTTTGCGGCAGTCACCGTGCAGGGTGGCCTCAGCATCACCGCCGACGAGCAGCTTGCCATCGTCAACACCGGCACCAACAACAATGTCAGCGGCACCGGCGCCCAGATCAACGGCGTCTATCCGACCGGCGCGACCTCGCTGACCACCGCCGCCAACCCGGCGACGCTGAACGCCTTCTTCACCAGCACCAATTATGTCGGCGCGCTCAACGGCCCGACCGACACCGCGTTCCAGGGCTGGACCTGCAACTCGAGCAGCGCGCAGTTCGGCGGCAGCGGCACGGCGTGCAACGCGATCCCGGCAGTCGGCACCGGCGGTGCGACTGCGGTCTGCCCGACCGGCACCATCGATGACGGCATCGTCGCGACCTTCCGCGCCTGCCGCCTGCCGGCCGCCATCACCGCCAACCTGACCCTGACGAAGGTCGCCGGCGTGTTCTATCGCCTGCGCGGCCAGACCGAAGTCGGCACCGACCAGGGCGCCACCGGCGGCGCCGGCGTCACGCTGACGATCGAGCCGGGCGTCGTCGTCGCCGCCGACTCGACCGAAGCGACCAACGACCTGCTCCTCGTCAACCGCGGCTCGAAGATCCAGGCCGTCGGCACGCTTGCCGCGCCGATCGTGTTCACTTCGCAGCAGAACCTCGTCGCCAACGGCGAGAGCGACGTGAGCCAGGGTCACTGGGGCGGCATCATCCTGCTCGGCCGCTCGACCACCGCGGTCTGCGCCGCGGGCACCGGCGGTGCGACGGGCACCCCCTGCCAGCAGGCGATCGAAGGCGTCACCGGCCGCTTCTACGGCGGCACCAACGAAGCCGACAGCAGCGGCCAGATGTCGTACGTCCAGATCCGCTACAGCGGCATCGCCATCTCGGACGGCAACGAGCTGCAGGGCCTGACCCTCGGCGCGACCGGCTCGGGCACCGTGCTCGACCACATCCAGAGCCACAATTCGGCGGATGACGGCATCGAGATCTTCGGCGGCACCACCAACATCAAGTACATCGCGGTCACCGGCGCCGACGACGACGGCTTCGACGTCGACAATGGCTGGCGCGGCTTCATCCAGTTCATGATCGCTGCCCAAAAGGTCTCGGGCGCTACCGCCGACTCGTTCTCGACCGAGATCGACTCGAACGGTGCCGAAGATCTGCTGCCGCGCACCTGGGGCCGCTACGCCAACTTCACCTTCATCCAGACGGCGAACGCTCCGGCGGCGATCCGCCTGCGTGGCGGTGCGGACATGACCTTCGTCAACGGCGTCGTGAAGAGCCCGACGGGCGTCGCCTGCACCAACTTCATCGCCGGCGAGACCAGCGCAGCGGACCGCTCGACGATCCGCGCTGCCAACGCCGCGCTGCAGGATCAGGGCCCGCCGGTGTTCAACTCGGTCTACTTCAGCTGCCAGGGCCGCTGAGGCTCGCCGAGTACGTAAAACCATGTCGGGGTGGTGGAATCCGCCACCCCGACATCGCTCATAAAATAATCTGACTGGATACACGGCCATGCAGCGACGCCTAGCCTATGCCACGCTCCTTCTCCTGACCTCCCAGCTGGTCTCCCCGGCCGCGCTCGCGCAGGCCGCCGGTGGCGCGCCCGAGCCGACGACTGCAACGCCGCAGGCCGCCGATCCCGCGCAGGATCCGGCTGCCACGACGGACCAGGCGGAGCAGGATGTCGAGGTCTCTGCACCCGGCATGGATACGCAGGACGCCGAAGACATCGTCGTCATCGGCCGCCATATCCCCAACACCGTCCGCGCCACCCCGCAGATCGTCTCGGTGCTGTCGACCGAGGACATCGCGCGCACCGGCGAAGGCGACATCGCTGGCGCGCTCACGCGTGTCACCGGTCTCAGCGTCGTTGGCGGCGGCTTCGTCTATGTCCGCGGCCTCGGCGATCGCTATTCCTCGGCGCTGCTCAACGGTTCGCCGCTGCCGAGCCCCGAGCCGCTCCGCCGCTCGGTGCCGCTCGACATCTTCCCGACGACGATCGTCGGCTCGGCGCTGGTCCAGAAGACCTATTCGGTCAATTATCCCGCCGAATTCGGCGGCGGCGTGATCAACCTCACGACCAAGGCGATCCCCGAGAAGAACTTCGTGACGATCGGCGGCTCGATCGCAGCCGATGACGTGACGACCAGCGAGCTCGGCTACACCTATTACGGCAGCAAGACCGACTGGCTCGGCTTCGACCGCGGCGCGCGCCGCGTCCCCGATTTCATCCGCAACGCGCCGGACGGCTCGGGCGTGATTCCGGCGAGCCAGGTACTCCAGCTGAACAACGCCCCGACGACGCTGATGCAGACCAATTATCAGCTGCCGGCGAACTGGTCGGCCGAGCTCAGCACCGGCACGACCTTCGATCTGGGCGGCGGCCGTCTCGGCCTGATCACCTCGGTTTCGTACAGCAACACCTTCCGCACGCGCTCGGCGATCCAGCAGGACAGCGTCACCGAGACCGGCGCGATCCGCAACGATTTCCGTACCTTGCTCACCGACAACCGCATCGTCGGCAATGCGCTGATCGGCCTCGGCTATTCGTTCGGCGAGCACACCATCCGCTGGACCAACGTCTATATCCGCGACGTGCTCAAGCAGGCGCGCGGCTCCGCTGCCGAGGTCTACAACAACGCCAGCGGCCTGCGCTTCCAGCAGAACACCAACTGGTTCCAGCGCGAGCTGTTCGAGAGCCAGGGCGTCGGCGAGTTCCGTTTCGGCGACCTCCATCTCGACGTGCGCGGCGCCTATGCCAATTCGAAGCGCGAAGCGCCGTACGAGCGCCAGTTCGACTATCTCTGCTCGGCCTCGACCACCACGGGCGCGCCGATCAGCGTCGACGGCGTCAATGGCACCGGCGGCTTCCAGTGCAACGGGGCCTATCAGGTCACCCAGCGCTTCTCGCCGTTCGCCTCGATCATCTTCTCGGATCTGAACGAGGATCTGTGGACCGGCCAGGCGGACCTTTCGTACAAGCTTCCCGACATCGCGACGCTGTCGGCGGGCTATTATTACTCGGACACCTCGCGCTTCTCGCGGCGCCTGCAGTTCAACTATCAGACGAGCGCGGGCGGCGGCACGGCGGTCGGTTATCCCTATAACCTGTATCGCCCCGACTATCTGCTCAGCCCGGACGTGGTGAACAACGCCTGCCCGCAGCAGGGGCAGGGCGCCTGCACGATCGAGCTGCAGTTCAGCACCCCGCTCGGCGCCTATGCCTATGACGCCGGCCTGCGCATCCATGGCGGCTATCTCCAGGCCGAAGTGAACCCTGTCGACAGCCTGCGCGCCGTCGCCGGCGTCCGCTACGAGAAGGCCGACCAGTTCGTGACGCCGATCGGCACGACCGAGACCGCGCTCAACAACGATTACTGGCTCCCGGCGCTCACGCTGACCTGGAACTTCGCGGAGGACATGCAGCTGCGCGGCAGCTTCGCCAAGACGATCTCGCGGCCGCAGTTCCGCGAACTAGCGCCGCAGCAGTTCCGCGATCCGGATTCGGATCGCCTGTTCTTCGGTAATCCGCTCCTGCAGGACTCGCAGCTCTACAATTTCGAGGCGCGCTACGAGTGGTTCTACGCTCGTGACCAGCGCTTCACCCTCGCGGGCTTCTACAAGCGGATCGACAACCCGATCGAACAGGTCGGCTTCTACACCGGCGCCGACGACCGGCTGCAGACCGGCTTCACCAATCTGCCCAAGGCCAAGCTGTATGGCGCCGAGGTCGAGGTGCAGAAGTACTTCCCGCTCGCTTCGCTGGGCGGCGACTTCTTCGCCTCGCGCCGGGCGGTGCTGATCGCGAACTACACCTACACCCACTCGTCGATCACCGCGGACGACAGCTGCGTTCCGAACGTGCTCAACCAGACGATCGGTGGCTGCTCGGCGGGCTTCGGTCCGGCGAGCCTGCAGTTCCGCGATGGGGCGCCGCTCACCGGCCAGTCGGATCACCTCGTCAACCTGCAGCTCGGCATCGAGGACACCGACAATCTCTCGCAGCTGACCTTCCTGTTCAACTATGCGAGCGACCGCGTGACCAACCGCGGGCCGTCGAACCTCTCGGGTCAGGGCTTCCAGCCCGACATCATCGAGCGGCCGGGCATCCGCCTCGACATCGTCGGTCGCCAGGGCTTCGATCTCGGTGGCGGCAAGTTCGAGGTCAAGCTCGAGGCGCGCAACCTGCTGGGCACCCGCTTCCAGGAGAGCCAGAGCTTCTCGAGCGGCAATGTCGTCTACATCAACCGCTACGATGTCGGCCGGGTCTTCTCGCTGGGCGTCAGCACCACGTTCTGACCGAATGGATAAAGGGGGATGGGGCTCCGGCGGGCAGAAGCCTGCCGGGGCCCCTTCTATGTCACCACGCCCAGGGCCGCTCGCGGAACCACTGGGTGATGACGTATTTGGTGCCCGCGCGGACCTTCATCGCATGGTGGATGGTCGACGGGTTGGGCGTGCCATTGGCGCGCAGGTTGTTCCAGGCGAGCACCTTGCCGACTTCGGGGTCGACCATCTTGTCGATAGCCTTGAACCGAGTCACGCCCCCGGCCTCAACATCATTGAGGTAGAGCATCACCGTCCAAGTACGCTGCCCGGAGACGCTGCAGAACTTGTCGTAATCGGCGCCGTTGGGCTCGAAATAATCGGTGTGCGCCTTGAACTCCTGACCCACTTCGTAACGCTGACCCTGCATCGGTTCGGCATGCGCCGGGTCGAGCCCGGTCAGTGCGATGATCCGGCGCTTCAATTCCGTCACCAGCGGGTCGCCTGGATCGAGGTCGCAGGTCTCGCTGGTACGAAAGGCATAGTCGCCGTTCGAATCGGCCAGCGTCGACGGACGGCGCTTGCCGTCGATCTGGAGCATCAGCAGCTCGCACAATTCAGGTTCGAGGAAGCGCTTGCCGATGAACATCGCCACCTTGGGATTGGGCACGCGCTGAACCCCGGGCTGGCGCAGGATATGTTCGATGATCGGCTCGGAAGGGTGTCCGGGGCCGAGATTGGGGACGGAGGGCATGGAGAGGGTCTGCATCGCGCCGATTCTGCCAAATCGCACCGCGTTTCGCCAGCGCGGCGTGTCAAACATGTCGCCGTAACAAAAGCGCAAGCAAGCCGTCACATTGCGCGGGCACGCGGAAGCGCATGGCAGTCGACGCCCGGATCGAAGCCGAAACGACGCCCTATGCGGGTGCGGACGCATTCGCGTTGCTCGGCGTTCCCGCGCGGCTGGCCGCGGCGATCGAGCGCGCGGCGGACCGCCCGACCGGACTGATCGCGATCGCAGGGCCGGGTTCCGAAGACACCGCGACCGCGCTGCACCGTCGCTTCGTCATTCCCTATGCCGGCGTCATCGTCGACCGCATCTCGGCCAATCTCGCGGTCGAGGCAGCGGATCGCGGGCCGGCGATCGCCTGTTTCGACAGCGGCGATGCGGTCGACACGATCCTGGCGCTCCGCCGGCTGGCGACCGACCGCTTCGCGCTGGCGGCGGCGTTTCGCCTGGTTATAGCGCAGCGTGTCGTTCCGGGACTGTGCAGCGAGTGCCGGCGGCCGGTCCAGGCGTTCGGCTCGCGCGCGGCGCTGCTCGGGCTCGATCCCGGCGCGATCCTGTGGTCGGCGCCGGGCTGCGATTCCTGCGGCGGCGAAGGGCAGGGCGGACTCGTCCGAATCTTCGAGAGCGTCGAAGTGGATCCGGCGATGCGGCGATTGATCTATGACGGCGCCGATGCGCCGTTGCTCGCCCGCCATGCCTTTCTTTCTGCGCCCAATTTTGCCTCGGCAGCGCGGGCGCTGGCGCGTGACGGGGTGATCGCGCCCGAGGATGCGGTCGCCGCCTCACGCAATGATCTTGCGCTTCGCGAAAGCCCCCGCTAAGCGGCCATCCTCCACGGCGACCGTAGTTCAATTGGTTAGAGCGCCGGCTTGTGATGCCGGAAGTTGCGGGTTCAAGTCCCGTCGGTCGCCCCATTTCCCAACGACCGCTCGCGCCGGACGACGGGCGGCATCGCCGCAGGAAACCGAAGCGTGATCACCGACTGGGGCTTCCCCGATTTCGACGACCATGAAGGCGTCCATCTGTTCAGCGACCGCGAATCGGGCCTGAGCGCGATCATCGCGATCCACTCGTCTAAGCTCGGGCCCGCTGCGGGCGGCGTGCGCTTCTGGCATTATGCCGATCACCGCGCCGCGATCACCGACGCGCTGCGGCTGTCGCGCGGCATGAGCTACAAGAACGCGATGGCGAACCTGCCGCTCGGCGGTGGCAAGGGCGTGATCCTGGCGAGCGAGCCCGGTGCCACCGTAACCAATGCGCAGCTCGAGGCGTTCGGCCGCGCGGTCGAATCGCTGGGTGGCAAATATGTCACCGCCGAGGATGTCGGCATGTCCGAAGAGCGGATGAAGGTCGTCGCGACCCAGACCCGCCACGTCTCGGGCCTGCCGGTCGCCGAGGGCGGGGCAGGCGGCGATCCGGGCCCGATCACCGCGCGCGGCGTCTATCTGGGCGTCAAGGCGGCGGCGAAGCGCGGTCTGGGTGCCGATTCGATGGCGGGCGTGCGCGTCGCGATCCAGGGCGTCGGCTCGGTCGGCGGCGGCGTCGCGCGGCTGTTGGCCAAGGACGGCGCCAGGCTGGTCCTCGCTGACGTCAATGCGGAGCGCGCCAAGGCGCTGGCCGCCGAGCTTGGCGCCGAGGCAGTCGACGCAGGCGACATCCTGACGCTCGACACCGACCTGTTCAGCCCGAATGCGTTGGGCGCGATCCTGACCGAGCAGTCGATCCCGCAGATCAAGGCCAAGGTGGTCGCGGGTGGCGCGAACAACCAGCTGGCGACGCGGGCGGACGGCGCGCGGCTGCACGACCGCGGCATCCTTTACGCGCCCGATTACGTGATCAACGCGGGCGGGATCATCAATGTCGGGCTCGAATATCTCGGCCAGGGCAACATGGCCGAGGTCCAGAGCCGAGTCGACAAGATCCCCGAGCGGCTGACCGAAGTGTGGGACGAGAGCGACCGCACCGGCGACCCCGAGAGCGAAGTCGCCGACCGGATCGCGCAGCGACTGATCGGGCGGGGCTGACAACGCCGTCTCCCGGGCGAAAGCCGGGAGTTCACGCGACATGCGCAACGGCTTTGGCCGGGATGACGCAATTTTTTGCCGGCATGTCACATCGGCGCGCGCTGCCTCGTCATGTCTCCAGAACCCGAAGGAGACTGACCATGACCCAACGCCTCGACCCGTTCGCCGCCGCGCCCACCCAGATGCAGGCCTGGCTCGACATGTCGCTCAAGATCGCGCCGGCGATCGAGCATGGCCTGCTCGAGCTGGTCAAGATCCGCGCCTCGCAGATCAACGGCTGCGCGAACTGCCTCAACATGCACACCGCCGATGCCCGGAAGGCCGGCGAGACCGAGCAGCGCATCTATCTGCTCAGCGCCTGGCACGACGCGCCGGTATTCTCGGCACGCGAGCGCGCGGCGCTGGCATGGACCGACGCGCTGACTCTGGTATCGAGCGCACGCGCGCCGCAGCACGTCTATGACGCGTTTGCAGCGGAATTCACGCCGGAGGAACAGGTGCAGCTGACGCTGATGATCAACGCGATCAACGGGTGGAACCGCATCGCGGTCGGCTTCGACCTGTTCTACGACGCCCGGCCCGCGCACACCAAGCAGGCCGCATGACCGTCGACGCGGCGGCCTCGTTCGATCCGCTGCGGCCGCGGCTGACTCGCATCGCCTATCGCATGCTGGGTTCGGTCGCGGACGCGGAGGACGTGGTGCAGGACGCGTTCCTGCGCTGGATGGGCGCCGACCGCGACGCGATCCGCGAGCCTGAGGCGTTCCTGCGCCGGGTGGTGACGCGGCTGTGCCTCGACCAGCTCAAATCGGCGCGGGCGCGGCGCGAGACCTATGTCGGTCCGTGGCTGCCCGAACCCGTGGTCGAGGAAGAAGACGAGGCCGACGACGTCACCTTGCCGCTGATGCTGGCGCTCGAGCGGCTCACCCCGCTCGAGCGTGCGGCGTTCCTGCTCCACGACGTGTTCGGGGTAGCGTTCGACGAAGTCGCCGAGACGATCGGGCGCGATCCGGCCGCTGCGCGCCAGCTCGCCAGCCGGGCCCGCACGCATGTCCGCGCGGAGCGCCCGCGCTTCGAGACGCCCAAGGCGCGCGGGCTGGAGATCGCCGAAGCCTTCTTCCACGCCTCGCGGAGCGGCGACATGGGCGCCCTGCGCGGCCTGCTTGCCGACGACGTCTCGGTCTATTCGGACGGCGGCGGCAAGGTCCATGCCGGGCTGCGGCCGATCCTGGGCATCGAGGACGTGATGAAGCTGCACGGCTCGCTGGCGCGCTTCTTCGCCAAGGAGCCGTCGCGGATCGAGCGCTGGGGTATGATCAACGGCCTGCCCGGGTTCGTGACGCGCGAGCCCGGCGGCGTGCTCCAGACCACCGCGCTGGCGATCGAGGACGGCAAGGTCGTCGCGATCTACATCATGCGCAACCCGGACAAGCTGCGGCACCTCGGCGCGGTGCACTGAAGCGGAGCGGGGGGCGGTCGTCCCGCCACACCGCTGTTTTTCAGGGTGCGATGCCGAGCGCGCCGCGCAGAAACTGATCCGAACGGTCGAGCAAGGTCGCGCGTGCCTTGTCGTCGTTCAGCTGATGGTCGAGCCCAGTAAACTCCACCAGTTCGACCTTGGCCCCGGCATCGCGGAGCTTGCGGGCCATCAGCCGCGACTCGCCGATTTCGACGTTCATATCCTGATCGCCGTGGAACAGCAGGACGGGCGCCTTGATTCTTTCGGCATTCCGCGCCGGCGAGCCGGCGCGGATATGGTCGCCGTGCCCGATAAAGGCGTCCACCAGCTTGAAGTTGGTATAGTTGCGCGACTCCTCGCGAAGCGCATCGAGATCGGTGACCGGCGCAATTGCCACGACGGCCTTGAAAAGATCGGGATCGAGGACCGACGATTGCAACGCCGCGTACCCGCCATAGGACCAGCCCAGGATCGCGAGCTTGCCGGGTTTCGCGATGCCCTGCTGGACCAACCACCGACCGGCATCGTTCACGTCGCCAATCGCTGTCTTCCACGACTGGAAGCCGTTCTTCTGGAACCATGCGTCGCCATAGCCGGTGGAACCGCGGAAATTGGGCTGGAGTACCGCAAAACCGCGCGCCGCGAAGAATTGTGCAAGCCAGTCGAAGCCCCATTCGTCGCGGGCGCCGGGCCCGCCGTGCGGCATGACGATTGCGGGCAGGTTCTTGCCGTCGCTCCCGGCCGGCACGGTGAGATAGCCTGGAATGCGCGTGCCGTCCGCCGCCGGATATTCGATCGGTCGCACGCTAGCCAGCTTGACCGAGGCGAGCTGCGGGCGCGCCGGCATGACTTCCTCGAGCTTTCGGCTGGCCTTATCGTACACATAATAGGTGCCCGGATCACTGTCTCCGCCGGCGAACATAAGCAGCTTCTTCTCGTCGGCAGTTCCATCGACGAAGGTCACCATCGGCTTCCCGGGCAGGGCCTTGCCAAGCGCCTCGCGCAAACGGCGAAGCTCGGGATCGAAGAATTCAGTCTGCCGCTTGTCCGTTGCGTAGCTCGCGCCGACCACGCGCTGCTGCCGGCCAATCCGGACCAGCCCATCGACATCGACTTGCGGGTGGGCGAAGACCAGGCTGGTCTTCTTGGTGTCGTCGAGCGCGATGCTGAACAGCGCGTTCCGGCCCTGATAGTTGTCGAAACCATACAGCAGGTTGCTCGCGCGATCGACGGCGTAGGGATTGAAGCCGGAGACGGTTCCGCTCGGCTCGAAGCGTAGCTTGCTGAGCGGGTTCCAGTCGCGCTTGCCGGGCAGTCGATAGCTGTAGTCGATGGTGTCTCCCAGATAGCCCGCCGCGCGCGCCGCCTGGATACCCATGACGCGAACCGTGCCGCTGCCGTCGCTGATATATTCCGCGGCGTTCAGGCGCGCCTGCTCGATCGTGCGTCGCCGCAGATTGCTCGCATCGACCAGCTCGACTCCCAGTCCCTCGCTGGAGCTTGCCAGATGGGTGCCGGTCTGATTCTCGGGAACGAAGGTGCGAGTCATCAGGACCGAGCCGAGCGAGCCTTCCGGACCCCAATCGATGATGCGGCCTCCCGAATAGGCGACGCCGAGCGAGCGGCTATTGGTGCGGGCCGACAACTGCTTCATGTCGCTCCCGTCGGCATTGACGGAGACGAGCCGTGTGAAGCCGACCCTCTGGTCCAGATTCTCGATGAAATAGACGTTGCAGATGAGGCGAGTGTTGCTGGCCCAGTGACAGCTGGTGAGACGTTCGGGGCTTCCCGACGATCGCAAGATCGGCTTTACCTCGCCCTTCGCCAGATCGGCGACCAGCGCCACCGCGCCGCGATCCCCCGAGGGCTGGATGAACACGATCCGTTCGCCGTCCGGCGAAACGCTGATCTGCTGTATGGTTTCCCGAGCGCCGAATTTTGCTGCCAGATCGGCCTGGGCGGAAGCGGGCGCCGACAGGCACGATGCGGCAAGCAGGGCTGCCCCGAGACGAACGAACATGAATGGATCCCCCTTGAAACGGCGTGAATGCTAGCCGTTTTCCGTGGGGTATCAATAGCAAGGCTTCGGTCGCTCAGTCGCAGGATATTGCGGTGGGAAGCAGCGCCGCCTCGGCGGCGTCGAGCTGGGCGCAGAGCATTCCGGCGTGGACGCGCCGGAGCTGGGCGCGCACCTGTTCGATCGTCGCCATCAGTTCGGCGAGATCGAGCGACATCGCCGTGACTGCCGCCGCGCGCTGCGGATCCTGCCCTTCGATCACGTCGCCACACTCCTCGTCGTTCGCCGCAACACAACGCGGCTCGGCCATGCTGGATGCATGCGCGGACGCCGTCCAGCAGGGTTTGTCGGCTTAACCCTCTTTCCGCCGCTTGACACACGCATAACTCGCTGGTTATGAGAAACCCATAGCCAGTGAGTTATGTGTTTTGATGCCATCGACGTCCGATCTGTTGTTCAAGACGCTTGCGGATCCGACGCGGCGGGCGCTGTTCGAGCGGCTGTGTCGCGAGGGCGAGCAGACCGTGAGCGCGCTGACCGCCGAGGCAGGCGTGTCGCAGCCGGCGGTGTCGAAGCATCTCGGGGTGCTGCGCGAGGCCGGGCTGGTGGCGGACCGGCAGGCCGGGCGCCAGACGCATTATCGCGCGCTTCCGGGCGCGCTGGCGCCGCTGCTCGACTGGACCAGCCAGATGGCGGGGTTCTGGGAGCGGCGGTTCGACGATCTCGAGGATTTGCTCAAGAGGATGGACCAGTGACCCAGACCGACACCGAGAAGCGCAGCGTCGTCGTCGAGCGCGAGATCACGCATCCGCCGGAACGGCTGTGGCGCGCGCTGACCCAGCCGCATCTAATCTCGGAATGGCTGATGCAGAACGATTTCGTGCCGGTGGTGGGGCATCACTTCAAGCTTACCGGCGAATGGGGCGGCGTGCTCGATTGCGAGGTGCTCGAGGTCGAGCCGCTCAGGACGCTGAGCTACACCTGGAACTTCGCGAACGACAATCCGGACTATGCGCTGGAGAGTGTGGTGACCTTCACGCTGACTCCGACGGCCAAGGGCACGCACCTGCGGATGGAGCAGGCGGGCTTCGGGCCGACGCAGAAACAGGCTTATGGCGGCGCGCATGCCGGATGGAAGCAGTTCTTCGACAAGCTCGAGCAGGTCGTCGGGCGCGACTGAGGGGAGAGAGACATGAACGGCTGGATACGGCAGATCCATCGCTGGCTGGCGATCGCGTTCACTCTGGGAGTGATCGCCTATATCGTCGCGATGAGCGGGGGTGGGCAGCCGCCGATGTGGCTGGGGCTGTTCGCGCTGGCGCCGTTGATCCTGCTGCTCGTCACCGGGCTGTACCTGTTCGCGCTGCCATATTTCAGCAGGCGCGTCCGCGCGTGAGTGAGTTGCTGTCGGGCGGCAATCCGCAGATCGCCAAGGGCGACGGCGACGCGCCGGTGCACGCCTATATCGCTGCGATGCCGGGGTGGAAGCGCGCGGTGGGCGAGCAGGTCGATGCGCTGGTGGTGCGGACGCTTCCGCAGGTGCGCAAGGCAGTGAAATGGAACTCGCCGCTCTACGGCGTGGACGGCAAGAGCTGGTTCCTCGGGATGCATTGCACCACCAAGTACATCAAGCTGGCGTTCTTCAACGGCGGCGGTCTGGTGCCGCTGCCGCCGGTCGAATCGAAGGACCCGAAGACGCGCTATTTTCATGTTCACGAAGGCGAGGCGCTCGACGAGAGCCAACTCGCCGACTGGATCCGCCAGGCAGCGGCGCTGCCCGGCTGGGTCCCCTGAGAGGAGAGGGAAATGAGCGAGAAGACCCCATCCGAACTGATCGATGCGAAGATCGCGGAACTGGGCGACTGGCGCGGCGAGACGCTGGCGAGGCTGCGCGCACTGATCAAGGAAGTCGAGCCCGAGGTCACCGAGGAGTGGAAATGGCGCGGGGTGCCGACCTGGTACCATGCCGGCATGCTGTTCACCGGCGAAACCTACAAGAAGGCCGTCAAGATGACCTTCGCCAAGGGCGCGGCGCTCGACGATCCCAAGGGGCTGTTCAATTCGAGCCTCGACGGCAATGTCCGCCGCGCGATCGACATTCACGAAGGCGAGACGCTCGACGAAGCCGGGCTGAAGGACCTGTTCCGCGCCGCGGTGGCGCACAATGTCGCGAGCACCCGCTAACGGTGAGAGTCAGGGCCCTCCCGGCGAACCGGGAGGGCGAGAGGATCAGCTGCGGATGAAGGCGAGCAGATCGGCGTTGATGATGTCGGCATGCGTCGTCGCCATGCCGTGGGGCAGGCCGGGATAGGTCTTGATCGAGCCGTGCTTGAGCAGCTTGATCCCGATCAGCGCCGCATCGGCGATCGGCACGATCTGGTCGTCCTCGCCGTGGAGGAGCAGCACGGGGACGTCGATCTTCTTGAGGTCTTCGGTGAAGTCGGTCTCGGAAAACGCCTTCACGCAATCATAATGCGCCTTGACGCCGCCCATCATGCCCTGGCGCCACCAATTGTCGATATTGCCCTGCTTCACCTCGGCGCCCTCGCGGTTATAGCCGTAGAACGGGCCGGTCGGCAGCTCGATGTAGAATTGGGCGCGGTTGTTGGCGACGCCGGCGCGGATGCCGTCGAACACTTCGATCGGCAGGCCGCCCGGATTGGCCTCGGACTTGAGCATGACCGGCGGGACCGCGCCGATCAGCACGGCCTTGGACACCCGGCCGGCTTCGGCGCGCGCGACATAATGCGCGACTTCACCGCCGCCGGTGGAGTGGCCGACATGGATCGCATCCTTGAGATCGAGCGCCGCGGCGAGTTCGATCACGTCGGCGGCATAGGTATCCATCTCGTTGCCGGTGTCGGTCTGGGTCGAACGGCCATGACCGCGGCGATCGTGCGCGATCACGCGATAGCCATGCTCGAGGAAGAAGAACATCTGGATGTCCCAATCGTCTGCCGAGAGCGGCCAGCCGTGATGGAAGACGATCGCCTGGGCGGTCTTGGGGCCCCAATCCTTGTAGAAGATCTCGGTGCCGTCGCTGGTGGTGATGAAAGGCATGAGCTGGTCCCTTTTTAAATGTGCAGCCGGGGGAAGGCCGGCGAAGGTCCGCGTGCGCATCCCCTCCCAGGAATGCGGCCGCGCCATGTCCTTACTATCCCGTGACGAAAGCATGATGACAGCGGTGACCGGGCGCAAGCATAGAAGTTGCAATCGGGCGCTCGTGGCGAACAGCCCGGCGTAGATTCCCCGAAAGAACCCGGCTATTGGCTGGCGGACACCGTGATCCATGCACTCGCCAATCCCACGCGCTTCCTGAAGCTCGCGCGCCCGCTGACGCCGGTCCTGTTCTGGGCCGGGGTGGCGCTCGCGATGTTCGGCGCCTGGGCGGGGCTGACCCAGACTCCGGCGGACTATCTCCAGAAGGAAAGCGTCCGCATCCTCTATATCCACGTTCCCGCAGCATGGCTGGGGATGGGAGGGTGGACCGGCGTGGCCGCGGCGAGCCTCGGCTATCTGATCTGGCGGCATCCGCTGGCCTACATCGCCGCGCGCGCGATCGCCCCCGCGGGCGCAGTATTCGCCGCACTCTGCCTGATCACCGGATCGATCTGGGGCCGGCCGACCTGGGGCACTTGGTGGGAGTGGGACGGGCGGCTGACTAGCATGCTGCTGCTGTTCTTCGTGTACATCGCCTGGATCGCGCTCGCCCGCGCCGATGGCGAGCGCGGCGGCGACGGGCGCGTGCCGGCGCTGTTCGGCGTGGCAGGATCGGTGCTGCTGCCGATCGTGCGCTATTCGGTGGTGTGGTGGAACACGCTGCACCAGGGGCAGAGCATCGGGCTGACCAGCTCGAGCATCGACGGCTCGATGCTGTGGCCGCTGTTTTTCACGATCGGCGGGTTCACCCTGCTGTTCGCCGCGGTGGTGCTGATGCGGATGCGCGCGATGCTGGCGACGCAGAAGGTCGAGGCGCGGATGCGGCGGATGGCGGCGCTGTGAATCACTGGGCGTTCGTCGGCGCGGCCTATGCCGTGACCCTGCTCGGCAGCGGCGGGCTGTCGCTATGGGCATGGCGCTCGATGCGGCGCGCGGAGGCAGCGGCGGAATCGCTGCGGCGGGACGCATGAAGGCGAAGCATCAGCGGCTCGTGCTCGGGCTGCTCGCACTCGGCACGGTCGCCGGTGCGGCAGGGCTCGCGCTGTCGGCGCTGCAGGACGAAGCCGCGTTCTTCTATGCGCCGGGCGATGTCGCGGGCAAGGGCCTGCCGCTCGGCAAGGCGGTGCGGCTCGGCGGGATGGTCGAGGCCGGATCGATCGTGCGCAAGCCCGACGGCGTGTCGATCGCCTTCGTGGTGACCGACGGCAAGGCCAAGGTGCCGGTGGCGTTCCGCGGTGTCGCACCCGATCTCTTCAAGGAAGGGTCGGGCGTGGTCGCCGAAGGCAAGTTCAACCCTGACGGCAGCTTCACCGCGGACAATCTGCTCGCCAAGCATGACGAGCGCTACATGCCGCCCCAGGCTGCGGGCAACATGCACAAGACCGAGACGCTGGACAAATGATCGCCGAGGCGGGGCTTGCGGCCTTGTGGCTGGCGGCGGCGTTCGCGTTCGTCCAGCTGATGCTCGCCTGGGGCGCGGCGCGCGCTGCATCCGTTCGCCCTGAACTTGTCAAAGGGCGGGTAGCCGCGGGCGAAGCGCTTGGGGAGGGCCGTGCTTCGACAAGCTCAGCACGAACGGAGGGCGCTGCGGTCCTGATGACGGCGCTGCGCCGGACCGCGCTGGTGCAGGGGCTGCTCGCCGCGCTGGCGTTCGCGCTGCTGATCGCCCTGTTCGTGCGCAGCGACATGTCGGTGGTGCTGGTCGCTGCCAACAGCCATTCGCTGAAGCC
>Ga0065165_1001578_pt1 | contig 23475 bp, 23 predicted proteins | sample AraplaMF_Cvi_mMF_FD_63813 | JGI IMG/M metagenome (GOLD analysis project Ga0065165, IMG submission 63813) | Arabidopsis root microbial communities from the University of North Carolina, USA - plate scrape MF_Cvi_mMF (version 2) (version 3) | ecosystem: Host-associated > Plants > Roots >... | reverse complement strand
CCCTTTCCATCCACTCACAGCGAAAGCGTGAGGACGACAGATCGCGCCGGTGAACACTTGCCCCCACCTGGCGGCTTCGCCGCCTGTCCGCCCCCAGAGGGGGCGGAGCCTTCGCACCGGCGCTCTTCCCCCTCTGGGGGAAGACGACCGCGAAGCGGTCCGTAGGGGGCAAGCGTTAGCCGCTACCCCTCGGCCCGATGCACCACCCGCCCGTCGACGATCGTCATCAGCACCTGGCCCTGCAGCCGGCGTCCGTCGAACGGCGAGTTCTTGGACTTCGACAGCAGCTTGCCGGCGTCGATGATCAGCGGGGCGTCCAGGTCGCACAGCACCAGGTCGGCCGGGGCGCCGGGCGCGATGCGGCCCGACTGCAGGCCGATCAGGGCGGCCGGGGCCAGGGTGACGGCGCGGATCAGGTCGACCAGGGCCAGGCGCTCGTCGTGATACAGCGACAGCAAGGCCGGCAGCAGGGTCTCCAGGCCCACCGCGCCGGGGGCGGCCTCGTCGAACGGCAGGCGCTTGTCCTCGGCCGGGGCCGGGGCGTGGGCCGAGACGACGATGTCGATCAGGCCGCCGGCCAGGGCCTCGATCAGCGCCTGGCGGTCGTCCTCGCCGCGCAGGGGCGGGGTGACCTTGGCGAAGCTGCGATAGTCGCCGATGTCCAGCTCGTTGAACGACAGGTGGTTGATCGACACCGAGGCGTGGATCCGCAGGCCCTTGGCCTTGGCGCGGGCCAGGGTCTCCAGGGCCTGGGCGCTGGTGACCTGGTCGACCAGCAGCCTTCCGCCCGTCGCTTCCAGAAGCGCCACGTCGCGCTCGAGCATGATCCGCTCGGCCATCGGCGAAATCGACGGCAGGCCCATGCGCCCGGCGAACTCGCCGCCGGTCGCCGCCCCGCCCTTCGCCAGCCACGGGTCCATCGGCCGGTGGGCCAGCAGGGTGTCGAAGCCGCGGGCGTAGGTCAGGATGCGCTGCATCACCTTGCTGTCGACGATCGGCCGGTCGGCGTCGGTCACATAGACGCAGCCGGCCTCGCGCATCAGGCCGATCTCGGCCATCTGCTCGCCCTTCAGCCCTTTGGTCGCCGCGCCGGCGCACAGGATGCGGGCGGCGTCGATGTCGCGCGAGCGGCGCAGGATGAAGTCGACCACGCTGGGATCGTCGACGGCCGGGTCGGTGTCGGGCTGGACGACGAAGCTGGTCACCCCGCCGGCCGCAGCGGCCCGGGCGGCGCTGGCCAGGGTCTCCTTGGTCTCGGCCCCGGGCTCGCCGGTCTTGACCCGCAGGTCGATCAGGCCGGGGGCCAGCATGGCCCCGCCGCAGTCGACGACGCGGACGTCCTTGGAAAGCTTGCCGAACTCGCGGTCCTTGGCGACGTCGGCGATCACGCCCTCGGAGACAATGACGCCCCCGGGGCCGTCATAGCCGCTCTCGGGATCGACCAGCCGGGCGTTGATCAGGGCGAGGGGCGGGGATGAGCTTGTCACTTGCCGTGCTCCTCGAGCCGATGCGCCAGCGAGGCCAGCACCGCCATGCGGGCGGCGACGCCCATCTCGACCTGGTCCTGGATCAGGCTGATCTCGGGATCGTCGGCGACGTCGGAATCGATCTCGACCCCCCGGTTCATCGGTCCCGGGTGCATGACCTTGGCCTTCGGCGCGGCCTTGGCCAGCTTTTCGCGGTCCAGGCCGTAGAAGCGGAAATATTCGCGGGTCGAGGGCACGAAGGCGCCCTGCATGCGCTCCAGCTGCAGGCGCAGCATCATCACCACGTCGGCCCCGGCCAGACCGGCCTTCATGTCGTGATGGACGGTGACGCCCCAGCGCTCGGCCTGGGCCGGCATCAGGGTGGGCGGGCCGACCAGCCGGACGCTGGCGCCCAGCGTATGCAGCAGGGCGACGTTCGAGCGGGCCACGCGGCTGTGCAGCACGTCGCCGCAGATCGCCACGGTCAGGCCCGAGACCCGGCCGAAGGCGCGGCGGATCGACAGGGCGTCCAGCACCGCCTGGGTCGGATGCTCGTGCTGGCCGTCGCCGGCGTTGATCACGCTGCCGCTGACCTTCTGGCTGAGCAGGCTGGCGGCGCCCGACGAGGCGTGGCGCACCACCAGCAGGTCGGGCCGCATGGCGTTCAGGGTCACGGCCGTGTCGATCAGGGTCTCGCCCTTGGTGATCGACGAGGTGCGCGGGCTCATATTGACGACGTCGGCGCCCAGGCGCTTGCCGGCGATCTCGAAGCTGGACTGGGTGCGGGTGCTGTTCTCGAAGAACAGGTTCATCAGCGTCCGCCCCTTGAGCAGGTCGAGGGACTTGGTCGTCTGGCGATTGAGGGCCACGAAGGCGTCGGCCAGGTCCAGCAGCTCGGTGGCCTGCAGGGCGTTCAGGTCGCCGGCCGACAGGAAGTGGCGGCGGGGGAACGAGAAGATGCGCTCGCGGATCGTCTCGATCGGCGCGGCGGGCTCATGGGGCGGGGGCTTGGCCGTCATGAGTGGGCGTCATACGGGGCTTTGGGCGGGGAGGGAAGGATTCGTCAGTCGCCGTGCGTCCTTCGAGGCCCGCTGCGCGGGCGCCTCAGGATGAGGAATTCAGGTGCAAAGCTCCTCATCCTGAGGTGCGAGCCGCAGGCGAGCCTCGAAGGACGCAGGGTGCTAAAACCCCTTGCCCGCCGCCTCGTTGATGCCCCGGATCCGCTCCAGCGCCCCCTGCAGGATCCAGCCGGCGGCCATCTTGTCGACGACCTCGGCGCGGCGCTTGCGGTTGACGTCGTGCTCGTCGATCAGCACCCGGGTCACGGCGGCCGTCGACAGGCGCTCGTCCCAGAAGGTGATCGGCAGGTCGGGGTTCAGGCGCAGCAGGTTGCGGCCCAGCGCCCGGTTGGACTGGCAGCGCACGCCCTCGGTGCCGTCCATGTTCATCGGCAGGCCGATGACGATGCCGACGGCCTTGCGGCTGTCCATCAGCTGGAACAGGGTCTTGGCGTCGTCGCTGAATTTGCCCTTCTTGATCAGGGCCAGGGGGCTGGCGACGGTCAGGGTGACGTCCGAAACGGCCACGCCGATGGTCTTCTCGCCCGGGTCCAGGCCGACGATCGGCTTGTAGTCGGGGATGGCGGCGGCGAATTCGGCGATGTCGAGAACGGGCATTTGTCCTCATACCACGGGGAACCGCTTGTCAAAGCGCCCCTCGCACGGCTAACCCACACGCTCGAATTTCAGGAGGCCCCCATGGCCATTGACGCCGCCACCGTGCGGAAGGTCGCGCGGCTCGCCCGCATCGCCGAACCCGAAGAGCGCATCGAGGCCCTGGCCCAGGAGCTCAACGGCATCATGACGTGGATCGAGCAGCTGGCCGAGGTCGACACCGACGGCGTCGAGCCGCTGACCAGCGTGGTGCACGCCGGCCTGCCGCTGCGCGACGACGTGGTGACCATGGGCGGCGACGCCGACATCGTCACCGGCAACGCCCCCAAGTCGGCGGGCGGCTTCTTCGTGGTTCCGAAGGTGGTTGAGTAGACATGGCTTCGCTGACCTCCCTGACCCTCAAGGGCGCGCTGGACGGGCTGGACGCCGGGGACTTCACCTCGGTCGAGCTGACCCAGGCCCATGTCGAGGCCGTCGAGGCCGCCCGCGGCCTGAACGCCTTCCTGGTCGAGACGCCTGAACGGGCCCTGGCGATGGCCGCCGCCTCCGACGCCCGGCGCGCGCTGGGCGCCGCCGGTCCGCTGGACGGGATCCCGCTGGGCATCAAGGACCTGTTCTGCACCGAGGGCGTGCCGACCACGGCCGCCTCGCGCATCCTCGAGCCGTTCGTCCCGCGCTACGAGTCGACCGTCACCAGCCAGCTGTGGCGCGACGGGGCGGTGATGCTGGGCAAGCTGAACCTGGACGAATTCGCCATGGGCTCGTCCAACGAGACCAGCGCCTATGGCCCGGTGGTCAACCCCTGGCGCAAGGCCGGCTCGAACCAGGCCTTGACCCCCGGCGGCAGCTCGGGCGGCAGCGCCGCGGCCGTGGCCGCCGACCTGTGCCTGGGCGCCACCGCCACCGACACCGGCGGCTCGATCCGCCAGCCGGCCTCGTTCACCGGCACGGTCGGCATCAAGCCGACCTACGGCCGTTGCTCGCGCTGGGGCACGGTGGCCTTCGCCAGCTCGCTGGACCAGGCGGGGCCCATCGCCAAGACCGTCGAGGACGCGGCGATCCTGCTGACCTCGATGTCGGGCCACGACCCCAAGGACTCCACCAGCCTGGACGTGCCGGTGCCCGACTTCGCCGCCTTCGTCGGCAAGTCGGTCAAGGGCCTGCGGATCGGCGTGCCCAAGGAATACCGCGTCGACGGCATGCCCGCCGAAATTCAAAAGTTGTGGGACGATGGCGTCGCCTGGCTGAAGGAGGCCGGCTGCGAGATCGTCGAGATCAGCCTGCCGCACACCAAGTACGCCCTGCCGGCCTATTACATCGTGGCCCCGGCCGAGGCCTCGTCGAACCTGGCCCGCTACGACGGCATGCGCTACGGCCTGCGGGCCGAGGGCGCCAACCTGACGGAAGTCTACGAGAACACCCGCGCCCAGGGCTTCGGCGACGAGGTCAAGCGCCGCATCCTGATCGGCACCTACGTGCTGTCGGCCGGCTATTACGACGCCTACTACCTGAAGGCCCTGAAGGTGCGCCGCCGCATCGCCGAGGATTTCGACAACGCCTGGCGAATGTGCGACGCCATCCTGACCCCGACCGCCCCGTCGGCGGCGTTCGGCCTGGGCGAGAACAGCAACGACCCGATCGCCATGTACCTGAACGACGTGTTCACGGTGACGACGAACCTGGCGGGCCTGCCGGGCCTGTCCCTGCCCGCCGGCCTGGACGCCGACCGCCTGCCGCTGGGCCTGCAGATCATCGGCAAGCCGCTGGACGAGGGCACGGTGTTCTCGGTGGCCGGCGCGATCGAGAAGGCCGCCGGCTTCAAGGCCAAGGCCGACAAGTGGTGGTGATCCGCCGCTAAGCTTCGGACAGGAAAAGGGCGGCCCCGCGAGGAGCCGCCCTTCTTTACGCTACGCTACTGACAACTACATCGGAGTGTCCGGCGTGACGGGAACGGCCGCCGGAGCGGGCGTCGGGGCCGGAGCCGGGGCGGCCGGGGCGGCGATCACCGGGGGCGGAGCCGGAGCGGCGACCGGCGCCGGAACCGTCGCGCTGACGTTCTCCGAGGCCGAGGCGGCGTCGGGCGCGGTCTGCGGGGCCGCGCGGCGGGCTGGGGCGGCGCGACGCGCCGGCTGGGTCACGCGCGGCGGCGGAGCCGTTTCGGCGCGAGCGACTTGCGTCGGCGCCGGGGTCGCGGCGGGCGCCAGCGGGGCGGGCGTCGGCATCGGGGCCGGCGGCTGGGCGGTCGGCAGCGGCTGCGCCGTGGCCACCTTGGCGGGCGGCGCCTCGTCGACGGTCGGGGTCTGGGCCGGTTGGCTCATCAGCCCCCAGGCCAGGCCGCCGGCGACGATGGCCAGCACCGGCAGGCCGATCATCAGGGGCAGGTGCGAAGACTTCTTCGCGGTCTTGCGAGCATAGACCGGCGCATCCGGAAAGAGCGGTGAGTTTTCCGTGCTGGTCGCCGGCGCGATATAAGGTTCGCCGGCGCCGAGGTTCAGAACAGCCATGATTTCCTCCTGAGCGATATTCGTGTTCGGAGAGTCAACGGAGGGGTTCTGCAGCGGTTCCGGTTGGCCAGGAATGACCTTCGTAATGCCTAGAAGCGGTCATTTTTCGATTTGAGCGAAAGGATCGTCTCAGCGATCGCTCGGCGATCTTTCCCTCCCCCTTGCGGGGAGGGTGGCCCCGGAGGGGGCGGGTTGGGGATCAGGCTACGAGCGTTCAATGGGCGAGGACTTGGCGGAAGGCGATGAGCGGACAAGAAGTTCGTCTGTGGGTGCGGCTGCGGGCCTTGAGAGCGGAAGGCTTCCACTTTCGGAGACAGCCCGGCGCTGCTGGGTTGCTATCCGGATTTCATCTGCCTGAACCGACGCCTCGTCGTGGAAGTGGATGGACCTCACCACGAGGAACTGGAACAGGCTGCTCACGACGCCCGCCGGGACCAAGTTTTCCGTCGCTCGGGCTTCCAAACCTTGCGCTTTCCGACCCGTGCGGTGCATGAGGATATCGACGCGGTCATGGGCGTGATTTGTCAGGCCTTGAGCGCAGCGAGCCCCACCCGACCCCTTCGGGGCCACCCTCCCCACGAGGGGGAGGGAAGGGAACTAAGTTAGTGGCCACCCGATGCGGCCAGGAATTGAGACATGACCGAAACCGCCTCTTCCAAAGTGATCCAAGGCCGCACGGGCCCTTGGGAAATCGTTCTCGGCCTCGAGGTCCACGCCCAGGTCGCCAGCGTGTCCAAGCTGTTCTCCGGCGCCGCCGTCGGCTTCGGCGCGGGGCCGAACCAGCAGGTCAGCCTGGTGGACGCGGCCATGCCCGGCATGCTGCCGGTCCTGAACCGGTTCTGCGTCGAGCAGGCGGTGAAGACCGGCCTGGGCCTGAAGGCCCAGATCAACCTGAAGAGCCGCTTCGACCGCAAGAACTACTTCTATCCCGACCTGCCGCAGGGCTATCAGATCAGCCAGTTCGACCAGCCGATCGTCGGCGAGGGCGTGGTCAGCGTCGAACGCGACGACGGCACGACCTTCGACGTGCGCATCGAGCGCCTGCACCTGGAGCAGGACGCCGGCAAGTCGCTGCACGACCAGGACCCGAACGCCACCTATGTGGACCTGAACCGCGCGGGCACGGCGCTGATGGAGATCGTCTCTCGGCCCGACATGCGCAGCTCGGAAGAGGCCGCCGCCTACGTCAAGAAGCTGCGGACGATCCTGGTCTATCTGGGCACCTGCGACGGCGACATGGAGAAGGGCAACCTGCGCGCCGACGTCAACGTCTCGGTCTGCCGCCCGGGCGACTACGAGAAGTACCGCGCGACCGGCAGCTTCAGCCACCTGGGCACGCGTTGCGAGATCAAGAACGTCAATTCGTATCGCTACATCCAGCAGGCCATCGAGTACGAGGCTCGTCGCCAGATCGAGATCCTGGAGGACGGCGGCAAGATCGACCAGGAGACCCGGCTGTTCGACCCGAACAAGCTGGAGACCCGGTCGATGCGGAGCAAGGAAGAGGCGCACGACTATCGCTACTTCCCCGATCCGGACCTGCTGCCGCTGGTGCTGGACCCGGCCTGGGTTAAGGCGATCGAGGACACCCTGCCGGAACTGCCGGACGCCAAGAAGCAGCGGCTGCAGAGCCAGTACGGTCTGTCGGCCTACGACGCCGGCGTGCTGATCATCGAGGCCGACCGCGCCGACTATTTCGAGGCCGCCGCGAAAGGCCGCGACGCCAAGCTGGTGTCCAACTGGGTGACCAACGAGCTGCTGTCGAAGCTGTCGGCCGGCGGCCACGAGATCGCCCGGTCGCCGCTGCCGCCCGAGGACATCGCCCAGTTGGTCGAGCTGATCGAGAACGGCACTATCTCGTCGAAGATCGCCAAGGAGGTCTTCGAGCACATGTGGGCCGGCGAGGGCCGTCCCGCCCAGATCGTCGAGGCGCGCGGCCTAGTCCAGATCAACGACACCGGCGCCATCGAGGCGGCGATCGACAAGCTGATCGCGGCCAACCCCGACAAGGCCGAGGCCGTGAAGGAAAAGCCCCAGGCCATCGGCTGGTTCGTGGGTCAGGTGATGAAGGAGACCGGCGGTAAGGCCAATCCGGCCACCGTCAACGAACTGCTGCGGAGCAAGCTGGGGCTGTAGGGTCTCTGCGTCCTTCGAGGCTCGCCTGCGGCTCGCCCCTCAGGACGAGGACGGTGGATTGCTCCTGAATTCTCCTGAGGCGCCCGCATGGCGGGCCTCGAAGGACGCAGGACGTCGCAACGACAAGGGGCCCGCCGCTCGCGCGACGGGCCCTTTTTCACGAACGAAGCGCCGGCCTTACGGCTTGGGCGTGTCCGTGGTCGGGGCGGCGGCCGGATCGGAGGCCTCCGCCGGCTTGTGGTGCTTTTTGCTCTTCTTCTCGGGCTTGGCGTCGGCGGCCGGCGCCGAGGCGTCGGTCGAGGGATCCGAAGCCGTGGCCGAGCTCGGCGTGCCGCTGGCGCCGGCGCTGTCGGCGCTGGAGGACGGGGTGGAGGCGGCCGCCGGGTCCGTGCCGTAGGACGGCGACGTCGTGGACGAGGAGGGCGCGCTTTGCGTGGTCTGGGCCGTCGGATCGGTGGGCGCGGTCTGCTGAGCCAGGGCCGACCCGGCAAAGCCGGCAAGGGTCAGTGCGGCGACGGCGGCCGTGAGGCGGAGCTTGGTCATGGAAGCGTCTCGTTACTGTCGCGTCGGAAAGTGACACGGCCGGCACGCTGACCTGCGAATGCGGTCGGAATAACTCGCCAATCGGGCGATTCCGTCGCATACGCGGCCAGGATGTGGCGAATGGCGACGCTTACCAAGAGTTTTAGAAAGCATCGCCAAACGCGTCAGGTGGACATCGCCTAGTTGTTGATGATGTCGAAGATCAGTCCGGTGGCGATCGCCGCCAGAACGTAGTCGTTACCGGCGCGATACCAGTAGTATCCGCGGGGCGGCGGACGCAGGCGATAGTATCCGTAGTCGTAGATGATATAGTTGTCGCCACGATAGTAGGGCGGCAGGTAACCGCCGCGTCGCCAGGCGTTGTAGCCAGGACGATATCCGGGGTGGCCGTAATAATGGGGGGGCGGCGCGCCGTAGCTCCAACGGTTGTTGTAGTAGTAGCCGTTGTAACGGCGGTCGTCCCAGCGGTCGCGGCGATCCCAGCCGTTGTGGCGGCCGTTGTCGTGGCGGCCGTCCCAACGCCCACCGCGATCGCGATCGTCCCAGCGGCCGCCATGGCGATCGCCACGATCGCCACGATCGTCGCGATGGTCCCAACGGCCGCGGTCTTGGGCGGATGCGTCGCTCGCGGCGACGGCCATCGGCCCGGCGACGGCGGCCACGGCGGCGATGGTGAGCAACAAGCGCTTCATATCCGACGTCTCCTTCTTCGGACGGCGGTCTTGCGACCGCCGGGTCCCTCGACCTTGAAGACAGTCTCCGCCGCGGCGGCTGAACCTGATCTGAACGGCGCCGTCAGGCTGGAGCAGAGGCGGGCTTGGCGCGAGGCCATAGCGGAACCATGTTGGTGGCCAAATGAAACGCTTCAGGGAGCGCGTCGATGAGCCGTCCGATCGAACTGTACTACTGGCCCACGCCCAACGGCTGGAAGATCTCCATCGCCCTGGAGGAGATGGGCCTGCCCTACACGATGATCCCGGTGAACATCGGGGCGGGCGAACAGTTCAAGCCGGACTTCCTGGCCATCAGCCCCAACAACCGCATGCCGGCCATCGTCGATCCCGACGGTCCCGACGGCCAGCCGATCTCGGTGTTCGAATCCGGGGCCATCCTGCAGTACCTGGGCCGCAAGACCGGCCGGTTCTACGGGACGAGCGAGCGCGAGCGGGTCGAGATCGACCAGTGGCTGATGTGGCAGATGGGCGGCCTTGGGCCGATGGCCGGCCAGACCCACCACTTCCGCCAGTACGCCGCCGCCATCGTCAGCGACCAGCGCCAGATCGCCTATGGCGCCATCCGCTACACCAACGAGACGCACCGGCTGTACGGCGTGCTCAACAAGCAGCTGGACGGGAAGGATTTCGTCTGCGGCCAATTGTCCATCGCCGACTTCGCCTGCTGGGGATGGGTTGTTCCGTGGAAAAACCAGGGCATCATCCTGGAGGAGTTTCCGCATCTGAAGGCCTGGTTCGAGCGCATGGGCGCCCGCGAAGCCGTCGATCGGGGCTTCAGGCTGGGGGCGGAACTGCGGCGCCAGGCCCTGCAGGCCCCCGGAAAAGCGCAGGAAGAGGCCCGAAAGGTGCTGTTCGGCCAGCGCGCGCGTTAACGCGCTGTATACGGCAGTTTACATTTAGTAACACCCGTGAATGCGACGTAATGTCTCTAAACGATTTATGTATTCGTGCCTTGGATTCATGATGTCCTTGCCCTTAACTATATGTTCAGTGGCGATGGACTTTTCTGTTCTCAAGCCAAGCGGAGCCGAAACGGCGAGGCGGGCTGGAAAGGGAATTGAGCCATGATGATGAGTATCGAACCGCCGGCCGCCATCCACGGGATTCCGCTGCCGACCATCGACACCTCGGGCGACGAGCTGTTCCGCATGGGCCTGCTCTATTCGACCGGCCAGGGCGGCGCGCCGCTGGACTATGTTTCGGCCCACATGCTGTTCAACCTGGCCGCCATGCGCGGTTCGGTCGAAGCCAAGGTCTATCGCAAGGAAATCTCGCAAGAGATGGCCAGCGAGGACGTCGCCGAAGCCCAGCGCCAGGCGCGCGAATGGCTGGCCCACGGCTGAGCCTGAAAAGGCTCAGTCGCGTTTTCCCTGAAGGCGCGTGAAGGGCTTCAGTTTCCGCTGAAGCCGTTGATCGCGTAGCTGAAGCTGATCGGCAGCAGGTCGCGGAAGTACTGCTGCATGAACAGGCCCGCTTCGGACACCCCGCTGCGCGGCACATAGACCACGTCGAACCGGCGCAGCGGCACCAGGTCCGCCCGGCCGTTGGTCATCCCCGACAGCAGGTTCGCCGTGCGCAGCATGGCCCGGCCGTTGGGGCCGCGACGAATGATCACCACCGACGTGCGCTTGGCCGAGGTCTTGAACCCGCCGGCCTGGATGATGGCCCGCAGCGCGTCGCTGTCGCCGGCCATGTCGAAGGCGCCCGGATTGCCGACCTCGCCGCCCACGAACACCTTCAGCGGGGCCGTCGACTTGATCGACACCTGCACCTGCGGCCGCAGCAACTGGCTGGAATAGGCCTGGGTGATCGAGGCCTCCAGTTCGCCGATCGTGCGGTCGGCCGCCATCACCGGCGCGATCAGCGGCAAAGCGACGCGGCCGTCGGGCTGGACCACCACGGACTTGTTCAGCTCGACCGCCGAGGGCACGCTCACCTCCAGCTCGTCGCCGGGATAGAACCGGTAGTCGGGCTCCTGATCCGACCAGTCGGCATAGCCGATATCGGAGAAAGTGGCCGTCGGACGGGCCGCGGGCGTGATCGGCTCGCGATCCACGTGGCCGCAGGCCGCGAGACCGGTGGCCGCGAAGGGCAGGGCGAGAGCCGCCGTGAGGATGGTGCGCCTGTGCATGCGACAAGTCTTAACAGGAATGGGTAACGACTCCTTAAGCGCGCTCCGACCAGGGTGAGGCTGAGATTGAACCCATCGGATTCGCATGTCGACGACGAGCGCCTGGACCAGCGTGCCGCATGACCCGCCGTCGCGTAGCGACTGGGCGGCGCGCGCCCGCTATGCGCCTACCGACTTCGTCACCCTGCTGTGGCGCGAGCGCTGGCTGATGCTGGGGGTGTTCCTGGCCATTTTCCTGCTGGGCCTGGCCTTCGCCACCACCATGAAGAAGACCTACACGGCCAGCTCCAGCCTGTTCGTCCGCCTGGGTCAGGAATATGTCTACGAGCCCAGGGCCGGCGACGCCGCCCGCGGCGCGGTGCCCGACGTCGACCAGGTGATCCAGTCGGAATCGGAGATTCTGGGCAGCGGCGAGCTGCGCGAGCGGGTGATCCGCAAGGTCGGCTTCGGCCGGATCTTCCCCGCCAGCGCCACGAAGTACGCCGTCGCCTCGCCCGAGGGGAAGCGCAAGCTGATGGCCGAGGGCCGCGACAGCCTGGCCCGCAACCTTAAGATCGAGACCGCTCCGGACAATTCGATCATCCGCCTGGCCTATTCCAACGGGGATCCGGAAGTCGCCGAGAAGGTGCTCAACACCCTGCTCGAGGAATATTTGATCTATCGCCGCAACCTCTTGATCGGCGGCGACAACAACGGGCTGGAGCGCCAGCGCGAGCTGTTCACCGAGAAGCTGGCCCAGACCGACGCGGCCTATCAGGCTTTCCTGTCGGGCAACGACATCGGCGACTTCACCGCCCAGAAGACCGCCCTGACCCAGCTGCAGGCCCAGGCCGAGTCCCAGAAATACGCCACCGAGGCCCAGCTGCAGGACCGCATGGGCCGCCTGGCCGCCGTCCAGGCCGAGCTGGCCAGAACGCCGACCGACATGGTGCTGTACCGCGACAGCGACATGTCGGCCTCCAGCAAGCTGGCCCAGTTGAAGCTGGACCGCGAAGGCCTGCTGGCTCGTTATCGCCCCGACGCCCAGCCGGTCCGCGACATCGAGGCGCAGATCGCCCAGCTGGAGCAGGGCGTGTCATCGGGACGCACCAACGGCGAGGGCGCGCGGCGCAGCGGCCCCAACCCGATCTGGCAGACCCTGCAGTCCACCCGCAACGACCTGACCGCCGAGGTCGCCGCGCTTCGGCAGTCCCAGGCCGCCTACGCCCAGCAGGTGCAGGACGTGAACCAGCGCCTGCTGCGCCTGGCCGAGCTGGAGCCGACCTTCAACCAGCTGTCGCGCGACCGCGACGTGCTGTCGTCGAACGTCAAGGACTTCACGGTCAAGGAACAGCAGGACCAGGCCCAGCGGCAGATGTCGGCCGAGGGCAGCGACAACATCCGCATCGTCCAGCGCGCCGTGGCCCCGTCGACCGGCAAGAGCCTGAAGAAGCCGATCATCGTGCTGGCCTTCCTGTTCGCGGCCTTCACCGCCGCCTGCGCGGGCCTGGTGCGCATGCTGCTGCGGCCCGGCCTGCAGACCCCGGCCTCGGCGTCGCGCACCCTGGGCCTGCCGGTTCTGGCCACGGCCAACTACAAGCGCTGAGCGCTTTCGTCGCCTTTCGCGCGAGCGCGTTTGGGCCTTAAGGTAAACGGACTTCAACGCGCGGCGATTCGGCGAATGGTGGATTTGAACGTCGAGATGGCGGAGCTGTGGGGGAGCCTTGGCGCCCCCGCGCCCGGCCGCGCGCACGTCATCCAGTTCGTCGCCGCCCGGCGCGGCGAGGGGACCTCGACGGCGGCCCGCGAGTTCGCCCGTTTCGCCGCCAAGCGGGCCGGCCGCAAGACCTGGCTGATCGATCTGGATCTGGTCACCTCGCCGCAATACCAGGCCATCGCCGCCGATCCCGAGCGCTACGGCCAGCTGGGCAGCGGGGCCCCGGCCTCGCCCGACGGCTCGGCCTTCTTCACCGTCCAGCCGCCGGCGCCCAAGCCCGGCGGCGGCGTCTGGCCGGACGCCAAGTATCTGACGGCCCACAGCGTGGGCGGACCGCGCTTCTGGGTGACGCGCTTCAACCGCGAGGCCCTGCGCGGCCGCCAGAAGGTGCACATCCTGCCCGGCGTCGAATACTGGGCGGCGCTGCGCCGCCACGCCGAGATCATCGTCGTCGACAGCCCGTCGGCCGACCGCTCCCAGGCCGCCCTGACCCTGGCCCAGCACATGGACCAGACGGTGCTGGTGGTCAGCGCCCAGCAGCCCGACGTGCGGCCGCCGGGCCTGCTGCGCGACGCCCTGGCCTCGGCCGGCGGGCGCACGGCCGGCGTGTTCTTCAACCAGGCCTCGGTCCAGCCGCCGAAGTTCCTGAAGGCCATTCTGCCGTGAGGACTGGGCCGTGAGCGTCGTGCGTGGCGCGGCGCCCGTCGCGCCAGCCCGGTTGATGTTCTCGCAAATCGCGCTGTTTGGCCTGGCCGTTTTCGCCTTGCTGGTCTTCAGCGGCGGCTGGGAACTGCCGGCGGTCGGCGAGAACGCCACCGAGGCCGGCTCGGCCATCCTGCGCTTGGGCTATCTGCCCGCCTACGCCGCCGGCTTCGCCCTGATCGCCCTGCGGCCGGGCTCGACCCTGCGGGTGCTGATCCGCCAGCCCTTCCTGCTGGTCCTGCTGACGGTCGCCGTCGCCTCGATGTTCTGGTCGGTGAACCCCGACCAGACGGTGCGGCGCTGTTTCGCCCTAGTTTGCACCACTCTGGGCGGCGTGGCCCTAGCGGCGCGGTTCCGCTGGCCGCAGCTGGCCGAGGTGGTGGGCGCGGCCTTCGCGGTGCTGATCGTCGCCTGTTTCGTCGTCTGCCTGGCCGTGCCGCGCATCGGGGTGATGACCGAGCTGTTTCCCGGCGCCTGGCGCGGCCTGTGGCGCGAGAAGAACGGCCTGGGGGGGCTCATGGCGTTCGGTTTCTGCATCCTGTCGGCGGCGGCCCTGCTTAACCCCCGGCGCGCCCGGCTGTGGTGGGCCTTCGCGGGGCTGGCGGTGGTGCTGGTGCTGATGTCGACCTCCAAGACCTCCTTGGTCTCGCTGGTGTTGGGCGCGGGGGCCCTCGGCTTCGTGCTGGTGGCCCGCCGCGGCCCGGCCGTCGGCGCGGCGGCCACCTGGGCGGGAGTGACCGGCGTCGTTCTGCTGATCGCCTTCTCCCTGTTCGCCGCCGACGTGTTCTTCGCCATCCTCGGCAAGGACGCCACCCTGACCGGCCGCACCAAGATCTGGAGCGCGGTGATGCGCGAGATCGAGGACCGCCCCTGGCAGGGCTATGGCTACTCCGCCGTATGGGGCGACAAGAGCGGCTGGGGGCCGTTCGCCTGGATCAGCAAGAACGCCGGCTTCCAGGCCCAGCACGCTCACAACAGCTGGCTGGAGCAATGGCTGGGTCTGGGCCTGGTGGGCCTGATCGCCTGGGGGCTGTTCTACCTGCAGACCATGAGTCTGGCGGCGATCGCCGTGTTCCGCGATCGCGGCGGCGGCCTGCTGGCCTTCCCGTTCCTGGTCGTCTACAGCTTGGTGTCTCTGACCGAGAGCATCGCGGTCGTCTACAACGATTTCCGCTGGGTGCTGTTCGTCGCCTTCGCCGCCAAGCTGGCCTTCCCGGATCGGGAGGTCCGGGCCTAAGCGTTGCTTTAGAGCGCGAACCGGGGCTCACTCCCGCCTTTGGAGGGACAATCCCATGTTGCTGGCCGCCCAGATCGTCACCGGGATCGTCGCCCTGATCCACGTCTATATCGTCCTGCTTGAGACGGTGCTGTTCGAGACGCGGGGCAAGCGGGTGTTCGGCCTGACCGACGAGACGGCGGCGATCGTCAAGTCGGCTATGTCGAACCAGGGCTGCTACAACGGCTTCCTGGTCGCGGCCCTGGCGCTGGGGCTGTTCTGGCCGGACGACGTGACGGCCAAGGCGTTCGCCTTCTTCGGCCTGGCTTGCGTGGCCGTGGCCGGCGTCTGGGGCGGACTGACCGTCAAGCGCTCGATCCTGCTGATCCAGACCCTGCCGGCGGCCGTGGGGCTGGCGCTGTGGTGGATGGTTTAGGGCGGTTTCAGCCAAGCCTTCCGTCCGCCGGCCAAGGCATGCTTGACGCGCCCGGCCATCTCGCTAGAGCCAGTGCCCTGCTTGGCCAAGAGGACGCGATGATCGACTTCCCCGACGACATCTTCACCGAACCGGAAGACGTGGATCCGGACACCCTGGCCAATCTGGGCCCGCTGCGGCCTTTGGCCGGCGTGTGGGAAGGGCGCAAGGGCGTCGACCTGAACCCCAAGGCCGAAGGTCCCGAACGGCGCGACTATCTCGAACGCATCGAGATGCAGCCCATCGATCCCCAGGCCAACGGCCCGCAACTGCTCTACGGCCTGCGTTATCACGTCCATATCGTCGCCTCGGACGAGGATACGACCTTCCACGACCAGGTCGGCTACTGGCTGTGGGAGCCGGCCACGGGCCTGATCATGCAGACCCTGGCCATTCCCCGCGGGCAGGTGGCCCTGGCCAGCGGCCGCGCCGCGCCGGACGGCTCCGGTCTCGTGGTCCGGGCCGAGCGGGGCGGGCCCGGCTACGGGATCTGTTCGACCGATTTCCTGGAATGGGCGTTCCGGACCGACTCCTACGAGCTGGACGTGCGCTTCGACGCCGACGGCGGCTGGTCCTATGTCTCCACGACCATGCTCAAGGTGCGCGGCAGGGACGCGCCGTTCCGTCACGTCGACCGCAACACCCTCGTCAAGGTCGCCGAGCCTCGGCCCAATCCTTCGGCGCGGATCGCGGCGGGCAAGGCGACCCTGGCCGAGGCGCATGGTTTCGTGACGATGGGCGGAGAGTAGGCGCGAATCTACAGCCCGATCCGCCGCGCGCCCTCGGCCACGGTCACCACGTCGAACCCGGCCGTCAGCGCGCCGTCGACCAGCCGCTCCAGAGCCTGAGTCGTGCAGCCCCACTGCGACGGCCGGGGCGAGACATCGTGGGTGTAGAGGATCAGCCAGGCCTTGCGCTGGTGGGCCTTGTCCAGCCAGTCCAGGGCCACCTGCTCGCCGTCCTCGCCCTCGATGCCGACGGCCGGAGCCTGGTTGAGGTCGGCGCCGTTGGCGATCAGGCCGTGGTGCAGGGCGCGCAGGGTCTTGAAGCGGCCGGCCAGGGCGGTCTTGGCGGGGCTGGCGACGTCGCCATAGGGGTAGGCGAAGCTGACGGGCTGGCCCGTTCCCCACTCGGCCAGATGCTGGGCGTTGAGATCGATGTCGGCCAGGGTCTCGTCCCGCGAGGCCTGGCCGCAGTCCAGGTGCGAGAAGGTGTGGCAGGCGATCTCGTGGCCGGCGGCATGCAGCCGGGCGGCGTCCTCGCCCGTGGCGAAGCGGCCCATGGGTCCGTCGCGCCCGGTCAGGCCGGCGGCGAAATAGTAGGTGCCCCGCAGGCCGCGCGCTTCCAGCACCTGGGCGCCGGCGTCGCAGGCGGTGGCCGGGGCGTCGTCGAAGCTGAACGACACCATTGGCCGCTCCAGCTTCACGCGGGCCGGCCGACGGTGGGCCAGGCGGATCAGCCGGCGGCGGACCTTGCCCTTCAGGCTGCGGTCGGGCTCGTAGGCATCGACCTTCTCGTGAGACACTTGCATCAGACGGCGTCCGAATAGAGCGCGGCGCGGTAGAGCCGCAGGGCGAGGGCGCGAAGCGGCGTCGGAGCCGCTTCGTTGAGGGCGAAGGCCTTGAGCATCGGCCGCCAGGTCCCGCGCAGCGGCACGGACTTCAGGCTCTTGGCGACCTTGTAGCTGGGATAGGCGCTGACCACCTCGTGGTGGCTGGCCACCACCCGGGCGAAGTTGGCGGCCGACTGCTCGTACTTGGCGGCCAGGACCGCGGCGGTGTCGAGGCCCAGGTGGGTGGCCGAATTGTCGATGTGCAGGATCGGATATTGCCGGGCCACGCGCATGGCCCACTCGACGTCCTCCCAGCCCCAGCCGGCGAACCCTTCGTCGAACCCGATGGTGTCGAACACGTCGCGGCGAACCAGCAGGTTGGAGGTGAAGACGTGCTTTTCCGGTTCCTTGGCGCGTTCCGGGGCCGGCGTGCAGTCGCTCTTCAGGGCCATGGCCCGGTGCAGTTCGTGCTCGGGACGGCGCGGGGTCTGGTCCAGGGTGAAGCCGCCGAAGGCCACCGGCACGTCGTCGGCCGCGACCGCCGACCAGCGGGTCAGGAAGCCGATCGGATCGGGCAGCATGTCGCTGTCGAGAAACAGCAGGTGGCGGCCGCGGGCGTGCCGGGCCAGGCGGTTGCGGCCCTTGGCGCGGCCCTCGTTGGGCGACAGCACGACCAGCCGGGCCGGCAGCTTCAGCTTCTCGATGCGGGCCGCCATGCGCCGGGTCAGAGCCGCGTCGCCGCCGCCGTCGTCCAACAGCACGATCTCGGCGTCGGCGCCGCGCTCGTCCAGGGCCTTGAGCAGGGCGCTGGGATCGTCGCGATAGGTCGGGATCAGCACCGACAGGCGCGGCGTCGCATCCGCCCAGGCGGCGTTGTCGGTCAGGGTTTCGGTGGCGGCGGTCATGCGGGCTTCAGTCGGCGTTGGAGAATGTCCATGGCCCGGCCGCGCAGGCCGCCGGCGTCCAGCGCCAGGACCGCGACGCCGTAGACCACGGCGCCGGCGGACGCCTTGAGGATCAGTTCGACCACCCCGCCGAAGGCCGGCACGGCCAGCACGGCGGCGGCCATCAGGGCGCAGGCCAGGCCGGACTTGGCCAGGGCGGCCCAGGGCACGGGCAGGGGACAGGCCCGGCGGCCCAGGATCGCCGCGCCGACCGCGCCGACGGCGTAGCTGGCGGCGGTCGACCACAGGGCGCCGTCCAGGCCGAAGCGGGGGATCAGGGCCAGGTTCAGGACGACGTTAGCGCCGGCGGGCACGGCCATGCAGGCGATCAGCATCATGGTCTTGCGGCCCAGGGTGAAGGCCTGCAGCAGGTAGTAGGTAGTCACGCCCGACAGCCAGCCGGCGACGGCGATCCATGGCACGACCCGGCCGGCGCCGGCGCTGAGGTCGGCGCCGACCATCACCTGGGCCAGCGAGCGGCCGACCAGGGCCAGGCCGACGGCGGCGGGCAGGGTCAGCAGCACCATGAAGCCGGCCTGCTCGTGGGCGGCGTCCTTCAGGGCGGGGTGGCCGCCGCGCTCCAGCGCCGCCACCAGGGCCGGCCCGCCGGCCATGCCCAGCCAGATGAACACCACGTCCAGGGTCCTCGAGCCCAGCGAATAGCCGGCGTGATAGATCCCCACGGCCTGCTCGTTCAGGAAGGCGGCCAGCAGGAAGCGGTCGGTGGTCGACAGCACCAGGGCCAGGATCAGCGACAGGGCCACGGGCAGGCCATAGGCGGCGTAGGTCTTGGCCATGGCGGGGTCATAGCGGCCGCCTCGGGTGCGGCCCAGGTCTCCCGGCAGCACGAACACCAGGCACAGCAGCGAGATCGCCCCCATGCCCAGCAGCGGCGCCGCGCCGCCCAGGCCGACCAGGGCCAGGATCAGGCCCAGGAGGAAGCCGCCCACCGTCTGGACGATGTCCAGCAGGGCCGCGCCCGACACCTCGCCGGCCGCGCGGCGGCGCTCCTGCGACAGCTTGGTCAGGCTCTTGACCACCGCCCCGGCGAAGGCGGCGGCGACGGCGACCTTCAGCGGGGCCGACAGGGGCGCGAAGCGCAGCACGCCGGCGGCGACGACCGGCACGGCCAGAGCCAGGCCGAACCACAAGCGGTAGAGGGTGGCGAAATGGTCGGGCAGGCGACCGTCGGCGTCCTGGCGGGCGTGGAAACGGGCCATCGCAGCTTCGGTCCAGGTGAGCAGGACCGTCTGGGTCAGGCTCAGGGCCGAGAAGGCCAGGGCGTAGACGCCGTACTGCTCGGGGGTCAGCACGCGGGTGAACAGGACGATGGTGAGCAGCCCCACCACGCCCTGGGCGATGTTGACCGGCAGATATCCGAGTACGCCACGCCAGAACATGTTTCGTCCTCAGCGCACCGCCGACCGGTCCCCGAGCAGGCAGGGGATGGTCATGGCGATGATGTAGAGGTCCAGCCAGAACGACTGGCGCTCGATGTATTCGACGTCCAGGGCCACGCGCTCCTGCACCTGCTCGGCGGTGTCGACCGGGCCGCGCGAGCCGTTGATCGCCGCCCAGCCGGTGACGCCGGGCTTCATGCGGTGGCGGTGGGCGTAGCGGGCGACCAGGGTCTCGGACTCGACGTCGCCGCTCTTCATGCCGATGGCGTGGGGACGGGGGCCGACCATCGACATCTCGCCGCGCAGCACGTTGAACAGCTGCGGCAGTTCGTCGAGGCTGGTCTTGCGGATCAGCTTGCCGACCCTGGTGACGCGGTCGTCGTCGGCGGTGACCTGGCGCGCGGCCTTGGCGTCGGCGGCCTCGTGGCGCATCGAGCGGAACTTCCAGACCAGGATCGCCTCGTTGTTGAAGCCGTGGCGGCGCTGGCGGAAGAACACTGGGCCGGGCGTGTCCAGCTTGATGGCCAGGGCGACCAGCAGCATGATCGGCGCGGCCACCAGCAGGCCCAGGGACCCGATCACCAGGTCCTGGGCGCGCTTGACGAAGGCGCGGCGGGCGTCGGTGGCCGCGCCCGACAGGTCGACGAAACGGGCCAGCGAGGCGTTGCGCTGGGTCTCGCGGTCCAGGTCGACGAACAGGCTGACCGGGTTGGGCAGGATCTCCAGGCGCTCGACCAGCTGGCCGACGCGGGCCTGGGCGGTGGCGTTCACCGCGATGATCACCCGGTCGACATAGGGCATGATGCGGTGGGCCAGCAGGCTGCCGGTGTCGCCCAGAACCGGCACGCCCAGCACCTGGTGGGGGCTTCGGTCGGCGCGGTCGTCGAACACGCCCAGCACGTTGACGTCGCCGGTGGCCAGGGCGGCGCGGATGAAGCGCTCGGCGTTGACGGTGGCGCCCACCACCACGACGTTCGGCGTCAGGCCGCCCTCGCGGCGACCGTGATCCACGGCGCGCCACCAGGCCAGGTGCAGCACGGCGGTGGTTACGGCCAGGGCGGCGCCCCAGCCGGCCGCCAGGGCGGGGTTGGCCAGGCCGCGTCCGAAGACCAGGGTCGCCAGCACCACCACCACGCCGACCGCGCCGAGGGCGGCCGACACCCGCAGGGCCTGGCGGCCCAGGGTCTCGCGGCGATGGAAGGTGTAGGCCTCCAGCATGTAGAGGGCGGGCAGCAGGGCCAGGGCCCCCAGGACCAGCGGCGCATAGACGTCGGGCGTCGGGCGGGCGATGGCGATCGCGGCGGCGGTGACGCCGGCGAAGGCCAGGCCGTCGATCACCCGGAACAGCCGCGACAGGCTGCGCACCTGCATCCGGGCCCGGGCCGGGACCAGGCGGCCGGGCCGGAACGGGCCGCGCCGGCCGACGCCCTCGGCCGAATCGTCGTCGATCACGACACGAGGCGCCGGCGGAGCGTCGGTCGCGGCGACGTCCTCGAGTTCCGGCCTAGGTGCGATAGCGGACGACATGAAGCTCAGACCCCCTTGTAGAACAAGGTTCAACCTAGCCCCGCGATCTGAGCTTCGCGTTAACGCGGTTTTTTCGAGACAGCGCGTTGTCATGCCGCCGCGAACAGGCTATCGAACCGCTCCCTCTCAGGAGGAGACGTGGCCGAGAGGCTGAAGGCACCGCTTTGCTAAAGCGGCATACCTCAAAAGGGTATCGAGGGTTCGAATCCCTCCGTCTCCGCCATTTCCCTTCCGAAAAGTCATACGTAACAGTCCCCTAGGAGGAGTGTGGCCGACCTTCAAATAGGGTTTGCCATTTGATTGTTCCCGTTTGGTCCAGGTCGATCCTTTGATCGATCTCATAGCCTCTTCAGCGAGCGCGCTTTGGCTGACAGCTGAGGTGTAGTAAGTCCCCAACGCCGTCCTTGGCGCCCAGCGGGACCGCCTTCAGCCGCCGCCGCCGCGAACGCCGCGACGTCGGCTGAAGTGTGGGAAGGGGTGATATCCCTCGACCTTGCCCTCAGGCTCAGACCAGGTTGATCTCGATGCCGATATTGCCCGCCAGCGCCTTGGAATAGGGGCAGGTGCGATGGGCGGCCTCGACGAGCGCCCGTGCCGTGTCCGCCGGCAGGCGGGGCAGGGCGACGTTCAGCCGGGCGGCCAGGCCGTAGCCGTCGTCGCCGAGGTTGAGATCAATCTCGGCGTCGATCGTCGGCGCTTCGGGCAGCGAGACCTGCATCTGCTTGGCGGCGATGGCGATCGCGCCCTCGAAGCAGGCCGACCAGCCGGCGGCCAGAAGCTGCTCGGGGTTGGTCCCCACGCCGGGGCCGCCGGGCGTCGAGAGCTTGATGTCCAGGCGGCCGTCGGCGCTGCGGGCGGCGCCTTCGCGGCCGCCGGTGACGTGGACCTTGCCGGTATAAAGGGTGCGGGGGTTCATGGTGTCGGTTCCTTTCGATAGCGGGATCAGCGCAGGGTGCGGAAGGCCGCGCGCACTTCCTGGGCGAACAGCGCGGGCTGCTCCCAGGCGGCGAAGTGGCCGCCGTTCGAGGCCTCGTTGAAGTAGAAGAGGTTGCGATAGCAGCGCTCGGCCCAGCTCCTGGGGGCCTGGAAGATCTCGCCGGGGAAGACGCTGACCGCGACCGGCAGGTCGATGACGCCGCGGGCGTTGAAGTTGTTGGAGTGGTCTTCCCAGTAGATCCGGGCCGCCGAGGCGCCGGTGGCGGTCAGCCAGTACAGCGAGAAGTCGTCGAGGATCTCGTCGCGGGTCAGGACCTTCAGGGGATCGCCGCCGCTATAGGTCCATTGCGAGATCTTCTCGTACATCCAGGCGGCCATGCCGACGGGCGAGTCGACCAGCGAATAGCCGATCGTCTGCGGCCGGGTGTTCATCATCGCGGCATAGGCGGCGTTGTCGCGATAGAAGGCCTCCAGCTTGTCGAAGGCGTAGCGCTCCTTGGCCGACAGGCTGGCGGGCGCGGGGTCGCCGGCGGCCATGACGTGGGCGATCTCGGCCGGGACCACGGCCGGCATGTTCAAGTGGATCCCGACCAGCCCCTGGACCTTCTGCAGCGCCATGCGTTGGGAGATCACCGAGCCGCAGTCGCCGCCCTGCGAGACGTAGCGCTCATAGCCCAGGCGCAGCATCAACTGCGACCAGGCGCGGCCGATATGGTCCGAGCCCCAGCCCGTGACCTTCGGCTTGGCCGAGAAGCCGAAGCCGGGGATCGACGGGATGACCAGGTGGAAGGCGTCCTCGGCCTTGCCGCCGTGGGCGGTCGGGTTCGTCAGCGGGTCGATGACCTTGAGGAACTCCAGGATCGAGCCCGGCCAGCCGTGGGTCAGGATCATCGGCAAGGCTTGCTCGTGGCGCGAGCGGACATGGATGAACTGGATGTCCAGGCCGTCGATCTCGGTCACGAACATCGGCAGGGCGTTCAGCCGCGCCTCGACCTTGCGCCAGTCGTAGCCGGTCGCCCAGTAGCGCATCAGCGGCTCCAGGGTCTGGCGGCGCACGCCCTGGCTGTCGTCGGTCGCCGGCTCGGCGTCGGCCCAGCGCGTGTCGGCGATGCGCCGCTTCATCGCGGTCAGGTCGGCCTCCGGGATCGCGACCCTGAACGGGCGGACGGCGGAGGAAGCGGTCTTGGCCAGCAGTTCGACCGGGGCGAGGGCCGTCGCGCCGGCCACGGCGAGGCCGCCGACCACCGCGCGGCGGGTGGCGGGGAGAAAAGGGGTGTTCACTGGAAAACTCCGTGGAGCTTGAGAGGAGAGGAAAGGGGGCGTCCGGCCGTCAGGGCGCGTATCGCGTGAAGACGTAGTCGCGGTCCTTCACGCGGGCGGCGTGGCAGGCGAAGCAGGTCTCGTGCTGGGCCAGGTCGGCGGGCTTGCCGTCGATGAAGCGTCCGAAGCCCCAGCCGCCGGTCGCGGCGTAGCGCCGGGAATCCTTGACCATGACCTGGACCGTGGTCGCCGCGCCGGGGATCGAGGCGGGGGCGAAGTCGGGCGAGGGCGCATGTTTCCAGGCCAGCTTCACCAGCACCGTCCCGTCCGGGAAGGGGCGGGTTCCGGCGCGGTAGGCGTTCAGCGCCTTGCGATTGCCGACGACCGCCCGCAGCTCGTCCAGCGGCGCGGCCTCCTGGGCGGGGGCGACCAACGTCCAGTCGCGATAGCCCTTGGGGATCGTCACGCCGTAGATCGGCGAGGCGGCCGGGGAGGGCGCGGCGGCCCAGGCCAGGCCGGCGGTCATGGCCAGGACGCCGCCGCCGGCCAGCATCGAGGAGGGATGCATGACGCGTTCCCC
>Ga0065165_1001577_pt1 | contig 23479 bp, 24 predicted proteins | sample AraplaMF_Cvi_mMF_FD_63813 | JGI IMG/M metagenome (GOLD analysis project Ga0065165, IMG submission 63813) | Arabidopsis root microbial communities from the University of North Carolina, USA - plate scrape MF_Cvi_mMF (version 2) (version 3) | ecosystem: Host-associated > Plants > Roots >... | reverse complement strand
AGGCGGCAAGAGTCTCGAGAACCGCCAGCGGTTCTTGCGTCGGGCCAAATCCCTGGTGCAGGGCGCCGTCAAGAAGACCTCGCAGGAACGCGACATCAAGGACGTCCTGGAGGGTGGTGAGGTCACCATACCGCTCGACGGCATGCATGAGCCGCGTTTCCGCCGTGAAGGCGGAACGCGCGACATGGTGCTGCCCGGGAACAAGAAGTTCATCGAGGGCGACTATCTGCAGCGCTCCGGCCAGGGCAGCGCCAAGGATTCAGGTCCGGGCGAGGGCGACAGCGAGGACGCGTTCCGCTTCGTGCTCTCCCGCGACGAGTTCGTCGATCTCTTCCTCGACGATCTCGAGCTTCCCGATCTCGCCAAGCGCAGGATCGCGCAGACCGAGAGCGAGGGCATCCAGCGCGCCGGCTATACGACATCGGGCTCGCCCTCCAACATCTCGGTGAGCCGCACGGTGAAGCTCGCGCTCGCCCGCCGCATCGCGCTCAAGCGTCCCCGTAAGGACGAGATCGAGGAGCTCGAAGCCGCGATCGCGGCGTGCACCGACGAGGACGAGCGCATCGCGTTGCTCGCCCAGCTCGACAAGCTGAAGGTGAAGACCAGGCGCATTCCCTTCATCGACCCGCTCGACATCCGCTACCGCCGCTACGAGAAAGTGCCGCGGCCGGTCGCGCAGGCGGTGATGTTCTGCCTGATGGACGTCTCCGGCTCGATGTCCGAGCACATGAAGGATCTCGCCAAGCGCTTCTACATGCTGCTCTACGTGTTCCTGAAGCGCCGCTACAAGCATGTCGAGATCGTCTTCATCCGCCACACCGACCGCGCCGAGGAGGTGGACGAGCAGACCTTCTTCTACGGTCCGGCGTCGGGCGGCACGCTGGTCTCCAGCGCGCTCCAGGCCATGCACGAGATCGTGCGCGAGCGCTTCAACCCGTCGGACTGGAACATCTACGCCGCCCAGGCCTCCGACGGCGACAATTCCTATTCCGACGGCGAGCTCACGGGCCTGCTGCTGACCGACAAGATTTTGCCGGTCTGCCAGTTCTTCGCCTATCTCGAGGTCGGGGAATCCGGCGGCAGCGCCTTCGATCTCTCCGACTCCTCGCTTTGGACCCTCTACGATCGCCTGCGCAACAGCGGGGCGCCACTCTCGATGCGCAAGGTCAGTGAGCGCAGCGAGATCTTTCCGGTGTTCCACGATCTGTTCCAGCGCCGCGAAACGGCACAGGAGAAAGCCGCTCCATGACGGAACGATTGTTCGAAGGCGCCGATTGGGATTTTCACACCTTGCAGCGCATCACCGATGCCTGCGAGGAGGTGGCGCTGAAGGATCTCGGTCTCGACGTCTATCCGAACCAGATCGAGGTCATCACCGCCGAGCAGATGCTGGACGCCTACTCCTCGGTCGGCATGCCGCTGTTCTACAAGCACTGGTCGTTCGGCAAGCAGTTCGCGTACCACGAGGCCTCCTACCGCAAGGGCCTGATGGGGCTCGCCTATGAGATCGTGATCAATTCCTCGCCGTGCATCTCCTATCTGATGGAGGAGAATACGGCGACGATGCAGACGCTGGTGATCGCGCATGCAGCCTTCGGCCACAACCACTTCTTCAAGAACAATTATCTGTTCAAGCAGTGGACCGATGCCGACGGCATCCTGGATTATCTCGACTTCGCCAAGAACTACGTCATGCAGTGCGAGGACCGCTACGGCCGCGTCGAGGTCGAGCGCACGCTGGACGCCGCGCACGCGCTGATGTCGCACGGCATCGACCGCTATCCCGGCAAGAAGAAGCTCGATCTGCGCGCCGAAGAGAAGCGGGCAGGGCGCCGCCGCCAGCACGAGGAAGAAGTCTTCAACGATCTCTGGCGCACCGTGCCGAAGGGGGCCTCGAAGACCAAGTCCGCGCTCAGCATCGAGCGCCGCCGCAAGCTGCTCGGCCTGCCGCAGGAGAATCTGCTTTATTTCCTGGAGAAGAGCGCGCCGCGGCTGGCGCCGTGGCAGCGCGAGCTCCTGCGCATCGTTCGCCACATCGCGCAATATTTCTACCCGCAGAGCCAGACCAAGGTGATGAACGAGGGGACGGCGACCTACGTCCACTACCGCATCATGACCAAGCTGCACGAGCAGGGCCGCATCACCGACGGCAACTTCCTCGAATTCCTGGGATCGCACACCAATGTGGTGTTCCAGCCCGAATTCGACGATCCGCGCTACTCCGGCTTCAATCCCTATGCGCTCGGCTTTGCCATGATGCAGGACATCGAGCGCATCGTCACGAGGCCCGAGGACGAGGACCGCGAGTGGTTCCCCGACATTGCCGGCAAGAACGACGTGATGGGCGTGCTGCGCGACGTCTGGGCCAATTACCGCGACGAAAGCTTTATCGCGCAATTCTTGAGCCCTAAATTGATGCGGCAGCTCCGCATGTTCCATCTGCACGACGATCCCGAAGAGCGCGCCGGCATCCGGGTCGATGCCATCCACGACGATCGCGGTTTCCGCCGTGTCCGCCGTGAATTGGCGCGGCAGCATGATGTCGGCTACATCGACGCCAATATCGAGGTGGTGGATGTCGATCTCTCCGGCGATCGCCGGCTGATCCTGCATCACCACGTCATCAAGGGCTCGCAGCTCAACGAGACCGACGCCAAGCGCGTGCTCCAGCATCTCGCCGATCTCTGGACCTACGACGTCTCGCTGATCGAGGTCGACGCCAACGACAAGGTGCTGCGCGAATACGTCGTGAGCCCGCGCCCGATCACGGCGGCGGCGTGAGGGCAGGCGGCCAGGCTCAGTGCTTGCCGAGGACCAGTGCGCCGATGAAGGTGCGCTCCCTCCCCCGCCTGCGGGGGAGGGCTGGGGAGAGGGTATCTCCACAGCGGGACTCCCCCAGAGGAGAGAGCCCTCACCCGGCGCGCGGGACGATGCTTCGCATCGCCCGGGACGCGCCGACCTCTCCCGCAAGCGGGAGAGGTTACAGCCAGCCCGCGGCTGCTTTAGCGATCAACGTGAACCGTGCCCTAAGCCGTCCGCTTCTTCCCCGGCTTCTTCTTCGACCCGTTCAGCGCCACCGCCGCGCGGATCAGCGCCTTCAGCGCTTTCTCGTTGACCTTCTCGCCCTCGCGAATGTCGATCGCGCGACGCACGTTGCCGTCGAGGCTGGCGTTGAACAGGCCGGCCGGGTCATCCAGCGCCGCGCCCTTCGCAAAGGTCATCTTCACGACCGCCTTGTAGGTCTCGCCGGTGCAGATGATGCCGTCGTGCTCCCAGACGGGGACGCCGCGCCATTTCCACTCTTCGACGACATCAGGGTCGGCCTCCTTGATCAGGGCGCGGAGGCGCGCCAGCATCTCGCCGCGCCAGTCGCCGAGCTCCTTGATCCGGCCGTCGATCATCCTGGAGGGCGATGCGCCATCCGTCTTCGTCGCGCTGCTTGTCTTCGCGGCCACCGCCTTTGTCATCGTCAGGCCTCTTGCTGCGCGCCGTCGCGGCGGCCGAGATAGGGCAGCGCGAACATGTAGAGGCCCGTTGCGAGCAACGGAATCAGCGGGACGAAGGCGAGCAGGCCGATCCACGTCGCCTGGATGTGCAGCGTTAGCGCAACGATGTTGGCGATGACGGCGAGCGTGAAGGCGATGGACAGCCATCGATGGATTTGTCGAACCCACATGGACCCGGTCAATGAAACCTCCTGTTGAGATGATCGAATGAACGCCGCCGGCCGGTCTACTCCGCCCGCGCCAGCACCTCGTCCAGCTTCGCGAAAAACTGCTTCCAGCCGGCATGCGCGCCGCCATAGGCCTGCTTCTGCGTGGGGCTGAAGCCCGCCTGCTCGACGCGCAGATGCGTGCCTGCGCCCGTCGGCGTCAGCGTGAAGGTGACGATGCTTTTGAGATCGAACGCGGCGTCCTCATGCGAGAAATTCCAGGTGTAGGCGAGCGTCTTCTGCGGCTCGATGGCCAGCACCTCGCAATCCAGCACGCCGCCCCATTCGCCGCGCAAATTGAAGCGATGGCCGACGGATGGCTTGAAGTCGTTCTTCATCAGCCATTCCTCGATCAGGTGCGGCTGCGTCAGCGCGCGCCACAGCCGCTCCACCGGGAAGGCGAACTCGCGCTCGACGATGACGGAGCGTGTTTCGGCTTCTGTCATTGGTCCATCCTCTTCAGGAGATCATCGAGCGCGTCGAGCCGGTTCTGCCAGAAGCCGGCCATCTGGCTGGTCCAGTCGATCAGCGGATCGAGCGCGCCGGGCTGCGCGCTGTAATGCGTCTGCCGTCCCTCATGGCGGTCGCGCACCAGGCCCGCCTGCTTCAGCGCGCCCAGATGTTTCGAGACCGCCGGCTGGGAAACGCCCGATCGCACCGTGAGTGCCCCGACCGTCTGCTCGCCCTCGCGGCACAGCCGCTCGAAGATCGCCCGCCGGGTCGGATCGGCAAGGGTTCGGAACAGGAGGTCGGGCGCGGCGGGCATGGGAATCCATAACCAGAAAGTTATGGATTGATTCATAACCGTGGGGTTATGGATAAGTCAAGCGGGAAGGGAGGATGTGACGTTAGGCGCGCAGCTCTCTCCGCCGTCATTGCGAGGAGCCCTCGCGACGAAGCAATCCAGACTGCCGCCGCGGCAACGGTCTGGATTGCTTCGCTACGCTCGCAATGACGGAGAATGCGGCGGCGCGGCAGCCACGCCTACGGCCGCAAATAAAGATACCCCTGCGACTGCAACTCGGCGAGCCGCACCACGCCGCCCTTTTCCGCACTGACGAAGCCCGGCAGCAGATCCGTCAGCGTGACGTTCTGCGCCTTCATGGTGTTGCCGCACGCCGCGAGCTCGACGCCGTCCCTGGAAAAATCCCCGACGCGCTTGCTCACATCGGGGTTGGCCTGCGCCCCGTGAAATGCCTTCAGCGCGGGGCCGTGAATCACCAGCGCGATCGTGACGTGATCGGGGCCGCCGACGCCGTCGATGTGGTTCTGGATATTGCCGAGCACGAAATTGACCTTCTCGGCGTCGCTCAGGTGATAGACGACCTTCAGCTTGTTCGACGACGGAGCCTCGGTCGCGGCCTTCGCGCTGGACGCGCCAAGCGCTGCACCGAAAGCCGAGACGGCACTCCACAACATGTTCCGGCGGTTCATGGCGTTCTCCCTCGGAGCATGATCCGGAAAAGTGCGAAGCGGTTTTCCGGAAAGATCATGCGCAAACAACGAGCCTTTGCCGACACATATCATTTGTGGCGGAGCGCGGCGAGTTCCTTGCGGTCCGTCACCAGCGAGGCGCATTCGCTGGTGTCGGTGCGGTCGAGCCGGAAAATTCCGTCGTCGGCGCCTGCGACCAGCGATCGCTCGGCGTCGTCGTCCGGCTTGTTGTTCTGCCAGATCCTGACCCGCGCCAGCCGCACGACCGCCGACTTGTCGTCCTTCGACAGCGCAACGCCGATGCCGCCGCCTTCGCAATCGACGCCGCAGCCGAGCCGGATCTCGGTGCCATCAGCGGTGAACACGGCGTGGTTGCACGAGCCGCTGGAATCGAATTCGCCGGTGCGATGGCGATATCTGAAGCCGAGCTGGAAGGAGTTGTGCAGCTGCTTGTCCTCCCTGTCGAGCTCCGCGGAGATCAGCAGCTTCATGGAGGCGACCTTCTGCTTCGGATGCCGCGCCAGATGGTCGGCATCGTAGCGGCGGACGAAGCAGGCATAGGCCTTGTCGCCCGGCTGGCCCGCATACATGCGCGCGTTGAAGGTGTCGGCCTCGGCCTTGGTGGCTTCGCGGATGTCGTCGACCCCCTCGGCCCGGGCAGCACCGAGGAACGTGGCAAGAGCAAGCGGAAGAGCAGGAAGAACCAGGCCAAGCTTCATGATCGCACCACGCGTGTGAGCAGGTCGGCGCTCCGCATGGAGGGGCGGGGGACCGGTTGGCGGTTAGTCGCGGGCCAGTCGCCGCCCGTTCAAGCGCTGTTGCCTCGCAATCCCATGGGCAGCCTCGCGCAAGGTTCCAGTCCTAACACTGTGGATGGAGGGGGCAGGTTAAACCCCTGGTTGTTGCAGATGGCTGCTGGCGCTCAAAATGTCCGAAAGTCACAATTTGCCCAACCTTGCGATCGGATATTCCATGCCGCGGCTGTTCGCGCTCCTTGGAGCCGGCCTGCTGCTGACGCTGCTCTGTGCCGCGCTCGCATTCAGCTGGCACTACGTCCAGGACATCACCACGTTCCAGATCGCGCTCTGCTATTTCGGCGTGGTGTTTTTCGGCCTGGCCACCTGCAGGGTGCTCTGGACGCTGATCTCCGCCAAGGAGCCGGTCGTCTTCATCACCCGTGTCGGCCTTCGCGACACCAGGATCGCCGATGACACCATCTCCTGGAGATCGGTGCGGGACATGTCGATCTTCCGGTATCGCAGCCAGCGGATCGTGGTGCTCCAGCTCGATCCTCTTCTCGCGGTGCGGTTCGAAGGCGGCTTTCTGAAGCGCATCCTGGCGCTGCTGAACAAGCCGATCGGTGCCGACGGCGTGCTCGTCAATGCGGGCGGCCTGACCATGGACGGCGACAGGCTGTTCGACACCTGCAAGCAATACTGGACGGCCGGCAGATTGACCTATTCGGGCCGCGCTGCGGCTGACTCCGAGCCCGAGCCCGTCAGCTAGCCCGGATGACACTGCCGTGGGGGCGGCAGTCTCCCGCCGTCACCGCAGGCTGGCGTTGAACTTGTCCAGCGCCGCCGAGCCCGGGCACAGCGTGTCCGCCTCCAGCGTGTTGAGCGGCGTCTCGACCGTGTTGAGATGCGCGTGCAAATCGTCCGCATCGGGATCGACGTAGAGCAGACCGGTGACGATCTGGCCCTTGGCAGCGTGCTTGGCGAGGAAGGTCTGCGCCCCTAACCGGTCATGCGGATCGTAGTCCGCGTCGATCTTGCGCAGCGCGATCTTGCTGCCGTCGTGCTGCTCGACCACCTGCACCGTGCCCGGCGCGTAGTCCACCGCGATCGGGTCGCGGCCCACCAGCACGTCGAGCCGGTTCACCGCGTCGTTGTGCTCGCGGACATAGTCAAAGCTCTTGGTCGAGCCGGCGTGGTTGTTGAAGGCGATGCACGGGCTGATGACGTCGATGAAGGATGCGCCCTTGTGGCCGATCGCGGCCGCGATCAGCGGCACCAGCTGGCTTTTGTCGCCGGAGAACGAGCGCGCCACGAAGGTGGCGCCCAGTTGCAGCGCGATCGCGACGAGGTCGATGGCGTTGTCGGTATTGGTGACGCCCTTCTTGCTCTTTGAACCGCGGTCGGCGGTCGCCGAGAACTGGCCCTTGGTCAGGCCGTAGACGCCGTTGTTCTCAACGATATAGGTCATGTTGACGCCGCGCCGGATCGAATGCGCGAACTGGCCGAAGCCGATCGAGGCGCTGTCGCCGTCGCCGGAGACGCCGAGATAGATCAGGTCTCGGTTCGCGAGGTTGGCCCCGGTCAGCACCGAGGGCATGCGGCCGTGCACGGAGTTGAAGCCGTGCGAATTACCGAGGAAATAGTCCGGCGTCTTCGACGAGCAGCCGATGCCGGAAATCTTCGCCACCCGGTGCGGCTCGATCGACAGCTCATAGCAGGCCTCAATGATCGAGGCCGTGATCGAGTCATGCCCGCAGCCGGCGCACAGCGTCGAGATCTTGCCCTCGTAGTCGCGATGGGTGTAGCCGAGCTCGTTCTTCTTCAGCCCGGGATGATGGAATTTCGGTTTTGCGATGTAAGTCATGAGAGTTTCTTTCTGCTCCCTCGCCGTAATCCGGCCTTTTCCAGCATAGGGTAGGGCTGCCCCGCCTGAACTCCGTCATTGCGAGCGCAGCGAAGCAATCCAGGCTGTCTCCACGGAAAGATTCTGGATTGCTTCGCTGCGCTCGCAATGACGATGGTGACGCAGTGGGCCATCATGACACGGCCTTGCGGAGCGGGGTCACCTTGAGGTGATCCTGGTGGTCGCCGATGGTTTTTGCGATGTAGCGGGCGGTGATCGGGGTGCCGTCGTAATGCACGATCGGCACGAGACGGACGGGATCGATGCCGTTCTCGTTGACGATCAGCTGCCGCAACTGGCTGTCGCGGTTCTGCTCGACCACGTAGACGAAGTCGTGCTCGGCGAGGAAGCTCGCCACGCTCGAGTGGAACGGGAAGGCACGGATGCGCAGGCGGTCGAGCTGGTGCCCGCGCGCCTCCAGAAGTCCGATCGCCTCGTCCATCGCCGGCGAGGTCGAGCCGAAATAGATCACGCCATATTTGGTCGGCCGTTCCGCATTGGCTTGCAGCGGCCGCGGCACGAGGTCCTGCGCGGTCTCGAACTTGCGCACGAGGCGCTGCATGTTGTCGGCATAGACCGAGCCTTCCTCGGAATAGCGCGCATAGCGGTCGCGCGAGGTGCCGCGGGTGAAATAGGAGCCCTTGGTCGGGTGCGTGCCGGGATAGGTGCGATAGGGAATGCCGTCGCCGTCGACGTCGAGGTAGCGGCCGAAATCGCGGCCTTCCTCCAGCATCTCCGCGGTCATGACCTTGCCGCGGTCATATTGCTTGGCGTCGTCCCATTTCAGCGGACGGCAGAGCCGGTGGTTCATGCCGATGTCGAGGTCGAGCATCAGGAAGATCGTGGTCTGGAGCCGCTCGGCGAGGTCGAACGCCGCGGCCGCGAACTCGAAGGCTTCGGCCGGATCCTCGGGGAACAGCAGCACGTGCTTGGTGTCGCCATGCGAGGCATAGGCGCAGGCGATGATGTCGCATTGCTGGGTGCGCGTCGGCATGCCCGTCGAGGGGCCGGCGCGCTGGATATTCATGATCACGGCCGGAATCTCGGCGAAGTAGGAGAGGCCGATGAACTCGGTCATCAGCGAGATGCCGGGACCGGAGGTCGCGGTGAAGGCCCGGGCGCCGTTCCAGGAAGCGCCAATCACGATGCCGATCGAGGCCAGCTCGTCCTCGCCCTGCACGATCGCGTACTTCGCCTTGCCTGTCTCAGGATCGTGCCGGTACTTCTTGCAGTGGGCGGTGAAAGCCTCCGCCACCGACGAGGACGGCGTGATCGGATACCATGCACAGACCGTCGCGCCGCCATAGACGGCGCCGAGCGCGGCGGCGCTGTTGCCCTCGATGAAGATGCGGTCGCCGACCTTGTCGGATTTCTTGATGCGCAAGCCCAGCGGGCATTTCAGATTCTGGAGCGCCCAGTCGCGACCGAGATGCAGCGCGTGGACGTTGGAGGAGAGCAGCTTCTCCTTGCCCTTGTACTGCTCTCCGATCAGCTGCTCGATCAGCTTCGGGTCCATGTCGAGCAGCGCTGAGAGGCTGCCCAGATAGATGATGTTCTTGAACAGCTGACGCTGGCGCGGATCGGTGTAGGTCGAGTTGGTGATCGCGGTGAGCGGCACGCCGATCACGGTGATGTCGTCGCGGAACTTGGTCGACGGCATCGGCTTGGTGGAATCGTAGAACAGATAGCCGCCGGGCTCGATGCCGGCGACGTCCTTGTCCCAGGTCTGCGGGTTCATCGCGACCATCATGTCGACGCCGCCGCGCGCGCCGAGATGGCCGTCTTCCGTCACCCGCACCTCGTACCAGGTCGGCAGCCCCTGGATGTTGGAGGGGAAGATGTTGCGGGGGGAGACGGGAACGCCATGGCGCAGGATCGCGCGCGCGAACATCTCGTTGGCGCTGGCCGAACCCGAGCCGTTGACGTTGGCGAAGCGGACGACGAAGTCGTTTACGCTGCTGATCGGCTTCTTGTCGGACATGTCGAACCTGCGTGAGTCATCTCGATGAAATATTTCTGCATGTCCCAGGCACCGGTGGGACAACGCTCGGCGCACAGCCCGCAATGCAGGCAGACGTCCTCGTCCTTGACCATCACGCGCCCGGTCTTGAGGTCCGAGGAGACGTAGAGGTCCTGGTCGGGATGCAATGACGGCGCCTTGAGGCGATGGCGCAGATCGTCTTCCTCGCCATTCTGCGTGAAGGTGATGCAATCCATCGGACAGATGTCGACGCAGGCATCGCACTCGATGCAGAGCGAGGTCGAGAACACCGTCTGCACGTCGCAGTTCAGGCAGCGCTCGGCTTCGCCCAGCGCCAGCTTGACGTCGTAGCCGAGCTCGACCTCGGTGCGGATGTCCTTCAGCGCGATCACCTTGTCGCGATGCGGTACCTTGAAGCGCTTGTCGTTGGAGATGTCGTTGTCATAGCTCCATTCGTGGATGCCCATCTTTTGAGAGGAGACATGCACCTCCGGCAGCGGCCGCTCGGTGATGTCCTCGCCCGACAGCATCTTGTGGATCGACAGCGCGGCGTCATGCCCCTGCGCCACCGCCCAGATGATGTTCTTCGGCCCGAATGCGGCGTCGCCGCCGAAGAACACTTTCGGGTTGGTCGAGACGAAGGTCTTGGGATCGACCTTGGGCATGTGCCATTTGTCGAACTCGATGCCGCAATCCTGCTCGATCCAGGGGAAGGCATTCTCCTGGCCGACCGCGACCAGCACGTCGTCGCAGGCGATCGTCTCGTCCGGCTCGCCCGACGGCACCAAATTACGCCGGCCCTTGGAATCGTATTCCGCCTTCACCTTCTGGAAGGTGACGCCGATCAGCTTGCCGGCGACATGCTTGAATTCCACCGGGACCATGTAGTTGAGGATCGGAATGTCCTCGTGGAGCGCGTCTTCCTTCTCCCAGGGCGAGGCCTTCATCTCCTCGAAGCCGGAGCGGACGACCACCTTGACGCTCTCGCCGCCGAGACGGCGCGCGGTGCGGCAGCAATCCATCGCGGTGTTGCCGCCGCCGAGCACGATCACGCGCTTGCCGATCTTGTCGGTGTGGCCGAACGACACGGACGAGAGCCAATCGATGCCGATATGGATGTTGGCGGCTGCTTCCTTGCGTCCGGGAATATCGAGCTCGCGGCCACGCGGCGCGCCGGAGCCGACGAAGATCGCGTCGTACTTCTCCGCAAGCAGCGCCTTCATGCTCTCGATGCGGTGACCGCCCTTGAACTCGACGCCGAGGTTGAGGATGTAGCCGGTCTCCTCGTCGATCACGGAATTGGGCAGCCGGAATTTCGGGATCTGCGTGCGCATCATGCCGCCGGCTTCGGGGTCGCCGTCGAACACGGTGCAGTGATAGCCGAGCGACGCGAGATCGCGCGCCACCGTCAACGACGCCGGACCGCCGCCGACGAACGCGACGCGCTTGCCGTTCTTCGCAGTGGGTTTCGGCAGGCGCTGCGTGATGTCGTCCTTGAAATCGGCGGCGACGCGCTTGAGGCGGCAGATCGCCACCGGCGTTTCCTCGACGCGCCCGCGGCGGCATGCGGGCTCGCACGGACGATCGCAGGTGCGTCCCAGAATTCCGGGAAACACGTTCGATTTCCAGTTGATCATGTAGGCGTCGCTGTAGCGGCCTTGTGCGATCAGTCGGATGTATTCGGGAACGGGGGTGTGCGCAGGACAGGCCCACTGGCAATCGACCACTTTGTGAAAGTAGTCGGGGGCCGCGATATCGGTCGGTTTCATTCCTACCCTGTCCGCGCAGGCTCAAGGACCCCGCGGCCTTTTCTTGAGCTTGTCGTACGCTTAACGCACGGCGATCTGGTTTCTGAATGACGTCATTGGGTTAGCTTATTAGAACCGTTCCGAAGTACAACGGCAAATTTGCGCGATCACCGGCTTTCATGGGAGCTGCGCGTGCACAGCATTAACGCGCCGCGAGCGAGATGCGTGCGGTGCAGCATCACCCTCTCCGTCATTGCGAGGAGCGGAGCGACGAAGCAATCCAGAGTGCATCCGCGCGCAGGTCTGGATTGCTTCGTCGCAAGTGCTCCTCGCAATGACGAGGATGGAGCACGCAGCGCAGCAATTTTCCCGCGTCAGCTCTGCGCGATGTCGCTTTTCGCGAGGTCCCACATCAGGCTGTAAGTGCCGACGGAAACGGGCAGCGGGAAGGGCGCCGCCGCCGGGCCGGTGAAGCGCTCGGCGATGACGGCCGAGACCGCGCCGACATGGGTGCCGTCGATCAGCACGAACCAGTCGCGCGCGCCTTCGTTCCGCACCGCTGGAATATCCGCCGTTGCGCCCGACAATTCCGGCTCGCTTTCGAGCAGGTGCATCGAGATGATGCCGTCGCGCTTCTCCGGCGCCAGCCTTTCTTGCAATGCATTGCGCCATGCGCCGGCATTGTCGGCGGTGGGGCGCAGCCGCACCACGCCGAGCGCGGCGCCGCGGCCGGTGCCCTTGCTGACGGTGATGCGCGCGACCACACGCAGCATGTCCTTGAAATGCGCCATGCTCCGCCGCGACCATTCGGTCTGGTTGGCGAGCCGTGCCCGGTAGGCGGGACTGTCGAGCACCTCCAGCGTCGCGGTCGAATACAGTGAGAGATATTTGGGATTGGCGGCATGCGCGACATAGCGCCGCGCCTCCAGAAAGCCCTCGATCGCGACGCGCTCTTCCAGATGCTCGCGATCGTACCAGCGGTTGAACTCGGCTTCTTCGGCTGCGTCGATGTTCATCGACGTCAGCAACATGCCTTTCCCGGCGAGCGGCATTTTCTTGTTGTCCTTTTTTCGCGCCTTAGCGCGCGGCCTTCGAGGCGAGGTCGGCGATCGACTTCATGACCGCGTCCCGCACGCCGGCATCATAGAGCGAATGTCCGGCTTCTTCCACGATCCGGATCTCGGAACCCGGCCAAACTTTCGCGAGGCGCGCGGATGTCTCAGGCGGGCACAGCAGGTCGTAGCGGCCCTGCACGATGATGCCGGGAATGCCTTTGAGGCTGTCAGCGTTTCGCAACAGCTGATCTTCGCTCATGAAGGAATTGTTGACGAAATAATGCGCCTCCATGAACGGCGTCGCCGGCAGTGTGCGCCAGACGTTGAGTGAGGCCAGGTCGATGCGCGTCTTCGCCGCCTTGTGCTCCGACAGCGCGCGCTCGGTGTCGTGCCACGCCCGCGACGCCGGACCGTGCACGGCCGGATCGGCATCGAGGATGCGGCGATAATAGGCGTCCACCGGCTGCGCGCGTTCCTCGGGCGGCAGCACGCTCAGAAAATCCTCGTGGAGCGCGGGGTAGAATTGCGCCAGGCGCGAGGTGAAGGCCGTTTCGACTTCCGCACGCGTGCCCAGAAAGGTCGCACGGAGCCCAATGCCGGAGACGCGGTCGGGGTGGGCCTGGGCATAGGCCAGCGCCAGCGTCGCGCCCCAGGAGCCGCCGACCACCATCCAGCGCTCGAAGCCGAATTTCTCGCGGATTGTTTCCATGTCCGCGATCAGGTGCGCCGTCGTGTTGTGCTGGCGCGATCCCTTGGGGCGGCTGCGGCCGCAACCGCGCTGGTCGAACAGCACGGCACAAAAACGTTCCGGATCGAACAGCTTGCGATGATCGGGCTGGCAGCCGGAGCCGGGGCCGCCATGCAGATAGATCGCGGGGATGCCGTCCGTGCGGCCGACGCTCTCGACATAGAGCTCGTGGCCGTCGCCGACATCGAGCATCTCGGAGGTCAGCGGCGCGAAGGGATCGGCACGTTTGGCGGCTGTGCCTGCGTCGGCGTCAGGCACCATTCTCGGATTCCAGGGTGCCGCCGGCAAAATTGCGGTAGAGGAAGCGGTTGGTCTCGCCCTCGGCCTCGTGCTCGGCCTGCTTGAAGATGGTCTCGTGCAGCGGTGACAGCGCGCAGGCGGGATCGGTGTTGGCGGCATCACCCGTCAGCGCGAAGGCCTGGCAGCGGCAGCCGCCGAAATCGATCTCGCGGAATTCGCAAGATTTGCACGGCTCCTTCATCCAGCCCGTGCCGCGATAGCGGTTGAAGGCGTCGGAGTTCTGCCAGATCCAGGCGATCGAATGGTTCGACCGCACGGACAAGAAATCGAGCCCGGTGATGCTCTCGGCGGCGTGGCAGGGCAGCACCTTGCCGGCCGGCGAGATGTTGAAGAACTGCCGGCCCCAGCCGCCCATGCACTTCTTCGGCCGCAGCGCGTAATAATCGGGAACGACGTAGTCGATCGCAAGCGTGCCCTTCAGCCGATCGCGCGCCTCCTCGACGATGCGGGTGCATTCGTCGAGTTGCGCCACGGTCGGCATCAGCGCGGCGCGGTTCTTCAGCGCCCAGCCGTAATATTGCACATTGGCGACCTCGAGCCGGTCGGCGTCGAGATCGACAGACATCTGGATGATGGCGGGGAGCTGGTGCAAATTCTGCCGGTGCATCACCGCGTTGACGGTGAGCGGCAGATCGAGCTCGCGCGTCCACTTCGCGACCTCGAGCTTCTTGCGGTGCCCGCCCTTGTAGCCGGCGACGCGGTCGGCGAGGCCTTCCTCGATCCCCTGGAAAGAGATCTGCACATGGCAGAGCCCGGCATCCGCGAGCTCGCCCAGCCGCTCGCGCGTCAGCAGCACGGCCGAGGTGATCAGGTTGGTGTAGAGCCCGACGTCGCTGGCATGCTTGACCAGCTCGACCAGGTCTTTCCGCGCCGTCGGCTCGCCGCCGGAGAAATGCACTTGCAGCACGCCGATCTCGGCGAGCTCGCTCAGCACCTTCTTCCACTCCTCGGTGGTCAGCTCCTTGCCCGACCGGTCGAGCTCGACCGGGTTGGAGCAATAGGGGCATTGCAGCGGGCAGCGGTGGGTGATCTCCAGCAGCACCGCGAGCGGAATGCCAAACGTCTCCGCCGTCGAACGGCTCTTCTCCAGCACCGCGAGGCTGTCGCCGGCATCAGGCGGGATGGTCGGGAGCACATCGCTCATGGCGTCTTCTCCCTGATCTCGGTGAGAAAGCCCTTGTCGGCGAGATCCTGGAGCATGCCGATGACGTCGGCCAGGATCGCCTCCCGCGGCGCGGCGTATTTCGCCGCCAGCTGATCGGACAATTCGCCGACACTGCGCTTGCCGTCGCAAAGCTGCAAGACCTCGACCGCGATCTCATCCGGCGCCAGCACCCGTTCCGGTGCCAGGATCACCCAGACCTTGCGCGTCTCGTCATATTTCAGCTTGGCGTGCCGCGGCAGCACCGGGCGGCTTGCCTCGCTGACGCTGATGTTCCGCGGCCCGGCCATGACGCTTGCCCTCACTCGCCTTCTTAGTTTTCTTTGGGCACGAACGCGCCCGGCGGAATGTTGCCTTCGACATAGGCGTGCTGGAGCGCGTCGAGCTGCACCCACAGCACGTTGGTCTTGAAGATCAGCGCGTTGCAGACCAACGCGCGCTGCTCCGGGGTTTTGGCATGCGTCCTGACATAGTCGAGCGCGAAATTGGCGTCGCGCGGCGCCTGGGTCAGGCGGCGCTTGAAGTAGCTCATGATGTCGGGGTTGACGAAATCATAGTGCTGCAGCATGCCGGCAATGCGCTCCTCGTGCAGGTTCGGTGCGAACAGCTCGGTGAGCGAGGAGGCGATCGCCTCGAGCGGGCTTTTTTCGCGGCAGTAGTGCACGTAAGCCTCCACCGCGAAGCGCGTCGCCGGCAGAATGCCTTCGGTCGATTCCACATAGGCCGTATCGAGCCCGAGGCCTTCGGTCAGCTTCAGCCAGCGCTCGATGCCGCCTTCGGAGCCGACATCGCCGTCATGGTCCTCGATGCGGTGGCGCCATTCCAGCCGCGTGGCGCGGTCGCGGAAGCGCGAGATCACCACCGCGTCCTTGATCGGGATGGTGCTCTGGTAATAATAGCGGTTCAGCGCCCAGGCCTGCACCTGGCCCTTGTTCAGCTTGCCGCCGTGCAGGAGCTTATGGAACGGATGCAGGCTGTGATAGCGCGTCGCGCCGATATGGCGCAGCGCCGCCTCCAGCTCCTCGGCCGAGTTGAGCTTGATGTCCCGGCCGACCGAGAGCGCAGTCATTCCAGTCAGTGATGCGGCATTCACAGCACGATCTCCGTTCCGTCGGCCGGTATCTGCCAGCCTGCCTCTTCAGCGATCTTGCGCTGGGGCGAGTCGGGCAGCAGCGCCGGGTTCGAGTTATTGATATGCAGAAACATCTTCCTGTCGAGAGTGAGGTCGGCCAGCCGCGCAATCGCGCCATCGTGACCGGACATCGCGACATGCCCCATGCTCTTGCCGGTCTTGTGGCCGAGGCCTGCCTTGATCATCTCGTCGTCCTGCCAGACCGTGCCGTCGAAGAAGACGAGCGAGGCGCCGTCGATCTCGGCCTTGAGCGCGTCGGTGACCTCGGCGCAGGCGGCGATGAAGTAAAAGCACTTGCCGGTGGCCTTGTCGGTGATCTTCAGGCCCAGCGTATCGCCGTCGCCGCTCTCGCCGCCGGGATGCGCCTTGCCTTCGAGATACCAGGCCGATTTGCCGGGCACCGCGAACGGCAGCACTTCGAGCCCCGAGCGCGTGCCATCGGGGAATCGCGGCTCGAACGGCTCGCCGATCCCGATCGGCTGGCGCTTGACGTTGGTCTCGTTCAGCACGTTGAAGATGCTGTTGCTTGCCAGGATCGCCAGCACCTTCTCGTGCGCATAGACCGTGAAGGGCGAGCCCTCCCGCATCGACAGCAGGCCGGCGACCGCGTCCACTTCGCTGTTGGTCAGGATCACGCCTGCAACAGGCGTATGGCGCAAGCTGCCATCCTTGGGATGCAGCTGCGGCGTGGCATTCAATTGCTGGCGCAGGTCTGGCGATGCATTGATCAGGAACCAGTGCTCGCCGTCGCCGCTGAAGGCGACCGAGGCCTGGGTTCGATAAAGCTCATGCCCGCCGCTACGGGCCGCCCGACAGCCCTCGCACCCGCAATTCCATTGCGGAACTCCGCCGCCGGCCCCGGCGCCCAGGACGACGACGCGAAGCATGTTACGTCTCCTGGAGGCAACGTCGCCAGGTGGATATCAGGCCGACACAGTTTCCGTCGTCCGGAAACGGTTCGTGACCGAAATACCCACCTGCGCAGAACGCAAACTCACCAACCGCTTACTTGCGGGTGGCGCTCACATACATGTTGATTTCCATGCCGCAGGGCACTTCGACGATCTTCGGGGTCTTCCAGGCCATTTTGGCTCTCCATATTCGCGAATTCGGACGTATCCGCCCAAGGGTTAAATTACTGCGGGCGCAAAAGTTCGCCAGTGAAATTTTCCCGAGCATGGGCATGTTGCGCCGCGAAACTCGTGTCGGGAACAGTACTTTCTGGGGGCACGCCTTGCGCCCGGCGCATTCGGTCGCGAACCCTGTCCTGATAAAGCAGTTGTGAGTGCAGTGCAGCTTTCAATCCGGTACAGGCGAGCCAACTGGAATTCGGTGATGCCCAGATATTTCTTCAACACCCGTATCGGCGACGAGCTGATCGTGGATCCCGACGGCGAGGATCTGCGCAATCCCGACCGCGCCTGGGAAGTCGCCCGCCAGATGATCCTGGAGGTGGTGAAGTCGGAAGGCGCCCAGCCGGCCCTGATGGAGGCGGTGATCGAGGTCACCGACGATGACGGGGAGATCGTGCTGGAATTCCCCTTCACCGAAGCCCTGCTGGACATCCCCGACCAGTCCGCGACAAGGCATTAAGGCGGGAGGTCAGGGAGCCGCCGCTCTCTCCCCGTCATTGCGAGGAGCCCTTGCGACGAAGCAATCCAGACTGCCTCCCCGGAGGGAGTCTGGATTGCTTCGCTTCGCTCGCAATGACGGCAAATGAGGCACCACACCCGCCCTTCGCCCCTGCGAAATCCGCATGGCTTTGCCGCGTTCCCGGCGCTAAAAGACGCCCTTCATACGGAGCAAGCCATGCAAGACCTCTGGCGCCTGTCGGCCGCCGACCTCGCCACCCTCGTCAAAGCCAAAAAAGTGTCCGCGAAAGAGGCCGCCAAGGCCGGCCTCGCCCGCCTGGACGCGGTCAATCCCGCGCTCAACGCGGTGATCGATCACCGGCCCGAGGACGTGCTCAAGCAGGCCGACGCGGTCGATGCCGCCATCGCCAGGGGGGAGGACCCCGGCGTGCTCGCCGGCGTGCCCGTGACCATCAAGGCCAATGTCGACCAGGAGGGCTTTGCCACCACCAACGGCCTGAAGCTCCAGCGCGACCTGATCGCGCGCGAGGACAATCCGGTGGTCGCCAATTTCCGCAAATCCGGCGCGGTTCTCCTCGGCCGCACCAATTGCCCGGCCTTCTCCTATCGCTGGTTTACCACCAACCTGGTCCATGGCGACACCAAGAACCCCCGCGACGCCTCGCTGACGCCGGGCGGCTCCTCCGGCGGCGCCGGCTCGGCGGTCGCGGCCGGCATCGGCCACATCGCCCATGGCACCGACATCGCCGGCTCGATCCGCTACCCCGCCTATGCCTGCGGCGTGCACGGCCTGCGCCCGACGCTCGGCCGCATTCCCGCCTTCAATCCGGCGCTGCCGGAGCGACCGATCGGACCGCAGATCATGGCGGTGTCGGGACCCCTGGCGCGCACCGTCAACGATTTGCGGATTTCGCTCGCGGCGATGTCGGCCCGTGACGTCCGCGACCCCTGGTATGTGCCGGCGCCGCTGGAAGGCCCGGCGGTCCCCAAGCGCGCCGCAATCTGCCTCAACCCGGACGGCCTTGCGACCACGCCGGAGGTGAAGGCCGCGGTGACCGACGCCGGCAAGCGACTCGAGCGCGCCGGCTGGACCGTCGAGACAATCGAGAACACCCCGCCGATGCGCGAAGCGGTCGAGTGGCAGATCAAGCTCTGGCTCGGCGATGGCTATGAAGCGCAGCTGGAAATGGCGGAGCGTGAAGGCGATCCCGGCGCGCTGGCCTGCCTGCGCGGCAATCGCAGCAGGGTTACGCCGATGGACCAGGCCAACTACGCCAAGGCGCTGACCCGCCGCGCCACGCTGACGCGCGACTGGATGTTGTTCTTTGAAAAATACGCCGTCGTGCTGACGCCGGTTTCCGGCGAGCTGCCGTTCCCCGATCATCTCGACCGTAAGGACGACGAATCCTTCAAGCGCGTCTGGGAAGCGCAATTGCCGCAGATCGCCACGCCCTTCATGGGCCTGCCTGGCCTCGTGGTCTCCACCGGCCTCGTCGGCAAGACGCCGGTCGGCGTGCACATCGTCTCCGGCCGCTATCGCGAGGATCTGTGCCTCCTTGCAGGCGAAGCGATCGAGGCAGGCGGCGTGCCGCCGTCGCCGATCGATCCCGTGGGTTAGCGATGTCGGCGATCTACGACTTTAAGGCCAACTCGCTTCTCGGCGAGGAGGTGCCGATGCGCCGTTTCGAGGGGCAGGTGCTGCTGATCGTCAACACCGCGAGCAAATGCGGTTTTACGCCGCAATATCGCGGCCTGGAGGATCTCTACCGCGATTTCTCGCCGCGAGGCTTCTCCGTGCTCGGCTTTCCCTGCAACCAGTTCGGCGCGCAGGAGCCGGGGCAGGCCGCCGAGATCCAGGCGTTCTGCTCCACCAATTACGACGTCACCTTCCCGCTGTTCGAGAAGATCGACGTCAACGGCGCCCATGCGCATCCCTTGTATGAGTATCTGAAACGCCAGCAATCCGGACTGCTCGGTGCCTCCATCAAATGGAATTTCACCAAATTCCTGGTGGACCGTGCCGGCCGGGTGATCGCGCGCTACGCGCCGACCGCGCGGCCGGAAGGATTGCGGAATCAAATCGAGACCCTGTTATGAGCGAGACAATCATGAGCGACGAATTTCCCGACCGCCTGTCGGTCGATCCGAACAGCCCGTACTACAACGCGGACATCCTGTCGCGCGACGTCGGCATCCGCTTCAAGGGCGTCGAGAAGACCAATGTCGAGGAGTACTGCATCAGCGAAGGCTGGGTCCGCGTCACCGCCGGGAACGCCAAGGACCGCCACGGCAATCCGCTGACCATCAAGGTGCACGGCCCGGTCGAGCCGTATTACCGGGATAAGAAGTAGGCGCGCCGCGCGCTCTCTCCTCGTCATAGCGAGGGAGCGCATACTCTCTCCTCGTGATTGCGAGGAGCCCGCTCTCTCCCCGTCATTGCGAGCGAAGCGAAGCAATCCAGGGTCTTTCCGCTGAGGCAGTCTGGATTGCTCGGTCGCTTCGCTTCTGGCAATGACGAAAGTAAAAGGCCACACCCATGTCCGTCCGCATCGTCGACGTCCGCGAGATCACAAAACCGATCTCATCGCCGATCCGCAACGCCTATATCGACTTCAGCAAGATGACGACGAGCCTCGTCGCCGTCGTCACCGACGTCGTCCGCGACGGCAAGCGCGTCGTCGGCTACGGCTTCAACTCCAACGGCCGCTACGGCCAGGGCGGCCTGATCCGCGAGCGCTTCGCTGCGCGCATCACGGAAGCCGATCCGAAATCGCTCTTGAACGCTTCCGGCGACAATCTCGACCCCGACAAGGTCTGGGCCGCGATGATGACCAACGAGAAGCCGGGCGGCCATGGCGAGCGCTCGGTCGCCGTCGGCACCATCGACATGGCGGTGTGGGACGCGGTGGCGAAGATCGCAGGCCAACCGCTGTTTCGCCTGCTCGCCGAGCGTCACGGCCTCACCGCCAATCCGCTCGTGTTCGTCTACGCCGCCGGCGGCTATTACTATCCCGGCAAGGATCTCTCGATGCTGCGGGCTGAAATGCGCGGCTATCTCGACCGCGGCTACAACGTCGTGAAGATGAAGATCGGCGGCGCCGATATCGGGGAAGACCGCACCCGCATCGAGGCGGTGCTGAAGGAGATCGGCAAGGACGCGCAGCTCGCGGTCGATGCCAACGGCCGCTTCAATCTCGAGACCGGCATCGCCTACGCAAAAATGCTGCGCGATTATCCCTTGTTTTGGTACGAGGAGGTCGGCGATCCCCTCGACTACGCGCTGCAAGCCGCGCTCGCCGAATTCTATCCCGGCCCGATGGCGACGGGCGAAAACCTCTTCAGCCACCAGGACGCCCGCAACCTGATCCGCTACGGCGGCATGCGCCCCGATCGCGACTGGCTGCAATTCGACTGCGCGCTGTCCTACGGCCTGTGCGAATACCAGCGCACGCTGGAGGTGCTGAAGACCCACGGCTGGTCGCCCAGCCGCTGCATCCCCCACGGCGGCCACCAGATGTCCCTCAACATCGCAGCCGGCCTGGGCCTCGGCGGCAACGAAAGCTACCCGGATCTTTTCCAGCCCTACGGCGGCTTCCCCGACGGCGTGCGCGTCGAGAACGGCCATATCACCATGCCCGAGCTCCCTGGCATCGGCTTCGAAGGCAAGTCCGATCTCTACAAGGAAATGAAGGCGCTGGCGGAGTAGGGCGGCCGCCGAGGCGAGACGGCCCGCCGCACACTCCGTCATTGCGAGCGCAGCGAAGCAATCCAGAATTTTTCCGCGGCAGTCTGGATTGCTTCGTCGCAAGAGCTCCTCGCAATGACGGTGTGGCCATAGCGCGTTTTTCTCGTAAACATCTCTTGGTTGTGCTATCGTAATTGCTCTCTCAGCCGAGCAAGATCATGAAGCAGCCTTGCGTGTACATGTTCGCCAATCGCCGCAACGGGACGATCTACGTCGGCGTTACATCGAACCCGCCGGGCCGCGCGTTCCAGCATCGCGAGGGGCTCGTGAAGGGCTTCTCGTCGAAATACGGCTGCAAGCTCCTCGTCTGGTACGAGCTGCATGCAACAATGATCGACGCAATTGCGCGCGAGAAGCAGATCAAGGGCGGCAGCCGCGCAAAGAAGCTTGCGCTGATCGAGAGCCTCAATCCGGACTGGACCGATTTGTACGAGACGCTGATCTGACCGCCATGCGGGTGGTGGCTTTAGGCGAGGTCGCGCCACACACTCCGTCATTACGAGCGCAGCGAAGCAATCCAGTCTTTCCGCGGCGGCAGTCTGGATTGCTTCGTCGCAAGGGCTCCTCGCAATGACGGTGGAGGAGGCGGTGTTTTCAACGGACGCCTTGCCCGCTTGCGGCTGGTTCGCTGGAATTCCGCGAGACGCCGCCACATCCTCCGTCATTGCGAGCGCAGCGAAGCAATCCAGTCTTTCCGCTACGGCAGTCTGGATTGCTTCGTCGCAAGGGCTCCTCGCAATGACGGTGGAGGGGGCGGTGCTTTCAGCGGGCGCCTTGCCCGCTTGCGGGTGGTTCGCTGTGGTGGGAGCGGGGCGCCTACGACAGCCGCATGTCCAGCAGCCGCCGTCCTTCGCCCTTGAGCAGCTTCTTCACCGCGCTCGATGCCACGACCTCGCCGTCATTGGCGTAGGCTTCGTGGTTCTTCTCGATGTCGTCGAGGCGGTAGAGGTAGTTGACCATCACGCCGGCGGATTCACGCACGCCCTTCGGCGAGAGGTCGCCGAGCCAGTTGATGCGCTCCAGCCGCGCGCCGTTGCCGAGGTGGAAGCGCGCGACGGAATCGATCAGCTTGCCCTTTGGCGTGCGCGCTTTCAGGAAATAGTGCGCCGCGAGCGGTTCGATCACGCCGCGGAGCAGCGTCGTCGTTTCGGGATTCTCATACCATTTGGGATCGTCGAGGCGTTTCAGCACCTCGCGGTCCTCGTCGGTCACCGGCAGATCCTTGTCCTGCTTTATCCATGGCGCGAAGCCCGGCACCGGCGACAGCGTCACGAAGGTATCGAGCTTCGGCGTCTCGCGCCTGAGCTCTTCCACCACCTGCTTGATCAGGAAGCTGCCGAAGGAGATGCCGCCCAGGCCACGTTGGGTATTCGAGATCGAATAAAAGACGGCGGTGCGCGCGCGCTCGATCGGCAGATGCTGGCGATCGACGGCAAGCAGCGGCGCGATCGCGCCGGGAATGGTCTCGGTCAGCGCCACCTCGACGAAGATCAGGGGCTCGTCGACCATCGCCGGATGAAAGAACGCGTAGCAGCGGCGGTCCACCGGATCGATGCGCCGGCGCAGATCGTCCCAGTCGGAGATCTCGTGCACGGCCTCATAACGGATGATCTTTTCAAGGATGTTGGCCGGGGTCGACCAGTCAATCCGGCGCAGCACGAGAAACCCCCTGTTGAACCACGACGAGAGAAGATGCGAGACGTCGCGATCGAGCGCGGCGAGATCGGTGTGCCCGTTCATCATGCCGAGCAGATCGGCGCGCATCGCGACCAGATCGCCCGTGCCGCCGGGCGCGCGATTGAGACGGCGGATCAGTTCCTGCCGCCGCGGTTCGGAGGCGAAATGCAGCGAGCTCGCATCCTCGTCGCTCGGCTTGGCGCGCCATTTCTCGATCGCCCTGGAGAGGCGTTCCCGGTCAGGCCCGAAATCGCGCACCAGCGCTTCGAAAAAGGCGCGGCGTCCTGCCGCATCCAACTCCCCGTAGAGATCGAGCACCTCGCGCGCCATGGCTGTACCGGAGGCCTCGCCCCGGCCCGACAGCAGCGCCCCGCAGAGCTCGATCAATCCGTCGGCGTCCCGTTTGGTATCAAAACCGTCGCCGCGGCGAAGCAGCGTGCGGCCGCGCTCGGAGATGGTGGCGAGCAGGTCGGAGAAGAAGGCATTGGCCATCGGGACTTTCGATCGATCCGGTTTGTGCAATGCGGGAATCTTACACGGGATTTAGGCAGAA
>Ga0065165_1001574_pt1 | contig 23510 bp, 24 predicted proteins | sample AraplaMF_Cvi_mMF_FD_63813 | JGI IMG/M metagenome (GOLD analysis project Ga0065165, IMG submission 63813) | Arabidopsis root microbial communities from the University of North Carolina, USA - plate scrape MF_Cvi_mMF (version 2) (version 3) | ecosystem: Host-associated > Plants > Roots >... | reverse complement strand
GTCACCCACGACCGCTACTTCCTGGACCAGGTCACCAAGTGGACCCTGGAGCTGGATCGCGGCAAGGGCATCCCCTACGAGGGCAACTATTCCGGCTGGCTGGAGCAGAAGCAGAAGCGCGTCGTGCAGGAGCAGTCGGAGTCCGAGGCCCGCCAGCGCGCCCTGACCCGCGAACTGGAATGGGTGCGCAGCTCGCCCAAGGCCCGCCAGTCCAAGTCCAAGGCCCGCCTGGCCTCGTACGAGGAGATGGTCGCCGCCCAGGAAAACGCCCGCGCCGCCCAGACCCAGGCCCACATCCAGATCCCGCCCGGCCCGCGCCTGGGCAACGTGGTCCTGGAAGTCACCGGCCTGGAGAAGGAGTACGGTGACAAGGTGCTGTTCAAGGATCTGTCGTTCAAGCTGCCGCCCAACGGCATCGTCGGCGTCATCGGTCCCAACGGCGCCGGCAAGTCGACCCTGTTCAAGCTGATCACCGGCCGCGAGCAGCCCGACCAGGGCACGGTCAAGGTCGGCGAGACCGTGAAGCTCTCGTATGTCGACCAGTCGCGTGACGCGCTGGACGCCAACAAGACCATCTGGGAAGAGATCAGCGGCGGCACTGACGTGATGATCGTCGGCAAGCGCGAGATCAACAGCCGCGCCTATGTCGGCAGCTTCAACTTCAAGGGCGGCGACCAGCAGAAGAAGGTCGGCCTGCTGTCGGGCGGTGAGCGCAACCGCGTCCACCTGGCCAAGACCCTGGCCACCGGCGGCAACCTGCTGCTGCTCGACGAACCGACCAACGACCTGGACATCGAGACCTTGCAGGCCCTGGAAGAGGCGCTGGAGGAGTTCGCCGGCTGCGCCGTGGTCATCAGCCACGATCGCTGGTTCCTGGACCGCCTGGCCACCCACATCCTGGCCTTCGAGGGCGACAGCCACGTCGAATGGTTCGAGGGCAACTTCGAGATGTACGAGGAAGACAAGAAGCGCCGCCTGGGCGCCGACAGCCTGATCCCCAAGCGCATCAAGTTCCAGAAGTTCGCGCGGTAGTGTAGGGTGCGGGGCATGAGCGATCTCTTGTCCCGCATCACCATTGAGGACGGCAAGCGCGGTGGACGCCCCTGCATTCGCCAGATGCGTATCACGGTGGGCGACATTCTGGGCTGGCTTGCGGCGGGAATGTCGGAAGCCGAAATCCTGACCGACTACGAGGAGCTTGAGGCGGACGATATCCGCGCCAGCCTGGCCTACGCGGCGCGGGAACTGGACCACGCTTCGGTGACCGCCGCCGCTTGAGGTTTCTAGTCGATCAGAACCTGCCTGTCGGCCTGCTGGATGTGCTGGAACGTCTTGGTCACGAAGCGCTGCACGTGAAGCGACTGGGGCTGTCGACGGCTTCGGATCATCACATCTGGCGCATGGCCGTCTCGCTCGGGGCCGTGATTGTCAGCAAGGACAGCGATTTCATCAGCTTTGCCGCGCGTGGAGCAGCCAGCGCGGCTCTCGTCAGGTTACGCGTCGGAAATTGCGCGAACGCCGCGCTGTACGACGCTGTCCGCCGCGCCTGGGCGGATGTCGTCGCCCGGTTGGAGGAAGGCGAAGCTGTCGTCGAGGTTCGCATCCTACCCGAGATCAACTGATTGAATGCAAGACGGGGGCGGCCTGAAAGGGGCGCCCCCGTCGTCGTTTGGGCCCGAGCCTACTTCGGTTCCGTTGGCGCGCCCGGCGTCGGGGTCGAGCCGGGGAGGTTCGCGCCAGGGGCCGGGGTCGCGGCGTCCGGCATGGGCGGCGGGGTGGCCGGCATGCTGGTGGAGGAGTCCGAGGGCATGGTCGACGAGGTCGGCGGGTTCACCGAGCCGTCGGTGGTCGTCGGCGTCGCGGGCGTGGTGGCCGAGGTGTCGGTCGACATGCCGGTCGAAGCCGAGCCGCTCCACCAGTCCTTGCTGGCCCGCTGCTTGGGCGAAGCCTTCAGGTAGGCGTCGAGCTGGGCGTAGGGGATCGGTTGCGACGGACCGGCCACGGCGGCGGAGGCTTTGGCCTTGGCTTGCGGCGCGGCCGAGGCGGCGCCCGAGACAAGCGCGGCCAGCGCGACGCCGGCGGCGAGCGTTCTGATCATCATGGGACTATTCTCCAGGCCTGGCGCGCCGACGCGGCGCGTCGCCAAGAGAAACCCCCAGTCGCGCTCGCGGTTCACAGCTTGGCTTTTTGAGCCGCGGCGGTCCGGGTTCGGAACCGCTCGCGGCGCGACCGGGTTAGGACCGCGCTAGGCCTTGCGCGATCACGCTTCCGGGAGCCGGCGGCCAATGGCGTTCGCCGGGAACTGGAGTAGCTTGATCTGGCGAAACTGATCCCGATCTCTAGGGACAGGTCGCGGTGGCGTGGCCCGCCTGGGCCGCGCGCGTCGTCCGGGATGGAGAAGAGCATGCCCCAAACGCTCGCCGAAAAACCCCACATCGTCCTTTCGCACGAGATGCTGATGCCGCTGCAGCCGCTGCTCGAGGGGGCGTACCAGGTGCACAGGCTGTGGGACTATCCCGACCATCTGGCGTTCCTGGACGGTCCGGGGCGGCAGGTGCGGGCCATCGTCCACGCGGGCGAGATGGTGCTGGCCAGGGATCTGCTGTCGGAGATGCCCAGGCTGGGCCTGATCGCCTGCGTCAGCGTCGGCTACGACGGCGTCGACGTGCCGTGGTGCAAGCAGCACGGCATCGCGGTGACCCACTCGACCGGCCTCAACGCCGCCGACGTCGCCGACCATGCCGTGGGCCTGGTGCTGGCCGCCTGGCGCGGCATCGTCGAGGGCGACCAGAAGCTGCGCACCGGCCACTGGACCAACATGGAGCGGATGAGCCCTCGCCACAGCCTGCGCGGCCGCAAGGCCGGCGTCGTCGGCCTGGGTCATATCGGCGAGGCGGTGGCCCAGCGCCTTGAGGCTTTCGAACTGAAGGTCTCGTGGTGGGCGCCGCGCCCCAAGGAGACCGAGCGCCCGCGCGCCAAGAGCCTGATGGACCTGGCCCGCGACAGCGACATCCTGGTGGTCTGCGCCCGTCCCGACGCCACCAACCGCCACATGATCAACCAGGCGGTCATCGAGGCCCTGGGACCGCAGGGCCTGCTGGTCAACATCGCCCGCGGCTCGCTGGTCGACGAGGACGCCCTGATCGCCGCGCTCAGGGACGGCCGGCTGGGCATGGCGGGTCTGGACGTGTTCGACCACGAGCCCACCCCGGCCTCGCGCTGGATCGGTGTGCCGCACACCGTGCTGACCCCCCACACCGCCGGTGCGACGCTGGACAGCATTCCGGCCATGGTCGGGCTGACCGTCGAGAACCTGCGGCGGTTCTTCAGGAGCGAGGCCCTGGCCTCGCCGGTGGACGCGTAGCCGCATGAAGGCGCTTGGCCTGGGCGGCGTGATCGCGCTGGTGTCGGTCGCCGCGGTGCTGGCGGCCGATGCGACCCATCCTTCTTCGGGCGAGTATCGGATCGACTCCGAGACGACCACGATCTCGCGCGCGGGACCCGTCGTCCTGCGGTCCGTGCAGCGGATCGACGGCGCGACGGGCGCCGTCACCGTGGAGCAATCGTCCGGCGACGGGACCACGGCGCGCCAGGACTATCCGGGGCGAGGACCCAACCTTTTCTGCTCGGGATCGGGACCTCCGCCGGCCGGCGCGGCGACCTGCGCCAATCGCGCGTTCGAGGCCTTGCCGGGCGGCGGCTCGAGCCAGGAGGCGGTCTGCGCCGGCGGCCAGACCCTGTCGGCCAACTGGCGACGGCTGGCGGACGGGCGTTGGGAGCATACGCTCGAGACCCAGCTGATCACCGCGCCGGCGGCCGCTATGGATCCCCGCACGACGGCGGCCATGGCCCCCGTCATCGCCCAGATCGAGGAGACCATCCGCTCGGGTCCGCCGCAGGAAGCCGAGGCCGCCAAGCAGCAGCTGGCGGCCCTGAAGGCCGGCATGGGCGGCGGCGCGGCGTCCGGCGGTCCGACGGTGTCGGTCCGCGAGACCTGGACCAAGGTCTCCGATCACTGCGGCTAGGGCTGGAAGAGCGCGGCGGCCATCGGCTGGACGCCTTGCGCCGCTTCAGGCCTGGTCGCAGTCTTGGGCCGTGGAACTGGGCGCTGGAGGAGGGATGACATGGGCAAGGTGCTGGGCCTGGGCGGCGTGTTCTTCAAGGCGGACGACCCGGCCGCCGTGCGTGGCTGGTACGCCCGGGTGCTGGGCTTCGACGTGTCGGAGTGGGGCGGGGTGGTGTTCGAGAACCCCAAGGGCGTCTCGACCAACTGGTCGCCGTTCGAGGCCGGAACACGCTATTTCGAGCCGTCCCAAGCCCCGTTCATGATCAACTTCATCGTCCAGGACCTGGACGGGCTGCTGGCCAAGGCCGCCGCCGAGGGCGTGCAGCCGACCGGGCGTCAGGACGAGGACATGGGCCGGTTCGCCTGGCTGATCGATCCGGCCGGGGTGAAGATTGAGCTCTGGGAGCCCTCCAAGCCGTCTTCCGAGGCATAGTTTGCCGCGTCGGGCCGCTCGGGATGCGTCGTTTCGCGACCCCGCCGGTTCGGATTTAACTTGCCAAATTGGACATAAAGATATCTTTATATCCCTATGAAGGTGTCGTTCGAACAGGTGGTGGATCTGCTGCGCGCGGCGGGCGAGTTGACTCGCCTGCGGGTGCTGGCCCTGCTGGCGGCCGAAGAGCTTTCGGTGCTGGAGCTGTGCCGGATCCTGGACCAGAGCCAGCCTCGCGTCTCGCGGCACCTGAAGCTGCTGGCCGAGGCCGGCCTGGTCGAGCGATTTCCGGACGGCGCCTGGGTGTTCTACCGCTTGGCCCTGAAATCGCCGGGGCGGGCCGTGATCGAACGGGCCCTGGACCTGATCGATCCGCAGGATTCCGTCACCCAGGGCGACGCCGAACGGCTGGCCATGGTGCGCGCCGAGCGCACCGCCGGCGCCCAGGCCTATTTCGCCCGCAACGCCGCGCGCTGGAACGAGATCCGCTCGCTGTACGTCGACGAGGCCGAGGTCGAGGCCGCCATCCTGCAGGCGGCGGGCGAGGGGCCTTTCGACGAGATGGTCGACCTGGGCGCGGGGGCGGGGCGCATGCTGACGCTCTTCGGCCGCCGGGCCGGCGCGGCCCTGGGGCTGGATCTGTCGCAGCAGATGCTCAACATCGCCCGCGACGAGGTGGCCAAGGCCGGTCTGGTCCAGTGCGAGCTACGCCACGGCGACATCTTCGCCACCGGCCTGCCGGGAGGCTGCGCGGACCTGGTGACCGTGCACCAGGTGCTGCACTATCTGGGCGATCCCGCCGCCGCCGTGGCCGAGGCCGCGCGCTTGGTGGCCGGGGGCGGCCTGCTGCTGATCGCCGATTTCGCGCCCCACGACCACGAATTCCTGCGCGAGAGCCACCAGCACCGGCGCCTGGGCTTCGCCGACGCCGAGATCATCGCCTGGATCGAGGCCGCCGGCCTGGTCCTGGACGCCAACATCGCCCTGCCGCCGATTTCCGACGAGGGCCTCACCGTCAAGATCTGGACCGCGCGTCGTCCCCACGACCTGGCCGCGGTCCATAACGCCGCCAAGACTGCCGAAAGAAGCGCCGCATGACCCTTCCGCCCCTCCGCCGCGTTCTGGGTCCGGTCGCTCGCGCCGGTGAGCGCACCGACCGCCCCCGCGTCTCGTTCGAGTTCTTCCCGCCCAAGACCGAGCAGATGGAAGAGAACCTGTGGGCAGCGATCAAGCGCCTGGCCCCGCTGGACCCGGCCTTCGTCTCGGTGACCTATGGCGCCGGCGGCTCGACGCGCGAGCGCACCCACCGCACGGTCAAACGGATCCTGGACGAGACCAGCCTCAAGCCCGCCGCCCACCTGACCTGCGTCGGCGCCAGCCGGGCCGAGGTGGACGAGGTGATCCGCGAATACTGGGAGACCGGCGTGCGCCACGTGGTGTCGCTGCGCGGCGACCCGCCGCCCGGCGAAGGCGGCATCGGCGGCGTCTACGTGCCGCGCGAGGACGGCTACAGGAACGCCACCGAGCTGACCTCGGCCCTGACCGCGATCGCGCCGTTCAACGTGCTGGTCGGGGTGTACCCGGAAAAGCATCCCGAAAGCCCGTCGATCGAGCATGACATCGAGGTGCTGAAGGCCAAGGTCGACGCGGGGGCGACCCTGGCCATCAGCCAGTTCTTCTTCGACACCGACGCCTTCCTGCGGTTCGTCGACAAGGTGCGCAAGGCCGGGATCACCATCCCGATCGTGCCGGGCATCATGCCGGTGACCAATTTCAAAGGCCTGGTGAAGATGTCGGCCGCCTGCCAGACGGCGGTGCCGGGCTGGCTGGCCAACCTGTTCGACGGCCTGGACGAGGACGCCGACACCCGCCGGCTGATCGCCTGCTCGGTGGCCTCGGAGATGTGCGCCAAGCTGCAGGAGCAGGGTTTTTCTGACTTCCACTTCTACACCCTGAACCGGGCCGACCTGGTCTATGCGATCTGCCGCGTGCTGGGCGTGCGCGAGGCCGCGTCGGCGCCGTCCCCGGTCTCGGCGGAGGCCGCGGCGTGAAACGCGCGGCGCCGATCTTCCTGGCGGTCCTGAGCCTGGCCCTGGCCGGCGCGGCCCATGCCGACGATCCGGCCAACTGGTCAAAGCCGATCCGGCCCTACCGGGTGGTCGGCAACATCTACTATGTCGGTTCCGAAGGCCTGTCGGCCTGGCTGATCTCGTCGTCGGAAGGCCATGTGCTGCTGGACAGCGGGCCTTCGCCAGCTGGCGCCAAGCTGATCGAGGCCAATATCCAGGCCCTGGGCTTCAAGCTCTCTGACGTGAAGATCCTGATCAACACCCACGCCCATTTCGACCATGCCGGCGGGCTGGCCCAGCTGAAGGCCGACACCGGCGCCAAGGTCTGGGCCTCGCGTCCGGACGAGCCGGCCCTGAAGAAGGGGCAGCACTTCGGCGACAACGACAACGGGCTGACGCCGTTCGCGCCGGTCAAGGTCGACAAGGCGTTCGGCGACGGCCAGAAGCTGAAGCTGGGCGAAACCACCCTGGTCGCCCACCTGACGCCGGGCCACACGATCGGCTGCACCACCTGGACCACCCAGGTGATCGATCGGGGGCGCCCGCTGAACGTCACCTTCCCTTGTTCGGCCTCGGTGGCCGGCAACGTGCTGGTGGGCAACAAGACCTACAAGAACATCGTCGCCGACTACCGCTTCACCTTCGCCGCCCTGAAGGCCTTGCCCACCGACGTGATGCTGCCCAGCCATGAGGAGCAGGGAAACCTGCTGGCCAAGCGCAGGAAAATGCTGGCCGGCGACGTCAACGCCTTCGTCGATCCCAGCGAAATCGCCCGCTACGCCACAGCGTCGGAGGAGGCCTTCGACAAGGAGCTGGCCCGCCAGCAAGCCGCCCGAAAGCCGTGACATAGGCGCGAGCACGCGGAATTGAGTCCCGCTTCCTCGCGAAGCGCTAAAGCATTTTCGAACGAAGCGGACACCGGTCGCGTGAAGAAAATGCGCCAAAACAAAGATCTAGAGCGCCCGGCCTGATGCAATCAGGTCGGAACGCTCTAGAAAGACCCGAACGGCCGGAGCCGACTCTCCGGCAGGAGCCGACCATGACCGATCTCACCACCCGAGCTGGCCGCATCGCCGCGCTGAAGGCCGCCGCCAAGGAACGCATCCTGATCCTCGACGGCTCGTGGGGCGTGATGTTCCAGAAGAAGAAGCTGACCGAGGCCGATTATCGCGCCCAGCGCTTCGCCGACTACGACGGCCAGATGAAGGGCAACAACGACATCCTGTGCCTGACCCGGCCGGATCTGGTGGCCGAACTGCACGACGCCTATTTCGCCGCCGGCGCCGACATTTCCGAGACCAACACGTTCTCGGGCACCACCATCGCCCAGGCCGACTACGGCCTGGACGCGGCCACGGTGCGCGACATCAATTACGAGGGGGCCCGCATCGGCCGCGAGGTCGCCGACCGCTGGCTGGCCGAGCATCCGGACAAGCCGCGCTTCATCGCGGGCTCGATCGGGCCGCTGAACGTCATGCTGTCGATGTCGTCGGACGTGAACGATCCGGGCGCGCGCAAGGTGACCTTCGACCAGGTCTACCAGGCCTATCGCGAGCAGGTGGCGGCGCTGTACGAGGGCGGGGTCGACCTGTTCCTGATCGAGACCATCACCGACACTCTCAACTGCAAGGCCGCGATCAAGGCGATCATGGACCTGCGCGACGAGGGCCACGAGGAGCTGCCCATCTGGATCAGCGGCACCATCACCGACCGCTCGGGCCGCACCCTGTCGGGCCAGACGGCCGAGGCGTTCTGGAACTCGATCAAGCACTGCAAGCCGTTCGCCGTGGGCTTCAACTGCGCCCTGGGCGCGGACCTGATGCGGCCGCACATCGCCGAGATGGCGCGCATCGCCGACACCCTGGTCGCGGCCTATCCCAACGCCGGCCTGCCCAACGCCATGGGCGAGTACGACGAGGAGCCGCACCAGACCGGCCACCAGCTGCACGAATGGGCCAAGGACGGCATCGTCAACATCCTGGGCGGCTGCTGCGGCACCACGCCGGACCACATCCGGCACGTGGCCGACGAGGTGCGCGGCCTGACCCCGCGCCCCATCCCCGAGCGCCCCAAGGCCATGCGCCTGGCGGGCCTGGAACCGTTCGAACTGGCCTAGAGAGTCCGATGCGTACAACCCTTCTCTTCGGCGGCATGAGCCGCGAGCGCCTGGTCTCGGTGGCCAGCGCCAAGGCCCTGTCCACGGCCCTGCCGGACGCCGACCTGTGGTTCTGGGCGCCGGACGACCAGGTCTATGTGGCCAGCGACGCCGCGCTGCAGGCTCATGAGCGGCCGTTCGAGATCGACCTGCCGACCGAAGGCGCGCCGATCGGCGGGATCGCGGCCGCGCTGGACAAGGCCAAGGCCGAGGACCGCGTGCTGGTCCTGGGCATGCACGGCGGCGCGGCCGAGAACGGCGACCTGGCGGCTCTGTGCGAGGCGCGCGGCGTGGCCTTCACCGGCTCGGACTCCAAGTCCAGCCGCCTGGCCTTCGACAAGATCGCCACCAAGGCCGCCGTGGCCAAGGCCGGCGTCGTCACGCCCTCGACGGTCGAACTGGCCGACGCGGAGGCGGCGCTCGCGAAGTACGGCAAGCTAGTCGCCAAGCCGGTGGCCGACGGTTCCAGCTACGGCCTGATCTTCGTCAACGACGCCGCGGACCTGGAAAGGCTGGCCGCCGCCGCCGCCCGCGAGGCCTATGTGATCGAGCCGTTCGTGGCCGGGGCCGAGGCCACCTGCGGGGTGCTGGAGCAGGACGGCCAGGTGTTCGCCCTGCCGCCGGTCGAGATCCGCCCGGCCGACGGGGCCTTCGACTATGTGGGCAAGTACCTGGCCAAGACCACCGAAGAGATCTGCCCGGCCACCTTCGCGCCCGAGGTCAACGCGGCCATGCAGGAGGCCGCCCTCAAAGCCCACAAGGCGGTGGGGGCCGGCGGCTATTCGCGCAGCGACTTCATCGTCACCCCGGACGGCCCGATCTTCCTGGAGATCAACACCCTGCCAGGCATGACGGCGGCCTCGCTGTATCCCAAGTCCCTGAAGGCGCAAGGCATCGCGTTCAGGGACTTCCTGGACGGCCAGATCGCCCTGGCGGTCGCGCGCGCCCAGGCCAAGGCGGCCTGACCATGGGAACCTGGGCCAACGGACCGTTCGACAACGACGAGGCGATGGACTTCGTCGCCGACCTGGCCGAGGCGCCGGACTGGCGCGCGATCGTGCGGATGCTGGACCACGTCACCAAGACGGCGGGCTATCTGGAAGCCCCGGAGGGCGAGATCGCCGTGGCCGCCGCCGCCATCGTCGCGGCCGCCGTCGGCGAGGCGACGATCCTGCCCGACAGCCATCGCGAGCTGAAGGCCGCCCTGGGCGCACCGCCGGACGGCGCCGTGGCCCTGGCCCGCTCGGCCCTGGCCCGCGTGGTCGCGCCCGCCTCCGAACTCGACGAACTCTGGCAGGAGGGTGACGACCACGACGCGTGGCTCACCCAGATCGCCGCCCTGCAAACGACCTTGAGCGCCCGCCCATGAGACCTGTCTTCGTCAACATCGGTGAGCGCACCAACGTCACCGGATCGGCCAGGTTCAAGAAGCTGGTCGTCGAGGGGAACTATGGCGAGGCCCTGTCGGTGGCCCGCCAGCAGGTTGAGGCCGGCGCCCAGGTCATCGACGTCAACATGGACGAAGGCCTGCTGGACTCCAAGCAGGCCATGATCACCTTCCTGAACCTAATGGCGGCCGAGCCCGACATCGCCCGGGTGCCGGTGATGATCGACAGCTCCAAGTGGGAGGTGATCGAGGCCGGCCTGAAGTGCGTGCAGGGCAAGGCGATCGTCAACTCGATCTCGATGAAGGAAGGCGAGGCCAAGTTCATCGAGCAGGCCCGCCTGTGCCTGCGCTACGGCGCGGCCGTGGTGGTGATGGCCTTCGACGAGGTCGGCCAGGCCGACACCGCCGCCCGCAAGATCGAGATCTGCGAGAAGGCCTACAACATCCTGGTCAACAAGGTGGGCTTCCCGCCGGAAGACATCATCTTCGACCCCAACATCTTCGCCGTGGCGACCGGGATCGAGGAGCACGACAACTACGCCGTCGACTTCATCGAGGGCGCGCGCGAGATCAAGAAGCGCTGCCCTTACGCCCGGATCTCGGGCGGGGTGTCGAACGTGTCGTTCAGCTTCCGCGGCAACGAGCCGGTGCGCCGCGCCATCCACTCGGTGTTCCTGTACCACGCCATCGAGGCGGGCATGGACATGGGCATCGTCAACGCCGGCGACCTGCCGGTCTACGACACCCTGGATCCGGAGCTGCGCGAGGCCGTCGAGGACGTGATCCTCAACCGCCCGCAGCGGACCAACGTCTCCAACACCGAGCGCCTGGTCGACATGGCCCCGCGCTACAAGGGCGACAAGAGCCAGGTCCAGACCGCCAACCTGGAATGGCGCAAGGGCACGGTGAACGAGCGCATCACCCATGCCCTGGTCAACGGCATCACCGACTATATCGATCAGGACACCGAGGAAGCCCGCCTGTCGGTCGAGCGGCCGCTGCATGTGATCGAAGGCCACCTGATGGACGGCATGAACGTGGTCGGCGACCTGTTCGGCTCGGGCAAGATGTTCCTGCCGCAGGTGGTCAAGTCGGCCCGGGTGATGAAGCAGGCCGTGGCCTGGCTGGAGCCGTTCATGGAGGCCGAGAAGGCCGGCAAGCCGCGCGAGCAGGCCGGCCGCATCCTGATGGCCACGGTCAAGGGCGACGTCCACGACATCGGCAAGAACATCGTCGGCGTGGTCCTGCAGTGCAACAACTACGAGGTCATCGACCTGGGCGTGATGGTCCCGGCCGACCGGATCCTGGACGAGGCCAGGAAGCACAACGTCGACATGATCGGCCTGTCGGGCCTGATCACCCCGTCGTTGGACGAGATGGTGTTCGTGGCTTCCGAGATGGAGCGCCAGGGCTTCACCATGCCGCTGCTGATCGGCGGCGCCACCACCAGCCGCACCCACACGGCGGTCAAGATCGAGCCGTCCTACCGCGCCGGCCCGACCACCTATGTGCTGGACGCCAGCCGGGCGGTGGGCGTGGTCTCGTCGCTGCTGTCGGCGAGCGAACGCGACCGGGTGGTGGCCGAGACCCGGGCCGAATACGTCAAGGTGCGCGAACAGTACGCCCGCGGTCAGACGGCCAAGGCCCGCACCGCCATCGGCGAGGCCCGCAAGCGCAAATACGCCATCGACTGGACCGGCTACGCGCCGCCCAAGCCGACCTTCGTCGGCACGCGAACCTTCGAGCCGTCCCTGGCCGAACTGGTCCCGTTCATCGACTGGTCGCCGTTCTTCGCCAGCTGGGAGCTGATCGGCCGCTTCCCGCAGATCCTGGAGGACGACGTCGTCGGCCAGGCCGCCACCGACCTCTATCGCGACGCCCGCGCCATGCTCGACAAGGTGGTGGCCGAGAAGTGGTTCGGGGCCAAGGGGGTGGTCGGCTTCTGGCCGGCCCAGGCCGACGGCGACGACATCGTTCTCTATACGGACGAATCCCGTTCGACCGAGCTGACCCGGCTGTTCACCCTGCGCCAGCAGATGGACAAGTCCGAGGGCAAGGCCAACCTGGCCCTGGCCGACTTCGTCGCGCCGATCGGGCAGGGCGGCGACTATATCGGCGGTTTCGCCGTCACCGCCGGCCACGGCGAGGACGAGGTCGTCAAGCGCTTCAAGGACGCCGGCGACGACTACAGCGCCATCATGGCCAGCGCCCTGGCCGACCGCCTGGCCGAGGCCTTCGCCGAGTGGCTGCACTACAAGGCCCGCGTCGAGCTGTGGGGCTACGCCCCCGACGAGCGCGAGGACGTCGACGTGATGATCGCCGAGAAGTACCAGGGCATCCGCCCCGCGCCCGGCTATCCGGCCCAGCCCGACCACACCGAGAAGGGCACGCTGTTCAAGCTGCTGGACGCCGAGGCGGCCACCGGCATGATCCTGACCGAGAGCTACGCCATGAGCCCCGGCGCCGCGGTGTCGGGCTTCTATTTCAGCCACCCGCAGAGCCACTATTTCGGCGTCGGCAAGGTCGACCTCGACCAGGTCGAGGACTATGCCCGTCGCAAGGGCTGGGACGTGGCCCTGGCCGAAAAGTGGCTGTCGCCGATCCTCAACTACGACCCGGCCGCGCGGACGCGGGGCGAGGCGGCGTAGCCCCCTCGGTCGCTACGCGACAGCTCCCCCAGAGCTGGAACATCTAGGCGTTCTAGTTCCTCCCCCTTTTGGGGGAGGCGGCCCGGAGGGCCGGAGGGGGTCAGGCCAGCAGGTCCGCCAGCCTCATGGCCAGGGCCGGCGCCAGCAGCGCCGGCACCTCGGCGTCGGCCTCGAACACCTCGACGGACCGGTAGCCCGCGGCCGTCATCCCTGGCTCGGGCACTGCTCGGCCGTGTCCTTCAGTCGTTCGATCAGCCACCGCCCCGCCGGGCCGGGCGGCGTGTCGGCGCGGTGGGCGGCGGACATCGGCATCAAGTAGCCGCCGGTCGGGGCGTCGCGCATCTTCAGCTCGACCAGGGTCCCGGCCTCGAGCTCGGCCTCGACCCGGTCCCAGGGCATGCCGCCCCAGCCCAGGCCAGCGCGCAGGAAGGCGTGCTTGGCGCCCAGGTCGGCCAACCGCCAGGTGCGGGTCGAGAACACTCCGAACTCGCGGCCCTGGGTCAGGGGCGAGCGGTCGGTCAGCACCAGCTGGAGGTGGCCCGCCACGTCCTCCGGCGACAGCGGGCCGGGCAGGGCGGCCAGCGGGTGGCCGGCGGCGGCGACCTGGACCATCCGCAGGGTGATCAGCCGCTCGCGCACCAGCTCCGGCGGGGCGTCGGGCAGCGAGCCCAACACTCCGAACGCGCAGCGGCCGTCCAGCACCGGCTGCAGCACCGCGCCCAGGGCCTCGACATGGATGCGCAGGGCGGTATCGGGGAAATGGTGCTGGAAGTCGCCGATCGCATGGGTCAGCACCGCCATCGGGAACAGCACGTCGACGACGATCGACACCTCGGGCTCCAACCCGCCGGCCAGGCTGGCGGCGCGGGCCTTGAAGGCGTCCATGCGGCCGGCCACCTCGCGGGCCTCGACGACCAGCGCGCGGCCGGCCTCGGTCAGCACCGGCAGGCGGGCGGCGCGATCGAACAGGCGCACGCCGATCTGGCCCTCCAGATTGGCCAGGGTCTGGCTGACCACCGACTGGGCGCGGCCCAGCTTGCGGCCGGCCGCCGAGAAGCTGCCTTCGTCGGCGGCGGCCAGGAAGGTGCGCATCTGGTCGAGAGTGACGCCGTCCAGCATGTATCGATTCTAACGATGGATCTTATCTAATCATATAGGCTGATGCGCTGGATTGGGAAGGCCTAAATCCCCTGTCGCGCCAGAGGGCGCTTCGGAGTTCCAAGGTCATGAAACTGCTTCACATCGATTCCAGCATCCTAGGCGCCGGCTCGGTGAGCCGCACGCTGTCGGCCGCGATCGTCGCCGCCCAGCAAGCGCAGAACCCGGGTCTGCAGGTCAGCTATCGCGACCTGGCCGCCCAGCCGGTCGGCCACCTGTCGGGCGCTCATCTGGCCGCCGGCCAGGGCGTCGTGCCGGAAGACGCGGCCTTGGCCGCCGACATCGCCGACGGCGCGGCCGTGCTCGACGCGTTCCTGGCCGCCGACATCGTCGTGGTCGGGGCGCCGATGTACAACTTCTCGATCTCCACCCAGCTCAAGGCCTGGATCGACCGCCTGGCGATCGCCGGCCGCACCTTCCGCTACACCGAGAACGGGCCCGAGGGCCTGGCCGGCGGCAAGACGGTGATCATCGCCTCGTCGCGCGGCGGCTTCTATGGTGAAGGCACGCCGGCCGCGTTCCTCGACCACCAGGAGACCTACCTGAAGGGCGTCTTCAACTTCTTCGGAATCACCGACGTTCGCTTCATCCGCGCCGAGGGCGTGGCCCTGGGCGACGAGCAGCGCACCAAATCGGTCGAAGGCGCCCAGGCGCAGATCGAGCGCCTGGCGGCGTAGGGTCCCAGCGGCGGGGCGGGCGACAGTCCGCCCTCGCGACACGACCGGTTGACCCGAAGTTGCAATCCGCCCACTCCTACGTTGCGCGCAGTGGCGCTTCGAGACCTAACGGGGGAATTCATGACGGACGCGACCGCGCCCGCTTCGGGCGAGACGCTGACGTTCGGCCAGACGCTGAAGTCGTCGGACTTCGTCGGGCTGGGGATCAAGAACGGCCTGCTAAATTTAGTGACGTTCGGCGTCTACAGCTTCTGGGGCAAGACCGCGACGCGGCGAAGCATCTGGGAGAAGGTCAGCCTGAACGGCGAGGCCTTTAGCTACACTGGCAAGGGGCTGGAGCTGTTCCTCGGCTTCCTGCTGGGCATGGCGGTCCTGCTCGTGCCCTATGTGGCGGTGGTCATCCTGACGATGGTCAACCACTTCTTCCTCCTCCTGATGTTCCCGCTGTACTTCGGCTTCATCGTGGCGCTGGGAGCGGCCGTGTTCATGGCGTTCCGCTACATCGCCGGCCGCACGCGCTGGCGGGGCACGCGGTTCCAGCTGATCGGCTCGCCGGCCAGGTTCGGCTGGTCCTATCTGGGCTATTTCCTGCTGATGCTCGTCACCCTGGGCTGGTTCTCGCCGGCCATGACGATGCGGCTGTCGGGAAAGCTTTGGGGCGGCCTGGCGTACGGCGACAAGAAGCTGGACTGGCAGCGCTCGGACAAGGAAGGCCTCTACGGCCCGTTCACCCTGGCCTGGCTGGTGGGGATCGGCGGCTATGTCGGCCTGATCGCCATGATGGTCCCGTCGATGGCCGCCCAGGCCGGCGGCGCGCCCGACCTGGCGCTGATCGGCCGGCTCTACGCCTTCCTGCTGGTCTACATCGTGCTCGTGGTGCTGGCCTCGTCCGCCTACTACGCCGCGGTGATGCGGGCCGTGATCGGGGCGATCCGCCTGGACGGGGCCCGTTTCTCCATCAAGGTGACGGCCGTCGAACTGATCGTGCTCAGTCTGACCAACGCGCTGATCCTGATCTTCTCGCTGGGCTTCCTGCTGCCGGTGGCCGAGGCGCGTTCGGCGCGCTTCGTGCTGTCGCGCCTGTCCAGCACGGGCACGGTTGATCTGTCGGGCGTCCGGCAGGCGCCGGCCGGCTCGGGCAGCGACGAGGGCTTGGCGGACGCGTTCGGGATCAGCACCTTCTGATCCGAAAGGGGACGCCCCGCCCGCGAGGGCGTGGGCGTCCCCGTCGAACTCGGCTAGGTTTCCCGGCGAATCCGGGAGGCGCTGCGTGAGCCAGTTCAATCGACGTGACGTTCTGGCGCTGGGCGCCGCGACCGTGGCCCTGGGCGCGAGCGGTCAGGCCTTGGCCGCCGCCGCGCCCAAGAGCGCTTCGGGCGATGCGGCCGCCGAGGCCCTGCTGTCCCAGGTCGCCGAAGACCTGATGCGGGAATATCCCGAGAACGCCTCGGCCCTGGGCCTGGACAAGGACAAGCGGGCCGCCCTGAAGTCCAGCCTGACCGACCGCTCGCTGGAAGGTCGCGGCAAGTTGGCCGCCGCCGCCCGGGCGCGGGTCGCCAAGATGAGGGCGGTCGACCGCAAGGGGCTGAGCCCTGCTGCCGCCCTCGACCTGGGCGTCGTCCAGACCGCCCACGACCTGGCCGTCGAGGGCTTCGACTTTCCCTATGGCGACGCGATCGGCCTGTCGTCGCAGTGGTCCTACCGCAACGCGCCCTATGTGGTGGCCCAGAACACCGGGGCCTTCGTCGAGACGCCGGACTTCCTGGACAGCCTGCACGGCGTGGCCAATGCGGCCGACGTCGAGTCCTATCTCCACCGCCTGGAGCTCTACGCCGCCCAGCTGGACGGCGAGACGGCGCGGCTGAGGCACGACGGCGCGCTGGGCGTGATCGCCCCCGACTTCCTGCTGGACAAGACGCTGAAGCAGCAGAAGGGCGCCCGCGCCCAGCCGATCGCCGAGTGGGGCCTTGTCACCTCGCTGGCCAGGAAGGCCAAGGACATCCCGGGCAACCACGCGCGCCGCGCCGCCGCCATCGTCGAAGGCAGGATCGCCCCGGCCATGGACCGCCAGATCGCCGAACTGACCGCCCACCGCGCCAGGGCGACCTCCGACGCCGGCGCCTGGAAGCTGCCGGAGGGCGAGGCCTACTACGCCTGGGCATTGCGGGCCGGCACGACCAGCCGCATGGCGCCGGACGAGGTCCACCAGATGGGTCAGGAACAGCTGAAGGCGCTGTTTTCCCGCATGGATACCCTGCTGAAGGCCCAGGGCCTGACCCAGGGCAGCGTCGGGGCGCGGATGAAGGCCCTGGGCGAGGACCCCCGGAACCTGTTTCCCAACACCGACGAAGGCCGGGCCCAGATCCTGGCCTATCTGAACGGCCGGGTCGCCGACATCCGCACCCGCCTGCCGCGCGCCTTCGCCACCCTCGTGCCGGGCAATCTGGTCATCAAGCGGGTGCCGGTCGAGATACAGGACGGGGCGCCGGGCGGCTATGCGGCGGCCGGCTCGATCGATGGGACCGTGCCAGGCAACTACTACATCAACCTGCGCGACACGGGCATGTGGCCGCGCTACGGCCTGCCGACCTTGACCTATCACGAGGGCCTGCCGGGCCACATCTGGCAGGGGGAATACACCTACAAGCTGCCGCTGGTCCGCTCGCTGCTGGCCTTCAACGCCTATTCGGAAGGCTGGGCGCTGTACGCCGAGCAGTTGGCCGACGAGCTGGGCGCCTATGACGGCGATCCGTTGGGCCAGTTGGGCTACCTGCAGTCGATCGCCTTCCGGGCCTGCCGCCTGGTGGTCGACACCGGCATCCATGCCAAGCGCTGGACCCGCGACCAGGCGATCGACTGGTTCGTGACCACCAACGGCTCGACCCGCGCGGAGGTGCAGGGCGAGGTCGACCGCTACTGCGCCTGGCCGGGCCAGGCCTGCGGCTACAAGGTGGGGCACAGCGAAATCGTCCGCTTGCGGAGCAAGGCCCAGGCCGCGCTCGGCGCTCGGTTCGAGCTGCGCGCCTTCGACGACGCGGTGGTGATGGGCGGCAACGTCCCGCTGACCGAACTGGAGGGCGTAATCGACGCCTACATCGCGGGTGGCCGGACCTGAAAGCCCTCCGCCCTCGGAAGTGAGGCGGTCGTGAGAGTCTAGCCAAAGCTCGCGCTTTGCGTTCATCCTGAGATCGCACGGAGGCGTTCGACCTCCGGCGGGATAGGGGGCGAAGGTGGACAACGGCATCAGCCGCAGGACGCTGGGCGCGCTGGCGATGGGCGGAGCGGCGAGCGTGGGTCTGGGCGGCTGCGGCCGCGTCGGGCCGACCGAGGCGACGGTGAAGTCCCGTCAGTTCCCGAAGGACTTCGTCTGGGGCGTGGCGACGGCGGCCTTCCAGACCGAGGGCTCGTCCGCCGCGGACGGTCGCGGCCCCAGCATCTGGGACAGCTTCGAGAAACAGCCAGGGCGGATCAAGGACGGCTCGAACGCCGACCTCGCGACCGACAGCTACCGCCGCTACGCCGAGGACGTCGACCTGATCGCTGGGGCGGGGCTGAAGGCCTTCCGCTTCTCGATCGCCTGGTCTCGGGTGCTGCCCACGGGGGAAGGGACGGTCAACGCCGCGGGCCTGGACCACTATGACCGTCTGGTCGACGCCTGCTTGGCCAAGGGGATCACGCCCTACGCCACCCTGTTCCACTGGGACCTGCCGCAGGCCCTGCAGGACAAGGGCGGCTGGAGCGCGCGCGACACCGCCAGGAGCTTCGCCGACTACGCCGCCGCCGTGGCCGCGCGTCTGGGCGACCGGCTCAAGCATTTCATCACCCTGAACGAGCCGGCCGTGCACACGGTGTTCGGCCACGTGCTGGGCGAGCATGCGCCGGGGCTGAAGGACATCGCCCTGCTGGGGCCGACCACCCATCACATGAACCTCGGCCAGGGTCTGGCGATCCAGGCCTTGCGCGCGGCTCGGGGCGACCTGCGGATCGGCACGACCCAGGCGCTGCAGCCGTGTCGCGCATCGGGCGGCGCCCTGGCGTTCTGGAACCGTCCCGCGGCCGACGGCCTGGACGGCCTATGGAATCGGGCCTGGCTGGATCCGCTGCTGAAGGGGACCTATCCGGCGCTGATGGACGAGTTCCTCAAGGGCCATGTCCGCGACGGCGACCTTGCGGCCATACATCAGCCGATCGACTTCCTGGGGGTCAACTACTACGCCCCGGCCTATGTGAAACTGGACCTGGCCAGCCCCAGCCACATCGCGGCGGGCGCGCCGCCGAGGGGCGCCGAACTGGACGCCTTCGGCCGGCAGGTCGACCCGTCGGGCCTGGTCGAAGTGCTGGAGATGGTCCGCCGCGACTATGGCGACCCGCCGGTGCTGATCACCGAGAACGGCTGCTCCGACCCGTTCGGGAGCGGCCCGGCCGTGATCGACGACGGCTTTCGGATCCAGTACCTGCGCCGGCACATCGAGGCGGTGAAGCGCGCCATGGAGGCCGGCTCGCGGATCGGCGGCTACTTCACCTGGACCCTGATCGACAACTGGGAGTGGGACATCGGCTACACGTCGAAGTTCGGCCTGGTGGCGATGGACCGCGCGACCGGCGTGCGCACGCCCAAGGCGTCGTACGGCTGGTTCAAGAACGTGGCGACGACGGGGATGTTGCCGACGGGCTAGAGGCGATCGGGGACACGCACATGGGCGTGTCCCCAGCCGTGGCGAGACTTCAGTCCGCCTTGCAGATCAGCACGTTCTTGCCGCCACGCTTGGCGGGGACCAGGCTGCCGGCGCAGGGCTTGGGGTCGTTCGGGTCGATGATGACCTCGCCCTTGGCGGCCAGCGGCATGGCCGCGGGCTTGGCGCCGATCGGCGTCAGGGCGGCGGCGGTCTTCTTGGCGGCGGGCTTGGCCGCCGGCTGGACCTTCGGCTTGGTGGCGGCCGGGGTCTTGACCGGAGCCTCGGCGACGGGAGCCTCGGCCGGCGGGGTCTCCGCGACCGGCGCGGGCGCGGGCGCCTCAGGCTCGGCCGTCGGCGCGGCGGTTTCCACGGCGCTGGGCGCGGGCTCCGCGGCCGTGGTCCTGGCGGTCGACGCGGCGCCCTTCTTGACGTTGTAGTTCAGGGCCTGGCCGAACAGGTTGGACTTGGTCTCCAGGGCCTTGGCGCGAGTGTCGCAGTCGCCGGGCGGGCTCCAGCTCATCCACACCTGGGCCAGGCGCGCCTTGTCGATCTGATCTGCGCCGGTCCAGACCGAATGGCCCTTCTTGATCGCCGCCGCGCCATATTCCGAGATCGGGCGGGGGCTGGCCTTCTCGGCCGCGACGATGGCCGAGCGGTAGACCGCGAGGTCCTTCTTGGCCTGCTCGCGCATCGCCGGATATTCCTTCATGGCCGCGTTGAAGCCATCGGGGCCGGGGAAGGTCTTCTCGATGCGGGTCACCTCCGGCATCACCTTGTCGTACAGCTCGACATAGCCGCCCAGGGCGCCGTAGCACCAGCCGACATAGCCGTAGTCGTCGGTCGGGGCGGTGGCGGCGGGCTGGGTGCGGGGCGGGGGAGCCGAAGCGGTCGGCGCGGTGGACACTGGAGCGTCCTGGGCGATCAGAGCCAGGGCGAGAAGAAAGGCGGTCGCCATGCGGGCGGAGGTCCTCTTTGTAGGGCGTCGCTCAGAGAGTCGGTCGCGTTCGAATAGAGCATTTCCGGCCGCATTGGGACCGGAGCATGGCAGTCGGCCGTTTTGCACCGCCGTCGACCAAGCGGCGCCATAACGGCTGGATCACCCAAAACGCTCCCGCCGGCGGCAAAGATTCCTGTGCGCAGCCGGGCGTTGCGCGAGTCGGCGGCGCCGCCGCACGTTACAAAGTTTCAATGTGCGCCGCAGCAGGCAGCGGGTGGGGGCATGACGTTTTTGTGCTAGAAGGCAAAACGGGAGCGTGATCCGTTGAGAGGCGGGGGACGTATCTCCGCCGTCATCACTCCGCCACGCTTCTGGACTTTCGTCATAGCCATGACCTTCTGGCGTAACATCGCAACCCTCGCCGCGCGCCGGTTGGACATGGCCGAGTGCCAGGAATGTCCGCCCGGCCTGCCTGGGCAGGATCCGGCCTTCTCGACCGCGGTCACGGCGTTGGGCGCGAAGCTGGCCAAGGCCGACGGCTCGGCCGACGGCGACGAATACGCCGCCTTCGCCGAGGTGTTCCATCCCGACCCCGAGTCGGAGAACAACATCCACCGCCTGTACGACCTGGCGCGCCAGACGACGCACGGCTTCGAGAGTTACGCCAAGCGTCTGGCCAAGCGCTATCGCACCTGCCCGCAGATCCTCGAGGACGTGCTGGACGGCCTGTTCCACATCGCCAAGGCCGACGGGGCGGTGACCCAGGAGGAGCTGAGCTACCTGGAGCGGGTGGCCGACCTGTTCGGCATGTCGCCGCTGTCGTTCCGCCGCCTGACCGCGACTCACATCGGGGCCGAGCCGGACGACCCCTACCGTATCCTCGACGTGCCGGCCGACGCCGACGACGCGGTGGTGCACTCGGCCTGGCGGGCGGCCATGTCGGAGGCCCACCCCGACCGCGCCCGGGCCCGCGGCCTGCCGCTGGAGTTCATCGAGGTGGCCGAGGCCAAGTCGGCGGCCATCAACGCCGCCTTCAGCACGGTGATGCGCGAACGCCGTGAATTGGCCGGTCTGGCGGCGAACTGAGGCCGCCAAATCGCCACGGTTAGCGCCGAATTCATTTTACGGAACGATCGGCCGGGTGTTCAGTTGACGTTCAGTATTGGCGCCCCATCTTGATTTCATCGGGCGGGGCACGCCTGCGAGGACGACCATGGAGACAGGTAAGGCTACCGGTATCGCTTGGCGCAGCCTGGCCACGCTGGCCGGCGCCGTGGCGACCTCCATCGCCGTCGCCGCCGCGGCCGTGATCGCGGTGGTGTTCGCCGCCACCCTGGTGGTCATCGGCTTCATGGCCACCGCCCTTCTCGGTCTCGCCGCCTTCGCCTTCCGAGGCCGCGCCGCGCACGCCGCCGCTCCCAGCGGCGACCCTGGCCTGATCGAGGCCCGCCACATGGGCGGCCACTCGTGGGTGGCCTACGGCTGGAACGAGCGGCGATAGGGCGCTTCCCGCATCGATCTCATTTTGACGGCAATGGGGGAATCTAGACCCCTTGCTCTCCGCTGCGGCTTCCTCGACATTGTCTTCAAACAAATGTTTGGCTGAAAGCCTCGGGAGGACGACATGATCGGCGTGGTGGCGGTGCTGAAGGTGCAGCCGGACAAGGCGGGCGACTTCGAAGCGGTGTTCCTCGACCTGCAGAACAAGGTGAAGGCCAACGAGCCGGGCTGCCTGGTCTACCAGCTGACCCGCAGCAAGGCCGAGGCCGGGACCTACAAGGTGCTGGAACTCTACGCCTCGGAAGACGCCCTGAAGGCCCACGGCGCCAGCGACTATTTCAAGGCCGCCGGCGCGGCCATGGGGCCGTTCATGGCCGGCCGGCCCGAGATCGAATATCTCGACGCGGTGGAGTAGGAGCCTTGGATCTCGCCTGCTCGCCTGCCGCTGCGTATTCGCAGCGCGCCACCTCCCCGCTGCGCAGGTGAGGAGGATGCAGCTTCTCCTCCCCGTGAAACGGGGGAGGTGGCGGCGAAGCCGACGGAGGGGGCGTCCAGCGGCTCCACGGGACACAATCCCCGTTTCAGTTTTTCTGCGTGGTTTTGAAACGCAACCCACTGCATAAGCTTTCAAACAACCGTTTCCCCTGGAGCCGCCTCATGGCCCTCGACGCCCTGTTCAAGCCGTTCGAATTCAAGTCGCTGAAGCTGCCCAACCGGGTGGTCATGGCCCCGATGACGCGGTCGTTCTCGCCCGGCGGGGTGGCCACCGACGACGTCGCCGCCTACTACCGCCGCCGCGCCGAGAACCAGGTCGGGCTGATCGTCACCGAGGGCACGGGCGTGGCCCGGCCGGCCTCGCTGAACGACGCCAACATCCCGCGCTTCCATGGCGCAAAGGAGTTGGCGGCCTGGAAGAAGGTGGTCGACGAGGTGCACGCCGCCGGCGGCCTGATCGCCCCGCAGCTGTGGCATGTGGGCTCGGCCAAGGGCAAGGACGTGCTGGGCAAGATCGACAGCCCCTCGGGCATCTCCAAGCCGGGCGGCAATCCGTTCACCGAACCGATGACCGACGAGGACGTGGCCGACACCATTGCCGCCTTCGCCAGCGCCGCCGCCAACGCCAAGGCGCTGGGCTTCGACGCCATCGAACTGCACGGCGCCCACGGCTACCTGATCGACCAGTTTTTCTGGAACGGCACCAATGTCCGCGACGACGGGTTCGGCGGGCCCTCGATCGCCGAGCGCAGCAAGTTCGCCGCCGAGATTCTGCGGGCTGTCCGCGCCGCCGTCGGCCCGGACTATCCGGTGATCATCCGCCTGTCGCAATGGAAGCAGCAGGACTACGCGGTCAAGAACGCCGAGACCCCGCAGTTGCTGGAGGCCTGGCTGCAGCCGCTGGCCGACGCCGGCGCCGACATCTTCCACTGCTCGCAACGCCGGTTCTGGGAGCCGGAGTTCGAGGGCAGCGACCTGAACTTCGCCGGCTGGACCAAGAAACTGACCGGCGCCCCGACCATCACCGTCGGCTCGGTGGGCCTGTCGGGCGAGTTCATCGCGGCCTTCGGCGGCGAAGGCAGCCAGCCCGCCTCGCTGGACGGCCTGCTGGAGCGCCTGGAGCGCGACGAGTTCGACCTGGTCGGCGTCGGCCGCGCGATCCTGCAGGACCCCGAGTGGGTGGTGAAGATCCGCGACGGCCGCGCGGACGAGCTGAAGAGCTTCGAGCGGTCGGCGCTGGGGGTGCTGTACTAGGGCCAAGATGCTCCCCCTTTGGGGGAGCTGTCGCGGAGCGACTGAGGGGGCCTTT
>Ga0065165_1001573_pt1 | contig 23514 bp, 23 predicted proteins | sample AraplaMF_Cvi_mMF_FD_63813 | JGI IMG/M metagenome (GOLD analysis project Ga0065165, IMG submission 63813) | Arabidopsis root microbial communities from the University of North Carolina, USA - plate scrape MF_Cvi_mMF (version 2) (version 3) | ecosystem: Host-associated > Plants > Roots >... | reverse complement strand
TGAAAGCTGCATGCCTTCGCCAACACCGGCAGGAATCTTTACCGAAATAATTTCCTCTTTCGATACCAACCCGGAATTATCAACGCCCGAAGGACGCTTATCGATAATCTGGCCCGATCCGTCGCAGGAGCTACAGGTTGTGGCTGAAACCATCTGCCCGAGCATGGTATTAACCACCTTGCGGATCTGGCCGCTGCCCTGGCATGTGGTACAGGTTTTAAAAGTCACCCCCTCGGCACGTACCAGTCGGTTTACTTTTATTTTCTTCTCAACACCAGTAGCAATTTCTTCCAGCGAAAGCTTCAATTTGATGCGTAGGTTTGAGCCCTTACGCTGGCGCCGGCCGCCGCCACCACCACGTGAACCACCTCCGAAGAAGCTGTCGAACGGGCTGCCGCCACCACCACCGAAGATATCTCCAAACTGGCTGAAGATATCGTCCATGTTCATATTCTGACCACCGCCGAAGCCACCGCCCCCCGGGCGTGAATGACCAAAGCGATCGTACTGGGCGCGCTTTTCCGGATTGCTCAGAATCTCGTATGCCTCAGCAGCCTCTTTAAACTTCTCCTCAGCTTCCTTGTTATCCGGGTTCTTATCCGGGTGAAACTGAATAGCCACCTTGCGGTATGCCTTCTTAATTTCCTCCGGTGTAGCAGTTTTGCTTATCCCCAGTATTTCGTAATAGTCTCTCTTGGTACTCATGTGAATCTCGTGTTGACTGCCCGACAATTAACTTCCAACCACTACTTTGGCGTAGCGAATTACCTTGTCGTTCAACAGGTATCCTTTCTCTACCACATCCACCACTTTGCCCTTTAGCTTTTCATCCGGAACCGGAATTTGCGTAATAGCTTCATGTATATCGGCGTTGAAATCACTACCGCTAGGCACTTCCATTGGTTTTACACCGTATTGGTCCAGCGTTTTCTTGAATTTATTATAGATGAGGATAAAACCTTCCAGCGTTGTATCACCTTCAATCTTCTCTTTGAAAGCTTTCTCTGCGCGTTCAAAGTCATCGGCTACGGGCAGCATGGCTTTGATGAGCTGCTCGTTGGCTGACTGAACCATTTCGAGCTTTTCTTTGGCGGTTCTACGGCGGAAATTCTCGAACTCTGAATACAACCGGATGTACTTGTCCTTCTGCTCGGCAACTTCCCCCTGAAGTTTGGCTACTTCGCCACCTCCGGCCTCGGGTGCAGTACTGTCATCTTTACCCCCTTCAACAGGCGTTTCTGACAGTTTCTCTGCCGTTTGTTCGTTGTTTTCCGAAAGTATTTCCTCGTTCTGCATCATTACTTTTTTGGTTGATCTTTATTTTTAACCCACTCTCGCAATCTCCTGCCTTGAAATGGTGTAAAAGGAGCGCAATCCCGGTGGACCACTCCCCAAAACTCAACAATGTTGCCAAAGGCATTTTAATGCCAACTTGACACATCTTTATTACTCCAACGCTAACCCTAAGCCCGGATTTTACTCCTGGCTGTGCAGGTGTCGCCAAACCAGATCTTTCAATTCGACAAGACCAGTCTGGGTAATCGATGATATAAATACTGTAGGGATATCGGGCGGCAGTTCCTGTGCTATCGCGGTTTTCAATTCGTCGTCCAACATGTCAGACTTTGAAATGGCCAGCAATCGCTTCTTGTCCAGAAGCTCAGGATTGTATTTGCGCAGCTCGTTTAATAGAATTTCGAATTCGACTTTGATGTCTTTAGCATCGGCCGGCACGAGGAACAGCAACAGTGAGTTGCGTTCAATGTGGCGAAGGAAGCGGATTCCAAGACCACGGCCCTCTGCTGCCCCCTCTATGATTCCGGGGATATCGGCCATAACAAACGATCTGCCGTCGCGGTACTCCACCACGCCCAGGTTAGGCGTTAATGTGGTAAAAGCGTAGTCGGCGATCTTCGGCTTGGCTGCTGATACTACCGATAGCAAGGTAGATTTACCCGCATTCGGGAAACCTACAAGGCCCACATCGGCCAGCAGCTTCAGTTCAAGAATAATCCACTCCTCACGACCGGGCTCACCGGGCTGCGCATGCTGCGGAGCCTGGTTGGTAGAAGTGGCGAAGAAGGTATTGCCTTTACCACCACGACCACCCGGCGTCAGGATGAATTCCTGTCCGTCTTCGGTTATTTCGCAAAGCACCTCGTCTGTCTCCGCGTTTTTCGCTACCGTACCCAGCGGCACGTCTATAATTTCGTCTTTACCGTCGGCTCCCGTACGATCCTGTTCTTCGCCAGGGTTACCGCTGGTTGCAATAACATGCTTGCGGTATCGAAGGTGAAGCAGGGTCCAGTGCTGAGCGTTACCCCGAAGGATAACGTGCCCCCCACGGCCGCCATTGCCGCCGTCGGGACCACCGTGCTGTACAAACTTCTCACGATGGAAGTGCAGGCAGCCAGCGCCGCCTTTACCCGAACGTGAGCAAAATTTAATGTAATCTATGAAGTTGGGTGATGACACTGGACACTAATCGGATTATCAACTACACTAACAAACTCTTGTCGATCTCGCGGCAGATGTTTTCAAACACAGCATTCTCCGCGCCCACACCAATTACCGAAGCGTACTTGTTGTGCTTCTTGTAGTAATCAGCAACGGCAGCCGTTTCTGCTTTGTATACGGATATACGGTTCTCGATTACTTCGGGCTTCGCGTCATCAGGACGGTTCTCTTTTACTGCGCGTCCGGCAAGGCGTACACGCAATTCATCTTCGGGGACTACCAGCTCAACCAATACTTTGATTGGCGCGCCGTTTGATTTCAGTAACGCGTCGAGCGCTTCAGCCTGGGGAATGGTACGGGGAAAGCCGTCAAAAATAACGCCTTGTATATCGCCGCTGCTCTTGATCTTATCGTCTACCATGTCGATCACAACCTGATCGGGAACAAGGTTACCTTTATCCATATACTCCTTGGCAAGCTTGCCAAGCGGTGTGCCCTCTTTCAGGTGCTTACGGAAAATATCGCCCGTTGAAATATGCGTGAGAGAGTATTTGTCGATGATCTTGGCGCTTTGTGTACCCTTGCCTGCGCCGGGAGGTCCGAAAAGAATGATGTTAATCATGGCCAGTTATTTCGTTTTTTAAGTCTTAAAAGGTTTTCAGTTTAAGTATACGCTGACGAAAGATAAATAATGATATACGAATTGCGAACGTCACTATTGCTTTTTAGGCTTCATTCTGATAAATCTCAGGAAGATTTCGTCCCAAACCATCATAGTCCAGACCATAGCCCAGCACAAACTCGTTCTCTATCTCAAAGCCTGTGTATTTTACATACACACCTTTATCGCGCGCCGGTGACTTGCGTAACAATGCCACCACTTCAACCGATTTTGTTCCCAGAGCTTTCAGCTCTTCTACTATTCGCTGTAATGTAAAACCTGTATCAACAATGTCCTCAACAATAATAATGTCCTGGTTGAACAGACTCTCTTCAAGCCCGATCAACGACTTCAACTGTCCTGTGCTTGCAGTGCCTGCATACGACGACACTTTTACAAACGATACGCGACATGGAAGTTCAATCTGCTTGATAAGATCCGATGCGAAAATGAAAGAGCCGTTCAGAATCGGAAGAAACAACGGCGTCTTGTCGCGGTAATCGTGGTTAATCTGGCTCGCCAGGTCTGCCACTTTTTGTCTTACATCCGCCGCCGAAATGAATTCTTTAAACTCTAAATCCTTGATTTTCATACCTCCCCGTATTAAAGGGAGCGCAAAAATAGCACAAATTAACTATCCGCAGCCCTTTCGGCTTTGATTGTTCGAATTAAACTCAACAGGATCTCCGATTCCCAGGCATAAAAATCACGTCGCACGTTTAAATTAGCGTCGTCTACGTGATAAATACCGAAATAACTATAGTACTCGGCATACCCTACTTTTTCCCACGGCACCTCATCGCGTTGTGGTGAAAAAAGCACACCATCGGCCGCTAATCGCACACCGGAAACAGTTAAATCGTTACCGCTTCTAAACCGCGCCAGATAGCCATCTACAACGCGTTGGAAGTACATTGCCCAAAAGGTTTCAATCATGTTCGCATACACGTCCATGTAACGGTCGCGCAGGCTGAAATGACTGTTGAAGGTGATCTTAAGTTCTGCCTGATCTTTATGGCGTATCACCAGTTCGTACACACGGCCAACATGAAAACGGTACCACACAATCCATCGCATTCGATGCCTGATGTCGGTGATGTCGGCCGCGGCTATGCGCAGGGTATCGTATTCGAGGTACTCGGGCGCAAAGGTCAGCTTGCGCTTCCTGCCCCAAAGACCTTTACGTAGTTGATATGTTACCGGTGTCGTTGTATTCATCAGCCTCGGCCAGTGTACCGGTAATGCCCGGTTATGGTAAATCGAAAGAGACAATCTTCCAGTACCTGTCCGCCACCAATGTTGTGTACAATCATATGCCGGGTGGCATCTTCGGTCGAGGGTCGGTTTACAACTACGCCGATATGCGTAAGGCCTCCTCCGAGATCCCAGGTCACGATGTCGCCGGGTAAATAATCTGTCGCTACTTTCGTTATGCGCAGTGAGGTTCCGTGGCGTTCAAAAAAGATCATGAGGTTCGGCACCCGTCGGTGGTCTATATTCTTATCGGTGCGCTTCAATCCCCAGTTGTGCGGGTAGCGCGAAAAGTTGGCTACCATGTCTTCGTGAACATCACGCTGTAAATCGATGCCGAGCTTTCGGTATGCGCGGATTACCACATCGGTACACACACCGCGGTCGACCGGCACATCGCCGTTGGGATACGGTATCGAAAAATAGGTGGCATCGTATACCACCCGTTGCTGCGTAAGGGTCAGGGCGGCATCCGCCAAACGCTGTGCAAACGGCTGTTGCTGGGCCGAAAGCACCAGGCTCTGCACGACAAGCCACACAAAAACAACAATCTTTCTCATAGCATTCGAATAAAATCGCGAGTTGCTGTATCCTTCAAGCGTGCCACATGGGGAACATCCATACAACGCCAGCACCGCCCGCAACTATCAAAGATCCTTCATCAACCAGCCGTAAAGTTCGATCATCGTTTTGATATCGTGCTTATGCACTTTCTCGTCAGGTGTATGGGGATTCTGTTCGGGCGCTCCAACAAAACACCAGTTGAATGGATAGGGCGCGGTCTGTAACTCGCGTCCGTCGCTGGAGCCCATGCCCTCTACTTCGAGTTGGTGATCTACTTTACGCTTCCGTGCAATGTTGATGATCTGGTCTACATAGCTGCGGCGTGGCAGGTTACGGTCGCGCATCGAGATGGCCACCCCTTTGCCGGGTTCTACGCCGTCGGATACCCAGGTAATGTCTGACACCAGGGTGTTACGGATCTTCCACTCGTCATGTATAAACTTTGCCAGGTAGGGCACTGAGCCGCCGCCATGTTCTTCCCAACAGCTGAACGCGATGACGCCATCCTTGAGTTTCTCGGCCACTTTTAATGCATTGTATACGCCCAGGCGGTTATCCAGGTAGGCCGATTGCACGTATGTGCGGGTTTCGCGAAAGTCTATTTTATAGGTAAGGTCTGTACCGCGGTCTATCTGTCGGCCGAACTTGTAAAAGGCATGATTCTCTTTATCGTATTCGAGCTCGCATTCTATCTCCCCCATACTATCGGCACCTACGAGCTTTGCGCCCATCTCGGCGTCGGGGCTGCCTATGGGTAACAATTGGTTGTGATAGCGTACGGTAAATCCGATGCTGTCGATGTGCGCGAATATGGCCGTGCGTGGCTTTCCGAACTTCAGAACAATACAGTCCTGAAAGTCTTCGCCTTCATAGATCTCCGGCTGTACACTCCACTTCTTTTTTTCTTTGCGGATATACTTCAACAAAAATTCTTTCATAAGCACCTCGTTGCCGGAGGGTGCATGAACTTCACACAATTGTTTTAGCAGATTCATCTTGATAACTTTCGGTATACGTTAAAACTGGTCGGCACTGGCCGACTGACACGACTTGCGATAACGCTCAGGCATATCATCGTTCAGCATGGCGCCTTCGGCAACCGACGGATAGATTTCCTCGAGCGTACGTACTTCGTTCATAAAGACGCGGCGGCTAATCTGGTGCCGGTTAAGCTTGCGGGGCTGGTCAAGACCTGAGGCCGCCAGCAGTTCAACAAAGCTCTCGACGGTATACTTGTGAAAGTTCGCCACGCGCACTTTCTTGTCGTCAATAACGAGGCCCCTCGTTAGTGCCGGATCTTGGGTAGCCACGCCGGTAGGGCAAGTGTTCTTATTACATTCCAATGCCTGGATACAGCCAACCGCCATCATCATTGCGCGCGCACTGTTGCACATGTCTGCGCCCAACGCGATAGCCCGTACCATATGGAAGCCGGTAAGAATCTTACCCGATGCGCAGATGCGGATGTGCTGGCGGATGCAATATCCTTTCAGCATGTTATCGACAAAGGCAAGACCGTCCAGCAACGGCATCCCTACTGAATTCGAGAACTCTGGCGGCGCGGCACCGGTCCCACCTTCACCACCGTCTACTGTAATAAAGTCCGGATAGATATCGAGCTCGACCATCGCTTTGCAGATGGATATAAACTCACTCTTCCGGCCTATACAAAGTTTGAAGCCTACGGGTTTACCGCCCGACAGCTCACGCAATTTCTGTACAAACAGTATCAATTCGCGTGGTGTGGAGAAGGCGCTATGAAACGGCGGAGAGAATACAGTGGTGTTTGGCTTTACCAAACGTATGGCCGCAACTTCGGGCGTATTTTTTTTAGCCGGGAGAATACCACCGTGGCCCGGCTTTGCGCCTTGCGACAGTTTAATTTCAATCATCTTAACCTGTGGCAGTGTGGCGTTTTTACGAAATGCGTCTGGCGAGAAGTTGCCGTGCTCATCGCGTGCACCGAAATAACCGGTACCGATCTGCCAGATGATGTCGCCACCGTTCTTGAGGTGATATGGGCTCAGACCGCCTTCTCCGGTGTTGTGTGCAAAGCCGCCAATCTTGGCACCGATGTTCAGGGCCTCTACGGCGTTGCTGCTCAGCGAACCAAAGCTCATGGCCGATATATTCAGAATGCTTGCGCTATACGGCTGCGTACAGCCCTTGTTGCCTACAGTTATCCGCGGGTGATGATCCATTTTGTGAAAATCGAGCGGGGCGATGGAGTGCGCCATCCACTCGTAGCCTTCGGAGTAAACGTCCAGCTGTGTACCGAAGGGTGTTGTATCGACCTGGCGCTTGGCGCGCTGGTAAATAACCGAGCGGTCAATGCGATTGATCGGCGTGCCATCGGTATCAGACTCTACGAAATACTGCTGAATCTTCGGGCGCATATCTTCGAACACATACCGCAGTCTGCCCAGTATCGGAAAATTCCGCTTGATCGACTGCTTGGTCTGAACGATATCCTGAACTCCCATTATAATAATCGGCCCTACCAGAATAAACCCAAACAAAGCCTCAACCCAGAAAAAGGCCCATCCGATTAAGAGGGCCGACACCACGATACTGCTGATAATGAAGATCTTTCTCATAAAAAATACGACAGATGAACGTCAAATATGCGAAATGCTTCTTCAGCATGCAATCACTATCTAGCCTGCGGCGCCGATCGTTGTTGGAACGCAGCCCATGCCCTACCGGCCCACTACGAATCTTCTAATGTTGCGAATCCTGCTATTTTTGTAAAGCAACTCTTCCCCCTATGAAACAAGTACCACACATTATCGAACACTTAAGCTTCAATGCTACTTTTCTTGCATTCGATCTGTTTGCGGTGTTTATGTTCGCCTCGTCAGGCGCATTGGCGGCCATTCGCAAGCGGTATGATTTTATCGGGGTACTTATTCTCGCGTTCGTGTCAGGGCTGGGTGGCGGACTCATCCGCGATGCTATTTTCATTCAGGCCGGCCCACCGAAGGCGGTAATCGATTCGAACTATATGATTGTTGTGTTGGTGGCTTTTGTACTGTCGATGCTGTTCCATGGCCGGTTGGACCGGCTCCGGCGTACTACACTTATTGTCGACGCATTAGGGCTTGGCGCCTATGGCGTTGTGGGTTGCCAGGCGGCATTGCAGGCTCATCTTGTACCGCTGGCGGCTATCCTGGTCGGCACATTCAACGCGATTGGTGCCGGGCTGATTCGCGATGTACTGATCCGGGAGGAGCCCATCATCTTCAAGCCGGGGCAATTCTATGCCGGCGCGGCCATACTGGGGTGTAGCATCTTTGTGGTGCTTACCGTGTTCAGCCCGCTGGGCGAAACATCGGTAGCCCTCATCGCTACCGTAACGGCTACAACGATGAGGCTGCTGGCCGTTCGCTTCAACTGGCAGACCAGGGCTATTCTTGAAGACAATATCACGTCAACACCAGAGTCGTAACCACTGGCTGCGCTAGTTATACCGCACAAAGTCAGGCGGGCGCACGAAACTGCCGCTGTACTTGATGCGTATGTTTGTGGTGATCTTGAAGGCTACCGGATCAACCCCCCTTACACGTGTGGGAAAACAATATGCCCTGAACTCGACGGTGCCGAAGATAAGATTCTCGTTACGAATGCGTATACCGCCGGTAGCGCCCCAATAAAACCGTTGCCCAAGGTCGGCCTTGTCGTCGCGTTGAAAGAAGGATCCTTCGAGCGACATGAACGGGGCAAAACGGAAACCGGCTATTTCACCGCGTGTAAATACGGTGGTTTCGGTACGGGCATACAATCGCTGATAACCAAACAAACTGTCAGCAGTAAAACCACGAAGCTCGTTGTTCAACGTTAGCAGATCGCGCACGCGGTTGTTGAAGGCCTTGGCATAACCGCCACCCAACTGGTGCCGTACTTTGCTGCGCCGAATTTCATATACTTTGCTGTAGTAGGTGCCGTTAAAGTATATGGTACCGTCTTCGGCATTGTCTTTATCAAAGAACGCTCCGGCACCGGCCTCCAGATCAAAGAAGCGTCCGCTGGGGCGAACCACACGGCGAATCACATACATACCCGCATACGTGCGGCGCAGGCCAACTTCTTCGGACCAGCCCATCGTAAAGTTTATGGTCTGGCCGTAGGGAATATCTTCTGTCCGCCCGAAGCCGTATACATAGTTTGTTTTATAGAAGTTCTGGTTATAGAATGTAAGCTCACCCAGCAGAAAGCGCTGGTTATTATAGATTCGTCGAACGTTCTCACTGGGTTGTAAAGGCTGTTTGTTGAACTCCTGGTTGAAGTATCGCACCGCGATGAAGCGACGATTACGGTTACGGAAGTTTTTATTCCTCATCCCGATGTTGTACCCAACCCACATGTCGCGTACATCGTAACGATAGTCTGCAAAAAGTGAATCCCATTCGTTGAAGACATTACGCGACCAGTTTTTGCTGATTTCTAGACCGCCTGCAAACCGCGAGTATGGCGACACCAGCGGCCGGTCCAGGCGGAGGTAGTACGCGTACTCGTTTTCCTCGCCAACACTCGCGCCGTTATTCAACTGCGTATAGGCTACTGTACCGTTAATCAATGTACCGGCAATACTCGACTTGCGGTAAAACAGATCATATCCTACAAATGGCGTACGGCCACCTTCGAACAATACGTTGGTCTGTATGCGTTGCCCATAGCCCATGAGGTTGGCGTCGTACAAACCTACGGTAATCTTATCGATGCCACCCAGTCGAGGGCGCACACCAAGACTGAATACGTCGCGGGTTATAACTTCGACGTCTACGGAATCGGTGTTCGCTACCGGGTGTACTACAAATTTTGAATCGAGGATGAAGTCCAGATCGCGTAGGTAGCGTTCGTTATCCGCAAGTCGGTACGGGTTTAGCGAGCGATTGGGCCTGATAAAAAGGTTATCGCGAATCACGCTCTCACGCGTGTCTTTGTGCAGGGAGTTCGCTATCCGCGTTACACTGTTTCGTATGGTTCGGGTGGTGTCGTAGATGGAACGCTCAAAGCCGATGCGACGAATGATGATCTTTCGGATGATCTTGCCTTCGTACGGCATGAATACATCTTCACTCTTCTGGTTCTTTACCGGTCCACCGCTGGCGGGCGATTTACGGGTAACGGTTTTGATCAATCGCTTCGACAGTTTACTGTCCTTCAGGCGTACCCGCGTTGAATCGTTCCGGTTCTGCGCCAGCAACGGATACAGCATCGAACTGCCGATCATCAAAAGCACAAGAAGAATCCGAGCTGTCATCTTTGAGGGAACCAGTCATTACCGGGTTGTAAGGGTAACGTTCTGCTAAACTAGTATTGTGTTGGTGGAAGAAAAAACTATGCCATATCTGCCCCTGGTTAAAGGCGCTGGCGGCTCCCTCATAACAGAACGGGGCGCTCCCGTTTAAAGGAGCGCCCCGTTTCTATATAAGGACGTTACAGACTTGCTTAGGCCAGTGCTTCAACCGACTTTACTTCGCCCGGCATCATACGGGTGAACAGGTTTTCGATACCGGCTTTCAGGGTGACCATGGATGACGGGCAACCGCTGCATGAGCCTTGAAGCTTTACCTTTACGATACCATCGTTGAACGAGTGGTATGTAATGGCGCCGCCATCCTGCTCTACCGCAGGGCGGATGTATTCGTCAAGAATCGTTTTGATTTTGCGAATGGTATCGGTCTCTTCTTCTGCGGAAGCTTCGGGCTCGCCAAGCTCAATGATGAACTTGCCGGCTTCCAGGTATTTTTTGATGTAGTCTTTCAGTGTGCTTTGCACTTCGAGCCACTCCACGTCTTCTTTTTTGGAAACGGTTATAAAGTTGCTGGCAAAGAAAACGCGGTCTACAAAGGGAAACGAGAATAATTCCGTAGCCAGTGGCGATACTTCAGCGGCGCTGGCCGAATCCGGAAAATCAAAGCTCAACCCTTCGGGTACCAGCATTTCATTCACCACAAATTTCAACGAATTAGGGTTGGGGTTCGATTCCAGATAGATATGGACGTTTTTCGGAACAGCCTGCAGCATAATTTTCTTTCTTTAGAATACCAAAACAAAATTACGCAATTTAAGTTCGGTAAAAAGCCTCTTTAGCCTCTTCTGCCGCCGGTTATACGAATCCTGCCCCCCGCAGCCCGAATCCACTATTAACTCCGCCTTAAAAAATCTATATTGCGACCCCAAAAACAAACGATTGTTAAGTCTATAAACCTAAAGCTCCTTTGACACCGAAACGAATTGCCCTGCTCATCGTTGTTTTTTTTACGATTGCCACGCTTTTTCACGTAATAGAGTACTATTCTGCCGACGTTAGTTTTTCGCCCGTGCTCCTCACCGCGCTTCGCTGGCTGGTGTGCACCGGCTTCATAGCTTTTGCCTGGAAGAAGAAGTCGCTTACGGCATGGATCGTGGCCGCCATGTTTATTGGCTGCGAAGTTGGTTATACTTTCCCCGATGCCGCGCTCAAGCTAAACGTACTGGCCAGCATTTTCCTGCGCCTCATCAAAACGATTATCGCCCCGCTGCTCTTCTCTACACTGGTTGTGGGCATTGCCGCGCACTCTAACCTTAAACAGGTTGGCCGTATGGGCCTCAAAGCGATTTTGTATTTCGAGGTGGTAACGACCATCGCTTTGTTTATCGGTCTTGCCGCGATTAATCTCACGCAGGCCGGCAAAGGCGCAACAATGGAGGTAGCCCAGGAACAACGCGATAAGGCGGACAAGCTGCTGGAGCAAAAACATTCGCACGACGTCATCCTCGATATCTTCCCTGAGAACATTGCAAAAGCCGTTGGCGAAAACCAGGTGTTGCAGATTGTGGTGTTCAGCATCTTCTTCGGTATTGCTCTCGCCAAATTGAGCGAAGAGAAGAAGAAGCCCATGCTGTCGTTTGCCGAAGGTCTGGCCGATGTGATGTTTAAGTTCACCGATCTTGTGATGTACTTCGCTCCGTTGGCTGTGGGTGGAGCCCTTGCCTATTCGGTAGCCTCTATGGGCTTCGGTGTATTAAAAAATCTGTTCATGCTGGTCGGCACATTGTATATGGCACTCGTTGCCTTCATTCTGCTTATCCTTGTGCCCATTGGTTTTATTATCAAACTGCCTTTCCGCAAGTTTACCAAGGCCATTGCCGAGCCGGTGTCTATAGCGTTCGCTACCGCGATGAGCGAGGCGGCGCTGCCGAAGGCCATGGAAAACCTGGAACGCTTCGGCATACCCCGCAAAGTGATCGCTTTTGTATTGCCCACGGGCTATAGCTTTAACCTCGACGGCAGCACGCTTTACCTATCGCTCGCTTCGGTGTTTATCGCGCAGGTAAGCGGTGTTGATCTTACTTTCGGGCAGCAAATCCAGATGGTTATTATCCTTATGCTTACCAGCAAGGGTGTTGCCGGTGTGCGCGGTGCTTCCTTCCTTATTCTGGTAAGTACAGTAGCGTCGTTAGGGCTCGATCCGCAGAAAGCCTTCGCTATTCTGGCGATCGATGCCATTATGGATATGGGCCGTACTACGGTAAACGTGATTGGAAACTGTCTGGCTACGGTTGTGGTAGCGCGCTGGGAGGGCGAGTTTAATCCCGCCGACGCGAAGGATATTTCAGTGAGTTAATTCCGTACATCGTAATAAGCCAGGAAGCGCATGCATACATATAGTACATGCGCTTCTTGTTTTTAAAGATAGTCGCCACGTTTGTTTATGCATGCTGCCGTTTACCCACCAATACGATTACTATACCGGCGAGCAACAATATACCGCCCGTTACCGGAGACCAATAGATAGGCGTCTTCTCTTCTTTGTTGATTTCGAGTGGTCCGATGTCTGCCACTTCTTTCTTGGTAACCAGCGTGAAGCCCGTAAACACGGTCATGATGCCGCCGATTACAATAAGGATTATACCCAATGTTTTCATAAGAGTAATTTTAGTATACAACGGTGTTTCAAAATGTCGTGCCCCGGCCAGACACCACGGCATTGCTGTAGGAGGATTATTTTGTAGACAATCCTCCTCAGTTGATGTTATCTGCTAAAGCTTCGATGCACGCGCACGCAGTATGAAATCTGCCAGCACCAGTGCGGCCATAGCTTCTACAATCGGTACGGCACGGGGTACCACACAGGGGTCGTGGCGGCCTTTGCCGCTTACGGTGGTTTCTTCACCGGCTTTGTTTACGGTTTGCTGATCCTGCATGATGGTAGCCACGGGCTTGAACGCTACGTTGAAGTAGATGTCTTCTCCATTGGAGATACCGCCCTGGATACCGCCCGATAAGTTGGTGCGGGTACGGACACGGCCACTATCGGTGTAGAAAGCGTCGTTATGTTGCGAGCCTCGCAGGGATGTGCCTTCGAAACCGCTTCCATATTCAAAGCCTTTTACGGCGTTGATGCTCAGCATGGCTTTGCCGAGTTCAGCGTGCAGTTTGTCGAACACCGGCTCTCCCAGTCCTACCGGGACCTGGCGGATGACGCACGTTACTATACCGCCAATGGTGTCGCGGTCGAGGCGCACCTGGTCGATTAGTTCAATCATCTTCTCGGCTGTGGCTGCGTCGGGGCAGCGTACGATGTTGTCTTCCGTCTTACTCAGATCCAGCTCGGTGTAATGGGGAGTCTTGAACTCACCCACCTGCGATACATACGCTTGCACGTCTATTCCGTGCTGCTTCAGAAATGTTTTGGCAATGGCACCGGCGGCTACGCGTGCAGCTGTTTCACGTGCCGAGCTACGGCCGCCACCGCGGTAATCGCGAACACCATACTTGGCTTCGTAGGTATAGTCGGCGTGCGAGGGGCGGAATGTTTCGGCAATGTGGCTGTAGTCTTTGCTGCGCTGATCCTGGTTTTCGATTACGAGGGCAATGGGTGTACCTGTGGCATGGCCTTCAAAAACACCACTCAGAATGCGAAAGGTATCGTCTTCTTTACGTTGCGTGGTGATCTTGGATTGGCCGGGTTTGCGCCGGTCAAGCTCCGATTGAATAAAAGCTTCGTCAATCACCAGTCCGGCGGGACATCCATCAATCACGACGCCGATAGCCGGCCCGTGAGATTCGCCAAACGTACTAATGCTGAAAAGCTTGCCGTATACATTGCCCATAGCGTGTAAAAGTATTCCTTCAGACACGGCAGCGATCGGTACCGCGGCGTGCTAAAAAGTATTATCGGTATAAAAAATTATTTCCGGACCACAAGATAAGCCGAAGCAGCCAACATCACCAAAAGAAAGCCATTGAACGCCCATTTCTGCCAGCCACTGCCGGAGAGATTCCGCAGCGAGTTGTCTGTGCTGGTCAGTTGGTCGTAGAAGCCACCGGCGTCGCTGGAAGACTGTATGGCTTCGTTACGCTTGCTCTCGCCGGTTACATTTACGGTGAGCTGAGAGCGTAAGGTATCGTATCGCTTCTTCTCAGGGTTGAAGTATACCCAGCGGAAGTAGTCGCCAAGTTTATAGTCTCCGGGTTCTTTTGGAATCAGGAAGTAGTTGAACGATTTGGTGCCGGTAACGCGGTTGTTGGCGCGGCTTATATTCTGGCGTACGTTTGGCTCATAGAATTCAAAACTGGCGTCGCCCTTAACCGGAGGCTTCGCGATGCCGGAGATGTTGCCCTCGCCAAAGATGTTGAATTCATAGCCTACACTTTGCCCGGTAGCCAGCGTTTTGCTGCGCAGCTTTTCGTCGAGGCGGTAGTTGCCTACAGACACTACGTCTTTCAACGGGTGTGGCGGCAGTTCTTTTACTTTTATCTCTTTCGGCTTGGAGTAGAACATTTTGAAGTCTTCCTGCCGGTTCTGTCCGAAGAAGGACGGGTTCTTCGCTACTTTGAACTTGATCATTTTAAGCCCGATAGCAGGAAAGCGGATAGGCTCTGCGTTAAAGGGATAGAACGTGGCCTGATAGATTTTATACTGATCGTAGGTTTTGCCGTTAGGTAAGGTTACGCGTTCGGCTTCGATGTTCTCGATGTTGAAATTCTCTTCCCAGCAGTTTGTCGGTTTGATTTTCTTCAGGATTTCTGACAGTTGTTTGCCGAGTTCATGAAACTGCAGCGGTGCCCGATTGCTTTCGGATACAAAGAACGACAGGGTTGTATTGAAGCCTTCGCCTACATAGACATCGTCTTTGTTGGTGGTGAGGGCAAGGAAGGCGTCTTCTTTTACATCAACAAACTCGGTTTCACGTCGGCCGAAGAAATCATCCGATGCGTTACGGTCGAATATGGACCGGTATGGGTCCGGCTGCTGTTGTGCAGCGGGGCCAACCTTAACTTTTTTGCCTGCTACCGATACGGGCTTATCGTTTACCTTCATGGTAAATGCAGGTACATTTATTACACCTTGTTTGATAGGCACATAGGTCATGATAACACTCTGTGATGAGGATACCTGGCCGTTGATAATACTGGTACTGGACTGGGTGGATGTACCGCGTTTTCGGAAGCCATCGAGGTCTGGAAAATTATCGTAACTCTTGAGCCGGTCGTTCTGAACGGTGAGGGTAATACTCCATCCCTGGTTCTCGGCGACCTCGTCGGGCCCCAGCGTTATCTGCACGCCCTGAGCCAAAGCCCCCTGCCAGAGCAATAAGACCGCTAAAAGGCAAAAAGTATGTTTCATCGAAATTGCACGTTTCTGCATATAATCCTGTCCGCGAATTAAACGTTTTATAAAAATAAATTAATCCTACACCCTGTGAGAAAAACGAAAATTGAACAAAAAACGCTTAAAAACTTACCTGTTTTTTGTCCAAACACCTTGTTTTTTCCGTTTAGGCATAAAAGTTTATGCGGAAACGCATAGGCTTTTAAAAAACAATTTTCTATATTAACACTTGTTAGGGCAACCTACTTTTTTAACCTATTTTGATTTTCGGCTTATGGCTATGTTGAATTACGCCAAAACTGTCCTCACCAAGGTGAGCTTTGATGCTCTTCTATTCGAAAAAGAGCTCCGTAAGGCTATCAAAATGCTGATAGCAGACGAAGTGTACGAACTGAAGCGTTGGTGTTACACCTGCTTTGGAACCGAACACGAAGCAATTTTGAACCGGTGCTTCGTGGTTGCGTAAAAAATTGAGAACATTATTCTAAAAACCCTCCCTGACACCGGAGGGTTTACTTTTTAACTCCTACCCATGAGTCAGCGCGAGTGTGAGTGCGAGAGACAAAGACCGGCGGGAGTCAGCACGAGCCCGCCGTCGCTGAAGCATTACTGGTCTAAGGTACCGCTGGAGGCTGTTATCTGGACCATTGCCCTCGTTGCACTGGCGTGCTGCGATCCGCGAAACACACCTCATGTGTCGCTGTGCCCTTTGAGTAACCTGGGCTTCTCATTTTGCCCCGGCTGCGGACTCGGCCGGTCTATGGCCTTCTTTCTTCATGGAAATGTAGCGCAAGCATTTAAAACGCATCCCTTGGGGATTGTTTCCGTTATAGTATTAAGTTTCCGTATCCTACAACAAACCCGAAACTACTATAACACATTATGGCACGAGTAATAGACGTATTGCCCGAACTGACCGGCGACGAGATGGTTTACATTCAAAACATTATCCAAACCCTGGACGATGATAGCGCACGCACTTTTGCCCACGCGTATCGCGCACGTCGTAAAGATCCTCAGTCGGTTCTTATTACTGCCATTCTGGGCTTTGTGATCATTGCCGGCGTTCACCGTTTCCTGCTCGGCCAGATCGCGATGGGATTGCTTTACCTCTTCACGGCCGGCTTCTGTTTTATAGGCACTATCATCGACATTGTTAACTACCAAAAACTGGCGTTTGAGTATAACTCCAAGACTGCTAACGAGGTGTTAGTACTCGTGCGGCCTTACGGGAATACACGTGATGCAAGGATTGTGTAGGCAGCGACGGACCCCATTTTGGGAGGGCAAATTCTGACCAGGGCCAGGCATTACTGTATCCATGCTCTATCCGTACTGTTACCATGCTTTATCCGTGCTGTAACTCTTGGGACCAGCGCCAGTTACTCGTCAGAACCGGAATTATTTAGGTAGTCGATGTTGCGTTTGAGGCCGACGAGTTTGGTGCGTTTTAGGGGGGATTTTTTGAAGATTCGGGAGAAGACTTGGTCGGTGATTTCGTGCCAGTCCTGGCGGGTCATGTCGTGGAGTTCGGGAGGTGGGGTGAAGCGGGGTTCGGTGTTGGGTTTTGAGAATCGGTTCCAGGGGCAAACGTCCTGGCAGATGTCGCAGCCGAAGATCCAGTTTTCGAATTTGCCTTTTACGGAGGCTGGGATTTCTTCTTTCAGTTCTATGGTGAAGTATGAGATGCATTTGCTGCCGTCTACGACGGCGGGGGCGGTGATGGCGTCTGTGGGGCAGGCGTCTATGCAGGCGGTGCAGGTGCCGCAGTAGTCTTTTACGGGTCCGTCGTAGTCGAGGTCGAGGTCGATGATGAGCTCGGCCAGGAAGAAGAAGCTGCCGTGCTGACGGTTTAGGAGCAGGCTGTTTTTGCCGATCCATCCGGCGCCGGTTTTTTGTGCCCATGCCCGTTCCATCACGGGGGCCGAGTCTACAAAGACGCGGCCGGCAATGGCTCCGGCCTCCTGCTGGAGCGACTCCATAAGCTCGGTAAGTTTGTCGCGTACTACGAAGTGGTAGTCTTCGCCGTAGGCGTATTTGGCGATCTGGTATTCGCCCTGGCGGCTGAGGTCTTTTGACGGATAGTAGTTGTAGATGAGGCTTACGACGGTTTTGGCGCCGGGTACGAGCAGGGTTGGGTCGAGGCGTTTGTCGAAGTGATTTTCGAGGTAGCTCATTTTGCCCTGGTAGCCGCGCCGCAGCCATTCTTCGAGGCGGGGGGCTTCATCGGCCAGAAACTCTGCTTTGGCCACGCCACAAAAACTGAAGCCGAGGGCGGCGGCCCGGTCTTTCAGGAATTGCGTGAGTTGCTGGCGTGTTTTCAAAAGCGGTGGCGTTGTTCTGAACTTCAAAAATACAACGCTGCCGGCTTTATTAAATAACACGCTGCAGACTATACTCCATGTTGCCGGTGAGGCGTATGCTGATGTACGGTCTGCAGCGCGAAGCCTGAAGGCTTTTGGATAGCTTCTACCAGAGTTTTGAAGGATAGTCGCCTTTGTTGATGAGGTCCTGTATACGTGCCGATACGGCTTCTTTGTCTTCTTTGTAGGTTACGCCAAACCAGATGTTGCCGCCACCGAGTACTTTAACTTTACCCTTTCCGTTGTGGATGGTTTCGTTAACGATGAGGGGGATATAGAATTCGGATTTGAGGTTGTTGGCGTTGGCTTCGAGGAATTCGTTGAACATGGTGGAAGCCAGGGTAAATACGCTCGGCTGGAAGCCCCAGAAGTTCATGGAGGTGGGCGCTTCGGGATCGAGCGGGCGGTCGCCGGTGGTTTCTTTGGATATGATCTTACCGTCTTCTTTTACGATGGTGGTGCGTTCTACGACGGTTTGTAAATAGCCGGCGGCATCCTGTTCGCCAACGCCACGCGATACACTGCCGTGTTCGGACAACACGTTCTTGAGGTGGTAGCCTACCATGGCGTGGGCGCCGGTGGTATCTGTAGAGAAGAAGTTGGCGATGGATGCGAAGGCGTCTTTGCCGTAGAAGTCATCGGCGTTGATGGCTACGAAGGGCTCGTGTATTACATCTTTGGCACACAATAAGGCGTGGCCGGTGCCCCAGGGTTTGGTGCGCTCGGTGTTACGGTACTTTTCGGGGATGAGTTTATCGGTAGCCTGCACGACGAATTCTACTTCGACTTTGCCCTGCAGTTTCGGCAAGAATTTCTCTTTTACGGTTTCGAGGATTTCGTCGCGGACAATGAAAACAACTTTTGTAAAACCGGCACGGATGGCATCAAAAAGCGAATAATCCATGATGGTTTCGCCGCTGGGGCCAAAACCGTCAATCTGTTTTATACCTCCGTAGCGGCTTCCAATGCCCGCCGCCATGACCAGCAATGTTACTTTTTTTTGTGTGTTGTTTGGTGTGTCCATTATGTTTTAGTTTCTTTCTGAATGCTTATGGTCTTGTGTTTGCGCAAACATTCGGCTTATAACCTGTTTTTTAGCAGGCTGTAGGAATGCGGGCAAAACGGTAACCGCGTTTAAGGCTTCAAAAATAAAGTTTTAAGCGATTCCAGTGTGTTTTAGCCACACAAGTTTTAAGCAGACCCTGTATAGTACCTAAACCTCTTTTGTAACCACCCCTATGACTACGCAGAAAAATTCGTACGTCGTTCCCATGATTATCATTGGGATACTGTTCTTCATCTTCGGGTTCGTGACCTGGCTTAACGGGCCGCTTATTACATTTGTAAAGCTTGCCTTCTCGCTGGAGACGGACTCTGAGGCTTTCCTGGTTACAACAGCATTTTATCTTTCGTTCTTCTTCCTTGCTCTTCCTTCGTCCTGGATCCTTGAACGTACGGGCATGAAAAAGGGTATGGCCATCGGTCTGTTCGTTATGGCTATCGGTACGTTTGTGTTCGGTACGTATGCCACGCAACGCAATTATACGATTTCGCTGATTGGTCTTTTCGTAATCGGCTCGGGTCTTTCGTTGCTTCAAACGGCTTCTAACCCTTATATCAGTATACTCGGCCCGATTGAGAGCGCTGCGCAACGCATCAGCTTTATGGGTATTTGTAACAAGGTAGCCGGTATGCTTAGCCCTGTGGTTGTAAGCGCGCTGGTGCTGGAAGGTGTTGACAAGCTTGAGGAGACGGTAAAGAACGCTCCTACGGAAGGTGATCGCGAAGCTATTCTGAACGAGTTTGCCGCGAAGATCTATATGCCGTATATGGTTATGGCCGTGTTATTGATTTTGCTTGGCTTCTGGATTCTGAAGTCGGCGCTTCCTGAAATAAAGGCCAGTGAAGTAAATGCTCAGCCAACAGACAGCGCGTTGTCGCGTAACAAGACGAGTTTCCTGCAGTTCCCTCACCTGCTTTTGGGTGCGCTTTGTATTTTTATGTACGTAGGCGTGGAGGTTATGGCGGGTGATGCTATTGGCCCTTACGGCAAGGGCTTTGGTTTGCCTACGGATCAAACGAAGTTCTTTACGTCGTTCACACTTGGCGCGATGCTGGTGGGTTATGTTGTCGGGCTGATTACGATACCCCGTTTTATTACACAGCAGCTTGCGCTGCGGGTGTCGGCTATATTGGGACTAGTATTCGTGCTTGGCGCTGTGTTTACGCATGGTTACATATCGGTGGCTTTTGTGGCGGCGCTTGGTCTGGCAAATGCACTGATGTGGCCCGCGATATGGCCTCTTGCCATCGATGGTCTGGGACGCTTTACTGAACGTGGTGCGGCCCTCCTGGTTATGGGTATTGCCGGTGGCGCGATTATCCCGAAAATTTTTGCCAGCTATAAGGATGTATACGACTTCCAGTCCGTGTTCTTTGTGGTGATGTTTCCTTGCTACCTGTATATTCTTTACTATGCTATTAAGGGGCATAAGGTAGGGAAGGCATAGCAAACCATGCCCCGTTGCCAACCGAATGATCGCAACGGGGCGTGTACTACGACCGTTATCCGTTATGGCTATGTCTGCATTTGCTGGAAGTAACGCGTAACATACCAGCGCCCCATCTTTTTCTGTACTACCAGGATCTGACCTTCGCCACAGAAGCCACCACACAGCATTTCATAGTATACAACGGCGCGGTCGCGGTGTTTGTTAAAGACCGCTTTCGAGAATGTAACAAAACCCAGGCCACTATCGCGTATATGCTCGCGTGATTTTGCTGACCGAATATCCAGGTAATCGATCTTCAGGTCTTCCGGAGTGAGCAAAGCGGGCAAGATGAGGCTATCACCTATGGCATCGATTGAGACATCGTTCCAGCCTTCGGTGAGCAATGCTTCGTTGCGAATGTTATCGATGAAGACCTTTCGAAGTTTAGGATTATCGGCATCTGATGTTGTGCGTCCGTCAAAATCTTGTCTATAGTACAGCAAACATCGCGGAGACTCCATTAACCGCTTACGTTTTACGGCATCGATATGGCGATTATAGGCATGATACGTTTTCCGTATCGTCTCATTCTTATCCGGCATTGAATCGGCAAGCCATTGAGCTCTGTATGCCTCAAACAGCCGCGAGGTCTCTGCATCTTCGCCTGCGCACCGCGCGTAATACCGATCGAATACAACCTGTTCCAGAACATCGTGATAGAAATCGCGTTCGGTGGATGTGCCGTGAAAGATTCCGCCCTTCAATGCCAGGGCTGCCACGATTATAATGCATGATGCGGCGCTACACACGGTAACACTATACATGATCCTGAACTGAGATATCCGTCGTTGCTGTTTCATTTCGGTGAAGATTCAATTCCAGGTGGGATCCCATAAAATACCGTCAAAAATCATCAGTACTAATGCAATAGAGATGGCGAAGTAAATGGCGTCAAAAGTGTTACTCTTTACTTTACAGATTATAAGAACATCAATTTTAAACCTCTCAAAATTGGAATAGCTTTCGGCATGTTATTAATGCGACTGATTTAACTGAATATTCTTCTCCTATCACTGTCTGTTATAATGCTGTATTGTTATTGGCCCAATCTGAAACGATACATTCCCCACCAATACCCTATTGGTGGTAACCTCAGTAGGCTAGTTGCGTTTCAATCTACTATTAAGCATTATTATTGCCTTACGTATGACGTATACACCATTTAGTAAATCCCTGAGTTATGGTAACGATAGAAGAAGTTATTGCTACGTTAAAAAAAGAATGGTCATGCCCACGGCGATCGGTGCATGCGGGCAAGGAGTCGAACGAACGATTCTTCTGTCTGTTTGAAGATACAGGTATTTCTATACCCGACGACCTTCATTATACGATACCCCAAGACCTTATCGATTTTTGGGCGATCACTACGGAAGCTATACTGTTTAAGGATGCGGAGTACGGGCAGTGGGGGCTGAAGATGTTATCGCCTAACCATGCGTTGCATGAAACGCAGGTGCATCAACTGGACCGCCCTCTTGAATATCGTCGTGATGATTTTGTTATCGGCACATTCTATAGTGACTCGGACCTTGTGGTGATCCGGTGTGATGAAAGTGCTCCGGACTTCGGTTCGATTATAATCTCTACGTGTTCCGATAAACGAAGAGAATGGGTTTCTCCTGCGGCTACGTTAAAGGAGTTTCTTGAGTTGTATTATAAGGCTATGGGTGAGAAGTATTGGGAGGCTGAGGATAGTTGGGGTGAACATTAATATCCTCCATCGGCCAGTATACGATCTATCACACGCCTTACGATTTGCTCACGCTCGGCAAAGCTGCCTTTTATCAATACGTAGGGAATAGCCCGTTCGTCTAATGCCTTTTTAAATACTTCGAACATTTCTTTTCGGCGGTCGCCAAGGTCTCGCAGGTTGTCGGCCACCCAGGGTACGTCTACATCGAACATGAGGTATACGGCGTACTCTGTTTTTTGTTCCAGCGCGTAGAGTTCTTCGGGTACGGCGTTGAGGTAGTGTTGCGAGTATACGATGGTTGTTATGGCATCGGTATCGCAGAACAGCAGTTTGTTGGCGGTCTTTACTTTTTGCCGGATGCGGGCGTCGTGCGCATAGCCTATGGCGCGTATATCGTCCAGGGTGAAATCGTTACTTATCAATAACTCGCGTGCTACTTCGGGGACGAATTCTGTGTTGTAGAGCTTCGCCATCTTTTCCGTTGTATATGACTTGCCGGTGCTCTCGGCGCCATAGAAACAGATTTTCTTTACGAAGTATGGGCGCACTTCGGTGGGTATAAGATCCCAACAGGCAAAGGGTCTGGTACGTACCAGCGTACCGGACACGGGATACTTTACCCTATCGCTGTCGAACAGTACGTGTTCCGCACCGAGGTTGCGGGCAAACGGCTCTCCATAATTCTCAGAGCTGACGAGTACATGTATTGGTGGGTAGGTGCGTTTAATAAATGCGGCCCAGATCTTTGTGCGTTCTTCGAGGGGGAGCGAATCGTCATCAAAATCATCTACGACCTTTGCTGGTTTTATCTTCGAATCGTCTTTGAATATCTCGCATAGCCAACCGAACCGAAGGTCGGGTGGAATGGGATCGTGTGGTGTGTAGCTCATGGAGACGATGAGCTCATCGCATTGCGCTACGGCAAAACGGATCAGCGCTACGTGGCCGGCATGTACCGGCATGAACTTTCCGATTACAAGGCCCCGCTTCATGCGCTTTGTTGCTGATAGCTTTTGTATTCGCGAATCCAGTTAAGCAAGCCGTAGGCGGCCAGGCCGGTAAACACGAGGTATTCTACGCTGTAGAACTTTACTCCTTTTACGTAATAGAGGATGGTTGCCACGATGTCGATGAGTATCCAGATTACCCAGCATTCTATTTTTTTCTGAATCATGAGGAAGGTGGTGGCAATGCTCATGACGGTGATGAACGAGTCGACATAGGGGTAAGCGCTGCTTACGGGAAAGACGGCCGGAAACCATTGGTGCAGGCGGCTTGCGAGGAAGCCTAGTGCGCCGGTGCCGGCGAGTGTGATGGCCGATACGATCAATAGCTGGTTTACGCGCATGTAGGATACTTTGAGTTCCTG
>Ga0065165_1001572_pt1 | contig 23534 bp, 18 predicted proteins | sample AraplaMF_Cvi_mMF_FD_63813 | JGI IMG/M metagenome (GOLD analysis project Ga0065165, IMG submission 63813) | Arabidopsis root microbial communities from the University of North Carolina, USA - plate scrape MF_Cvi_mMF (version 2) (version 3) | ecosystem: Host-associated > Plants > Roots >... | reverse complement strand
ATTTCCGTGAGCGTCTAAAGATTTAACCTTCTCAGGTTGCCTCTATTCAGACGCCCACGCTTATTGGCTGTAAATTTTTAAAGATCAAACGAAGCAGCTGGGCTGTCTTCGTTGCGTCGCTGTCGTCGTATTCGTTACGTCGTCAGCAGCGCAGAAGCGAGATTATGAACTATTCTTTTTGATTTCGTCAAGCAGTCAGTGCAAATTATTTTTTTTACGCTGACTGCGAGAGATTCATCACAAAGATTACTCGTCTCGCCGCCGTGAGAGTCGAAGTATATATCAACTTTCTCAGCTTGATTTGAATTTGTTCTTGTTAGTTCAAACTCAAACCCATTCTCCGTTTCACCCTGCCTGCTTGATTCAAGGCCTGCTCGGCGACAAACTGATTTCAATTCAGCGCCTTGCACTCTCAAACCTAGCCAGCCACTTTTGACGGTAGCTTTTTTGGCCGCCAGCCCATGTATATGAACTGACTGGTGAATCTGCCCTCAAACTTGTTGTGAGCAGCGAAGACCGCGAGTCTAGCACGCATTTTTTACGGCGCACAAGCCCCGCCGGCAAATTTCACACAGCGGTCGTCATTCACACTGTAGAAAGCACCTGCAGGCTGCGGCCTGGCCTCTGTGGCCGCTGGCTTAGTGCAGCCGCTGGGAGGCCAGCGTCTCCAGGGCAGTGCGCCCGGGGTCTTCGCTCTCCAGGATACGGGGGATCGCCGCTGCCAGGCGCTGCGTGTCAGCGCGCAGCACCCGTTGCTTGACCGCCGGGATCTGAGATGGGTGCATGGAGAAGCAGTTCAAGCCCATGCCCAGCAGCAGGTCGGTAAACAAGGAGTCGCCGGCCATCTCGCCGCAGACACTCACGCCCTTGCCGGCCGCACGCGCCTGCGCAATGGAAGACGCCAGCAGTTGCAGCACGGCTGGGTGCCACGGGTCATAGAGATGGGCGACCGCTTCGTCCGCACGGTCAATGGCCAGCGTGTACTGGATCAGGTCATTGGTGCCGATGGAAATGAAGTCCACATGGCGCAGCAGCATGGGCAGCATCAAGGCAGCAGCCGGCACCTCCACCATCACGCCCAGTTCCACCACGCCATACGGCTGACCAGCATCGTCGAGCTGTTGCTTGACGCGCCGGATCGCCTCCTGCACCTGCCTGATCTCGCTCAGGTGAGCCACCATCGGCACCAGCAGCTTCACATGGCCAAACGCACTGGCTCTATAGATAGCGCGCAGCTGCTGCCGGAACATGCTGGGCTCGGCCAGGCTCCAGCGGATGGCGCGCAGCCCCATCGACGGGTTCAGCACATGCTCATGCCGGAGCTCGTTGACGCTCATCCGGTCCAGCGGTTTATCCGCGCCCACATCCACCGTGCGGATGGTCACCGGCATGCCGCGCATGGCCTCGACCGCGGCGCGGTAGGCGGCGAACTGCTCATCCTCGCTGGGCAGCTCCCCTTCCCGGTTCATGAAGAGGAATTCGCTGCGGAACAGGCCCACGCCCGTGGCGCCGGCCTCCAAGGCGGCCGGCGCGTCTCCGGGCAGCTCGATATTGGCGTGCAGCTCGATGCGCTGCCCGTCCAGGGTGATGGCCGGCGTATGGCGCAGTCGCGCGAGGCGGGCGCGCTCCAGTTCCGACTGGCGCTGCCTGAAGCGGTATTCCTCCAGCACGATGGGGGATGGATTCACGATGACAGTGCCGGAGTCCCCATCGATGATCACCCAGTCGTCCTGCCGGATCAGGCGCGAGGCCTCCCGGGTGCCGACCACGGCGGGAATGTCCATGCTCCGCGCCACGATCGCGGTATGCGATGTCTTCCCCCCGATATCGGTGATGAAGCCTTGGAACACGCTGCGCTTGAACTGGATCATGTCCGCCGGCGCGATGTCCGCCGCCACCAGCAGCAGCGGATCTTCGCCAGCGAAATCCCGCGCCACGACCGCCGCCGCGCCCGAGGCGCCCTTGTTCTGCGCATGTCCCAGCGCCGACAGCACCCGCTCCACCACTTGTTCAAGGTCGGCCTTGCGTTCGCGCAGGTAGTCGTCCTCCATCTCGTCGAACTGGCGCGCCAGCACTTCCAGCTGGGCCGACAGCGCCCATTCAGCGTTGTAGTGCCGGTCGGTGATCCACTGCCGCGCCGCATCCACCAGCGCTTCGTCGTTCAAGAGCAGCAAATGCACGTCCAGCAGCGCGTCCAGTTCATGCGGGGCGTCGGGCGGCAGGTCCGTCTTGAGGTCTTGCAGTTCCTGCGCCACGGCATTGCGCGCCTGCACCAGCCGCTCGTATTCGGTCTCGACCTCGGCGGTAGAGACAAAGTAATGCGCGACGTCGACGCGACTGGATGCGACCAGCACGGCGCGGCCGATGGCCACGCCACGCGATACGGGAATGCCAAAGACCTGGAAACTCATGCGCCGACTTTAGCAGCGCCGCCGTGAGCCCCCAATGACCATCCGGTCACTGTCCGCGCCCGGAGGTTTCGGCTGTCACGATTCGTTCACCGACCGGTCACTGACAAGTCACCCCGCTCGCTCAGCATCCCGGCATCCCATCCAAACGAGGCCCTGCCATGAGGGATCTGCCGCTGCCGACCTTCCCCTTCTCCGATCTGCGCCCCTCCGAGGCGTCCCGGAGGTCACTTCCAGTTGCACCGCAAGGGGCTACTTCCGAGGCTTCGCGCGCTCGCTTCCACGTGGGTTGGGCGCGTTCCGAAGAGGAAGTCCGCCTCGCCCAGCGCTTGAGGTACCAGGTCTTCGTGGATGAAATGGGCGCCCGCCTGAGCGTGCCGGCTCATGCGCCGGCCGGCCATGACGTGGATATCTTCGACCCCTTCTGCGAGCACCTGCTCGTGCGCTTGATCGATGCGGACCGTCGCCCCGGCGAGGTCATCGGCACCTACCGGGTGCTGACGCCTGGCGCCGCCCGCCGCGCCGGCGGCCTCTACACAGAGACCGAATTCGACCTCACCCGGCTGCGCTCGCTGCGCCCGCGCATGGTCGAGCTTGGCCGCTCCTGCGTGCATCCGGAGCATCGCAACGGCGGCGCCATCATGGCGCTGTGGGGCGCGCTGACCGAATTCATGGTGCGTAATGACCTGGACACGATGATTGGCTGCGCCAGCATCAGCATGCGCGACGGGGGCCACTACGCGGCCAGCGTCTGGAAGCAGCTGGAAGAGCGGCATATGGCCGACATTGAATGGCAAGTGCGCCCCCGGCTCCCCCTTCCGGTGGACGAGCTGCGTCAGGACCTGGCCGTGGAGCCGCCCCCGCTGATCAAGGGGTACCTGCGCTGCGGCGCCCGCGTGCTGGGGCGCCCGGCCTGGGACCCGGACTTCAACACGGCCGATCTGCCCATGATGATGCGCATCCAGGACCTGCCGGCGCGTTACCGCCGTCACTTCCTGGGCGGCGAGGCCTGACGCACACGCTGGGCGGCCAAGGCGCCGCCCTGTCGCTACGGCCTTACTGCCCTTCGCCGAACTTGTCGTTCACCAGCGCGGCAATGGCGTCGTGGGCCGCCTGCTCGTCCTCGCCGTCCGTCTCCAGCTCCACTTCCGCGCCGATACCGGCGGCCAGCATCATGACGCCCATGATGCTCTTGGCATTCACGCGGCGGCCATTGCGGCTGAGAAAGACCTCGGATTTGTAGCCACCGGCCAGCTTGGTCAATTTGGCTGAGGCACGGGCATGCAACCCCAGCTTGTTGCTGATGGTGAGCGTCGACTTGATCATGAGCAGGAGCGTTGAGGCGGAGAGTTGGTCGGCTGTTCGCACACGATACCCTGCTGGCCGCCCTGGCTGGCGCGCTGCACCAGCGCGTCCAGGCTTTCGCCGGCATAGCAGAGGGAACGCCAGAGCATAGGGACATTCACGCCTGCCAGCACCTTGACCTGTTCGCCCTGCAGACGAAGCGCCGCATTCGAGGGCGTCGCGCCATACACATCGGTGAGCACCAGCGTCTGCACATGGCCGGATGCGGCGATCAGGCCCCGGGCCAGCGTTTCCACTTCATCGGCGCCCATCTCGGGCGTCACATCCAGCACGCTGAGCTGCAGCGCGCAGTGGGGAAACGTGTGCTCCGCCACCTCTTTCAGGGCAGAGGCCAAAGGAGCGTGGGCGATCACGAGCAAGCCGGACATGGGCCCATTATCCCTGTTAGCCCCGCCCACGGCTGCGCGGCTTCCGCGAGCACGCCAACATAATGGGGAATGATCCAAACCGCACGCACCATCATGGCGCTTGTCCTGCTCGCGGCCGCTGGGCCCGGCTGCGCACCGGCGCTCAACTGGCGGGAAGTGACGCCCCCGGGCGCCGAGCTGCGGGTGATGTTCCCCTGCAAGCCCGAGCAGGAATCACGCGCCCAGCCCGGCCCCGCTGGGCGGACGCTGAACGTCAACAGCTTCAGCTGCAAGGCACAGGACGGTCAGTACTCGCTCACATGGGTGGACCTCGGCGCCGCGGCCGACGTGCCGCCGGCGCTCAAACGCATGCGCGAGCAAATGGCCCGGGCCATGGTTCCCGGCGCCTCCGCTCCGCTGACGATTGCCGGCATGACACCCGACCCGTCGGCGGGCCAGCAGCGCTGGGACGCGCGGCCCGGCACCTCCGGCCCGGCGGTGCGCCAGGCCGTCTTTGCCAGCGGCCCGCGCCTGTACCAATTGCTGCTGCAGCGAAGCCCGATCGACGACGAAGCCTGGGATGTCTTCCTCGGCTCCGTGGTGCTGACCAACCGCTGAACCACAATCCGCCTCATGAGCGAAGCGACGACCCCCTCCTCCCCCAGCGCCATGGCCTTGCAGGGCATCCGGGTCCTGGACCTCTCCCGCGTACTGGCGGGCCCCTGGTGCAGCCAGACGCTGGCCGACCTGGGTGCCGACGTGATCAAGGTCGAACGCCCTCCCCAGGCGGGCCACCCGGGCGGGGATGACACGCGAGGATGGGGCCCGCCCTACCTGCGCGATGCCGAGGGGGCGGATACCTCCGAAGCCGCCTACTACCTCGGGGCCAATCGCAACAAGCGCTCCATCGCCATCGACATCGCCTGCGAGCAGGGCCAGGCCTTGATCCGGGCGCTGGCCGCCCAGGCAGATGTGCTGCTTGAAAACTACAAGGTGGGCGATCTGGCTCGCTACGGGCTGGACGCTGCCTCGCTACGCGCCCTCAATCCACGCCTGGTGTTCTGCTCCGTGACCGGTTTCGGCCAGACCGGCCCCTATCGGGACCGCGCCGGCTATGACTATGCCGTGCAGGGGCTGGGCGGGCTGATGAGCGTGACGGGCGAGCGCGATGCGCTTCCGGGCGGCGGGCCCCAAAAGGTGGGCGTGGCGGTGGCGGACCTGTTCACCGGCATGTACGCCACCGTCGCCATCCTGGCCGCCCTGCGCCACCGTGATGCCACCGGCGAAGGCCAGGTCATCGACATGGCGCTGCTGGATACCCAGGTGGCGATGCTGGCCAACCTGGGCGCCAACTATCTCTGTACCGGCCAGGCGCCCGGGCGCATGGGCAACGCCCATCAGAACATCGTGCCCTACCAGACCTTCCAGGCCGCGGACGGCCACCTGATCGTCGCCGTGGGCAACGACAAGCAGTTCGCCAAGTTTTGCGACCTGCTGGGCGAACCCGCCTGGGCGGCGGACCCGCGCTTTGCCACCAACGCACAGCGCGTGCGCCACCGTGAAACGCTGGTCCCCCTGCTGGCGGCCCGGATCGCCACCCAGCCGCGGCAGCACTGGCTGGACGCCATGGAGGCCGCCAAGGTGCCGGGCGGTGCCATCAATGACCTCGGGGAAGTGTTCGCCGACCCGCAGGTCCAGCATCGTCAGATGGTCGTGCCGATGCCCCATCCCTTGACGGACCGCCTGCGCCTGGTGGCCAGCCCGATGAAGCTGTCCGCCACCCCCGTGGCCTACCGTTTGCCCCCACCCTTGCTCGGACAACATACCGACGCCATCCTGGCCGAACTCGGCCATGGACCGGCCGCCATCGCGGCCTGGCGCCAACAAGGAGTGATCGCATGACCACCACCCCCTCCCCTGGCCGGCTTGCAGCCGCTGCACGGCGCGCGCGGCCATGAACGGCGCTTCCATCGTCCTGGTTCATGGCGCGTGGGGCGGTGCCTGGGTCTGGCGCAGGGTGCTGTCTCCCTTGCGCGCCGCCGGCCATCGGGTCTGGACCGTCAGCCTCAGCGGCACCGGCGAGCGGGCGCATCAGCCTCATGACGGGATCACGCTGCAAACCCATATCGACGATGTCATGGCGGTGATCGACTGCGAGGAGCTGACCAATGTGGTGCTGGTCGGTCACAGCTACAGCGGCATGGTCATCACCGGTGTGGCGGACCAGCGCCGCGACCGCATCAGCCAGCTTGTCTATCTGGACGCGGTCGTGCCCGTCCCGGGGGAGGCCTGGTCCAGTGGTCACACGGCAGACACCCAGGCGCAGCGTCGGGCCTTGATCAAGGCCCACGGGCATCTTCCGCCGTCACCGCCCGAGGGCATGGGTTTGAACAGCGAGGATTTCGCCTGGGTGGATCGACGCCAGCGCCCCCACCCCGGCGGCGTCTATGACAGCCCGCTGGAGTTCGACGCCAAGGCCTGGTCCGCATTGCCGCGCACCTTCATCGACTGCAATCGCCCGGCCCTGCTCACCATCGCAGCCTCGCGGCGCCGTGTGCGCGAACAACCCGGCTGGACGGTGCATGACATCCCCACTGGCCACAACGCGATGATTTCGGCCGCTCCGGCGCTGCTGGACATCCTGTTGCCGCTCGCGAATCGCCAGTCGGCCGGATCAACAATCACTTGAAGTCGCGCGCCGTTGTCGCACCCGGTGTTCCATGGTCTCCAGCGCCCTCACTGCCCTCAGTTCGTGAGAGATTTCACGATGTTACAAGCGGTGACAGACCTACCCCAAATCGGGGGATGGACGCTCCCGGGGCCCGTCGGAACCATGGCGACCTCCTGACCGCGGCGGCCGATCGCGGCATAAATCACAGAACGAGAAGCCATGCCGAGCCCGCCCCCGACTGCTGCAGGGACAGCTGCCGCCAATGACATGGCGCCGCGGTTGAGCGACGCCCAATGGGGGGAGATCGTCCAACAGCTCGGGGCCGAGATCGCCGGCCCGCTGAGCGGCGCCCTGGAACGCATCCAGGAGCTGATCAGCACCGGGCAGATCGACCGCCAGGGCTTGCGCGCCCTGCGGGAAGCCGTGGCGCAGGCACGCGAAGCCGGCATGGTGACCCAGCAGCTCTCGCGACTGGCGTCCGGACGGCTGCGCCTGTCGCGCGAGCGGGTGCACTTGACGCAGGTGCTGCGCGGCGTGCTCGCCCAGCGAAGCCGGGAGACGCAGGCCCGCGGCATCCAGGTCCGCCAGCTGCTGCAGCCCATCGAGATCACCACGGACGGCTCGCTGCTGTTCTCGCTGCTCAACGCGGTGATGGACTGGGCGCTGGCCAACACGCACTCCTCGCTGGAGATGCGGCTGGACCTGACTCCCTGGCCCACCAAGGCGCGGCTGGTCTGCCGCTTCGCGCACCGGTCGCTGGACCTGGGCACAGGGCCGACTGTTGCGCTGTCGGAGACGCCGGAGTCACTCGATTCCCTGACCTGGCGCCTGATCGAGCAAACGGCGCTCACCATGGGCGTGCTGCCCCTGCGCGAGGACGAAGCCGGCATCACGCTGCTCACGCTGGAGTTTCCGCACATTGCCAGCGAAGAACCCCGCGCGCCCGTGCCCCAGCCGCCAGCGCCGCCGGTGGCCGCCCAGCCGGAACGCGAGGACCTGCTGCCCTCGCACAACTCCAAGCCACTGGCCGGATGTCATCTGCTCATCGTTTCGCCGCGCAAGGAGCTGCGCCAGCAGATTCACGATGCGGTGCGCCACATGGGCCTGATCATCGACGGGGTGAGCTCGATGGACGAGGCCCTGGAGTTCTGCGAGGAAGGCCTGCCCCACGGCATCGCCTTCGAGCAGGCGCTGCACGGGCCGGACTTCGACCGCCTGCATGCCGACATCACGGCCGAGGTGCCGAATTTCAGCTTCATCGAAGTGCGCGATGGAGAGCAGCAGACCCAGCTCTCCACCGCCACACCGGACCGCCTGGCGCGCATCTCCCGCGCCAACCTGGGTGACGCCCTGCCATCGGTGCTGCTGTTCGAGCTGTCCAAGGCCATCTGACCGCAGTCTCGGCCCTTGACGGCCCTTTGACGCCAGTCTTGGAACCATCTTCGGCCTGTCCTACACTTCCAGGCATGAAGCTGCCTCGCTGGACTGGACTTGTGCTGCTGGTTGCCGCCGTGGGCGTGGGCGCCGGCCTGGCCTATGAAGGCCTGCTGTCACGTGACACCGCCCCGGAGGTCCGCTATGTGCTGCTGGACGGCTCCAAACTGGAGTCGCGCCAGGCATGGGCCGGCAAGGTGATGCTGGTCAACTTCTGGGCCACCTCCTGCACCACCTGCGTGCATGAGATGCCGCAGGTGGTCGCCACCCACCAGAAGTACAAGGACAAGGGCTTCGACACGCTGGCCGTGGCCATGAGCTACGACCCTCCCGCGTACGTCGCCAACTTCGCGCAGAGCCGGTCGCTGCCCTTTGGCGTTGCCATGGACAGCACCGGGGAGATTGCCAAAAGCTTTGGCAAGGTGCAGCTCACGCCCACCACCTTCCTGATCAACAAGCGCGGCGAGATCGTCAAGCGCTTCGTCGGCGAACCCGACTTCCCGTCCCTGCACGCCACCATCGAGAAGCTGTTGGCCGAGAGCTGAGCAGCAGGCGCCGCGGCGCACCGCCCCAGCGCTTCTCACCCCGGCCCTGAGGGCCGGGCAAGCCCCCGTCACCTTGGCCCGGGCGGCGCCAGCCCTGCCCCCTTGAGCGGGCACGTCCTCCTTTGCGATTCTTTTCCTGGGGGACACCAGGGCGCTGCCGCCTGATACTAGGGTGTACGCAAGTGCCCGGTTGGTCCCGGAGTCCCTTGACGGGAACCTTCGGCCGGCCAGCGGCAATACCCCCAATCGCAGTATCCGCCTGGCCTCCCGCTTGCCGCTGGGGCCGCCGTGACCGTATGCCCCAGGACCAATCGCCGGCCCGCATGACTACCCAACCGCTTTCTCCCCGCTCGCCCCTGCCCCCGGAGTCTCGGGCTCCCCAGCTCCCCCGCCGGACCAATGGCCGTCCATCCGCGCCGCCATCGCCGCATGCGCAGACGGGCAAGGCCATGCCGTGGATCCTGGCCCTGGTCGTCCTGGCGGTGGCCGCTGGCGGGTGGTGGTGGTGGAAGGGCCGCGCCGCCCCAGGCGGCGGCGCGCCCATGGCGGCCAGTGGCGCGGCAGGCCCCGGAGGCTCGGCTGGACCGGGTGCCCCTGGCGGCAACCGCCGATTTGCGGCCAACCGGGTGCAGCCGGTCTCCGTGGCCCCCGCCCGGCTGGTGGACATCCGTCAGACCGCCTCGGCCATTGGCACCATCACGGCCTCCAACACCGCCGTCGTGCGCGCGCAGGTGAGCGGGGTGCTGCAAGCGCTGCATTTCAAGGAGGGCCAGCAGGTCAAGGCCGGCCAGGCGCTGGCACAGATCGACCCGCGCGCCTTCCAGGCGGCGCTCGCCCAGGCCGAAGGCACGCTGGCACGGGACAAGGCGACGCTGGACAACGCCCGCATCGACCTGGCCCGCTACCAGGACCTGGTGGCCAAGGATGCCTTGGCCAAACAAACGCTGGACACGCAGGCGGCCACCGTCCGCCAGCTCGAAGGCACCGTGAAGGCCGACCAGGCGAGCGTGGACAGCGCCCGCCTGCAGGTCACCTACACGCGGGTGATCGCCCCGATCAGCGGGCGTGTGGGCCTCAAGCAGGTCGACATTGGCAACGTGGTGCAGACTGGCGATGCGAATGGCGTCGTCAGCATCACGCAGACACGTCCTATCGCCCTGACCTTTGCCGTGCCGTCCGGCCTGCTGCCCCAGATCACCGCCAGCCTCAAGGGCACCGTGCCGATGACGGTGGAGGCCTGGAGCCGCGACGGCAAGACGCGCCTGGCAACCGGCAAGTTGGCCACCGCGGACAACGCCATCGACCTCAGCACCGACACGATCAAGCTCAAGGCGCTGTTTCCCAACGACGATGACGCCCTGTATCCCAACCAGTCGGTGAGCGTGCGCCTGCAACTGGCCACCCTGCGCGACCAGCTCGCCGTCCCCTCGGCTGCGGTACTGCGCGGCGCCCAGGGCTTTTATGTCTACGTGGTGGGCGACGACAACAGTGTCGCCACCCGCGTGGTGCAGACCGGCTCGGTGGATGGGGACTGGATGGCCATCGACGGGCCGGTCAAGCCGGGGGAGCGCGTCGTGATCGACGGCGTGGACCGCCTGCGTGAAGGGGCGAAGGTGGAAGTCATCGCGGCCGACCCGAAGCAGCGTGCCGGCGCCAATGCCGCGCCGCGTCGCCAGCGCGGCGCCAGCGGCCCGGGCGGGGCGGCTTCCGGCGCGCGGGCTTACAACCCCGCCGATGGGGCCATGCGTCCGGCCTCCGGCGCCTCCGGTCCTTCGGCCCAGGCCGAGGGCGGCCGCCCGGCCTGGATGGACCGCCTGCCACCCGACGTGGCGGAGAAGGTCATGAAGATGAGCCCCGAGGAGCGCGAGGCCTGGGTGGCGGAGCGACGCGCACGTCGCCAGAGTGGCCAGGGCGCTTCCGGCCCCTCCGGCCAGTGACCCGCCCACCCGATCGGAAGCTGCGGCGATGAACCCGTCACGTCCCTTCATCCAACGCCCGGTGGCCACCTCGCTGCTGATGCTGGCCATCCTGCTGGCGGGGCTGCTGGCCTACCGGCTGCTGCCACTGTCGGCGCTGCCGGAGGTGGATTACCCCACCATCCAGGTCACCACGCTCTATCCCGGTGCCAGCCCTGACGTCATCTCCACGACGGTGACGGCGCCGCTGGAGCGCCAGTTCGGCCAGATGCCGGGCCTGAGCCAGATGACTTCCGCCAGCTCCGGCGGTGCCTCGGTCATCACGCTGCGCTTCTCGCTCGGGCTCTCGCTGGACGTGGCCGAGCAGGAAGTCCAGGCCGCCATCAATGCCGGCAGCAACCTGCTGCCCAGCGACCTGCCCATGCCGCCGGTCTACAGCAAGGTCAATCCGGCCGATGCGCCGGTGCTCACCATTGCCGTCACCTCGCCGTCCCTGCCGGTGATCAAGGTGCATGACCTGGTGGAGAACCGCCTGGCGCCCAAACTCTCGCAGGTCGACGGCGTCGGCCTGGTCAGCATCGCGGGCGGGCGCCGCCCGGCGGTCCGCATCCAGGCCAACCCGACCACGCTGGCTGCGCTCGGCTTGTCTCTGGAAGACATCCGCAGCGCCATTGCGGCCGCCAACGTCAATCAGGCCAAGGGCAGCTTTGACGGCTCGCAGCGCGCCTCCACCATCGATGCCAACGACCAGCTGCGCTCCGCCGCGGAGTACCAGGACCTGATCGTGGCCTGGAAGAACGGCAGCCCGCTGCGGCTGCGCGACGTGGCCAGCATCGTGGACGATGCGGAGAACCTGCGGCTGGCCGCCTGGGCAGACGTCCCCTGCGGCGCTTCGAATGACCCGGGCCTCACGGCCGCCGACTGCACGCGTGCGGGCCAAGGCGGCGCGCCCGCGGGTGCTTCGTCGGGTCGCCCGGCCGGCGCGGCCCCCCGTTCGCTGGCGCAGGGCGTGATCCTGAACGTCCAGCGTCAGCCTGGGGCCAACGTCATCCAGACGGTTGACCGCGTCAAGGAACTGCTGCCCAAGCTGCAGGCCACGCTGCCGGCCTCCGTTGATGTGCAGGTCCTGGCGGACCGCACCACCACCATCCGTGCCTCGGTGGACGACACGCAGTTCGAGCTGCTGCTGGCCATCGTGCTGGTGGTGATGGTGATCTTCCTGTTCCTGCGCAGCGCCAGCGCCACGCTGATTCCCAGCGTCGCGGTGCCGCTGTCGCTGGTGGGCACCTTCGGCGTCATGTACATGGCGGGGTTTTCGATCAACAACCTGACGCTGATGGCGCTCACCATCTCCACAGGCTTCGTGGTGGACGATGCCATCGTGATGATCGAGAACATCGCCCGTTTCGTGGAGGAGGGCGACTCCCCCATGGAGGCGGCCTTCAAGGGCTCCAAACAGATCGGCTTCACCATCATTTCGCTGACGGTGTCCCTCATCGCCGTGCTGATCCCGCTGCTGTTCATGGGCGACGTGGTGGGCCGGCTCTTCCATGAGTTCGCCATCACCCTGGCGGTGGCCATCCTGATTTCCGCCTTCGTCTCCTTGACGCTCACCCCCATGATGAGCGCCCGCCTGCTCAAGCCGGAAAGCCAGCAGCGGCACTCGCGCCTGGGCAGCTGGAGCGCGGCGCAGTTCGATCGCCTCATGCATGCCTATGGCCGCGGCCTGAACTGGGTGCTGGACCGCCCAGCCCTGACGCTGCTGGGCTTCGCCGCCACGCTCGCCCTGACGGCGCTGCTCTACGTGGTGGTGCCCAAGGGGTTCTTTCCGGTGCAGGACACCGGGCTGGTGCAGGTCATCACGGAGGCGACGCAAAGCACCTCCTTCGACGCCATGGGCGAGCGCCAGCGCCGCCTGGCCGAAGCCTTCCTGAAGGACCCGGATGTGGACCACATCACCTCCTTCATCGGCGTGGATGGCTCCAACACCTCGCTCAACACCGGCCGCATGCAGATCGCGCTCAAGCCCTTCGCGCAGCGCCACAGCACGGCGACCGAGGTGATCGCCCGGCTGAGCGAGGCCAACCGCGAGGTGCCAGGCATCACCGCCTACATGCAGCCGGTGCAGGACCTGACCATCGAGGACCGGGTCTCCAAGACGCAGTACCAGTTCCTCATCAGCTCGCCCGATGCGGGCGACCTGGCGCAGGCCAACGAGGCGCTGCTGACACGGCTCAAGGCGCTGCCGCAACTGGCCGACGTGGCCAGTGACCTGCAGAACCAGGGCCTGCAGGCGTGGGTGCAGATCGACCGCGAGGCGGCCGGTCGGCTCGGGGTCACGGTGTCGGCCATCGACACCGCGCTCTACAACGCCTTCGGCCAGCGGCTCATCTCCACCATCTACACCCAGTCCAGCCAGTACCGGGTGGTGCTGGAGGCCAGTCCGGAATTCCATTCCGGGCCGCGTGCGCTGGAAGGCCTGTATGTACCGGGCAGCACCACGAGTACGTCGGGCGGCAGCACGACCACCACCACGGTGCAGGTGCCGCTCAGCTCGGTGGCGCAGATTGTCGAGAAACCTGCCGCACTGGCCATCAACCATGTGGCGCAATTCCCGGCGGCCACCATTTCCTTCAACCTGCCGCCAGGCGTGGCGCTGGGCGACGCGGTGAAGGCCATCAAGGCTGAGCAGGCCCAGCTGGACCTGCCGGTCAGCGTGGAGACCAGCTTCCAGGGGGCGGCGGAGGCCTTCAGCAACTCCCTGTCCAGCACGCTGTTCCTGATCATGGCGGCCGTGGTCACGATGTACATCGTGCTGGGTGTGCTCTATGAGAGCTACATCCATCCGGTGACCATCCTCTCCACGCTGCCCTCTGCCGGCGTGGGCGCCTTGCTGGCGCTGCTGCTGGGCGGGCTGGACCTGGGCATCATCGCCATCATCGGCATCGTGCTGCTGATCGGCATCGTGAAGAAGAACGCGATCATGATGATCGACTTCGCCCTGGAGGCGGAGCGGGAGCAGGGGCTGGCGCCGCGCGAAGCCATCCATCAGGCTTCGCTGCTGCGCTTCAGGCCGATCCTGATGACCACCATGGCGGCCCTGCTCGGCGCCCTGCCCCTGATGCTGGGCACGGGCGTGGGCCATGAGCTTCGCCATCCGCTGGGGGTCACCATGGTGGGCGGCCTGATCGTGAGCCAGCTGCTGACCCTGTTCACCACACCGGTCATCTACCTGGGCTTTGCCGGGCTGGCGCAGCGCTGGCGCGAGCGCCGGGACCGTCATGCGGCGGCTGCAGCGGACCCCGGGGGCGCGCCATGAACATCTCGGCGCCGTTCATCGCCAGGCCGGTGGCCACGACGCTGATCACCATCGGCATCGCGCTGGCCGGCATCCTGGGGTTCCGGCTGCTGCCGATCGCGCCGCTGCCGCAGGTGGACTTTCCCACCATTTCCGTGTCGGCCTCACTGCCGGGGGCCAGCCCGGACACCATGGCGGCCACGGTGGCCACGCCGCTGGAGCGGGCGCTGGGCAGCATTGCCGGCGTGACCGAGATCACCTCGCGCTCCTCCCAGGGGTCGGCCAACATCGTGCTGCAGTTCGACCTGGGCCGCGACATCAATGGCGCGGCGCGCGACGTGCAGGCGGCCATCAATGCCGCGCGCTCGCTGTTGCCGACCGGCATGCCGAGCAATCCGACCTATCGCAAGGTCAATCCGGCGGACGCGCCGATCATGATCATGGCGCTCACGTCGCAGACGCTGAGCCGCGGCCAGATGTATGACGCCGCTTCCACCGTGCTGGCCCAGCGGCTGGCCCAGGTGGAGGGCGTGGGGCAGGTGAACGTCGGGGGCGGCGCCTTGCCGGCGGTCCGGGTGGCGCTGAATCCGGACAAGCTGGCGGCCAACGGCATCTCGCTGGACGCGGTACGCACGGCCATCACCAGCACCAATGCCAACCGGCCCAAGGGGGCCGTGGAAGCCGGTGGCCGCTACTGGCAGATCGGCGCCAACGACCAGGCGCGCACCGCGGCGGACTATGCGCCCCTGGTGCTGTCCTACCGCAATGGCGCGGCGCTGCGGCTGGGGGATGTGGCGCAGGTGCAGGATTCGGTGCAGGACGTGCGCAACTACGGCGCCTCCAACCGGCAGCCGGCCATCCTGCTGTTCATCCAGAAGGAGCCCGGGGCCAACATCATCGAGACGGTGGCCCGCATCCGCGCGCTCATCCCTCACCTGCAGGCCTCCATTCCGCCGGCCATCGAGCTCAAGGTCATCAGCGACCGCACGCCCACCATCCGCGCCTCGCTGGAGGAGGTGGAACGCGCCATGGCGGTGTCGGTCGGGCTTGTGATCCTGGTGGTGCTGCTGTTTTTGCGCAGCTGGCGCGCCACGCTGCTGCCGGCGGTGGCAGTGCCGGTCTCGCTGGCCGGCACCTTCGGCGTCATGTACCTCTTCGGCTACAGCCTGGACAACCTGTCGGCCATGGCACTGACCGTGGCCACCGGCTTCGTCGTGGACGACGCCATCGTGGTGCTGGAGAACATCTCCCGCTACATCGAGCAGGGCGACTCGCCCCGCGAGGCGGCGCTCAAGGGCGCCAAGGAAATCGGCTTTACCGTCATCTCCATCAGCCTGTCGCTGGTGGCCGTGTTCATACCCATCCTGCTGATGGGCGGCGTGGGGGGCCGGCTGTTCCGGGAATTCGCGGTGGTGCTGTCCACGTCCATCCTCGTGTCCATGGTGGTGTCGCTCACCACCACGCCGATGATGGCGTCGCGGGTGCTGCGTGCGCGGCCGCGAACGCCGGGCCAGGCCGCGCCGCACGGGCCGGCGGGCCGCCGGAGGCAAGGCGTCATCGCCCGCTGGGCCGGGCGCTTCAACCGCGGCGTGTCACGCGGGTACCGGCGCAGCCTGATGTGGACCCTGCGCCACCAGCCGGTGGCCCTGGCCTCGCTCATCGCCGTGGTGGCCTTGAATGTCTATCTCTATGGGGCCGTTCCCAAGACTTTCTTCCCGCAGCAGGACACGGGCGTGCTGTTCGGGGGCGTGCAGGCAGACCAGGGCAGTTCCTTCGGCATGATGCGCGCGCGCGTGGACCGCTTCATGGACATCATCCTGTCCGACCCGGCAGTCGAGAACGTCAATGGCAACACCTCGGGCGGCAACTCGGCCAATTTCTACATCACCCTGAAGCCGCTGGCCGAGCGCAAGATCTCCGCCGATGGCGTGGTGAACCGGCTGCGCGACAAGATGGCCCACGAGCCGGGCGCCAACCTCTTCCTGGTGCCGGTGCAGGACATCCGCATCGGCGGGCGGCAGTCCAATGCGCAGTACCAGTTCACCCTGCAGGCCGATGACCTGGAGGTGCTGCGCACCTGGGAACCGCGCGTGCGCAATGCCTTGTCGCAATTGCCAGAGCTCACGGACGTGAACACTGACCAGCAGGACAAGGGTATCCAGACGACGCTGGTGATCGACCGTGACGCGGCCGCGCGGCTGGGCGTGACGGTCAGCAACATCGACAGCACCTTGAGCAACGGCTTCAGCCAGCGCCAGGTCGGCGTGATCTACAACCCGCTGAATCAGTACCGCGTGGTGATGGAGCTGGCGCCGGACGACCTCAAGGGGCCAGAGACGCTGCGCAAGCTCTACGTGACCAGCAGCAACGGGGCCCAGGTGCCCTTGTCGGCCTTCACGAGGGTGGAGACCACCAACACGCCGCTGTCGGTCAACCATCAGGGCGGCGCGCCCGCGTCCACCATCAGTTTCAACCTGCCGCCGGGCGTGTCGCTCTCGCAGGCCACCGATGCCATCCAGAACGCCATGGCTGAACTCGGGGTGCCGGTCTCGCTGCGGGGCACGTTCGCCGGCACGGCCAATGCGTTCCAGGACGCACTGAAATCGCAGCCGCTGCTCATTGGCGCCGCCATCGTGGCCATCTACCTGGTGCTGGGCATGCTGTATGAGAGCCTGGTGCATCCGGTCACCATCCTCTCCACCCTGCCTTCAGCCGGCGTGGGGGCCTTGCTGGCCCTGATGATGTTCAACACCGAGTTCTCGATCATTGCCTTGATCGGCGTGATCCTGCTCATCGGCATCGTCAAGAAGAACGCCATCATGATGATCGACTTCGCCATTGCCCGGCAGCGCAGCACGGCCCACCTGTCGGCGGGCGCGGCGATCTTCCGTGCGGCAAAGCTGCGGCTGCGGCCCATCCTCATGACGACCTTCGCCGCCATCTTTGGCGCCGTGCCGCTGGCGGTGGGCTCGGGGGACGGTGCTGAACTGCGCCAGCCGCTGGGCATTGCCATCGTGGGCGGCCTGATCCTGAGCCAACTGCTCACGCTCTACACCACCCCGGTCGTGTTCGTGCTGATGGAGCGCCTGCGGCAGAAGCTGCAGCGCCGCCGTCCCCGTCCTGATTCTGCTGGTTCTGCTGGTTCTGCTGGCCGCCCCGGCCCGCAGGCCGGCGCACCGACGCCGCCCACCCCTCCCGCGCATGCCGAGCCTGCTACGGCTGCGACCTTCCAGGGCTGAAAGACCCATGACGCTTCAACGCTCTCCCCGCCTTCCTCTGCACAAGCCCGCCCTGGTGACGACCCTGGCGGTCCTGATCGCCACCGGCTTTGGCGGCTGCGCGATCACGCGCCAGGACCCGCCGCCGCCCGTGACACCGCCGGCCGACTACAAGGAGACCGATCTTTGGCAGCAGGCCCGCCCGGGCACGGCCGATGCGGTGCCTGCTTCCTGGTGGACCCTGTTCCAGGACCCGGTGCTCGATGACCTACAGTCGCGCCTGGTGATCGGCAACGAAAACCTGAAGGCCTCGATCGCCCAGGTGGCGAGCGCCCGCGCCGCCGTCGAGGCCAGCGGTTCGGCCTTGTTCCCGACGCTTTCCGCGGGTGTCAGCGGCACGCGCAGCGCCAGCCCGGATGGCAACGTCAGCGGCGGCTCCATCAGCCGCGGCCCCACCAACAGTGTGCAGCTGTCGCTGAGCACCAGCTGGGAGGCCGACCTGTGGGGGCGCCTGCGCCTGGCCAGCGAGGGGGCGCAGGCCACGTTGCAGGCCACGGCCGACGACCTGGCGGCCGCACGCCTGTCCGCCCAGACCACACTGGCGCAAAGCTATTTCTCACTGAGGACCGCCGAGGCGCAGGAGGCCTTGTACGACCGCAGCGTCAAGGCTTATGAGCGATTCCTCTCGCTCACGGAGGTCCGCTACCAGGGGGGCGTGGCCGCTCGCAGCGACGTCCTGCAGGCACAGACGCAGCTGCGTTCGGCCCAGGCCCAGCTGCTGGAGACGCAGTCCACGCGGGCGCAGCTGGAGCATGCGATTGCCGTGCTGCTGGGCCTGCCGCCCTCGGCACTCAAGCTCGACGCCAGCGCCGCGCTGCCGGTGGCCCCCGAGGTGCCTCGCATGGTGCCTTCGCAGCTCCTGGAGCGCCGCCCGGACATTGCGGCCGCCCAGCGCCGCGTCGCGGCCGCCTATGCGCAGATCGGCGTCGCGGATGCAGCCTTCTACCCGACGCTCTCCTTGTCGGCCAGTGCGGGCTACCGCAGCAGCACCTTGTCCAACCTGGTCAGCGCGCCCAATCTGTTCTGGTCATTGGGCCCATCCCTGGCCTTGTCCATCTTCGACCGTGGCCAACTCAAGCTGGCCAGCGCCCAGGCCCGTGCCAGCGCCGATGCGGCGGCGGCGACCTACCGGCAGACGGTGCTCACCGCCATGCAGGAAGTGGAAGACAACCTGATTTTGGCGGACCGGCTGGCGAAGGAGGCGCAGCTGCAGCAGGAAGCGCTCGCGTCAGCCCAGCGCAACCTGGCACTGGTCACCGAGCAATACCGTGCCGGCACGGTGAGTTTCCTGGAAGTCACTACGGCGCAGAACAGCGCGCTGAGCACGGAGGCATCGCTGCTGTCGGTGCGCAACCGTCAGCTGGCCGCCATCAATCTGCTCTTGAAGAACATCGCCGGCCGCTGGCAACCCGCGTGAGGCTCGCCGCCCCACGCATGCCGTTCATGCGCCCAAAAGGACAGAGCGCTTAAACCGCCGGCGATGCCGCCGCCGACTGCTGCTCAGCCTTCTCCAGCGCCGCATGTGCCTGCTGGTCAGCGTGATAGCTGCTGCGCACCATGGCGCCCACGGCGGCGTGGGTGAAGCCCATCTTGTAGGCTTCTTCCTCGAACATCTTGAACGTATCGGGGTGCACGTAGCGCCGCACGGGCAGGTGGTGACCGGACGGGGCCAGGTACTGGCCGATGGTCAGCATGTCGATGTTGTGGGCGCGCATATCCCGCATCACCTGCAGGATTTCTTCGTCCGTCTCGCCCAGGCCCACCATGATGCCGCTCTTGGTCGGCACATGGGGCACTTCTTCCTTGAAGCGCTTGAGCAGGTTCAGGCTGAACTGATAGTCTGAGCCGGGCCGGGCTTCCTTGTACAGGCGCGGAGCGGTTTCCAGGTTGTGGTTCATCACGTCCGGGGGCGCCGCACGCAGGATGTCCAGCGCGCGGTCCATGCGGCCGCGGAAGTCGGGCACCAGCACCTCGATCTGCGTGCGCGGGCTCAATGCCCGCACCTGCCGGATGCATTCCGCGAAATGCGCGGCGCCGCCGTCGCGCAAATCGTCCCGATCGACGCTGGTGATCACCACGTAGCTCAGCTTCAGCGCCGCGATGGTCTTGGCCAGGTTCATCGGCTCGTCCGCGTCCAGCGGGTCGGGGCGGCCATGGCCCACGTCGCAGAACGGGCAGCGGCGCGTGCACTTGTCCCCCATGATCATGAAGGTGGCCGTGCCCTTGCCGAAACATTCGCCGATGTTCGGGCAGGAGGCTTCCTCGCAGACCGTATGCAGCTTGTGCTCACGCAGGATCTGCTTGATCTCGTAGAAACGGGTGGTCGGCGAGCCGGCCTTGACCCGGATCCAGTCCGGCTTCTTCAATTGCTCGGCCGGCACGATCTTGATCGGGATCCGCGCCGTCTTGGCCTGGGCCTTTTGCTTGGCGGTCGCGTCATAGTCGGCCGCGCTCTTTGCTTCGTGCGTGATGTTCTCGGTTGCCATGGCAGGCGTGCTCCGTGGGAAGCTCAGGGGCTCAGCTGCGCCTGCAGGCGTTCGCCGAACCGCCGGGCCACCGTGGCCCAGTCCGTGAAAACCCCGAGTGTACCGAGGTCCACCGTCGTCAGCCCGGCGTAACCGCACGGGTTGATGCCTTCGAAGGGCTTCAGGTCCATCGCCACATTCAGGGCGACGCCGTGATAAGTGCAGTGCCGGCTCACCTTGATCCCCAGAGCGGCGACCTTGCCCAGCCCCTTGAACGGGTCGGCCGGATCAGCCGGCTGGCTCAGCGCCGCATGGGCGCCTGGGTCGTTCAGGCGCACATAGATCCCCGGGGCGCCTGCCACCCGATGGCCCGTCACGCCCATGCCCTCCAGGGTCTGGATGACCGCCGTTTCCAGCCGGAACACATATTCCTTGACGTAGATCCCCAGCCGCTTGAGGTCGATCAACGGGTAGGCCACGACCTGTCCAGGCCCGTGATAGGTCACCTGCCCGCCCCGGTTGGTCTGGATGACCGGAATGCCGCCAGGGGCCAGCACATGGTCCGCCTGGCCCGCCAGGCCCTGGGTGTAGACCGGATCGAATTCGCAGAGCCAGAGTTCGTCGGGCGTGTCGGGGGTGCGTGTCTCGGTGAAGGCGCGCATCGCCTCCAGCGTGGCCGCATAGTCCACGCGGCCCAGGGTCTTGATCAACATGTCGCCATGCTAGCGGTGAACGCTCTAGGATGCGCCGTCAGCGGACTTTCGGAGGGCGTCATGCGGTTGGCATCTAGCAGCAGCGGTCGGAGGCACACGGGGCAGGCGCCATCCCTGCGGGCAGGGCCGGAGCCGCTTGCGCCATGTCGGCGGGCGCAGGCGGCTCGCCGGCGCCCATGGCCCGGCGTGGCGCTGGGTGCCTTGCTGATCGCGGCCCAGGCTGGCTGGGCCTCGGCGCCCTCGCCCTCCCCCGCGCACTCAGCGCAGCCCAAGCTGGCAGCGCCGGCTGCCACTGCGTCGGGGGCGGGCCGAACCGCCGCAACAGCCGCACCCGCCGCCAGCGCCACCCTGGCCACCGCCCTGAAGGCCTATGAGCATCGGCAGTGGCCCGAGGCCGAGCGCCAGTTCGAACAGCTGTCTGCTCGCGGCGAGGCACTGGGTGACTACAACCTGGCCATGATGCATCTGCGCCGGGAAGCGGCCCGGCCAGATCTTGATCGGGCCCGCGAGCTGCTGCAGCGCGCGGCAGGCCGGGGGCTGATACGCGCGGAACTGGCGCTGGGCGAGTTCCATGAACAGGGCGTGCAGGGAAGGCCGGACCTGGTCCAGGCCCAGGCCTGGTACCTCAAGGCCGCGGGCCATGGCAGCGTCGATGCGCAGGTGGCCGTGGGAACGGCCTTCTATCTGGGCCGGGGAGCCGCGCAGGACATGGGTGAGGCGGCCCGTTGGTATCGGGAGGCCGCCAAGGGGGGCGACGTCGGCGCGCAATACCTGATCGCCTCGATGTACGAGACCGGGCTGGGCGTGGAGCGGGACCTCCGGCTGGCCAGCTACTGGTATGGCGCGGCGGCCGGCAATGGCGACGTCGCCGCCAAGGCCAAGCTCAAGGTGCTGTCGGAGGCACTGGCGGCCGAAGCCGCCGCCATGTAGAGCCCAGACGCGTCAGAACACCACCTTCACCATCGGATGGGTGGTCAAGGTGCGGTAGAGCTCGTCGAGCTGTTCGCGGCTGGTGGCCGTCACCGTGATGGTGACCCCCAGGTAGTTGCCGGCCTTGCTCGGGCGGCGCTCCACCGTGGCCTCGTCAAAGGTGGGATCGAAATGACGCGCAATGGACACGATGGCCTCCGCGAACCCCTCCACATGGGCCCCCATCACCTTGATGGGGAACTGGGACGGGTACTCGATCAGGGACTGCTCGGGAGGAATCGGGGTATTAAAAGCGCTGGTCATGATGACATCCTACTTGGTGGCGGTCAGACACTTTGCAAGCGCTTGGCGCGCTGGTAGGCCTCATACAGCCGGGCATATACCGGTCCTGGCTTGCCGCGCAAGGCGCCGTGCCCCACCGGCTCATGGTCCAGCCGGGTGACGGCCACCACTTCCTTGGTGGCTGAGCTCAGCAGGATCTCGTCCGCCGTAGCCAGCTCCGTCTCGGCAATCGGGCACAGGTTGAACGCCAGCCCCAGTTCCTCGCATAGCTCCGCCAGCAGCTTCACGCGGATACCTTCCAGCAGCAGTTCGCCGGGCGGCGGGCTCAGCACCGCCCCGTCCCGGACGATCCACACATTGCTGGCGGATGCCTCGGTGAGAAAGCCGTCGCGGATCAGCAGCGTCTCGTCGGCCCCCTGGTCGGCGGACATCTGGCGCGCCAGCACGTTGCCCAGCAGCGAAATGCTCTTGATGTCGCCACGCTGCCAGCGGAAGTCCCTGGCGGTCACCATGGAGAGCCCTTGATGCCGCTGCTCGGGGGTCAGGGCGCGCTGCGGGGACGTATAGGCCAGCACGGTGGGCTCCAGGTCCTGGGGCATCACGTGGTCGCGCGGGGCAACGCCGCGGGTGACCTGCACATAGATCCACTGGTCTTCATGGTCCGGCAGGTGCTGCACCAGGCTCCGGAAGAGATCCAGCCAGGCCTCCCGCTCGTAGGGGTCCTCGATGCGCAGGGCCTTGAGGCTGCGGCCAAGCCGGTTCAAATGATCCGCCACGCGGAACAGCCGGCGTCCATACACCGGGATCAGCTCGTAGACGCCATCTCCAAACAGGAACCCCCGGTCCATCACCGGCACACGGGCCTCTCCCAGGCGGCTCAGGTGGCCGTTGAGGTAACAGGGCAGCTCGGTCCAGGGCGTGGTCATCAGCAGTTCTCCCTTGCAGCTGAAGTTCATTATCAGCCTGCGGGTGTGGCAGGGGAACCGCCCAAGAAGAGCGCCACCCGAAGGTGGCGCTCTGAAGGGTGACCTGGGCGGTACGGACCGCCCGTTGACTACTTGATCCAGAGCCGGATCGCATCCCAGGCGCGGCCGAAGATGCCGGCCATGGGCACCTCCTGCTGCACCACCAGCGGCACCTCGGCCACGGCGGCCCCGGCCGAGGTGGTGACCTTCAAGGTGCCCACGCGCTGGCCAGCAGCCAAGGGCGCCACCAGCGGGTCGGTGCGCTGCACTTCGGTCTTGAGCTTGGCGCCTTCGCCGCGCGGGACGGCCACGTAGACCGCGCTCGGCGCCCCGAGCTTCGCTTCAGCGCTCGTGCCCTTCCACACCTGCGCGGTGGTGATGGCCTGGCCAGCCTCGAACAGCCGGACGGCATCGAAGGCGGCGTAGCCCCAATTCAGCAGCTTCTGGCTTTCGGTGGCCCGCGCCTCCTTGGAGGCCGTGCCCATCACCACGCTGAGCAGCCGGCGCTTGCCGTTGGGCACATCGCGCTGGGCGCTGGCCGCCAGGCAATAGCCCGCTGCGTCGGTAAAGCCGGTCTTGCCGCCATCCACCGTGGGGTCACGCGTAAGCAGCAGGTTGCGGTTGTACTGGCGGATCTTGTTGAAGGTGTATTCCTTCTTCGAGTAGTAATCCGCGTAGTACTGCGGGAAGTCCTGGATCACGTGAGCGAACACGACGGCGATGTCCCGTGCGCTGGTCTTGTGACCGGCTTCGGTGATGCCTGTCACGTTCTTGAAGCTGGTGTTCTTGAGGCCCCAGGCCTGGGCCTGGCGATTCATCAGCGCCACGAACTGCTCCACCGAGCCCGCCACGCCTTCGGCCAGCGCCACGGAGGCGTCGTTGCCCGACTGGATGATCATGCCGCGCAGCAGTTCGTC